>WBZO01001555.1_pt1 | contig 34902 bp, 40 predicted proteins | sample 5204261 | NCBI WGS metagenome assembly WBZO01 (sample SAMN12412400, study PRJNA552823) | activated sludge metagenome | isolation source: activated sludge from anammox sidestream of wastewater treatment plant... | place: USA: North Carolina | collected 2017-09
CAGCATCCCCTTGATGATGTTTTCGCGGATGGGCGGCCCAAGGCGCTTGAGGGCTTCGAGTTCGCGTACATCGTTATATTTGGTCTGCGTTGCCTCTTCGATGATGGCGCGCTGGTTGTCGGTGAGTTGGATAATCATACATGCTCCTTTTGATTCGCGGTTAATGTCCATGCGGACAAGTGCATGAATGCTTCGAATGCGAAGGATAGCAACGCATATAAGCACTTAATCGCATTATAAATCAATGCGCTAACCAGCTAATAATGTTGACTTCAGCCGCCCCCTATGGATGCAAAACCCATTCGCTATCTGTCGGTCTGCTCCGGCATTGAGGCAGCGACGGTGGCGTGGCATCCGCTCGGATTTAAGGCGGCGGGATTTTCCGAAATCGAACCCTTCGCCCGCGCAGTGCTGACGCATCATTATCCGGATGTGCCGCTCTTTGGCGACTTCACAACACTTACGGAAAGTGACTATGGAGCAATTGACCTTCTGGTCGGAGGAACACCCTGCCAGTCCTTCAGCATTGCCGGACTTCGCAAGGGATTTGCTGACGACCGGGGCAACCTCGCACTCGGATTTATTCGCCTTGCTCAAAGCGCAAAGCCACGATGGGTGGTTTGGGAAAATGTCCCCGGTGTGCTGTCGATTGACGGAGGACGGACATTTGGCACCTTCCTCGGCGCGCTGGCGGAATGCGGGTATGGGTTCGCCTACCGCATTCTTGACGCTCAGTATTTCGGAGTGCCACAGCGGCGCAGGCGTGTGTTCGTTATCGGATATCTTGGAGACTGGCGATCTGCCGCAGCGGTATTATTTGAGCGCGAAAGCCTGCAGCGGGATATTACGCCGTGCCGAGAAACGCGGCAAGAAGTTGCCGGAACATTTAAGAGCCGCGCTTCAAGCGGTGGCTGGGGAGCTGATGTCGACCTTGCCAGCAGCGGATACATGCGGCCCGTCGCTAAAACATTGATGTCGCGTTACAATAAGCACGATGCAGAGCTGGAAACTTATGTAGTGGACAAGCAAAAGCAATGGCCTGCGGATGTCGCCTGCACCCTCAATGCCCAATATGGCGATAAAATGGGGCTGGAGGATCAGCATGCGCTGGCGGGCACGCCACTGTTCGTTCCCGCGCGCGCATACAACGTCACCTACTGCGATGCCAATGGCAGACGCAAAGACCGCCCGAATGGCGGCATGTATGTGACGGAAACCGACCAATCCAAAACCGTCACCGCTGGTGGCGACCGCTCGACCTACATTGCCTTCGAGCCTGGAAGTATCGCACGAAACGCTGGGCCGACCGATTTACGGGAAACATGCTCGACATTGCGCGCGGAGATGGGAGATAATCAGCCTGCGGTGCTGACGCAGATGGCGGTGCGGCGGCTTACGCCGCGTGAGTGTGAGCGACTGCAGGGATTTCCTGATGATTATACGCTGATTCCGTATCGCGGAAAACCTGCCGCAGACGGCCCGCGCTACAAGGCACTGGGTAACAGCATGCACACCGGCACGATGCGCTGGCTTGGCCAGCGCATCAAGATGGTTAATAACAATCAAACCATTTGCGGCAGGTAACCAGCAGATGGTTGTAATCGCCGTTGGAGGCTTCGTCCATAAAGGCTTTGATATCCTCGGCTGGCACATGCGCTCGTTTCGCAGCGCGTTGGCAAAGTCCAAGGATGTTGAAGGCATTGCCATTTTCTCCTGTGAGGCGGACATGCACATCGGGGAATTTGATAACCATCTCAGGCGGCACTTCCAGCCCGACATAGCGTCCATAACTGCTGCCTTCTGGGTTAACATAAAGCGTTGGACGGTCTGGCGCGTTGACAGCAACCGCCTGATGGATGCGATTCACCACGCCGCCTTTGCCTGCAAGCCATGCGTAATCGCGCATGAAGTTACGGGTGAAAGTGTCGTACTCGCTGGTGGTTAAAGTAACGGTATCGGTGATGGCGGTGTCGAAGGCATATCCGCTGCGGTCTTTCGCAGCGGATTTTACCTCGTCAAGGTCGTAGGGCTTACGGGAGTATCTAACAGTGACGCGGTTGCTCATGTTACGCTCCCTTCCGGCTGGCTCTGCCCGCTGCGTAGGCAGCTTCGAGCGCGGCTTTCACGTTCAGCACTCCGACATCCTTAAAATCAAGGCTGTCGGATTTGCGTTCTTCGAGCGTTTCAAAATTGAGATGCTCCTGCGCGATAGCGGTGAGTATCTCCGCTTTACTTTTGGGCGAGGTGTAGGGAATCAGCTTCCCCGTTTCCTCGCGGATGGCTTTTTCAAAATGTCTGCGCCAGCCTTTATCGGCGTTGCGTTTTTCAAGGTGGGTGGTGATTGCCAAGGAGGTTACCGGCCCGCCGCTGATAAAGCTCAAATCGTCGGCAAGGTGGCGACCGAAACGCGCATCCAGAAGCGTGCGGGTTTCTTCGGGCGTAAGGTTAAAGGTTTTGGCAAAAAAGCGGCTGGCGGTCTCCCACGTGAGTACGGCATCAAAGCCGTTGCTAACGCTGGTTCCCCAAAAGCCCCATTCTTCGTTGTTGGTGTGTAGCGGTTCGTTTTTCATGTGCATTCTCCTTGGTTGGTTGGCGTCCCCTGTGGACACCCCCATGAATGCTTCGAACTGCATCTTAATCAACCAGAAAAAGCAGTAATTAGCATTATATATCAATATAATAACCGTCTATTTTGCTTGACTGGAGGTGTGTCTTGAACATGGCCGATTTATGGGGTTTGGGAGGCTGATATGGGCATGTCGATTCGTGCCTATGGTCGCCATCGCGGGGTCAGTGATGCGGCGGTGAGAAAGGCCATAAAAACAGGCCGCATCCGGCTGGAGCCGGACGGCAGCATTGATGCGGGCAAAGCCGATGCGCTGTGGAAAATAAACACCGATGCCGCCCAGCAACGTGGATCACAAACGGTGAAGCCCGTGCCGGATGCAGCGCTCGATGCGGTGCGTGATACGCTGAAAGAAAACGGCGCACCCGTGGGTGGCGGCACCACCTACATGCAGGCGCGCACGGCGAATGAAGTATTGAAGGCGCAAACCAATCGCGTGCGGCTGCAAAAACTGAAGGGCGAGCTCATCGACAGGGCGAAAGTTATGGCACATGTTTTTAAGCTGGGACGGCAGGAACGCGATGCATGGCTTAACTGGCCTGCACGCGTCTCGGCACAGATGGCGGCAGAGCTGGGTGCTGATCCCCACACCATGCATGTGACGCTGGAAACCTATGTCAGACAGCATCTCTCAGAGCTTGCCGAGTTCCGCGCAAGTCTCGACTGAGTTTTATGAGGGTGCGGATGCGGTCGAACAGCAATGGCGCAGTGGATTAACGCCCGAATCCTTACTCGCCGTCTCGGAATGGGCAGATCGCTACCGGATGCTGTCTTCTAAATCTGCCGCTGAGCCAGGGCGGTGGCGCACCAGCCGCACACCCTACCTGCAAGAGATCATGGATCATCTCTCGCCGCACTCGCCGGTGCAGCGGATTGTGTTCATGAAGGGCGCGCAGATTGGCGGCACCGAATGCGGCAATAACTGGATCGGCTACGTCATCCATATGGCTCCGGGGCCAATGATGGCGGTGTCGCCGACGGTCGAGCTCGCTAAACGTAACTCGAAGCAACGCATCGACCCGCAGATTGATGAGACGCCGGAGCTGCGTGATCTGGTCAAACCCGCCCGCGCGCGTGATTCGGGGAATACCATCCTGAGCAAGGAATTTCGGGGCGGCATTCTGGTGATGACGGGTGCCAATTCGGCGGTGGGACTGCGCTCCATGCCTGCGCGGTATTTGTTTATGGATGAGGTCGATGGTTATCCGGGCGATGTGGAAGGTGAAGGTGATCCAATCCTGCTCGCCGAACGCCGCTCGGCTACGTTTCAGAAACGGCGGAAGATTTTTCTGGTGAGTACGCCCACCACCAAAGGCATCTCGCGCATCCAGCGTGAATTTGAAGGCAGCGACCAGCGGTACTTCCATGTGCCATGTCCGCATTGCGATCATTTTCAGCCGCTGCGGTTTACGCAACTGCGCTGGCAAGAAGGCAAACCGCAGGAAGCACAGTATGCCTGTGAGGAATGCGGCACTCTGATCGACGAGCATCACAAAACACAGATGCTGGCGCGCGGGCGCTGGGTGGCGACCGCCGAAACCGATGGCCGCACGATTGGCTATCATTTGTCCTCGCTGTATAGCCCCGTGGGCTGGTTCTCGTGGGGCGATGCAGCAGAGATGTTCGAAAACGCGCAGGCCAACCCTGAGCTGATGAAGGGTTTTGTCAATACGGTGCTGGGCGAGCCGTATGAGGAAGAATATGAAGCGCCCGAATGGAAACGGCTCTATGAACGCCGCGAGCCTTACCCAATGGGCATGGTGCCGGAGGGCGGGCTTTTCCTTACCGCCGGTGCGGACGTACAGAAAGACCGCATCGAATGCGAAGTGGTGGCATGGGGGCGGCAAAAAGAAAGCTGGTCGATCGATTACCATGTGCTCATGGGCGACACCGCCATGCCGGAGGTATGGGAAAAGCTCGAAGCATTGCTACGGCGGGATTTTCACCATGCGGGTGGCGGCACACTCCCCATCCGCGTGTTGGCGGTCGATAGCGGCTATGCCACACAGGATGTGTATGCGTGGGTCAAAACCCATCCGCAGGCGAGCTGGGGTGGTTCGGGTGCGCGCGCATCAACGCCGCGCACGGCGGTGGCGGTCAAAGGCCGTGATACGGAAACTGCGCTGATACTCAGCGTATCCAAGGCGGATGTTGGCAGCAAAAAGCGTGGCCTCCGTGTATGGAATGTCAGCGGGCCAGTTGCCAAAATGGAGCTGTATCGCTGGCTGAAGCTCGACCGCCCGACCAAGGAAGATGAACCGTTCCCACCAGGGACGTGCCATTTTCCTGAATATGCGGAGGAGTATTTTAAGCAGCTCACCGCTGAAAAGCGTGTGATCAAGCTGCATAAAGGCTTCCCCCGCGCTTCGTGGGAGAAAGACCCGTCTCGTAATAACGAAGCACTCGATTGCCGTGTCTATGCGCGCGCCGCTGCAAGCATTTACGGACTGGATCGTTTCACCGACCGGCAGTGGCAGCAAATGGAAGCGGCGCTCGGTAAGCAGCGCAGCATTCCTTACGCCGATACTTACGCCGCCACTCAGGAACCACAGGCCACAGCGCCCACGCAACCACGCAGCAGCACGATCAGCCAACGCAACGTCATCGCTGCCGACGACCCGTATCTTTGAGGATAAAACATGACCGATTTAGCTACCCTGCAAACCCGCCTTACCGAGGCGGAGACGGCGTACCACCAGCTTATGACGGGCGCGAAGGAAGTAAGCGTGTCCATCGGTGGCTACGGTGCCACCACCTACGCGCAGGCGGACAGCGGCAGGCTCGAACAATATATCCAGAAACTTAAAATTGAGATCAATCGCTTAAGCGGTGGTGCGCGCCGTGGCGTGATCAAGGTGGTGTTCGATGAGTGATACCTCGCACCGCGCCGCATCGCTTACTGCCCGTGAGCTCTCCAGCTGGCTGCCCGGAAACGGCTCGGCAGATGGCGATCTGCTGGGTGAATTGCCGACACTCGTGGGGCGTTCGCGTGATCTCACGCGCAATCACGGCGTGGCTTCGGGCGCGGCGCAGACGATGGTGGATAATGTCGTCGGCACAGGCCTCCGGCTCTCTGCCTTGCCCGATTACCGCGCGCTGGGGCGCACGAAAGAATGGGCGGATGATTGGGCGCGTGATGTAGAATCCCTCTGGCGCGGCTGGGCGGAGGGGTTTGAGTGCGATGCTGCGCTTTCGCTTAATTTTGCTGGGCTGACCACGCAGGTGTTCCGCTCTGGATTCATTAACGGCGAGGCATTGGCATTGCCGCTGTGGCTTCCTGAGCGCGGTGGGGCATTCGCCACCACCATCCAGCTGGTGGAGCCAGATCGTTTAAGCAACCCCAGCGGCAAGCCTGATGATAAGAGCCTGCGTGGTGGCATTGAGATTGATGATTACGGCGCGCCGCTCGCGTACCATATCCGTAAAACCCATCCGGGCGATGTGTTTTTACCTTTCGCCTCCTCGGCGGATGAATGGCAGCGCATCCCTTCGCGCACTCCGTTTGGCCGCAGGCGTGTGCTGCATATCCATGATAAAGAGCGCAGTGGTCAGAACCGTGGCAAACCTGCACTGACCTCGATCATGCCGATGTTCAAAATGCTCGATCACTACGAGCGGTCGGAACTGCAGGCAGCGGTGGTGAATGCCATGATTGCGGCATTCATTGAAACGCCGCTGGATGCCGAAACGGTCGTCGAAATGTTCGGTGGCAGCTTTGAGGATTATGACAGCAAACGCCGTGAATGGCGCGCCAAGCTCGCAGGCGGTTCGATCATCACCACATTCCCTGGCGATAAACTCTCGCCCTTCACACCGAGCCGCCCGAATTCTGCTTACGGCGCGTTTGTCGAAAACATTCTGCGCCATATTGGCACAGGGTTGAATTTACCCTTCGAACTGTTGATGAAGGATTTTTCGAAGACCAATTATTCCAGTGCGCGTGCCGCATTGCTCGAAGCATGGCGGTTCTTTTCTGGGCGCAGGCAGTGGCTTGCCACTTATTGGGCAAAGCCCGTCTACGAGTTGTGGCTGGAAGAAGCGATTAACAGCGGCAAGATTGAGGCGGCGGATTTTTACACTAACCGTGCCGCATGGTCGCGCTGCAAATGGATCGGCCCTGGTCGTGGCTGGGTTGACCCTGTCAAAGAAGCACAGGCTTCGCAGATTCGCATGGAGTCCGGGCTATCCACGCTCGAAGATGAATGCGCCATGCAGGGACTCGATTGGGAAGAAGTGCTGGAGCAGCGCGCGCGTGAAAAAGCCAAAATGCAAGAGCTTGGCTTGGGTGATCTCACCCCCAGCATCGCCGTTAAATCACTACCCGGCCAGGGCAAGAATAATACTGACAATCAGGAGGATGACAATGCGAGCATGGAACAAAGCGACCAGTGAGCCGTGGGCAATCACGCAATCGGCCTTGGAAACGATTCTGGAGATTGCCGAACGCGAGAATGAAAAACCCGAAGCGGTGGCGGCGCGGCTGGGGCGTGAGCTACAAAACACCCATACGGTCATCGAGCGTGATGGGGTTGCAGTCATTCCTGTCACCGGCCCGCTGTTTCGCTATGCCAATCTGTTCACGGCGATCAGTGGTGCTACCTCGTATGAAATTTTGGCGCAGGATTTTACCGCCGCGCTCGATAATCCTAACATCAATGCCATCATCCTCAATATCGATTCGCCCGGCGGCGAGGTGAATGGCTGCGCCGAGTTGGCAAACATGATTTTTGCGGCACGCGGCAAAAAACCGATCATCGCCTATGCCTCCGGCGATGCGGCATCGGGTGCGTACTGGATTGCCAGTGCCACCGATGAAGTGGTTGCCTCGGAAACATCCGGCCTCGGTTCCATTGGTGTGGTGGCAGTCTATCGCGGTGCGAAGCCTGATAAAAACGCACCCACCACCATTGAAATCGTCTCGTCGCAAAGCCCGTTTAAGCGCCTCAATCCCGAAACCGATGAAGGCCGCACCAAGCTGCAAACACGCATTGATGCGATGGCAGAAGTGTTCGTGCAAACACTCGCGCGCAATCGCGGCATTGAGGCCGCACAGGTATTGGAGCAGTTCGGCGGCGGCGACATCTTGATCGGCGCGCACGCCGTGAATGCTGGTCTTGCCGACCGCATCGGCTCACTCGAAAAACTGATCGCGGAATTCTCCGCCAGTTCAAACCCCGCCCTCCAGCGGGGTTTTTTATTACCCGCAACCACTAAACAGAAGGAGATTATTATGGATTTAGAAACACTCACCCAAGACCACCCCGCGCTACTTGCCGAGGTGCAGACTACCGCCAAAACGGCGGAACGCTCGCGCATCCAAACCATCCTCGCCTCCGAGGAAGCGAAAGATCGCGGTGATCTAGCGCAGCATCTGGCTTTCGCCACCGACATGGCAGCGGACGCAGCGGTCGCCATGCTCGCCAAGGCACCCAAAATCGAACCTGCACCTAAAACAAATGGCTTTGAAGCGGCCATGAATGCGCTGCCCAATCCCAAAATCACCCCTGCTGCTGAGGCAGAGGAAGATGATGTCGATAGTGTGGCCAAACGCCTCGCTGCGGCTTCATGAACCAAACCCTTAATGACCTGCAATCTATTGATAAACCAACCCTAGAACCCAAAGGAGATAACACTATGCCAGTATCAGGTTTTACCAATCAGGGCACTTACACCCCTGACAATCTAATCGCCGGTGAGTTTCCGCGTGTTGCACGCAAGGTGACCATCGCCACTCCCGCTAACCTTGTACGCGGTGCCGTACTTGGACGCATTACCGCCAGCGGCAAGTATATCCTCAGTGCCTCAGCCGCTGCGGACGGGTCGCAAACGCCAGAGGCTATTCTCGGAGAAGATACCGATGCCTCTGGAGGAGACAAGGAAGCGATTGTTTACCTGTCGGGTGAGTTCAATGAACTGGCGCTGACGCTTGGCGCTGGCCACACCACAGCCTCCATCTCACTTGGCCTGCGTAATAAATCCATCTTCTTAACCAAAAACCAAGGAGCTTAACCATGCCTGTTGACATTTTCTCTACCCAAGTGCTGAACAAGACCGTCGAATATCTCGACCGTCCAGCCTCATTTCTGCTCGATACATTTTTCGGGCAGGTGCAAACCGCCGATACCGAGGAGATTTTCTTCGATATCGACAAATCCAAACCGCGCCTCACGCCGTTTGTTTCACCATTAGTGGCAGGCAAGGTCGTCGCTGATTCCGGCTATGAAACTAAAAGTTTCAAGCCAGCTTATGCCAAAGACAAGCGACGCTTTGACCCCAGTGCTCCCCTCAAACGCACCATCGGAGAAAGAATTGGTGGCACGCTCACGCCCCAACAGCGTCGGGATGCGGCGCTGAATCGTTCGCTGACTAACCAGCTGGAGAACCTCACACGCCGAGAGGAAGTGATGGCCTCTGAAGCACTGCGGCTGGGACAAGTGACCGTTTCTGGAGATAACTACCCGACCGTGGTGGTGAATTTCCAACGTGATGCGGCACTCACTGTGACGCTCACAGGCGGTAACCGATGGGGACAGGCTGGCATTAAGCCTCTTGATAATCTGGAGGATTGGGCAAGCCTTGTGCAAACCAAGTCTGGCGCAGCCGCCAAAACGGTGATCATGGACCCTGCCGCATGGCGACTGTTCCGAAACAGCGACGATGTGAAAGCCTTGCTCACGATCTACCGTGGTACCAATTCGGCCTTTCAGGTTGATCCATTAGTGCGTGGCCAAGGTAATGAGAAAGCTCGCTTCATCGGCACGATTGGGGACTTCGACATCTGGATTTACAACGATGTCTACACCGATGATCTGGGCAACACCGTACCGATGCTTCCTACCAACACAGTGATCGTTGGCAGCCCCGTGAATGTGGAAGGCACACGCTGCTACGGCGTGATTCAGGATGAAAAAGCCGCATATCGCGCTCAGCGTTATTTCAGCAAATCATGGCTGGAAGAAGACCCTGCAGTGCGTTGGTTGCTGCTGCAATCCGCACCGCTCGTCGTGCCGTATCGCCCGAATGCCTGCTTCTGCGCAACCGTCAATTAATGGAGGATACTCATGAAAATCACATCACACACGACACTGGTTGTTGGTAAAGTCGGAAAAGCGGAGGAAATTCCTCCGGGAACTCCGGTCGATATCGATGACGATGAAGCCAAAGACCTGATTGCGCGTGGTATCGCTGTTAAGGCGGGTAAGGCTGAAAGCAAGCCCTCCGAAAAAGAGTCGAAAGAGCCACAGGGCGGAAAACCGCCTACTGATCCGCAAGGCAGCAAGTCTCCCGCTGATAATGGTGGCAAACAACCATGACGGCGTTTTCCCGCTCTGTTGATTCTCTCTTTGCCAAACTGGGGGTGGCAGCAACATTCCAGCCACGCATCGGCATGAACCGTGCCGTCACCCTTATTCCCAAACGTCCCGATGAAATCATTGGCCTTGGGCAAAGCGATATCAGCAGCGAAGTCACGCTGTTCGATCTGCGAATCAACGAAGTCGCAGATCCGAAGAGTGATGATGTGGTGATTTATCAGGGCGAAGAGTACCGCATCATCGGCGAACCCAGACGCGACATACATCGCCTGATCTGGACATTGGAGGCAGTCAAACGATGAGGCTGGAAGCGGCAATCCGTGGCGATCTGCAAAAGATCATGAAGCAGGAAGCTGCCGCCGCTGAAAAAGCAGTGACGCTCGGTGTTACGGAAGCAGCAACGGGTCTCAGGGATGAACTGAAATCGCAGGTATTACGGGCTGGCCTTGGCGAAAAAATGGCGCGTACATGGCGGTTTAAGCGCTATCCCGCCAGCGGCTTTTCGCTTGGCACTGCGGGGCTAGTCTACAGCAAAGCCCCGCTGATCATCCGCGCTTTCAGCGATGGAGCCATGATTAAAAGTGACAAGGGCGTGTTTCTTGCCATTCCCACCGCTGCTGCACCTAAGCGCGGTATCGGCGGCAAACGTATTACCCCCGATAATTTCCCTGAGCATTCGCTGGGGCGTTTGCGTTTTGTGTATCGCAAGGGCGCACCTTCCTTGTTGGTGGTGGATAATCTGCGCGCTAGCACGGGAAAACGCGGCGGCTACCGAAAGGCCTCGGAGAGTGCCCTTAAAACAGGGCGTGGCCTTGCCACGGTGGTGATGTTCATTCTGCTACCGCAGGTGATGCTCAAGAAACGGCTGGATGTCGATGGGGCGATGCAGCGCTGGCGCGACAAAATCCCCCAACTCATTTTGCAGAATTTTACGGAGACAAGTGATGCCGAGCGTTAGAGAGCAGATCATTGCCGCATTTTTCAGTGAGTTGAAAACACTGGAAAGCAGCCGGATCAAAGTGCTGCGCAACCCCGATAAGCTCATGAAGGTGCCAGCGGACGGCGCGATCATCGTTCTGCGTGATGGCGAAAGCGGCGATCCCGAAGTGCTGCTCTCACCGCTCACCTATATTTACGAGCAGGTCGCCACGCTCGAAATCATGATCGACAATGCCTACGCGCAGAGCCAGCAGACCAGCCTCGATGATCTGCTGATGATCATTGGTAACCTGATCGAGAATAACCGCAGCATGAACGGTCTCGCCGAGTGGATGGAAGCGCAGGCACCGGAGTTCTTACAGGAGGCGGTTGAAGGCGCACCGGCCATTCGCGCCGCTACTGTCAGTGTGCTGATGCGGTTTAACACCACCAGCCCGCTTCGTTAATTTTTTAACCTAAAAAGGAGACTATTATGGCTCGATCCTATGGCTCGGCAGCGACACTGCTTGCACTCAAAGAGGCAAGTTACGGGGTAAAACCACCCGGCAACTGGGAGAAATTCGCGTTCGTATCATCCGATATCGGTGCAGAACAGAACCTGCTTTCCTCTGAATTGCTGGGGCAAGGCCGCGAACCACGCGCGCCGTTCCGCGATGTAATTAACGATGAAGGCAATATCGTCGTGCCTGTCGAAGCAAGGGATTTCGGGCGCTGGCTGCAGCTGCTGCTTGGTAATCCCGTATCCGCTGGTGTGGCAGCTACCGGCGATATCACCTTCAGCGCCAATCCTTCGGCAGGTCATACGATTACCATCAACGGTGTGCTGTGGACGTTTGTTGCCAGCGGCGCGACCGGCACGCAGACCAATATCGGTGCGAACCTGAATGCCACCCTCACGCAGCTGGCGACAGATCTTAACGCATCGGCGAATGCCAGCATCACCCCCGCCACATACTCCAATGGCGCAGGTACCAAGCTCAATATCGTGCATGACACGCTGAGTGCGGTGGGCAATAGCTTCACCCTCGCTTCTGGCAATGCAAATGCGGTGGCAAGCGGTGCCACGCTATCGGGCGGTGGCTTCACGCATACGTTTGTCAGCGGCGCGGCGGCACTGCCATCGTTCGCCGCTGAAATCGGCCATGTGAATGTGCCTGCGTATTTTGTGCATACGGGCTGTATGCTCAATTCAATGGCGCTCAATTTTCAGCGTTCGGGTGCCGCCAATGCCACGCTCAATGTTCTGGCGCAAGGCGAAACACGTTTCACCGCCTCGCAGGGTGGCACACCGACAAGCCGTGTTTACAAACCTTTCAGCCAGTTTAACGGTTCGGTAAAACGCAATGGCGCGGCGCTGGGTAATGTGACCGGTGCACAGTTTACCTACAGCAACGGTATGCAGGGTGTGCCGACCATCCGCAATGATGGGCTGATCGACGGGGTTGACCCCACGACAATCACCACAACGGGTAGCATCGAGGTGCGCTTTGCCGATACCACGCTGGTGGATGATGCGATCAATAATACCGCCATCGAGCTGGAGCTGGCGTACCGGCTGGCGGGGCTTGATGGTAACAATTTCAATCTCACATGGACATTCCATGAAGTGTATTTACCGCGCCCGCGCATTCCCATCTCTGGCCCTGGCGGTGTACAGACCAGTTTCAACTGGCAGGCGGTCTATGACGACGCACTCAGTAAATCCGTTACGGTGGTGCTTAAAAACGATGTCACTAGCTACCCATAAGGAGCTATTATGTTGAAACTCGACCTTAAAAAAGAACCATTCTGGATCGACCTGCAGGCGGATGCGCGTGTGAAGGTAAAGCCGTTAACCTCCGCGCTCATGCATATGGCGCAGGCGGATGCCGTGCGCGCCATGCTTGCCCTGCAGGCCGAACGTAAGGCACGCATTGATGCAGGGGCGGATGCAAGCGATCTGCCCGATCTGGAAAATGATCGGGTGCGTCACGCGCTATCAGAAACCGCGCTCATTACGGTACTGGCCATTCACGCCATCATCGCATGGGAAAATGTGATGAAGCCGGAAGGCGGCGAGCTGGCCGAATTGACCCCTGCGAATGTCACAGACTTGATGGATATCTGGTTCGTGAATCAGGAATTCGGCAAAAAATACATGCGTCAGTTAGATCTGCTGGAGGCAGAGGGAAACGGCTTGCGGCCCGTTGCAAATGGCACTTCGGCGGCGGGCCGCGCTACTGCAGGTCGTGCGCGGAAGAAAATCTCCCCTGCAGCCGAGGCGAAGCCAGCCCAATAAACGGTGATCGCTGCCCCTATGTTGAGCATCAGGCGATCACCGAGGAAGGTCATGCGGTGTGGGATGTGATCCTGCGCGGTGCCAACCAGCTGCGCGTGGGTGCTGGCGGCCTCGTGCTTGGCTTCGATATCGAAGCCTTATCGGTCATCGCCGCTGCGATTGGTTACGACACCACGCCCTTACTGCTTCTTTTTCACCATGCCGAACATGGCCTTCACCAAGCGTTAAAAAATAATGGCGACAGCAACCACGAGAAATGTATCGATCCGACTGGCGGTGATCGAGGGTGATAAAGCGCGGCGTGAGCTAACACTCACGGGTGATACTGGCGAGCGTGCGTTAAAGAAGATTAAGGATGCCACGCAACCTGCCTCCCGCTCGCTGGTTGCCGTTAATGCAGTGAGCCAGGAAGTTCGCCTTGGCATGGAAAGCCTTGCCGGTGGCGCAGGATCGGTTGGCAGTGTACTGGGGCGGCTGGGGCCGATCGGCCTTGCCACCGCTGCTGTTCTGGGCAGCCTTGCACTCGCTACTGCTAAGGGCATCGCCGAATTCAAGGAGGCAGAACAGGCACTCAACAGCCTGAATGCCGCACTAAAAGCCACCGATCAGGCAGCGGGTGTGACTGCCCGTGAAATCACCGCGCTCGGCGAAGCCATCGAGGCCAATACGTTATTCAAGAAGGAGGAAATACAAAACGCAGCGGCGGCACTGACCTCGTTTCAGAATGTAGCGGGCGATGTATTCACCCGTGCGCTGGCACTCTCCACTGATCTTGCCGTGCGGCTTGGCACCGACGTGCCATCTGCCGCCGACATGCTGGGGAAATCGCTCGAGAATCCCGAAGATGGGCTTGGCCGTCTGGCGCGTAAATTCAGCGACCTTTCACCTGCGCAGAAGGAAGTCATCGAGAATTTCGTAAAGCAAGGCGATGTTGCTTCCGCGCAGGCGGTGATACTGGAGCATCTGGAAGGCAAAACCCGTGGGCTGGCCGAAGCACAGGCAAAAGGTCTCACGGGCGCTGCCGATTCGCTTGGCGATGCATGGGACGACCTCATGGAGTCGTTCGGGCGCACGGTCGGTGAATCGGCAGCCGCGCAATCGAGCCTAAGTGCGCTCACCCGTGTGGTGCGTGGGCTGCAGGAAGCACTTGATCCCACACCTGCAAACCGCAAATCGCAGTTGGAAAAAGAAATCTCCGAGCTGGAAAATAGCTTCGGCACACGGCTGGATCGTGCGGTGCTGGGTAGTGCGCCCGCGCTCGATGCGAAGAAAGAAGAGCTGCGCCGGATTAACGAAGGCATTGCAGCGGAAGAATTACAGGCGGATAAAGAACGCCGCGAAGCCCGCGCTGCCGCTGATCGCGCCGCTGCCGAACGCCGAAACGAAACCTTGCTCGGCATTGAGCGTGAGTACCAGAAGAAGCTCAAGGAAAGCACGCAGACCGAGCGTGACCGCATCCTTGAAGAAGCCGCCGATGCCAAAAAGCGGATTGATGGTTTGTTCAAGGATAATCGCAACTCCGATTCCGCTCGCAGTGCGCTTGAAGCGGTGGATGCCACCACCCGCGCCAAACTGGCCAAGCTCGATGAAGAAGCGGCTCGCCCTGCGCTGCAGTTGGCCGAGGCCAATAAGAAAGTCATCGCCACACTGGAAAAACGGCTTCAGTTGGAAGGCACTGCCGATCCGCGCGCACGGTTCATCAAAGCAGAGACGGATAAACTCAATGCCAATGCCACCAAGGAATATCGTGACCGCGTGGCCGAGCTGGCTGGCTCGCTCTATGACCTGCAGGAGTCAGAAAAACAGGCCAAAGAAGCCGAGGAAAGCCGCGTTAAGGCGATTGAGCAGATCACCGAAGCCATCCTCGATACCAGTACTGGCTACGATGTTGCCAAACAGGCACTCGACCAGTGGAAGGAAAAACTGATCGATGATCTTGGTGGTGCCACAGAAGCAAATCAGCGCTATCTGGAACAGATCGAGCAGATATATGCCGTCAGGCTCAAAGAGATTTACGATAAATCGCTGCTCGATAGCGACAAATGGGAAGATGGTGCCACCCGCGCGCTGCGCCGCTACGCCGATGAAGCTACCAATGCGGCTAAGAATGCTGAGGAATTATTCGGCAGTGCTGCCCGCAAGGTAGAAGACACGCTGGTCGACATGGTCAGCAGCGGTGAAATCTCGGTCGAAAAAATCGGCGATCTGCTGCAGTCGTTGCAGCAGGATATTCTGCGCATGTTCATCCGTGAAAATATCACCGGCCCGATTGCTGGCGGTTTGGGTGATCTGCTTAAAGGCGGCGGCGGCAGCAGTGGCGGTGGATTTCTCGGTGGGTTTTTCGATGATATTTTCGGCAGCCTGTTTCATGGCGGCGGCACGGTGGGCGAAGGAAACCCTACGCGCCGCGCCGTCCCTGTCTATGCCTTTGCCAGCGCGCCGCGCCTGCATAGCGGCCTGATGCCTGATGAGTTTCCCGCCATCCTGCAACGTGGCGAAACCGTACTGCCCAAAAATATGAAGGCGGGTGGCAGCAACATTACCTTCAACATCACCACGCCGAACGCACAGAGCTTCATGGATAGTCAGGGCCAGATCATGAGCAAACTGGCTGGCCAGATGCAGCGATTCAGAACGAGGAACAACTGATGCCCGCATTTCATGAAGTGCAGTTTCCGCCCAAAATTGCTTATGGCGCCACAGGTGGGCCGGAGTTTAACACCAGCGTTACGACCACATTTGCAGGGTTTGAGCAGCGCAATGTGAACTGGCAGAAAGCCCGTGGCCGTTGGGATGTATCGACGGGGCTGAAAAACAAAGCCGATATGGAGGCACTGCAAGCCTTCTTCCGCGCGCGGTTTGGCAAGGCGCATGGATTCCGCTTCAAGGACTGGTCGGATTATCAGGCGGTGGCGCAGAATCTTGGCACAGGCAATGGAACGCAAACCGCATTTCAACTGCTCAAATTATACAGCAGCGGCGGCTACAGCTACAGCCGCGAAATCAAGAAACCCATTTCCGGCACGGTGAAGATTTACCCCAACTCTATCCTGCAAGCGTCCGGATTTACCATCGATTCTACAACGGGCATCATTACTTTCAGTGCCGCTCCTAGCGCTGGTGTTAATGTCAGTGCGGATTTTGATTTCGATGTGCCGGTGCGGTTCGACACCGATGCGCTGGCGGTGCGTGCCGATGGGCCGGGTATTTTCGTGTGGGATGCCATTCCCATCGTGGAGATTCGTACATGAGAACCGCATCCTCCAATCTCACCGCGCATCTGGCGGGTGAAGTCACCAGCCTTGCCATTTGCTGGAAACTCACGCTGGTGGGTGGCACGGTGATGGGATTTACCGATCATACTTCCGATCTCACCATCAGCAGCCAGCTTTATAAGGCCGCCACCGGATTCTCCCCCACTAGCATCGAAACCAAGGACAGGTTCTCCGTCGATAATCTTGATGTGGCAGGTATTCTAGATTCGGCAGCGATTACCGAGGCTGACATCATGGCCGGTAAATATGATTTCGCCGAGATCGAAATCTTCATGGTGAATGTAACTGATCTAGCGCAGGGCATTATCATCCACCGCCGTGGCTGGTTGGGTGAAGTCAGCGTTAAAAACGGTCAGTTTGTGGCCGAGGTGCGAGGTCTGGCTCAGAAATTCCAGCAGAATATCGGTGAACTCTACAGCCCCACCTGCCGCGCCGTGTTTGGTGATGCGCGCTGCAAGATCAATCTGGCCAGCTATACGGCCAGTGGCACGGTCAATACCGTGACCAGCAGACAGGTGTTTATCAGCAACGCCATGACACAGGCGGCGGGCTATTTCTCAGGCGGTGAAGTGGTGTGGCTGACGGGCGCAAATGCTGGGCGGCGGATGGAGATTAAGGAGTTCTCTAACAAGCAGTTCACGCTGGTATTACCCATGCCCAATGCCGTGGCAGTCAGCGATACATTTAACGCCATCGCGGGCTGCGATAAAACCTTCAATACCTGCTTTGCCAAATTCGCCAATGCCGTGAATTTTCGGGGTGAGCCGCATGTGCCGGGAATGGACAAGGTACTCGCCACCGCCGCCACGGCCAATGATTTGCAGAGCGTTTAGATAATACCAGCGATCAGCAATGCGCCGAGCAAATAAAGCATGGTGGCAACAAGCCTTTGAATGAACGCAATGGTTACTTTCTTAAGAAGTTTTGTTCCTAAAAACACACCAAGGAAGGCTGCAATGGTTGCCAGCACAATCAACGTGCTTTGTACTTCTATTAGCGCAATGTTGAACGTGAGGCCGTAAATGATGATGCGGGAAGTATCGACAAGTGCGGCAATGGCTGCATTGGTGGCAACAAATGCTTCTTTGGCTAAATCCGCCTTAACAAGAAATGCGCTGCGGAAAGCACCTTGGTGACCCGATAGACCACCGAAGAAACCACTTAACATACCGCCGATGGACAATCCTAAATGATGTTTGGTTAGGCGGTTCAATAATGGGAATAACTCGGCAGTGGCAAAAAGAATAAGCAGAAATCCTGCTGCAAGTTTTACAGGTGTCACACTGTGTTCTTGGTCAAACAGACTATAGCTCGTGATTGGCTCAAGTACCGAAAGATAATCCAGCAGTAATGCCCCAGGAATTGCCGCGATTAACGCAGGAAAGCCGAAAGCAAGAAGCACGCGCCGATCTACGCTGCGCCATAGAAGACCGAGCTTAAAAAGATTGTTGAGCAAATGAACGATTGCCGTGATCGCAACAGCGACAGGCACGGGAAAGAAAATAGCGACTACAGGCATCAGAATCGTTCCAAGGCCAAAGCCTGAGAACAATGTCAGTCCTGATGCAAGAAACGCAGCGATGCAAACGAATAACCAATCCATGCCAACAACATAAGGGTTGATCATGCAAAAATCAAAGCATCATCAAATAGTCACCCAAGCCCGCACATGGCTTGGCACGCCATTTCACCATCAGGCACGCTTGAAGCGTGTGGGCTGTGACTGCTTGGGCTTAATCATCGGCGTGGTGGATGAATTGCACTTGAAGGACAAGCATGGCCAGCCACTAGCGGCCTATGACGAAATCACTTATTCCAAAGAGCCGGACGGCGCGTATCTCACGCAGAAAATTGCCGCATTGCTGGATGAAGTGCCGATAGAGAGCGCACAGGCCGGTGATCTTGCTTTGTTCAATATGGCGGGCAACCCCCAGCACCTCGCCATTCTCACGGATTATGAAAATGCGCTCGGCATGATCCATTGCTACGCACAGGCGCGGCGCGTGGTGGAGCATCGTCTGGATGATGACTGGAAAAACAGGCTGGTGAAGGTATTCCGATGGCATCAATCGTCCTAGCCGCAGCGGCCAGTTCTGCCGCCACATCGCTGGGCGCTGGCACGTTCTTTGCCGCCGTGGCAGGTGGTGCTGGTGGCTTCCTCGGTGGTTTCGTTGACCGCGCAATCTTCGGCGGCGGCAAAACCCGTATCAATCAGGAAGGCTCGCGTCTCACTGACCTGATGGTGCAGTTTTCTACCTACGGGAAAGCCATACCCATCATTTATGGTAACAGCCGCATTGCCGGCAACGTCATCTGGTCGCGTCCGATTAAGGAAAGCGTAACGACCACCACGCAATCCTCTGGCGGCGGCAAAGGTGGTGGCGGTGGTGGCAGCGTGGAGACCACCACGACGACCTATAGCTACAGCGTCAGCATGGCGATTGCCATTTGCGAAGGGCCGATCACCGAGGTAGTGCGCGTATGGGCAGATTCCAAGCCGCTCGATCTCACGCAAGGAAGCTACAGCCTGTATCTGGGTAATGAAACCCAGCTGCCTGACACGTTCATCTCGTCATTCCATCCTGCGGGGCAAACGCCCGCATATCGGGGAATGGCCTATGTAGTGATTAAGGATTTTCCGCTGGCCGATTATGGCAACCGCATCCCCAACTTTACCTTCGAGGTGCGGCGCACGCTGAAAAAGCCCTTCGATCTGGAAGATAAAATCAAGGAAATCTCTCTGATCCCTGGCGCGGGCGAATATGTGTATGACACGGTGGTGCAGGAAAAAACCTTCGGCCAACAGGATGTGGCGGGTAATTTCGTGCAGGGCGGAAAGATCACCAAGCTCAACCTGAACAATCTCAGCAACAAAGCCGATAGCCTCGTGGCGCTGGACAACCTGAAAGCCACGCTGCCGAATGTCGAATATGTCTCGGTGATCGTGAACTGGTTTGCAGACTCCGCCGATCCTGCGGTGTGCGTCATCAAACCGGGTGTCGAATTTGATAGTCAGGGCGCGCGCGTGGCACCCGATGATTGGGTGGTGGCGGGATTCACGCGCAACACGGGCCACCCCATTCTCGAATTCCCCGATGGTTCGCCCACTTACGGCGGCACGCCAACCGATAAAAGCATCGTGCGGCTGTGTCAGGAATTGAAGGCGCGCGGCTATAAGGTGCTGTTTTATCCGATGCTGCAAGTGGATACGATCACCCCGCAAAGCAAGCCGTGGCGGGGGCGCATCACCCCCACCAACGCCACCGATGCCAATAATTTCTTCACGCGCAGTAATGGCTACAACGCATTCATTACCCATTACGCCAATCTGAATGTCGGCGGGGTGCTGCTGAAAAACACCATCGACGCCTTCAAGATCGGGTCGGAACTGGTGGGGCTCACCACCTATATGAGCAGCCCTGGCGTATTTCCTGCCGTCACCCAACTAAAAAGCCTTGCGGCCAGCGTAAAATCTGCCGTGGGTGCTGGTGTAAAAGTGATGTATGGCGGAGACTGGAGTGAATATCATTCCTCGAACGGCTGGTATCATCTCGATCCGCTCTGGTCAGACAGCAACATCGATGTGGTGGCGATTGACTGCTATTTCCCCCTCACGCCAGATTTGCCGCAAACGCAGATTGATTATCAGGCGATCTACGACGGATGGACGCAGGATGAAGGCTGGGATTATTACTATACCGATTCGGTGAACCGCACCGGCCTCACCAGCTATGGCGGATCGCCCACTTACGCATGGAAGAACGTCAAGCATTGGTGGAACAGCACCCACACCAACCCCAATGCCACGGTAACGGCATGGACACCGAAGATGAAGCCGGTGTGGTTTTCGGAGCTTGGCTTTCCCTCGGTGGATGGCTGCGCCAACCAGCCCAACGTGTTTGTTGATCCTGACTCGGTGGAAAGTTTTTATCCGCGTGGCTCGCGTGCGCGGGTGGATTTTCTGGCGCAACGCACGGCGCTGGACGCTTCGATTGATTATCTCAACGCTGAAAACGCGCTCGATGCCAATTTTATCCCCCGTAAATTCATCTGGACGTGGGATGCGCGGCCATTCCCATTCTGGCCAGATCTGCTGAGCGTCTGGTCGGATGGTGGCAACTGGAAAACCGGCCACTGGATTCAGGGTAAGCTCGGACTCTCCAACCTCGGCCAGATCGTCGCTGATCTCCTCAAGCGCGTTGGATATGACAGCACTATGTATGATGTTACACGCCTGACCGATATCGTCAGCGGTTACATCATCAATAACCGCCAGACGGTGCGCGGCTGCCTTGAGCAGTTGGCGGCAGCCTACTTCTTTGATTGCGTGGAATCCGATGGGCTGCTGAAATTCATCAAGCGCGGCAAGGTTTCGAATGTCACGCTGGATTTCACCGAACTGGTGGCACAGGATGATTCCAATGATACGCTTGCCATCACCCGCACGCAGGAGCTGGAATTACCACGTCAGGTGGATGTGATTTACCTGAATCGCACAGCGGATTATCAGGCAGGAACGCAGTCCTCACAGCGGCAAACCGTCAAAGCCGTGGATTATGTGACGGTGAACCTACCCATCGTGCTGTCCGATCAGGAAGCCAAAGTGGTAGCGGATGTGACGCTCTACAACGCATGGGTGGGGCGTGTGCAGTATCAGCTGACCGTGCCGCCGAAATATGCACTGCTGGAGCCGACCGATGTTATTACCGTCACCAAGGATGGTGCAGCCTATCTCATGCGCGTGACGGCATCCAAGCTGGTGCGAAATGGTGTGCAGGAGCTGGCGGCGGTCGCGGAAGATGTCAGCAGTTACGACTTTTACAATCCTGCAGGTAGCGGTGCACCTGCGATTCAGCCACCGACAACGGTTTCCGCCACGCGACTGGAGCTGCTTGATCTGCCAGCATTTCCGACCGATGCGATAACGGATGCATATCTTCGCTATGGCGTGGTTGGGCTTGGCGGTGAATGGACAGGATCGGCAGTCTACCGCTCCGACGATGGCGGTGCCAACTATGCGCTAATGCAATCCTTAACCGCGCAAGCAACGATTGGTGCTGTCTTAACCATTTTACCTGCTGGCACGGCCTATACATGCGATGTCGCCAGCACCGTTGATGTATTACTGACCTTCGGCGAATTGCAGAGCGTGACCGATATTGCGGTGCTGAACGGCGCAAATGTGTGCGTCATTGGCGATGAGGTGCTGCAATTTCAGACCGCAACTCTCATCGGCGACAACCAGTACCGTCTCTCGCGGCTTCTGCGCGGCAGGCTTGGCACAGAATGGGCTATTGCTGGCCACATCGCAGGTGAGCGTTTTATCCTGCTCACCAACGCCTTAGCACGGGAGTTGGTAGCATCATCAGGTTGGAGTATCAGTAAAAAATATAAGCCCGTAACGGTAGGCTCCACGCTTGGTGCTACCACCGCGCAGGATTTCACCTATGCGGCAAGAGCCTTAAAGCCTTATGCACCCGTGCATATCGTTGGTAGCCGCAACACAGGTGGTGATCTCACCATCAACTGGAAGCGGCGCACACGGATCGGTGGCGACTGGCGGGACGCGGTGGACATTCCGCTCTCCGAGGAATCAGAACGCTACGAGGCGGAAATCATGCAGGGCATAACGCTCAAGCGCACGATTACTGGACTGACAATGCCCTCGACCATCTACACCGCTGCGCAGCAAGTAACCGACTTCGGATCGACACAAAGCAGTGTCAGCGTGAAAGTCTATCAGCTTTCCGCAGCGGTGGGGCGTGGCAATGCAGGCATAGCCACCATCTAAAACTTAACAATTTAATCAAAGGAACACTCCATGCCTAACACCACGGGACGATTACTGCTGCCATATATTCTGCAATCTCAGTCACAAAAGGAAGTGACGCATAACGATGCGCTCAACATTCTCGATGTGCTGATTCAGGCAGTCGTGCAGGAAGTGGGCTTGAACACACCTCCTGGCAGCCCCACAGTCGGGCAATGCTGGGTAGTGGGTTCATCCCCCACAGGCGCATGGGCAGGCAAAGCCAGCCAGATCGCACAAGCGGCGGATGGTGGCGGCTGGTTCTTTGTTGCCCCATTCAAGCGGCTGAAGCTCTGGAACGAAACCACTGATGAATATGTGATGTTCGACGGCACAAACTGGGTGTCGGAAGGCTTACTGCTCAAAGAAACAGGCGAGTATCTACGGGTGGAGCACAAAACCGAGGATATGACGGTCAACACAGGCGCATTCAAGGATACCACGATCCAGATTCCCGACCGCGCCATTGTGCTGGCGGTCAATGTGCGCGTGATTACAGCAATCACCGGCGCGACATCCTTTGGCATCGGTGTGGTGGGCGACACTACGCGCTACGGCAACCTGATCGGCACTGCGCTGGATTCTACCAATATCGGCATCACCAGCCCACTGGCGTATTACGCCAACACCGCTATCCGCCTGACGGCCAACGGCGGAAACTTCACGGGCGGCGTGATCCGCACCACCATGCAATACCTGAAACCCCGTGGTCCTTGGACTTGGTAATCACCTCCGCCTGATAGAGGGCTTCACCAGAAAAGTGAGAGGACAACATGGTAGATACCGGATGGATACTTCCAGGCACAGGGAGTCTTGATACCAGCATTGGTACTGAAACCTGGGATACTCCAGGCAGCATCACCACAATCGGCGGCACAAGTGCGGTGATCGATTGGGCATCTGGCACCAAAAACTCCTATTACCTGCGTGCCAGTAATTTCGGCTTTTCGATTCCTTCGGGCGCGACTATTGATGGTATAGAAGTCCGATATTTGCGCCGTGAAAACAGTACCACTGATAACCTTGAAACAAAACGCATCCGCCTGGTGGACGATGCCGGAACAGTAAGAACAACGGATCGGGCGGTAGCGGGAGAATGGCCACTCAGTTTAACGCTGGAAACGGTGGGAGATGCTACTGACCAATGGGGAGAATCCGCCGGATTCTGGACGCCAGACAAAATTAATTCCTCGAATTTCGGAGTGGCGATTCAGGCGGGAACAACAGGCTCCGGCACGACGCCTGACGGTGAAGTGGATTATGTCCAGGTGCGGGTGCATTACACGGAAGCCACCGGCACGGTAACTAAGACCACCAGTCTAAACGCTCTATTGCAGCGGCAAGCGATTCTACAAACCGCTTCCGCCAGTGCTTCCTTGCAAAAACAGGGAGTAATAATCACAGCCTCAATTGGTAGCGCACTGTCAAAGACGATTTCACCGACATCAAACCTCGGTGCGGCCTTGCTCAAACAAGGATTACTACGCACCACCGTAGCCAATGCGTTCGCGCAGAAACAGGGTCTAATCCGCACCACAAATGTGGATGCCGCGCTTGCCAAAGCCTTCTCAGCGGCCAGCAGCCTCAATGCCAGCCTTCAGAAAGCGACACAGGTAATCGCATCAACCGAAGCCTTGTTGCAGAAAAATCCAGACAAAAGCAGCTCTGTTCAAGGATTGATCGAAAAGCGCGAGCTTATCCTTACATCGACGCTGAATGCAGCAGTGCAGAAAACGGTAGTGCTCACGGCCAGCCTGAATGCCGTTCTAAACGGCAGTGTAACCCCGCAGGTTACCGCCAGCGTGAATGCGTTACTTCAGAAGCTGGTGCAGGCAAACGCCTCATTGAATGCGCTGCTCTCCAAGCAAGGGATTGTCAGTGTCGCCTCGGCCAACGCAGTTTTACAGAAAGCTGGCATCGGCAAAGTAGCTTTGGCAAGTGCGGTACTATCCAAAACCGCTTCATTGAATGCTTCATTAAGCGCGATCATTCAGCAAAGCCTTCTGCTCAATGCTGGATTATCAGCGGTTCTCCAAAAACCTGCCATACCGCTGGCCGTCAGCGCGGACGGGTTGCTGGAAAGGCGCAATCTGGCACGCACAGCAAGCCTTCAGGCGGTGCTGCAGAAAAACATCGGCGCAATCGCCATGCTGAATGCCGTTTTGCAAAAGCGCATGACTGCCACGGCACAGGCAAACGGGCTGGCACTCAAGCCAGGTTTTCCCGTCATTGCGGCGATAGATGGCGTGATTGTCGTTTTTGAAGCTCTTACGGCGCATCACATGGTGACGCCTGCCAAACAGACCTATCCACGTTCCAAGCCCAAACAGCAGCCCACCAAACCCATTAGGGGTGGGCTGGTGCGATCTCGTTAATTAACCCCAACCAAAGGAGACTTTTATGGTAGCAACTGTTCAAATTGTAGAAAAGAACGGCGCAGGCGGTATTGCGACCGATAAAACCAGCGGCACGATCCGTTTTAAGAATGCGGATAATGCCACGGTAGATAATAACAATCCGCTGGTGATTCCACCCTCTGGCTCGGATTTTTCATTCGAGAAGTGGTTACGGCTTAACGTCACCGTCGCACCTTCCGTGCAGATTTCTAACCTGAAGTTCTACACGGACGGTGCAAATGGCCTTGGCACAGGAGTGTTGCTATGGGCGAAAGCAGTCGCTTCTTATGCCACACCTGCCGAACCTGCAAACAGCACTGGCTACACCAACGCTTTCACCTATACCAGCGGCGCACCACTGTCGCTGGGTGCTGGGGCGTTCACTGGCACAGGTGAGAAAGGCGATCATGCGGTCTGTATGATGGAGGTGCAGAACACCGCCACGCAAGGGCAGACCCCTAGTGAAACCATCACCTTCAGCTACGATGAGATTTAGCCATGCAACATCTCATTGAATTTGAACTGAAAGAAGAAGCGGATGGTTCACGCCATGCCGTTTCTCAAGATCTGGTCGTGACTGTTCTTCCCGACGGGGAGAGTGCGCTATTCCACCGCAACGCCATTAAGAAAAATACTGCTACAGGCGAAACAACGCATAGTCGTGCGCTGGTAGCAGAATTGAATGGTGTGCGGATGTATGTGCTTGGCAGTCATATCGTTTTAACCACTCAGGATATGTATTTGTAATATGGGCATCGCACGCAGATATAAAGACCCCGACGAAATCGTGAATTTCGGTATCGATTGGGCGGATTACCTCGCGGCGGAAACTATCATCACTTCGATATGGGTTCTGCCTTCTGGCATCACTCAGGAAGCCGCTACCTTCACGGACACACAGGCGGTTATCAAGGTCTCTGGTGGTGTGTTGGGTGAGACATATCGCATCACTAACCGTATCACCACATCCGCAGGCGAAACCGTCGATCAGTCGATTGATATTGAGATAATCGAGAAATAACCAACCTTTCAATCCGTCACCACCCACCAACGCCGCCCCCAAAATCAGAATTGGGAGGCGGTTTTTTTATGTCTAAACCCAAGGAGTAACCATGTCACCAACCGACGATATTGATGTGCGCTCACAGTTGGCTGTGATGAACGCGCAGATCCAAACACTCACCAAAACGGTCGATGTGCTGGCCGAGGAAGTCAAAAGCCTCACAGCACTGGCAAATCAGGGCAAAGGGAGCCTTCGCACGCTTCTAATCGTGGGCGGCTTGTGGACGGGCCTTGTGGCCTTCTTCAGCTTCGCCGCTGGCCACCTTACATGGAAATAATAGGAGGATTTTATGATTACATTACTCGGTTCACTACTCGGTTTTTTATCAGCTGCATTCCCGGATTTCTTAAAGCTGTTCCGCGACACGCAGGATCGCAAGCATGAGCTTAAAATCTTGGAATTGCAGATGCAGCAACAGGCGCAAGGCCATAGTAATCGGTTGGAAGAAATACAGGTGAATGCGGACATCGCCGAATCCCAAGCCCTCTACAAAACCTATAACACAGGCATTCGCTGGGTGGATGCACTCAACGGCACGGTGCGCCCCGTCATCGCTTACAGCTTCTTCATTCTCTATGCGCTGGTGAAGGTGATGCAGTTTTCCGCAGATCTTCCGTGGTTGCTATGGACGGCGGAAGACCAGGCGATTTTCGCAGGCATCATCAGCTTTTATTTCGGCCAGCGTGCCATGAGCAAATTGCGGAGCGGAAAATGAGACATATTTCCAGACAAGGGCTTGACCTTATCTGCCGCTTTGAGGGCTTTTCGCCGATCATTTACATGTGTCCAGCGGGGTATCCCACGATTGGCTATGGTCACCTGATTACCGAAGCCAACAAAGAGCAGTTCCTAGACGGGGTGGACGAGGACGAAGCCCTCGATCTGCTCCGTCAGGATGTGGCGGTCGCAGAACGCGCCGTGCTACGCCTGATTAGCGTGCCACTCACGCAGGGGCAGTTCGATGCGCTGGTGTCATTCACCTTCAACCTCGGCGCAGGTGCGCTTCAACGCTCCACACTCCGCCGCAAGGTCAACCGCGAAGAACATGCCGACGTGCCTGCCGAGTTAGGCAAATGGGTCTGGGCTGGTGGCCGCAAGCTGAAAGGGCTTCTAAAAAGAAGAAGATCGGAAGCGCATTTATATGCTACATAGCTGACATTCATAGAATGGAGTTGAGCATTTTGAAAATCCATTATTTTCAGCATGTCACGTTTGAAGGGCTGGGAATGATCCATGAGTGGGCGCAGCGCCGTGGCTGCGACCTAAGCTGTACGACATTTTATGAGTCAGGTTGGAAAATACCTGATCTGGAAAGCTATGACGCACTGATTATTATGGGCGGCCCAATGGGTGTCTACGATGAACGGGATCACCCGTGGCTATCAGCAGAGAAAGCGCATATCAGAGCGGCGATTGACACAGGTAAACCTGTGCTGGGTATATGCCTTGGCGCGCAGCTCATTGCGGCTGCATTGGGTGCGAAGGTTTCTCCCATGCCAAACAAGGAAATCGGCTGGTTTCCTGTTGCCACAACCGACGAAGGTGCTGGCCACCCCATATTAAAGGGCATGAACTACGCAATGGATGTGTTGCACTGGCATGGAGATCGGTTTGAAATTCCTGCTGGTGCGCTCCACTTGATGAGTAGTCGCTCCTGCGACAACCAGGTGTTTGTATACGACAATCGTGTGCTTGGTTTGCAGTTTCACTTAGAAATGGATGAACCCGCTATACAGGAAATCACAGCCGCGTGTGGTCATGAGCTGATTGAAAGCGCAACCGTGCAATCCGCTGCCACATTGTTTAAACGTGCAGCAGAGTTGAATACCAAGCACACTTTATTTCAACTTTTGGAAAACTGGAAGGCTGCTTAAGTTCTAGGAAAATATCATCTTCCCACCTGCGACGACCAGCACGACCGCAAGCATGGTACGGATACCGGGAATCGTGAGTGTGCGTGTGCCAAGATGAGTACCAATCAATCCGCCACCGAGTGCGGCAATCGCCCAAAACGGAAGTGCTGAAGGCAATGCCTGAACCGATGACAGATTGCCTAGCAGACCCGAAATAGAATTTACCAGAATAAAGCTGGCAGCAATTCCCGACACCTGCCGCGTCGGAGCCCAGCCCATAAATAACAACAATGGGCTGAGGAAAATACCGCCGCCAGTGCCGCTTAACCCTGCGAGCAAGCCAAGCCCCGTTCCTGTTGCAAGCGATGCAGTCAACCTCGGTTTTCTGGACTGCCTGTCTTGCTGGGTAGATTTTTTAGCGGTACGCACCAGCTGGAATGCTGAGAGCAGCAGTACGATGCCAACAAGAGGTTTATAAAAAGCAGCGGGTACATGAATCATCCCTCCGACAAACGCAGCGGGTATGGAGGCCACCACAAATGGTATCAGCAGCTTAATATCATTCTGTCCTGCACGCGTATAGCGATAGGTTGCGAGTGTTGCCACCAGTACGTTCAACGCAAGAGCGGTGGGACGCATGGTTTCGGGGGCAAGCCCAAAGAAGGCCATCGCTGCCAAATAGCCGGATGCTCCTGCATGCCCCACGCTGGAATAAAGCGTAGCGGCAATAAAGATCAGGGCGGTAAGAATGAGTTCTTCTGGTGTCATGGTGTTTCTTTTATATTTTTTCGTAGGCTATATTGCATAGTGGCACAGAATAAAAACTGATGCAGGTCAAATGCAAGCTCACAGAATCGACTAATTTGTGACCATGACACATTATATCGCCAGCCTTACGCTACTCTTTTTATCACATGCGCTACTCTCATGGCCGCAGGTCAGAAAAAAGCTGGTCGGCTTCTTTCCCAAACCACTTTTTTATACACTGTATTCCGCTATTTCCTTGGCCGCATTGTTTTCGGTGATTCACAGCTACCAGCAGTTTGATGACTATATCCCGCTTTATGAGCCGGTATTGGCCATAAGGTCATGGGTCGTTGCCTGCATGCCGATTGCCTTTTTCTTTATGGTCTGCCGTGTAAGTTCGCCATACCCCAAAACATCGGTGCCATATGGTATTTACCGCGTGAGTCGCTTTCCTGGAAGCGTCGGGATCGTGCTGTGGGCGTTGCTACACCTCTTAAGCGTTGGAGATACAAAACGCGTCCTGCTGTTTGTGTGCATGATTATCATTGCGGTTTTTGCGATGGTTAAAAATACCCTGCAGATGAAGCAATCATCCCCTGTATTGCTTAAAAACACCTCCATTATACCATTTTTGAAGATGCCAAAAGGTATTAGCCTCATCACTTTCAAAGAGATAGGCTTCGTGAGAATTATCGCCAGCTTGGCTTTGTATGTGGGTGCGCTGCTGCTTCACGAGCGCTTATTAGGTGTTAACCCGTTGGGTGGCCTTTAGGAGCTAAGCCGCATTCTGAATTTCAGCGATGAAACTATCAATCTCACGATGCAGGATGCCAGACTGCGCCGTCAAATCCGAAGACGACTGTTTCATGTCTTTTGCTGCTGTTCCTGTTTGTTGTGCAGCAAGAGACATATCACTCACTGCGCTTGAAACCTGTGCAGTATTCTGGGCCGTCTTTTGAATCGAGTTTGATATTTCTCGCGTGGCTGCAGTTTGTTCTTCCATAGCTGCGGCGATGGCGGTGGCAATTTCATCGACTTTTTGTACTACAGTCGCAATTTCTCTTACCGATGCCGTGGTCTGGTGAATAGCTTCGCGTGTTGCATTAATATATTCAGTAATTTCCACGGTTGCTTTTGTGGTCTGGTTCGCAAGCGTTTTGACTTCAGATGCGACAACTGCAAAGCCCTTGCCAGCTTCTCCCGCGCGAGCAGACTCAATGGTTGCGTTGAGAGCCAAAAGATTAATCTGGCCCGCAATCCCGTTAATCATGTCAATAATCCCGCCAATTTTCTCCGCGCCGGTGGTCAGGTTGGCAAGCACCGTATTCGTCTGTGTTGCTTTATCCGTTGCCTGACGTGCAATCGTGCTGGATTGGTTGATTTGCTGATTTATTTCGCCAATCGACGCGGAAAGTTCTTCCACAGCCGCCGCGACGGTGCTTACGTTTCTGGAAGCATCATCGCTGGCATTAGTAAGACCGGCTGCCTGCGTGGAGCTTTTCTCTGCAACAGTGGATAGCATATCCGACATTGCTTGCAGCTGACGTGTGGAGGCAGCAAGATCATTTGCCGTCTTCTTAACGGTTTCCTCGAGTTTATTCGCTGCTTTCTGCACGGAGCGAATCATATTGCGGCGAATGGAATCCATGCCGCCATTCATAATTTCAGCACCATTTTTATAGCAGCCATCCATGCCCACCAGCACGATTTTGCGGTAGTATTTTTCCTCTGCTGCATGTTCCAGTGTCGCCAGCGATTCACGCACATAGGCATCAGCCATGTCGATGCTGTCGTTGATGCGGTTGATCATATTAGCGAGATCTCCGCGTTCTTTGGGAAGTAGAATACGTGATTCCATATCCCCCGCCGCACACCGCCCCGTAATTTCAGCGATCACATGCGCCATCACTTTCATCTTGTGTATGTAGTAGGCTTGCGCACCGAGAAAAATGACGCCGATGCATAATAGCGGCGCGGCATAGTTGGGCTGAAACAGCGCAATAACAATAGCGATGGTTGATAAAATGCCAAGCCAACCCGTTTTAGAGAGAGAGGATAAATTCATCATAGCTGATTCCTTTCTCAGCAAGGACAGAATTGAGCAGCGCAAGTGAAGCTGCCATACCGTCTTTTGCCATGGGGTGTTTTTCTTCTTCCTGTTTCAACAATTGATAAATCGGGGTAATCGTTTGAATCGCTTGCGGGTCTGGGCTGCGACGATTTGAATGTGCGCCAACGATATTCTTTGCCGCATCAAACGATGGGGTAATATGTGCAAAGACCCAGTAATGATCGCCATTTCTTGAGCGATTTACCACATAGGCGAATATTTCCTTGCCGCTTTTGATACGCTCCCAGAGTAGTTTATAGACCAGTTTTGGCATATCTGGATGCCGGATAATGTTATGCGGTTTTCCGAGAATTTCCTGAAGGCTGTAATCTGCCAGTTTCAAAAAAACCTCATTGGCATAGGTGATGATGCCTTTGGTGTCAGTCTTACTGACAATCACCTCATTCTTAGCGAATGTCCGCTCAACTCCTGTCAAGCTCTGGCTTCTGGTCATAGATCACCTGCCGCCGCACCCGCCGCAGCAACCATGCTCGGCACTGCTGACGTTTTGTTTGAAGAGAAACTCATTTTCCAATCGGATATGCTCCATCAGGTCATCGCGTAATTCGCCAACCCCTGCATAAAGCGTACGCCAGCTGTTACATGCAGCCTCTGGCAATTGAAGTTGATGGGCAAGCATCAGCATTTTCTGAAGTGCCTCCATGTGCTGAACATGCTCGGATTCCATCACGGAGATGGGGCCAACAGCCATGGTTTTCTGACCACGCAGAATCATAGGAAACAGGATGTGTTCTTCCTTCTGCATATGACTTTCCAGCTCCTGCAGCATATCCACGAGATGCGCCGCTAAGCCAGCAGGTACATCTGGATGCTCGGCATGTACGCGCTCGACCTTCTCGGCTAGTGCAATCAACGCTGGCAGCTGCTCACGGTGCCTGACATGGTAACGCTCCAGCACATGGGCAATGAGTTCTTTATCGGTTGCCTTCGCCCAGTCTCGTGGGTGTTGCTGGGGTCCAGGTTGATTCGATGTGTGTGCGTGCAGCATAGCCAAAACTCCCTATTGTTCATTCAAGCCTATGGAGTTCGTGGCGTTTGCGAATTGATTCAGATCAACTGTTTTCAGTGAGAATGCAACCCTTGGTTAACAAGATGTTAAATGCGGAGAATAAATTACCCACCGTTGATACAGATCAAGTTACCATTTGCGAATCATTATCAATATGCGCCCATGATGATTGGCCCTATATTTTATTTTGAAAAAGAACTTCCTTTGTTGCAACTGGCATTGGAACGGTTTTTTGTGCGCTATCGCCCTGTGCTTGGGTGGCTACATCTGTTGATGTTCTTGTTTTTTGCAACCGTGATAATCTTGCCGCTATTGCTGCCAGAAGCATCAGAACGTGCTGGAATGTTTGATGATTTTTCAGTATTTGCGCGGGAGTTAATATGGACGCTATGGTTTCCACTGGTATTTATGTCCGTGATCTTCTCAGGACGTAGCTGGTGCGGTCTGCTGTGTCCGATGGGGGCGGCCAGCGAATGGGTAAATAAGCGCGGTCTGAAACGCAAAGTTCCACAATGGATAGAGTGGTCAGGCACACCGATTATTAGCTTCTTGATCATTACAATCTGGGGGCAGCTTATTGGTGTGCGTGATCACGCTGAGGGCATTGCGTGGGTGTTTGGCATCACCATGCTTGCAGCAGTTTTTGTAGGATGTGTATGGGGCTATCATAAGCGTGTATGGTGTCGTCATCTCTGCCCGATTGGCTTGATGCTTGGGGTATTTTCACGATTGGGAATGGTAACCTTTACACCTAAACGCCCCCGAGAGGGAGTGGAGCAGGTGACCGATAAAACTGCTTGCCCCACGCGCATTGCACTGCCCTATAAAACGGAATCACGCCACTGCATCGCTTGTTTTCGCTGTGTTAGCCCCTGCGCCAAAGGCGGACTATCGTTAGAGTTCCGCCCTGCCGGACAGGAGATTGCTCAAATCTCCAAACGAAACCCCAATGTAGCAGAAATAATATTCCTGTTTTTAGGAACGGGGATTGCGCTGGGCGGTTTTATGTGGACGATCCTGCCGTCTTATCAACACTTACGTCAAGCTATTGGCCAATGGATATTACAGCATGAGTGGTTGTGGCTGCTCACTAGCGGCCCATCCTGGCTGGTAAGTGTACACCCAGAGAAACGCGAGGTGTTTTTGTGGATGGATGCATTACTCATCAGTGGCTATATGCTTGGCTGGATGTTGCTGGTGGCCTTGCTCATGGCAGGCGTAACATGGATTATCACACGCATGACCCATTCCATAGCTTTGCAGGCACCTTTCAGGCAGCGCTATATCGAGATCGGTTATCACCTGATTCCAGTAGCGATGGTATCGCTGCTTATCGGGTTAGGGAGCAATCTTTTTAGCATGATGGAAGCGCACTGGGTTGGCAAAACTTTTACGACTGGCCTCAAACTAATCCTAATTCTGGGGAGTGTGGCGTGGGGTGTATCGCTCTGTCGCACTATTCTGAGCGCACAAAAAGCAGCAACCACTGCTTCTGCAATCGGAGTGTCGCTAGTTGGTAATTTACTAATTGCTGGTTGTTGGTGGCCAGCCTTATTTTAACCTAACCTGACGAAAGGAAACATATGAAAAAATTACTCTTATTAGGGGCGCTTATTCCCTCTATGGCATTAGCTGATGATGTGCAGATTGGCAAAGCTACTCAGAAAAACGGTATGGAAATAGCCGCTGTGTATATCCAGCCAGTGAAGATGGAGCCGGAGCACAGCACGACAAGTGATAAGGCGGACATTCATCTGGAGGCAGATATTGCCGCGCTGAAAGATAATCCGCACGGCTTTGCTGAAGGAAGCTGGGTACCTTATCTGAATATACGTTACCAGATCACTCAGGAAAAAACCGGTTGGAAAAAGGAGGGTGTTCTCATGCCGATGGTTGCCAGTGATGGACCGCATTATGGTGATAATGTTGCCTTAAATGGAGCAGGAAACTATACATTAATATTCTCGTTCACCCCGCCAGAGGGGCATAGCTTTATGCGTCATGTTGACAAAGAAACAGGTGTCGCCCCGTGGTGGGAACCCTTCACGCTCAACTATGATTTTGCGTGGATTGGAAGCACTGGCAAGAAGGGCGGCTACTGATGATGTCACGTTACGCTCGCCAAACAGTCCTTCCCGAAATGGGACAAGAAGGACAGGAACGCCTGAAATCCGCCTCGGTGCTATGCATCGGTGCGGGTGGGCTTGGCTCGCCTGCTTTGCTTTACCTGGCGGCGGCGGGCATTGGCCGCATTGGGCTGGTGGATGATGACGCGGTGGATATCAGCAACCTGCAACGGCAGGTGTTGTTTAAGGAGGCGGATCAGGGAAAGCCCAAGGTAGAGGCCGCGAAATCCGCACTGGCCGAGCTGAATTCCGAATGTAAGATTGAGGCGTATCACGAACGATTCAGTGCAGAAAATGCAGAAGCGTTACTGAAAAACTATGATGTCATTATCGACGGCACGGATAATTTCAGTAGTAAATTTCTGATTAACGATGCCTGTGTGAAGTTCGGCAAGCCATTGGTATATGGCTCGATACTTGGCTTTGTGGCGCAAGTTTCGGTGTTTTGGGCCAAGGGGGAAAATTATCATGGGCCGTGTTATCGTTGCCTCTATCCCAAACCTCCCAGCGGCCATATTCCCAACTGCGCCGAGGCGGGAGTGATTGGCGCGATGGCAGGCATCGCCGGAACCGTGCAGGCGCTTGAAGCCATTAAAATGGCACTGGGCTTGGAGTGGTGCAAAGAAAAGAATCTGGAGCCGCTGCTGGGTACGCTCTGGATACTCGATGCACGCAGCATGCAGACTAAAACGCTTAAACTGAATAAACGCCATCAATGTGCCGTATGCTCGGCTAATCCGAACGATATTGTGCTGGAGCAGGCAGAAGAAAGCTGCTCGGCAAAAACAGACGTAAAAAATATTAGCGCAGAAGACGCGGCAAAACGTATGGGTAAAGCCGTGTTTATTGATGTGCGTGAGGCGCATGAGTTAGCATCAGGCCGTATTCCGAAAGCACTGCATATTCCGCTTGGTACATTGCTATCTAACGAAGATTCGGTGGGCGATATTGCCTCGGACACCCCTGTAATCGTCTACTGCCAGCATGGTATACGCAGTTTCTCAGCAGCTTCTCATCTCGTTGCGCTGGGTTTCAGAAACGTTGCCCACATCACTGGCGGTATTGTGCGCTGGAAGGATGATCTCGCCTAGGATTTTTGCCTGCGCCGGACATCCACTTCCAGCACCAGTTCAATCTGAGCACCACCCACCGTTACCGTTTGTTCGATTCCTTCACGTGACGGTAAGGAAGCCAGAAATTGACTGAAATCTTTGCGATCTACCAGCAACTTCCATGCAGTTTTCTGTACGTCCAATGCCAATGTTTGTTCCATCTCTGAAAGTGCCACGGAATATTCTACCGTCTGCGCACCGAGATTAAGCGAGAAGGCAAGCACG
>WBZO01001556.1_pt1 | contig 34890 bp, 43 predicted proteins | sample 5204261 | NCBI WGS metagenome assembly WBZO01 (sample SAMN12412400, study PRJNA552823) | activated sludge metagenome | isolation source: activated sludge from anammox sidestream of wastewater treatment plant... | place: USA: North Carolina | collected 2017-09
TGCGCAACGCGCTGCCGGTCGTCGCGTGCGGCGGCGAGTCGCTCGCGTGGGTGGCGCGCGAGGGGTGCGGCGTTCACGTATCGTCGGTCGACGAGGTGCGCGCCGCCGCCGATCGCATCTGCGCCGATTACGGCCGCTACGCGTCGAACGCGGTGCGCGTCTACGCCGAGCGGCTCGACTTCACGCCGCGGTTTCGCCCGGTGCTCGCACGGATGGCGTCGGCATGACGGCAGCCGTGCTCGTGCTCAACTACAACGGCGCCGCCTATCTGGAGGCGTGCCTCTCGACCGCCCGGCGCGCGGCGGCGTCGGCCGGCGCGCCGTGCCGCGTCGTGCTCGTGGACAACCGCAGCACCGACGGCAGCGTCGCGTTCGCGCGCGCGCGGTTTCCCGACGTGGAGATCGTCATCTCGCCGGCCAACGACTTCCTCTTCTCGCTGAACGGCGTCGTCGGCGGCCGGCGCGAGGACGTCGTCGTCATCGTGAACAACGACATGCGGTTCGACGACGGGTTCGTGGCGGCGCTGCTGCCGCACTTCGCCGATCCGCGCGTGTTCGCGGCGACGGCGCGCATCCGCACCTGGGACGGCGCGCACGACACGGTCGGGCCGCGCTGCGCCCGGCTGTCGCGCTGCTGGTTCTACAAGTGGTGGGCGCTCGATCGGCAGGAGACGGCGCGGACGCTCGAGGCGTGCGGCGGGTCGACGACCAAGGCCGCCGAGATCCTCCAGATCAGCGTGCGCACCATCCAGTACCGGCTCCACCAGTACGGCCTCCGCACGAAGAACGGCTCGCGGTCGTCGCGACCCGCCCCGGCCGCGTCGGCTCCTTCGCCGCCGCCCTCCGGCGACGGTCACGTCGCGGCCTGACCGAGCGGCGCCTCGTTCGCCACGCTCGCCGACGAGACGAGCGCGGCGGTCGAGAGCACGAGGAGCGTGACGTCCCAGGCCGCGGAGACGGGCGTGAGGGCGCCGTATCCGAGCAGCACGGCGAGATCGATCGTCGCGTGGACGGGCAGCGCCCATGCCGCGTACCACGCCCATCGCTCGCCGCGCCGGAAGCTGGTCATGGCGAGCGCGATCACGATCACGCCGCACGCGACGGCGAGCGCGCCCGTGAAGCGCACGAACGCGCTCACGAGCCGCTCCACGGCCGGGACGAGCGCGACCACGACGGGCCACGACGGGCCGACGACCGCCTCGTAGAGCTCGCGGTCGAGGGCGCGTCCACGCGCGAGCGCATACACGCCGCCGAGCGCGAGCACCGTGCCGTGGCAGAGGAGGAGCACCCAGCCGCGGCTCTTCGGGCCCATGTCACGGCACCACGTGGAGCTCGCGGCTGTCGATGAGCCGCTTCCCCGCGGCTCCCTTGATCGCACCGACCACGGCGGAGCGCTCCGCCTCCGACCGGACGACGCCCGACAGCTTCACCACGTCGCCGGTGAGCGTGATGTCGATGTGCTTGGCGGCATGGGCCGCATGCCTTGCGAGCGCGCGCGTCGCCTGCGCCCGGAGCTCGTCTGCCGGATCCGCCGGAGGTCTGACGACGACCCAGTTCTGCACGCGACGGACGCCCTCGGTGGACGACGCCGCGCTCACCATCGTGTCGCGCTCCTCCGTGCTCGCGACGACGCCCTCGAGCGTGACCACGCCGCCCGAGACGCTCGTGACGATGCCTCTGCTCACGGCCGCGCTCGCCGCATCGAGCGCAGCGCGAACGCGCCGCACGATCTCTACGTCGATCGGCAACGGATGCGCGACGTACTGCCCGACGACGATCTCGTTGGCGATGTCGCGGACCTCCGGCACGCGGTGCGCGGCGTCCTGGGCGGCGTTGCGTGCGGCCCACGTGGGGACCGTGCCGGACAAGGTCACGATCCCGCCGTGCACCTCGACGCCGATGTCGGGAGCGGGGACGTGCCCGTCCCCGCGGAGCGCGGCGACGACCGCATCCTGGATCTGCACGTCTCGGTCGCTCTTGGTCTGCATCGCCCGCCTCCTTCTTCCCGACGTCCGCACGGCGGCTCGTCGATCGAGCGCTCGCAATCCACGTTCCACCTCCGCTGCCACGCAACCGCTGCAGCGTCGGCGCATCGAGCGCGTCCGACGCGGGCCGGAGCGCCGCCATGGCGGCGGATCGCGCCTGGAACGAGAGATGCTCGGCCGCGAAGGAAGAGAAAGAGGCTCGTGACCGACGGGCCATGTTCAAGGAGGAGTCGACATGGCGAACATCAACGTACGCAAGAACGACCAGAACCAGCCCGTGCTCGCTCCGGCTCGCGAGTGGGATCCGGCGCGCATCATGCGCTCGCTGCTCAGCTGGGATCCGTTCCGCGAGATGGCGCCGTTCGCTGCCCCGGAGCCGATGGAGGGCTTCGCGCCCGCCTTCGAGGTGAAGGAGACGAAGGACGGCTACCTCTTCAAGGCCGACCTTCCCGGCGTCAAACAGCAGGACATCGAGGTCAACGTCGCGGGCAATCGCTTGACCATCAGCGGCAAGAGGGAGGCAGAGAAGCAGGAGAAGACCGACACCTATTACACCTACGAGCGTTCGTACGGCTCGTTCACCCGCGCATTCACCCTGCCGGAGGGGGTCGACCCCAACAACATCCATGCGGATCTGCGCGACGGCGTCCTCACGATCGACGTGCCCAAGAAGGCCGAGGCGCAGCCGAAGAAGATCGCCGTCTCCACCCCGCAGGACAAACCGAAGGCCTGAACATGCGTCCCTTCTTCGTTCCCGCCCTGCTCGCAGTGTCCGCGCTCGCGGCTTGCCGCACCGGCGGGAACGAACCTGCGGACGTGACCACGTCCACGACCCACGCGCACGCGCCGCTCGTCCGCGCGTGCGCGCTCGGCGTCCCCGACACACGCGCGTCGCTGGACGAGTCCGCGGACCACGTGACCATGACGTTCACGACCACCCGCGTGCGCGTGCCCGAGCTCCGCGGACGCGTCGCCGCTCAGGCGGCGCAGTACGGTCCCTCGAGTCACCAGGGCCCCGGCCACGACGGGATGCACGGCACGGCGCATGGCCACGGGCTCCGCCTGTGGGACATGCCCGAGGTCCGGGCGGTCGTCGAGGACACGCCGGACGGCGCACGGCTCCACGTCATCCCGCTCGCAGCCGGCGATCTCGAGATCGTGCGCGAGAAGATGCGCGAGCGGCTGCGCACGCTCGACGACAAGGACTGCCCCTAGCCAGAGGACGAGAACGAGGAGTCGGCGATGAGAGCCAACAAGAACGATCACACCTTGGCCGTGCTCGAGAACGCCGCGAACCGCGCGCACCTCGAGCCGTTCGCCAAGGCGCACGTGACGCAGAAGACGAAGGCGAAGATCTCCGCGGCGTTCAACCACTGCCGCGAGGCCGCGCTCGATCTCGAGCGCTTCCTCTCCCACGCCGCGGCCGACGCGGGCGATCGCGCGCTCCATCGCGCACTCTACGATGCCGCCAAGACGGTCAGCGAGCTCCCTCCCACGCTCGCAGAGGCGCTCGAGTCGATCGATGCGTTCGTGGAGACGAGCGGGACCGCCCGGGGGGCGCTGCGGCGCGTCGCGCTCGAAGCGCGCGTCGCGGTCCGCGGACGCACCGATGCGCTCGTGCTCGAGCAGATCGACGCGGCGATGATCCGAGCGCTCGGGGTCTACGACGACGCGCTCGCCGGGCTCACGAGGGCGCCGCCCGGCTTCGTCGACCTGATCGTGGCGCAGCGCGCGAAGATCTCCCATCTCCACCGCGAGCTCATGCGCCGCGCATAGCGCGCGGTCCTGCAGGTTTTTCGCGTACGCGTGGGCTCGCCGCGTGAACACGGCAGAGAACGCGAGCCGGCGCGCTCTTCGAACCACGGCCCGCTTGTTGCTGTGGCCACGGCATGGTCGACGACGCACGCGAGCACGAGGCGAAGCAGAACGCAGCCATCCTCACGGACCGCATCCGGCGGGGCCTGTCCACGATCGTGCTCGGCGCGGTCCCGGCCCTCCCGCCGTCGATCGCGCTCCTGCGCGTGCGCTGCGACCTGCCGGGGACGCTCGGGCCGCTGGAGCGCGCGCGCGACCGGATCGAGCGTTCGCTCGACGGCGACATGCCGCGCGAGACGCTCGAGGCCTCGGCGCGGCGGAGGGCGCTCGGCGAGGAGGGTCTCCGGACGATCGAGGAGCGCTTCGTGGCCGCCTGCAACCGCCTCGCGGCGCGGGCGCCCGGACGCGTCGCCCTCGCCCTCGACGGGATCGATCGCGCGGACGCCGCGACGCACCGGGCCCTCGCGCATCTGCTCCGCAAGCGAGGCGTGCTCGCGCTGCCGCTCGTGCTCGTCGTCCGCGGCGAGCCCGAGGGGAGCTTCCTCGAGGTCGTCTCGGCGATGGAGGCGGCCGCGAGCGAGCCGCCTCCGCTGGCCAGGGCACCCGAGGCCGAGCCCGAGCGCGAGGTACGGACCCCCGCCCTGCAGCTCGACGGCATCGACGGCGAGGTGGTGCGCGTCCTCCGCGCCGCCTCGGTCATCGGCGAAGCGTTCGAGGCGCCGCTCGTCGCCAAGCTCCTCGACGCGTCCATCGAGCATGTCCTCGAGGCCCTGCAGCGCGCACGCGACGCAGGCATCCGGATCGTCGACCGGGGCGAGGGACATCTCGCGATGCCACGCGAGCTCGCCGCCATGCTGGGCGCGTCCATCCTACCGTCGCTTCGCGCACGCTGGCAGGAGCGCCTCGGCGAGCTCCTCGGGTCGGCGCGGCACGATCCCCTGCGCGCCGCGAAGCACCTCGAGGAGGCGGGACAGCGCGAGCGCGCACTCGAACGTCGCCTCGACGCCGTCGCCCTGCTCGTCCGTGCCGGCGACGTACGACGGGCGGGCGAGGAGCTCGGGAACGCGCTCGAGGCGATCGCGGGGCTGCCGCCAGGCCCCGCGACCTCGGCGCTGCAGGCACGCGGCACGCTCGAGCGCGCTCGCCTCCGCTGGCTCGGGGCCGGCCTCGAGCCCTCCTTCGGCCTCGACGGCGCGCTCGAGGAGGCGCTCTCCGCGCGTACCGCGCTCGGCGACCTCGCCGCGCCGGCCGTGCGCGCGGACGTCGCCTCGACCATCGCCGGCATCGCCTACGACCTCGGCGACGGCGCCTCCCTCGCGCGCGCCGGCGCCGTGCTGACGGACGCGATCGCGTCGCTGCTCCGCGACGGCGCGACGCGCGAGGCGGCGATGCTCCTCAACGACCAGGCGGCCGTCCACCTGCGCAGCGGCAACACGCGGAAGGCGCGCGAGCTCGCAGCGCGATCGCTCGAGCTCCTCTCGGCGCGGGTGAAGGAGGCGCCCGGCGACGCAGCCGCGCGCGCCGATCTCGCCGACACGAACCATCTGCTCGCGCGCATGCCGCTCCACGTACCGAGCGGCGAGGTCTCGGCCGACGTGCTGGAGGCCGCCCTCGCGCATGCCGACGCGGCGGAGAGCGACTACCGCGCGCTCTCGATGCGCCGCGATCTGGGCCGCGTGCGCGAGACGACGGCACGGCTGGAGGCCAAGCGCGGGCACATCGACGCGGCGCGCACCGCGTTCGAGGCGGCGCTGCGGCTGGCCGACGAGGCCGCCGACCTGACCGGGCTGGCGCGCATCACCGCAGGGCTCGCCGAGCTCCTCGCGGGGACGGGCAAGCCGCGCGACGCGCTCGGCCTCCTCGCCAGCTCCATCGAGCTCAATCGCGAGAAGGCGTCCCCCATCGGCCTCGCCTTCGACGAGCGCGCGCTCACACGAATCGAGGACGCGGTGAGGGCCCTCCCCCGCCCCGACGACGAGCTCGCCGCAGAGCTCGTGCGCACCCGCGCGCGCTTGACGGAGGCCATCGAGGAGAACGCGCCGTGAAGAGGGGGCGCACGCGCGTCGTCGTCCTCGGCGCCGCGGGGCGCGACTTCCACGACTTCAACGTCGTGTACCGTGACGATCCTTCGTACGAGGTCGTCGCCTTCACCGCGACCCAGATCCCGGGGATCGCCGGCCGCCGCTATCCGCCGGTGCTCGCCGGACGGCTCTACCCCGACGGCATTCCCATCCATCCGGAGGCCCAGCTCGAGCAGATCTGCCGCGAGCAGCACGTCGAGCAGGTGGTGTTCGCGTACAGCGACGTCTCCCACGAGCACGTGATGCACCTCGCGTCGCGCGCGCTCGCGCTCGGAGCGGACTTCGTGCTCCACGGCCCCGGGCGCACCCAGCTCGTCTCGCGCCTGCCCGTCCTCGCCGTCTCCGCCTCGCGCACCGGATGCGGGAAGTCCCAGACCGCGCGCTGGATCGCGACGCGCGCTCGCGCCCGCGGCGTGCGCGTGGCGGTCATCCGCCACCCGATGCCCTACGGCGATCTCGCGCGCGAGCGCGTCCAGCGCTTCGCCTCGCTCGCCGACATCGCCGCGGCCGGCTGCACCAACGAGGAGCGCGAGGAATACGAGCCGCAGGTCGAGGCAGGCAACGTCGTCTACGCGGGCGTCGACTACGCCGCCGTCCTCGCGCTCGCGGAGCGCGAGGCCGATGTCGTCGTCTGGGACGGGGGCAACAACGACTTCCCCTTCGTCAGGCCGGATCTGCACGTCGTGGTCGTCGACGCTCTGCGCCCGAACGACGTCGCGACGCATCATCCGGGCGAAGCGACCGTGCGCATGGCCGACGTCGCCCTCGTCTCGAAGGTCGACACGGCCGCCGACGTCGACGTCGCGCGCGCGATCGAGGGCGTCCGCGCGATCAACCCGCGCTGCGCGATCGCGAGGGGCGCCTCGCCCATCACCTTGAGCGCGCCCGACGCGGTGCGCGGCAAGCGCGTCCTGGTGGTCGACGACGGTCCCACGCTGACCCACGGCGGCATGTCTTACGGCGCCGGCTACGTCGCCGCCCTCCGCGCGGGCGCGGCCGAGATCGTCGACCCGCGCCCTCACGCCACCGGCTCCGTCGCGCGCGCCTTCCAGGAGCACCCGCACCTCGCGCGCGTCCTGCCGGCCCTGGGCTACGACGACGCGGAGCTCGAGTCGCTCGCCGAGACGATCCGGCGGGTGCCGGCGGACGTCATCGTCTCGGGGGCGCCCTTCGACCTCGAAGCGCGAGTGCACCCGGACAAGCCGGTCGTACGTGCGCGCTACGACTTCGCCGAGGTCGGCGAGCCCTCGCTCGGGAGCATCGTCGACACCTTCCTGGCCGAGCACCTCCGACGGGAGAAGAGACCATGAAAGACTTCCTCCAGACCGCCTCGCTCTCGCCCGAGGACCTCTCGCTCTTGCTCGATCGCGCCGTCGACCTGAAGCGTGACCCCGATCGCGGCCGCGCCGTCCTCCGCGGCGAGAGCGTCGTCCTCTACTTCGAAAAGCCGTCCACGCGCACGCGCCTCTCGTTCGAGACCGCCGTCGCGCGGCTCGGCGGGCACCCGATCTTCACCAGCACGTCCGATCTCCAGACCGCACGCGGCGAGACGCTCGAGGACACCGCGCGCGTCGGCAGCCGCTATTCGCGGGCGTGGATCCTTCGCACGTACCGCCATCACGACGTCGTGCGCTTCGCGGCGGCCGCGACGGTGCCCGTGATCAACGCGCTCACGAACGACCATCATCCCTGTCAGAGCCTGGCCGACCTGCTCACGATGCGCGAGCACCTGGGCCCCCTCGCCGGCCGCACCGTCGCGTGGATCGGGCCGGGCAACAACGTGGCCCACAGCTTCATCGAGGGCGCGATGCTCGCCGGCATGCGCCTTCGCCTCGCGAGCCCCGCGGAGTACGGGCCCCATCCGGCGGTCCTCGAGGTTGCGCGCACGATGGCGGAGTCCACCGGCGCCGTGCTCGACATCGTCGAGCGCCCCGAGGACGCCGCTCGAGGCGCGGAGGCCGTCTACACCGACGCGTGGGTCGGCATGGGCGACGATCCGCGCGAGGCCGACTCGCGACGCGCGGCGCTCGAGCGCTACCGCGTCGACGATCGGCTCATGTCGCTCGCGGCGCCGAACGCGATCTTCCTCCACTGCATGCCCGCTTTCCGCGGCGACGAGGTGACCGCGTCGGTGCTCGACGGCCCGCGCTCGGTCGTCCTCGCTCAGGCCGAGAACCGCCTGCACACGAGCGTCGCGCTGCTCGAGACGCTGCTCCGGTCCGAGCTGACGGGCGCTCGGCCGTGAGGCGGCTCGTCGTCGCGCTCGGGGGCAACGCGCTCTCCCGGCGCGGCGAGCCCTTCGACGTCGCGATGATGCGCGCGCGCGTCGCGATCGCGGCCGCGGAGCTCGGCGCGATCGCCACGGGTCGCGAGCTCGTCGTCACGCACGGCAACGGCCCGCAGGTCGGCTGGCTCGCGGCGAGCGCTCCGTCGGTCCCGCTCGACGTCATCGGCGCGGAGAGCGAGGGCCTCATCGGCTACCTCCTCGAGGAGGCGCTCGCCGGCGAGCTCCACGGCAAGGAGGTGGCCGCGCTCCTCACGCAGGTCGAGGTCGATCCGAACGACCCCGCGTTCGAGCGCCCGACGAAGCCGATCGGGCCCGTGTGCTCTGCACCTGTACCCGGCTGGACCATGGCCCGCGAGCCCGGTCACGACGGCCTGCGGCGCGTCGTGGCCTCCCCCGAGCCGAGGCGGATCCGCGAGATCGGCGCGGTCCGCGCGCTCCTCGCAGCGGGCGTCGTCGTCGTCTGTGCGGGCGGCGGCGGCATCCCGGTGGTCGTCGCGAACGGCGTCGTGCGCGGCGCGCCGGCCGCCGTGGTCGACAAGGACCTGACCGCCGCCCTGCTCGCCGCGTCGATCGAGGCCGACGCGCTCGTCCTGCTCACCGACGTCGCGGCGGTCTACGAGGACTGGCCCTCACGCTCCCGGCCGATCGCGATCGGCTCGCCGCAGGACCTGCGCCGTCGCGCGCTCCCTGCCGGATCGATGGGCCCGAAGGTCGAGGCCGCATGCCGGTTCGTCGAGGCCACCGGCCGGCGCGCCTGCATCGGAGCGCTCGGCGACCTCGCGGCCATCCTCGCGGGCGATGCGGGCACGGCCGTGGTCCGCGAATTGCCCCGCGGATCGGACGCGAGGTGATCATCATGAACCGGTTCGTCGACGCGGCCGCGGTGCTGCTCTTCGTGGGGGCGACGGCCTTCGTCGGTCTCTACGCACGCGGGTTCTTCGACCGCCACGCCGAGGAGGCCACGGACCCGCCGCCGCGGACGTCGATGTTCGCGCTGAAGGTCGAGGAGGCGCTGCCGACGCTCGAAGGGCACGTCGTCGCCGGCTCGTGGAAGCCGCGCGACGAGCGCGCCACCTGTGCGGCCGACGAGCGGCGCCGCATCGCCGAGCTCGACGCGATCGAGCGCGACCTCGCCGCCTCCCAGCGCCCCTCCGACGGCGAGCTGGCCGAGCCGGTCGCGGAGGCGCTCGCCGCGCTCCGCATGTGCGTGAGCTGCGCGCCCGAGAAGAGCGGATGCGCGGCGGCAGCGCGCGCGCTCACGAGGATCGAGGCGCACCTCGGCCTTCCGCGGTCCGCCGGCGGGATCTGACCGACCGCGGCCTTGATGCGGTCCGCGGGATGCACGCGCCGCCTCGAGGAGGCGGAGCGAGATGGTGGACCGCGGCGGCGAGATCGATTTCGAGACCGGTAACCGGCTCCGCCGCCACGTGGCGGAGAGCGCGCGCCTGCCCGCATCGCTGACCGTCGAAGCAGCGGTCGCCGCCGTGATGTGCGTGCTCGTCGAGCGCCTGACCGCGGGCGAGGCGCACCAGCTGCTCGAGGGCGTACCGCAAGCCCTGCGCCCGATGTTCCAGATGTGCGTGGTCCATCGGATGGGCAGGCCGGTCCTCGCGCTGGATCGGGCCGAGCTCCTCGCGCGCGTCGCCGATCACCTCGATGTGACACCGGCGCACGCGGAGATCGTGACCTCCGCCGTGTTCGACGCGGTGCGAGCCGAGCTGCCTCCGGAGCTGGTCCATCATGTCGCGGCGCAGCTCCCGCGCGGGATCAAGGAGCTCTGGCTGTCGCGGCCCATCCTCGCGCCGGACCTCGACACCACGATCCGCGCCGAGCAGCAGCGGCGCGAGGTCGAGGCCGAGATCGAGCGGCGCGCTCCGCTCCCACCGAACGTGACGGCGGCCAAGGCGTTCGGCGCGGTGATGTGCGCGCTCACGCGCCGCCTGAGCGGCGGCGAAGCCAAGGACGTGCTCCTCGGGCTGCCCGCCGATCTGCGGGAGCTCGTCGAGGGCTGCGTGATCCATCGTGGCGAGCGCCCCGCCATCTTCGATCGCGACGAGCTCCTGCGCGACGTGCGCGAGCATCTGTCGGTCGGCGGCGCGGACGCGGAGCGAATCGTCTCGGCGGTGCTGCGCGCCGCGAAGCGTGTCCTGCCGCAGACGACGACGGTCGCCGTCACCTCGCAGCTGCCGTCCGATCTCGCCGGCATGTGGAGCTCCGCGTGAACCAAGAAGGAGGAACGACGATGGCCACCGCGATCTACGAAGTGAAGAAGGTCGGAACCGAATGGGAGATCCGCATGGCGGACGACAGCATCCACGAGGTCGCCTCGTCGCGAGAGGCCGCGATCGCGCGGGCGCGCCAGCTCGTGAACAGCTTCGGCGGCGGGCGCGTGATCGTGCGCGGTCCGGGCGGCGAGGTCGAGCGCGAGTACGTCCAGGAAGCGAGGTGAGTCGTGCCGGCGCTCCAGCGGCACGAGTCCCGCGCGAGCTCGACGTACGCGCGCTTCCTCGACGACCTCGCGAGCGACACCGGCTGGTCGCGCGACGATGCCGATCGCTTCGCCCGCGCGGTCGTCGCGACGCTGGAAGAGCGGCTCGTGGGCGGCGAGGCGGACGATCTGGCCGCCCAGCTGCCGTCGCGGCTGCGCGAGCGCATCCGTACCGAGGACGTCGGGCGCCCGGACCCGCAGATGACCGTCGACGAGTTCCTCGGCCGCGTCTCCTCGCGCGCCGATGCGCCGATCGACGACGTCGAGAAGATCGTGCGCTTCGTCTTCCGCGCCGTTCGTGCGCACGTCACGCCGGGTCAGGCGCATCACGTCGAGGTGCAGCTCCCCGACGAGCTCCGTCGGCTGTGGAACCCGCCCTCGTTCGGACGACGCTGACGCGCTAGTCCTGCCACCCCTCCGCGATGGGACGGGTCGGCCCGGGCTGCCCGCTCGAGAGCTTCGTGTCGCCGTGGGGATTGTCCTCGCGCACGACCGAGTGGGCCTGCGCGCCCGGCGGCGCCGACTCCGAGATCGGGTGGCGGCTCCCGGGCCGGCCGCCCGCGAGATTGCTCGCCGACCGCGACGAGAACGGCGGAGGCTCTCCGGGCTCGCGCGGCCGGAGGAGCTCCGCGACACCGGTGGGGAGGGCACGCTCGAGGCGGCGGCGCACCTCCTCCGCGGCGCTCCGTCCGATCGTCGCGATGACGACCTGCGCCTGCTCGCGCGCAAGACCTGCGTTCACCCCGCTGCGGCGCCGGATGCGCTCGTACAGCTCGGCTTCGTCGAAATCGGACGAGTACGTCGCCGACTCGAGGATGGCCCGGAGCGCCGGCGAAAGGCACCCGCCGAGCGCGGCGTTCTCGTCCGCGCAGAGCCGCTCGCCGAGCACCGCGACGGTCGCGTCGATGATCCGCCGCGCCGTCGGGCGATCGTCGAGCCCGGCTTCGGCGAGCGCCTCGAAGAGGTCCTTGGTCGTCAGCTCGTTCGTCATGGTCTCTGGCAGACATCGTGCACGTGCTGTGCCCAGTGACCTCTCCTCCTCTGCTCGAGACCCGGGGGCTGACGAAGATCTACGGGGGGAAGACCGTGCTCGCGGGCGTCGACCTCGTCGTGGAGCGCGGCGAGACCGTGGTGGTCCTCGGAGGATCGGGCTCCGGCAAGAGCACCCTCGCGCGGCTCCTCGTCGGTCTCGAGCGGCCGACGGGCGGGCACATCCTCGTCGCGGGGCGCGACCTCGTCGGTCTGCCCGAGGACGAGCTCGCCCGCGAGCGGCAGCGGTTCGCGATGGTGTTCCAGAAATACGCTCTGCTCGACTCGCTGACCGTCTACGAGAACGTGGCCTTCCCGCTGCGCGAGCGCCGCATGTCCGAGCGCGAGATCCGCGAGCGCGTCATGCGTCAGCTCGATGCGCTCGGGGTCGCCGACGCAGCGAAGAAGCTGCCGGCCGAGCTCTCGGGCGGGATGGCCAAGCGCGTCGGCATCGCGCGCGCGATGGTCATGGACCCCGAGATCCTCGTCTACGACGAGCCGACGTCCGGGCTCGACCCCGTCACCTCGCGCGTCGTCGACGAGCTCATCGACGAGGTGCGCGAGCGGTTCTGCGTGACCTCGCTGGTCATCACCCACGACATGGCGACGGCGTGGGGGATCGCCGACCGGGTCGTGCTCCTCGACGGCGGCCGGATCGCCATCGACGGTCCACCGGACGTCGTCCTCGCATCGGACGATCCACGCATCCGGCCCTTCGCCGACTCGAGCGGCGTCGATCCCAAGCGGCTCGGCCACCGCAAGCAGCGGAGCTCGCCTGCCGAGGTCCGCGCGCGCTGGGAGCAGCGCCGACCCGCGCCCGAGCTCCGCGAGCGCCGGTCGCTCGCGGACGTGCTGTTCTCGCGCGCGTGACGCACGTCTTGCGCGCCGCCGGACCGGGCCACACGCGATGCGGGCCGGCACGCGCTGGCCGCATCTTTGCACCGAGGACCGAGGAAACGGAGAAGGACCATGGGCACCAAGATGACGGCGCAAAAGATCGAGAAGTCTCTCGATGAGATGCTCGACGAGCTCGAGGCCATGGGCACCGAGATCGAGATGAAGGTCAAGCTCGCCAGCATGGACGCGCGCGACATGTGGCAGCGCAAGCTCGAGCCGCGGCTCTACGAGGCGCGGGTCCACGCGCGCGAGGCGAAGGAGGCATCCAAGCACGCGATCCAGGACACGCTGAAGGCGTTCAAGGAGTTCGCAGAGTCGCTGTGACCTCGGCCACCGTCCGCCCCCTCCCCGGCGATCTCGACGACGTCGAGATCGTCGAGCACAAGGGGCTCGGACACCCCGACACCCTCTGCGACGGCGTCGCGGAGGCCGCGAGTCGTGCGCTCTGCCGCGCCTACCTCGCCGAGGACGGCGTCGTCCGCCATCACAACGTCGACAAGGCGCTGCTCGTCGGCGGCAGGTCGCGCGCGTCCTTCGGCGGCGGCGAGATCCTCGAGCCGATGGTGCTCCACGTGGCCGGTCGCGCCGCCGACCCCGGCGGGCGCGCGGGCGCCGCGCGCGAGATCGTGGTGGAAGCCGCGCGCGCCTGGATGCGCTCGGCGCTCCATGCGGCCGACGTCGATCGCGACGTCCGGATCGAGCCGTGGGTCCGTGCCGGCTCCGCCGATCTCGTCGACCTCTTCGGACGCGGCCGCCTCGCCAACGATACGTCGATCGGCGCCGGGTACGCCCCCTTGTCGCCGCTCGAGGCGGCGGTGCTCGCCTCCGCGGAGGCGCTCCGCCTCCGCGCACGCGACGAGGCGACGCCGGAGGTCGGCGAGGACATCAAGCTCCTCGCCGTACGCCGCGGGCGCCGCGTCGAGCTCACCGTCGCCTGCGCGATCGTCGGCCGACACGTCGACTCGCTCTCGCGCTACCTCGCGGCGCGAGCGGGCGTCGCGTCCGCCGTCCACGCCGCGTTCACCCGCTCGTCCGCCGGGCTCCTCGACGTCGATGTGGTCGTCAACGCCGCCGACGACGTCGAGCGCTCGAGCGTCTACCTCACGGTGAGCGGAACGTCGGCCGAGGCCGGCGACGACGGCCAGGTCGGGCGCGGCAATCGCGTGAACGGGCTCATCACGCCTGGTCGTCCGATGACGCTCGAGGCCGCCGCCGGCAAGAACCCGATCACGCACGTCGGCAAGCTCTACAACCTCGCTGCCCATTCGATCGCGCGCGACGTCGTCGCCGCGGTCCCGAGCGTGCGCCGCGCGGAGTGTCTCCTCGCGAGCCGCATCGGGCGGCCCGTCGAAGATCCCGCGCTCCTCGACGTCCGCGTCGCGCTCGAGGACGGAGAGAGCCTGGCGGCCGTCCGCGCACGCGTCGAGGAGGTGGCGCAGGCCGGCGTCGCCGCGATCCCGTCGCTATGGGAGGCCGTCGTGCGCGGAGAGGTGGGGGTCTTCTGAGCGCGTCGGGTGAGCCACCTACGTGCGCCGGCGAAAGTGATTCATCCCGTTCGAGATGATCTACTTGCGCCGGCGAACCTAGACCGGGCGGTGGGGCTGGCCCCGGGCCACCCCGAGATCGGCCCGGGCCACCCGATCAGGGCATTCCTACTTGCGCAGCGAAAGTAAATCATCTCGCTCGAGATGATCGACGTGCGCCGGCATGCGTCGCGGCGCCTCAGCGCTTCTCCTCGGCGTGGACCGTGAGCACCGGGACCGGCGACATGCGCACGACCTTCTCGGCGACGCTGCCGAGGAAGAAGCGCGGGACGCCGCGCCGCCCGTGGGTGCCGATGACGATGAGGTCGAAGCCGTGCTCCTGCGCTGCCTCGACGACGCTCCGCCACGCGATGCCGGGCGTGAGGATGAACTTCACCTCCGCGAACTTCGTCCGAACCCGCTTGACCTCCTCGTCGAGCGCCTCGCGCGCCGCGCTCTCGATCTGATCGAGCGGCAGCGTGATGGCCTCGGCGTACGCGGGCGTGGGGACGGTCCACACGTGCATCAGGGTGAGCTTCGCGCCGAAGCGGGACGCCAGCTCGCACGCGAGGTCCTCCGCGCGCTGCGACGCTTCCCCGAAATCGGTGGCCACGAGGATGTTCTTGAACGCGCTCATGATGCCCTGCGGAGGAGCAAGAGGGGGGCCAGCGGAAACCGTGCGTCACGGCAGCGCTGGCCCCCCGCGCGGCGCGCGTCCTTCGCATCCCGACGCATCCTTTGCGCCCGCACGGAGCGCGGATCGCATGTTTCGCGGGACGGCGCGACTCTTGTAACGCGTCGGGAGCGATGAACGCATCCGATACGGCGCTGGGCTCGGGCACGAAGGACCGCGCGATGCGCGAGGCCCTCGTCCGAAAGCTCGTCGCTCTGGGCGACATGTCGACCCCCAGCGTCGTCGAGGCCATGCGCCTCGTGCCGCGCCACGACTTCATCCCGGGCGTGCCGCTCGAGGTCGCCTACGGCAACCACCCGGTCGTCATCGGTCACGACCAGACCATCTCGCAGCCGTCCGTCGTCGCGATGATGACCGAGGCCCTCGAGCTCGGCGGGCACGAGCGCGTGCTCGAGATCGGGACCGGCTCGGGCTACCAGGCCGCAGTCCTCTCGCTGCTCGTGCGCGAGGTCTTCTCGATCGAGCGCATCGAGCCGCTGGCCGTGGCGGCCGCCGCACGGCTGCGTGACCTCGGATACGCGAACGTCCACGTCCGCGCCGGCGACGGCTATCTCGGCTGGCCGGAGCAGGCTCCGTTCGACCGCATCGTCCTCACCGCGGCACCGCCGCGCGTGCCCGAGACCTTGATGCGCCAGCTCGCAGAGGGCGGGATCCTCGTCGCTCCCGTCGGCGTGGAGGACGGCCCGCAGTCCCTGCTCCGCGTCCGCAAGCGCGGAGGCGAGCTGTTCATCGAAGACCTCGGCGGCGTGAAGTTCGTCGCCATGCTGCGAGGGGAGGAGCGATGACGACGACCGTACGAAAGCCGCGCGTGCTGCTCGCCGAGGACGACCCGAACGCGCGGAGCATCCTCGCGACGATCCTCCGCTCGATGGACCTCGACGTCGTCGAGGTGAACGACGGCGGCCGCATGCTCGTCGCGGTCGCTGCGTGCTACCGGGAGAGCCGTCCTCGTCACGAGATCGATCTCGTCGTCACGGACGTGCAGATGCCCGTGGTGAGCGGGATCGAGATCGTGAAGAACATCCGCCGCGCCGGATGGAGCGCCCCCATCGTCATCGTGTCGGGCTGGATCACGCCCGAGCTCGAGGAGGTGGCGAAGCGCTACGGGGGCGTGCTGCTGCCCAAGCCGCTCGATCTCGACGTCTTCGAGCGCACCGTCCATGAGCTGCTGGAGCAGCGCCGTCAGGCCAGCTGACCGAGAGCGGTCGTCGTCACCGCTCGACGGGCAGCCCCGCGTCGTTCCACGCGAGCATCCCGCCGGTCATGTTCATGACCGCCTCGAACCGCAGCTGGACGAGCAGCAAGGCGCCGATGGCGGAGCGGCCGCCGGAGCGACAGACGAGGACGAGCGGCGCGCGCGCATCCCACCGCACGGCCGCTCCCTCGAGCTCCGCGAGCGGCAGGAGCAGCGCCTCGGCGATGTGCCCGAGGTCGTCCGTGTACTCACGCGGCTCGCGGACGTCGATGATCCGCGCCGAGCCCATCGTGTCGTGCACCACGAGGGGCGTGACGTCGCGGAACCCCTTCGCGTTGGGCGTGCTTCGTTCGAACGCGGTGCTCGCTCGCTTGCTCATCGCCGCTCCTCAGATCTCTCCCCCGAGCTCGGTCCTGGGCTCTTTCGGCTTCTCGGGCAGCTCCGTGAGGGTCGCCTCGGTCAGGAGCAGCACGCTCGCGACGGAGACGGCGTTCTCGAGCGCGATGCGCACGACCTTGACCGGGTCGACGATCCCGGCCTCGACCAGATCCACGTACTTCCCGCTCGCCGCGTCGAAGCCGACGTTCCCGTCGCCCCCGCGCATGCGCTCGGCGACCACCCCGTCGTCCGCGTTCGAGTTCTTCGCGATCTGCCGGACCGGCGCCTCGAGCGCGCCGCGCAGGATGCGGAGCCCCGTCCGGACGTCGCCCTCGTGCTTCGCCTCCTCGCGCTCGACCGCCGCCGTGGTCCGGAGAAGCGCGAGCCCCGCGCCTGGCACGATGCCCTCGGCGATGGCGGCCTTGGTCGCATTGACGGCGTCCTCGATCGCCTCCTTGCGCGACTTCATCTCCGCCTCGGAGGGCGCACCGACGCGGACGACCGCAACGCCGCCCGACAGCTTCGCCAGCCGCTCCTCGAGCTTCTCGCGGTCGTAGTCGCTCTTCGTCTCCTTGATCTGGCGCCGGAGCAGCTCGATGCGCGCGTTGACCGCCGCCTTGTCGCCGCCCCCGCCGACGATCGTCGTGTCGTCCGCCTTCACCACGACGCGATCGGAGTGGCCGAGCTGCTCGATGCGGACGTGCTCGAGACGCATCCCCGTCTCCTCCGAGATGACGCGGCCTCCGGTCATGATCGCGATGTCCTCGAGCATCGCCTTGCGGCGATCGCCGAAGCCGGGCGCCTTGACCGCGACGCACGGCAGCGTCCCGCGGAGGCGGTTCACGACGAGCGTGGCGAGCGCGTCGCCCTCGATCTCCTCGGCGATGACGAGGAGGCTCCGACCGCGCTTCACCACCTCTTCGAGCAGCGGGACGAGGTCCTTCATCGCCGCGATGCGCTTGTCGTAGATGAGGACGAGGGGCGACTCGAGGACGCACTCCATCCGCTCGGTGTCCGTGACGAAGTACGGCGAGGCGTAGCCCCGGTCGAACTGCATGCCGCGCACGACGTCGACCATCGTCTGCGTGGTCTTCGCCTCCTCGACGGTCACGACCCCTTCGCCGCCGACATTCTCGATCGCGTCACCGACGATCTGGCCGATCGTCGGATCGTTGTGGGCCGAGATCGTCGCCACCTGGATCTTCTGCTCGCGCGTCTCGACCGGGCGGGCCATCCTGCCGAGCTCTTCGAGCACCACCTTCAGCCCGATGTCGAGGCCGCGCTTCAGATCGACCGCGCTGGCGCCGGCGACCACGTTTCGCAGGCCATCGGCGTACATCGCATAGGCCAGGATCGTCGACGTCGTCGTGCCGTCGCCCACCGCGTCGCCCGTACGCTCTGCGGCCTGCCGCATCATCTGCGCGCCCAGGTTCTCCTCGGGGTCCTCGAGGTCCAGCTCCCGCGCGATGGTCACCCCGTCGTTGCAGACGATGGGCGTCCCCCACTTCTTCGCGATGAGGACCGACTTGGACTTCGGGCCGAGCGTGACACGCACCGCGTCCGCCAGGGCGGCGGCGCCGCGGAGCACCTTCTCGCGGGCGCTCGATCCGAACAGGAGATGCTTGTGAGCCATGAGGACCTCCACGAACGTGGCAACGCGCGTACCAGCGTCAGGCGGCGAGCTTGGTCCGGAGGTAGCCGAGGCAGCCTTCGAGCGTCCGCACCTTCGGGTAGTCCGCCTCGGGGATGTCGACGTGCAGCGCGTCATGCACCGAGACGACGAAGCGGAGGAAGTCCATCGAGTCGATGTCGAGCGCGTCGCGGATGTCCGCCCGCGGATCGAGCGTCGCCGGATCGGCCTCCGGAGCGACCTTGCGCAGGAGGTTCATCACGGATGCACGGATGTCGTCGTCGTTCATCGGAGCTCCTCCGGCTGCGAGAGGTGACGGGCGACGGCCGCGAGGAACCGTCCCCCCCGGTGTCCGTCGCTGACGCGGTGATCGGCGGAGAGCGTCGCCGTGACGACCGTGCGGACCCCGAGCAGGCCGTTCTCCGCCCACGGACGCTCGCGCACGACGCCGAAGCCGACGAGCGCGACCTGCGGCGGGTAGATGACGCCGAAGACGGAGTCGGTCCCCTGATCGCCGAGGTTGGTCACCGTGATCGTCGAGTCGCTCAGCTCGGAGCTGCGGAGCCCGCCGCTGCGCGTACGCGCGACGAGGTCGCGGAGCGAGCCCATCATCTGATCGAGCGAGAGCGCGTCCGCGTCGTGGATCGCCGGCGCGACGAGCCCGCCCTGGCGCAGCGCGATCGCCACGCCGAGGTGGATCGCCTTGCCCGGCCTGAACGCGCCGTCGACGAAGAAGCCGTTGAGCTCCGGCACGTCGCGCAGCGCGAGCGCCGTCGCGCGGAGCAGCACCGCCGCGAAGAGGACCCGCTGCTCCACCGGACGCTTCGCGTTCTCCGCCTCCAGCCACCGGGCCGCGCGCGTCACGTCGATGTCCTGCGCGAGGTAGTAGTGCGGGATCTCCCGCTTCGAGCGCGCCATCGCCGCGGCGATGGCGTTGCGCATCGCTTGCTTCGCGTCGACGGCCGCCGGAGGAGGAGCCGGCGGCGCGGGCGCGGGCGCGGGCGCGCGCGCACGGTCGACGTCGTCGCGGGTGATCGCCCCGTGCGGCCCCGTCCCCTTCACGCTCTCGAGCGCGACGCCGAGCTCCCTCGCGCGAGCACGGGCCGCGGGCGAGGCGAGCACGCGCGAGGGCGGCGGCGCGACGTACGAGACGTAAGACACCGGCGCGGCCGCCGGCGCGGGCGGAGGCGCCGGAGGAGCCGACGGCTTCGGCGGGGACGGCGCAGGCTTCGCCGCGGCCCCCTCGTCCGTGACGTGCGCGAGCACCGCTCCGACCGGGACCTTCGTCCCCGGCTGCACGACGATCGAGTCGAGCACGCCGCTCTCCCAGATCTCGACCTCGATGAGCCCCTTCTGCGTCTCGACGAGCGCCACGACGTCGCCGCGCTTCACGTGAGCCCCGGGCGCGACGTGCCACTCGATGAGGGTCCCGGCCTCCATGTCGGCGCCGAGGGACGGCATGCAGAAGTCACCCATGACGCTCCACCATCCTCTTGACCGTCTCGACGATCTCCGCCGCCTGCGGGATCGCGGCCTGCTCCAGGTGCCTCGGATACGGGATCGGCACCTCGGCCGAGCACACGCGCGCGATCGGCGCATCGAGCTCGTAGAAGACGCTCTCGGCGATGCGCGCCGCGATCTCGCCCGATAGCCCGCCGGTCTTCCACGCCTCGTCCACGATCACCGCACGCCGCGTGCGGGAGACCGAGCCGAGCACGGTCGCGTCGTCGATCGGGCGCAGGGACCGGAGGTCGATCACCTCGGCCTCGATCCCTTCGCCTGCCAGCGTCTTCGCCGCGTCGAGCGCCTTTCCGACCGTCCCGCTCCAGGCGATGAGCGTCACGTCGCGACCCGGCCGGAGGATGCGGGCCCCGGAGAGCGGAACCTCGGCCGCGCCCGGCGCGAGCTCTCCCTCGAGATTGTAGAGCACCGCGTGCTCGAAGATGACCACCGGGTCCGGGTCGACGATCGCCGACCACAGCATGCCGCGCGCGTCCTCGAGCGTCGCCGGCGCGACGACCTTCAGACCGGGGATGTGCGCGTAGTAGCCCTCGAGGCTGTGCGAGTGCTGCGCCGCGAGCTGGCGTCCCGCGCCGGTCGCCATCCGGACGACGAGCGGGATGTCGACCTGTCCCCCGGACATGTGCCGCAGCGTCGCCGCGTTGTTCATGATCTGATCGAGCGCGAGGAGGCTGAAGTTGACCGTCATGACCTCCACGATCGGCCGCATGCCGTTCATCGCCGCGCCGATCGCCGCGCCCACGAAGGCGCCCTCGCAGAGCGGCGCATCCCGGATGCGCTCCGGCCCGAACTCCTCGAGCAGCCCCTTGCTCACCGCGTAGCTGCCTCCGTAGGCGCCGACGTCCTCGCCCATCAAGAACACCCGCTCGTCGCGCCGGAGCGCGTCGCGCAGCGCCTCTCGCATCGCCTCGCGGTAGGTCGTCCTCGCCCGCGCCTCGACCCTGGGCGTCAGCACGGAGGTGAAGGGGGCGCTCGGTCCGTTGATCACGACGTCACCTCCGCGAGCACGTGACGGAGCAGCTCGCTCTCGGGCTCCCATGTGCCGGCGTCGGCGAACGCCACCGCCTCCTCGATCTCGCCCTCGACCTCACGCGTGATCGCGTCGACGTCCTCCTCGGACAGCGCGCCGTCCGCGATCGCGGCGAGCGTGAACAGCTTGATCGGATCGCGCAGCTTCCAACGCTCCACCTCCGCCCGATCGCGATAGAGCTCCGGGTCGAACATCGAGTGCGCGCGGAACCGGTACGTGACGAACTCGAGGAAGTACGGTCCCTCGCCGCTCCGGACGTGCTTCGCGCCGCGCCGCGCTGCCTCCTCCACCGCGGTGACGTCCATGCCGTCGACGCGCTCGGTGGGGATCCGGTAGCTGCTCGCCTTCCGCGCGAGGTTCGTCTCCGACTGGTAGCGCGGGAGCGCGGTGCCCATCGCGTACTGGTTGTTCTCGCAGAGGAAGAGCACGGGGAGCTTCCAGAGCGCGGCGAGGTTGAGGGACTCGTAGAACACGCCCTCCGCGGTCGCGCCGTCGCCGAAGAAGCATGCGGTGATTCGAGGCCGCTTCGTCATCGCGTCGGCCAGGGCGAGACCGACCGCGATCGGCACCCCGCCCCCGACGATCGCGTTGCCGCCGTAGAAGCGTCGCGACACGTCGAACAGGTGCATCGATCCGCCGCGCCCGTGGCTGCATCCCTCGACCTTGCCGAACATCTCCGCCATCACCGCGCCCGCGGGGATCCCACGCGCGAGCGCATGACCGTGCTCGCGGTAGGTGGAGACGACGGCGTCGTCCGGCTCGAGCACGGGCATCACGCCGGCCGCGATCGCCTCCTCGCCGACGTACAGGTGGAGGAAGCCGCGGATCTTCCCTGCCGAATACAGCTCGGCGCATCGCTCCTCGAAGCGGCGGATCCTGATCATCACGCGCAGCCGGTCCCGCGCCGTGGCCCTGTCGATCGTCACGGTGCCGCTCCTCCTTCCAGGGTCGAGGTGTCGCCCTCGGGCAGTCCGAGCTCGCGGGCCTTGAGCAGACGGCGCATGATCTTCCCGCTGCGGGTGCGCGGGAGCTCGGGGACGAACGCGAGCTCCTTGGGCGCGACCGCGGGGCCGAGCCGCTTGCGCGCGAAGCCCATCAGCTCGTCGTGCAGCGCTTCGTTCGCCACGAACCCCGGCTTGAGCGACACGAAGGCCTTCACCACCTCCATCGCCACCGGATCCGGCTTGCCGATGACGCCCGCCTCGGCGACGGCCGGGTGCTCGAGCAGCACGCTCTCGACCTCGAACGGACCGATGAGGTGCCCCGCCGACTTGATGACGTCGTCGGCGCGTCCGACGAACCAGAAGTATCCGTCGGCGTCGCGCCGTGCGAGGTCGCCCGTGAGATAGAAGCCGCCGCGGAAGCAGCTCTTGTAGCGGTCGTCGTCGCCGAGATAGCCGCGGAACATCGAAGGCCACCCCGGGCGAAGAGCGAGCTCGCCCTCGACGCCGGGCTCGTGGATCTCCTCCACCCAGCCGTTCTCCCCGCGCCGCACGATCGCCGCCTTCACGCCGGGCAGCGGCTTGCCCATCGAGCCGGGCCTTATCGGCATCGACGCGAAGTTCGCGATCATGATCCCGCCCGTCTCCGTCTGCCACCAGTTGTCGTGGATGGGCAGTCCGAGCGCCTCGATCCCCCAGGTGACCGCCTCGGGGTTGAGCGGCTCGCCGACGCTCGCGACGAACCTGAGCGCGCGCAAGTCGTACCGACGCGCAGCCTCCGCGCCCACGCGCATGAGCATGCGCACCGCGGTCGGCGCCGTGTACCAGACGGTGACCCTCTGATCGCGGAGGATGCCGTACCAGCGCTCGGCGTCGAACTCGGCCTCGTCCACGATGCTCGTGAGGCCGTGCGTGAGCGGCGCGACGACGCCGTACGAGGTACCGGTCACCCAGCCGGGGTCGGCGGTGCACCAGAAGACGTCATCCGGATGGAGGTCGAGCGCGAGCTTCGCGGTCGCGTGGTGCGCGACGACCGCCCGGTGGACGTGCACCGCGCCCTTGGGCTTGCCGGTCGTGCCGCTCGTGAAGTGGAGGATGGCCATGTCCTCCGGATCGGTCGGCGGGATGGTGAAGTCCGGGCTCGCGCCCGCGAGGAGCGCGGCGAAGTCGTGCGTCCCGGGCGGCGCGGCCTCGCCGGGGCGCGTGACGACGATGACGTGCTCGAGCCGCGTCAGCCGAGCCCGGACGGGAGCGATCTTCTTCGCGTAGAGCGCCGCCGTCGTGACGAGGAGCTTGCCGTCGCCCTTCTCGACGCGCGCGGCGATCGGCTCCGGACCGAACGCGGAGAACAGCGGAGAGAACACGCTCACGTTCTTCAGCGTCCCCATGCACGCGATGTACAGCTCCGGCACACGCGGGCAGAGCACGAAGACGCGGTCGCCCTTCCCGACGCCGAGCGATCGCAGCGCGTTGGCGAAGCGGCTCGTCCGCTCGGCGAGGTCGCGGTAGGTGATGTCGCGCGTCGATCCGTCCTTGGCGATGCAGCGCAGCGCGACGTGATCGGCGCGCGCTCCCCGCGCGTGCCGGTCGACCGCTTCGTGGGCGATGTTGAGGCCGCCGCCGTCGGGTAGACCGTCGAGCTCGTCGCGTGCGGCGTCCCACGTGAAGCGTGCGACGGCCGCGTCGTAGTCGGCGAGGTTCGGCGGAACGGCGAACGTCTTCTTCTCGATCTCGGGCGCCCCCATGACCCACGCCATCGAGGCAGCTTCCGTACCATCGGCCGCGATCGCTCGGGTGGCGCGGCGCGCTCCGCACGCGGTGCAGCGCGCGCGCATCGGTTGCGCCGCGCTCCGCGCACGCGCTCGGCGTCGATCTGCGCGCCGCCGGTACGCCGATTGCGTGGGTGGCGACATGCACTTCGTACGTCCCTTCCGTGATCTCCGTCTCGGCGACGTCCCAAGCGTCGGCGGGAAGAACGCATCGCTCGGCGAGATGATCGCTCAGCTCTCGCCCCTCGGCGTCCGCGTGCCCGACGGCTTCGCGGTGACGGCCGAGGCGTACCGTGAGCACCTCCGCTCCGGCGCCATCGAGCCGAAGATCCGCGAGGTGATGCGCGGCGTGCGGAAGGAGGACGTCGACGATCTCGTCAAGCGCAGCGCTCAGGTCCGCGACCTCATCCTGCACGCGCCCATCCCGGTCGCGATCGCCGCCGAGATCGAGGCTTCGTACCGGCTGCTATCGAGGCAGTACGGCGAGGTCAGCACCGACGTCGCGGTGCGATCGTCGGCGACCGCCGAGGACCTCCCGACCGCGAGCTTCGCGGGCCAGCAGGAGACCTTCCTCAACGTGCGAGGCGCGGCCTCGGTGGAGGACGCCGTCCGCCGCGCCTTCGCCAGCCTCTTCACGCCGCGCGCGATCAGCTACCGCCTCGACATGGGCTTCGACCACCTCAAGGTCGCGCTGTCGGTCGGGGTGCAGAAGATGGTGCGGTCGGATCTCGCGAGCGCGGGCGTCATCTTCACGCTCGACCCCGATACGGGCCATCGAGGGGTCGTCCTCGTCACCTCGAGCTGGGGGCTCGGCGAGAGCGTCGTCGGAGGCCGCGTGTCGCCCGATCAGATCTTCGTGCACAAGGCCACGCTCGAGAAGGGGTTCCGGCCGATCGTCTGGAAGAAGGTCGGCACGAAGGAGACGAAGGTCGTCTACGACACGAACGGTCACCGCGGGATCCACACCGTGCCGGTCTCGGTCGAGGATCGCGCCCGGCTCTCGCTCACCGACGACGACATCCTCCAGCTCGCGCGCTGGGCGATCGCGATCGAGCGTCACTACTCGGAGATCCGCCGCGAGTGGACCCCCATGGACATCGAGTGGGCGAAGGACGGGCAGAGCGGCGAGCTCTTCATCGTGCAGGCCCGTCCCGAGACGGTGCAGAGCCAGCGCACGAGCCCGAAGCTCCGGCTGTACTCGCTCCGCGCGACCGGCACGCCGCTCGTACGCGGGCTCGCCATCGGAGAGGCCGTCGCCACGGGCAACGCGCACGTCATCCGCGATCCGCGCGACCTCGGTCGGTTCCGTCCGGGCGAGGTGCTCGTGACCGAGGTGACCGATCCGGACTGGGAGCCGGTGATGAAGACCGCCGGCGCGGTGGTCACCGAGCGTGGCGGGCGCACCTCCCACGCCGCGATCGTCGCGCGCGAGCTGGGCATCCCGGCGATCGTCGGGGCTCCCGGAGCGCTCGCGAAGATCGCGACCGGCACGCCGATCACGGTCTCGTGCGCGGAGGGCGAGACCGGCACCGTCTACGCCGGCGAGCTGCCGTTCTCCGTCCAGGAGATCGACCCAGAGACCATCCAGCGGCCGCGGACGCAGATCATGCTCAACGCGGGCAACCCCGATCAGGCGCTGAAGCTCGCGATGCTGCCGAGCGACGGCGTGGGCCTCGCGCGGATGGAGTTCGTCTTCGCGGGCTGGGTCGGGGTGCACCCGCTCGCGCTCACGCGCTACGCCTCGCTCGCTCCGGAGCTGAAGGCGGAGGTCGACCGCGTGACCGCGGGCTACGCCGACAAGGCCGAGTTCTTCGTCGATCGTCTTTCGCAGGGCATCGCGACGATCGCCGCGGCGTTCCATCCGCGGCCCGTCATCCTCCGCTTCAGCGACTTCAAGACGAACGAGTACGCGCGCCTGGTCGGAGGCGCGCCGTTCGAGCCGCCGGAGGAGAACCCGATGCTCGGATGGCGCGGCGCGAGCCGCTACTACCATCCCGGCTACAAGGAGGGCTTCCTCCTCGAGGTCGCCGCGGTGCGCCGCGTGCGCGAGACCATGGGCCTCGAGAACCTGAAGGTGATGATCCCCTTCTGCCGTACCCCCGAGGAGGGCGCGCGCGTGCTCGAGACCATGCGAGAAGGCGGCCTCGTGCGCGGGGAGAAGGGGCTCGAGGTCTACGTGATGGCGGAGATCCCCTCCAACATCCTCCTGGCGGACCGGTTCAGCGAGATCTTCGACGGCTTCTCCATCGGCTCGAACGACCTCACGCAGCTCACGCTGGGCGTCGATCGCGACTCGACCACCGTCGCCCCGCTGTTCGACGAACGGAGCCCGGCCGTCATGGACTCGTGCGCCCGGCTGATCGACGTCGCGAAGGCGAAGGGGAGGAAGGTGGGGATCTGCGGTCAGGCGCCGAGCGACTATCCGGAGTTCGCCGCCTTCCTCGTCGAGCGCGGGATCGACTCGATCAGCCTGAGCGCGGACGCCGTCGTCCGCACGACCGCCCGCGTGCTCGCGGTCGAGCGGGAGGTGAAGAAGGCGGCCGAGTGATCAGACACGCACCTCAAGGGGGCGGATCGCCGAGGTCGCGATCGGGCACGTCCTGGCACTCCTCGACGATCGGCACCGCGAGGCGGCCGCCGTCGGGGAGCTCGAGCTGCTCGACGGCTGGCTCGCGGCTGCACGGCGTCGCCGCACCGGGCGCGACGGCATCCTCGCGGTCGGACAGCGTTCCGGCCTCCGGGACGTCCTCGTTCGGCGGCTCTCGGTCCTCCGGCTCCGGTGCGGGCTCGTCGACGGCACCTGCGGCGCAGGCGACGAACAGGCACGCGGCGAAGACCAGGAGCTTGCGCACGCTTCATGTGCATGCGAGCCGCGCGCCACGGGCAACGGTGCTTGAGCCGTCAGGATGACGTCGCGTGCGCGCGCGCGCGTGCGGACGCGTGCTCGGCGAGCATCCCGAGCGTCATGCCGACGACGAACACCAGCGCCGCGGGCGATCCGCTCGCGGCGGACACGAGCCCGGGTCCGGGGCAGAAGCCGCCCAGGCCCCAGCCGACGCCGAACAGCGCTGCGCCGAGGATGAGCTTCACGTCCACGTCCTTGCGCGTGGGGAGGTGGAACTTCACGTCGAACAGCGGAGCCGAGCGCTTGCGGATGAGGCGCTGCGCGACGAAGTGGACGGCGATCGCGCCCGCCATGACGAACGCGAGGCTCGCGTCCCATGCTCCGGCCACGTCGAGGAAGCCCGTGACCTTCGCCGGCAGGGTCATCCCCGAGATCGCAAGGCCCACGCCGAAGAGCGCGCCCGCCGCGAGCGCGGAGAGATTGGCCTTCATCGTCCACCTCCGAACACGTGACGCACGAGGAACACGGTGATCGCCCCGGTCGCCATGAACGTGACCGTCGCGAGGACGGAGCGCATCGACAGGCGGCTGATCCCGCACACGCCGTGTCCGCTGGTGCAGCCGTTGCCGAGCTGCGTCCCCACGCCGACGATCAAGCCGGCGACGAGGGCCATGGGCAGGCTCGCGCTCCACGTCGAGGCGAAGGCGGCGGGGTGGACGAGCCGGACGACGAGGCCCGCCAGGAGGAGGCCGGCGACGAAGAAGAGAGCCAGGATGCGGTTCGGCGAGCCCTGGCGGAGGACGCTGCCGTAGAGACCGCTGATGCCCGCGACGCGTCCGTGATTGAGCAGGAACAGCGACGCCGAGAGGCCGATCAGCGCTCCGCCGATGAAGGCGGGGACGGGAGTGAAGTCGTGCATGTTGCGTTGTTCTTCCGGGTGGCGAGATACAGGAGGAGGAGCGAGGCAGCGCCGAGCGCGAGCGCAACGACGAGCGGGAGCTCCCGCGAGAACATGAAGAGGCCCATGGCGAAGACGAGCCAGGCGAAGCCCCGACGGAGCGTCGAGACGGGGACCTTCTTGCCCAGGTTCGCGCCGGCGATCCCGCCGACGACGGCGGCGGCGGCGATGAGGAGCACGAGCGCCCAGTCGAGCTGCACGTGGCCGACGTGACCGGCGAAGCCGGCGAACGACTGGAGCATGATGACGAACAGCGACGTGGCGATCGCTTCGCGGAGCGCGAGACCTCCGAAGAGCGTCAGTGCGGGCACGATGAGGAACCCGCCGCCGGCGCCGACGAGACCCGAGAGGAGGCCGACGGCTGCACCGAGCAGGAGGACGCGCGCGATCGCGGGCTCGGCTGCGGACGACTCCTCCTTCCGCCCGCGGAGCATGGCGATCGCCGTCACGACCATGAGGAGCGCGAAGCCGACGAGGAGCACCTTGCCGGGCAAGAGGTGGGCGCTGCGTCCGCCGGCGAACGCACCGGCCATGGCCGACGCGCCGAAGATCGCGCCGATCTTCCAGCGGACGTTGCCTGCCCGCGCATGGAGGAAGGTGCCCATCACGCTCGTCGCACCGACGACGAAGAGCGAGGTGGCGATCGCCGACTTCGCCTCGACGTGGACGACGTAGACCAGCATGGGCAGCGTGAGGATCGCGCCGCCGCCGCCGAGCATTCCGAGCACCAGACCGATCACGAGCGCGAGCGAGGCCGCGACAATCATCATCATCATGTCGACCTCAGCCTGCGAGCTCGTCCTCGGCCGTGCGCTCCTCTTCGGTGGCGCGCGACGCGGGGCTGGGCAAGCGGACGGTCACGACGGGGACGTTCGCGGCTCGAACGACCTTCTCGGCGACGCTCCCGAGCAGCAGATGGGACAGGCCGGTACGACCGTGCGTGCCGATGACGATGGCCGAGGCGGACTGCTCGTCCGCGACGCGGAGGATCTCGTGCGCGACCTCCCCGACGACTGCGCGGACGCGCACGCCGATCTTCGCGTCACGGATCGGACGCGCCAGCTCCTCCAGCCGAGCTTCGGCGCCGCGCGTCACGTACTCGTCGACGCGCACGGCCTCGGCGGCCCCTGGCGGCGTGATCCGGGCGGCGGCGTCAAGGTTCGGCGGCAGATCCGACACGTGGAGGAGCATGAGCTCGGCCCCGTGGGCCCGGGCGAGCTCGCGCGCCAGGACCAGCGCTGCATCGGAGCAGGCCGAGAAATCGCAAGGAACGAGCAGTCTCTTCCACATGGGGCACCCGTGAGAGCCAGCGAGTCGACGAAAGGATTCGGAGAATCCTCGCGGGGTCCCACGGTCGGGCTCGATGGACCGACCGGGGCCGCGAGGCGAGCCTCCGGTGCGTAGCACGAGGATCGCACGGAGGACGACGACACTTCACGCGCGTGGAACGACGATTGCTGCCGTTCCGCGCATGCAGCCGCGCGACACGGAGATCCGCGACGAGGTCATCGGCGAGCTCGAGCGCGACGCGCGCTTCCGCGGGCGGATGATCGGCGTCGACGTCGTCGACGGGGTCGTCACGCTTACCGGAGCGGTCTCGTCCTGGCCCGAGCGGGCGGCGGTGCGCGAGGCGGCACATCGCGTCCGGTCGGTGCACGATCTCGTCGACGAGCTGGAGGTGAACGACGAGCACGGCTCGACCGAAGAAGACCTCGAGCTCGCACGCGCCGTCCGGTATGCGCTCGAGCACGACGTCGAAGCCCCGAGCGAGAACATCCGATCGACGGTCTCCGACGGCATCGTCATCCTCGAGGGCACCGTGGGCTACTTCGCGGAGCGTGACGACGTCGCTCAGGCGATCGCGCGCATCCGCGGCGTGCGCTCGGTCGACAACCGCATCGCCGTCGCGAGCCCCGCGGTCGGCACGCATGCGCTCCGTGCCGCGATCGAGCAGGCGCTCGTGCGGCACGCGGGGCATGTCGCCAAGCACGTCGAGATCGGCGTGGCCGGCGACACCGTCACGCTCGTCGGGAAGGTCGGCTCCATCGCCGAGCGCGACGCCGTCGTGGGTGCGGTCAAGGCGATGCACGGGGTCCGCGCGGTCGACGCGGTCGACCTACACGTCACCGGCTGAACCAGCGCAACGGCCGCGCCCGCCTGCGCAAGGCTTGCACGCGGGCCCTGGGCCACCCCGACGATTCCGCGGCGTCCGGCGTGGCACGCAGGTCGCATCCGCGCTTGTGGACCTTCGCGCACGGCTCGCGGATCAGGGGAAGCGGCGATGACCTCACCTTCGGACTCGACCATCTCGAACGCCACCGGTCACCACGACCTCGCCATCGTCCGCGCGCTCGCGGCCGTCCTCGAGGATGCCATCAGTCGAGCCGACTACGCGACGGCGCGCGATCTCGCGGAGCAGCTCGCTCACGAGATCCGCCGCCAGGGTACGCGATGCTCGCCACGCTGATCGACGTCGTCCATGCGCTCTCGATGGTCCTATGGGTCGGCGGCCTGCCGCTGCTCGTGTGGCGGAAGCACCCGAAGCTCTCGCGTGCCTACGCGGCCTATGCGCTCGCATTCGTCGTCGCCTCGCAGCTGTCGCAGTGGCTGCTCGGCGAGTGCTTCCTGACCACGTTTGCTCGCTGGGCATGGGAGAGCCAGCCGCCGGGCACCGCGCCGCCGGACGTCCACGACTGGTTCACGGTGCGCCTCGCGCGGGCGGTCTTCGGCGCCGCGCCTTCGCATCGCGCCGTCGTCTGGCTGTCCGAGCTCTCGATCGTCGTCACGGCTGCGCTCGCGCTCCGGTCGCTCCACCGTCAGCGGGCGAGCTCGGCGACCGCCTCGTAGAGACGCGGGCCTTCACGAGCGAACAGATCGCCGTGCCGCCCGCCCGCGACGGCGACGAGACGCGCGCCGCGGATCGCGCGCGCCAGCGTCGCCCCCATGGAGAACGGAACGATCTCGTCCGCGTCACCGTGGATGACGAGCGTGGGCACGCCGATCGCCTGCGCCTTCGAGCCAGTGTCGAACTGGTCGGGCAGCAGCGTCCGCGCCGGGACGAACGGCGCGACGCTCGTCACCAGGTCGGGGATGGACGTGTACGGCGTCATCAGGACGAGCCGCGATCCCCTTCCCCGTCGTGCCATCTCCGCGGCAACCCCGCTGCCGAGCGACGTGCCCCAGAGGACGACGCGATCGGGCCCGAGCCCTCGCGCGGCGAGCGCGCCGAGCGCCGCCTCGGCGTCGAGGTAGAGGGCCTCCTCCGTCGGCGTGCCCGGCGAGCGGCCGTACCCGCGGTACTCGACCAGCACGGCGCCCAGGCCGCGCGCGGCGACGGCTCGCGCGAGATCCGCGCGGGCTTCGATCGTCTCGCGGTTGTTGTGGAAGTACACGACCGTGCGCGCCCGCGGATCCGGCGGCGCCATCTCGAGCATGCGCACGATCGCGCCGTCCGCCGCGATGCACGACGTCTCTCGAAGATCGCCGGGCACCGGAGCGAGCGCCAGCTCCGACGTCGGGAACAGGTACCGCCGCGCCGCCGTGCGCGCGGCGACGACAGCGAGCGCGGCGGTGAGGACTACGGGGACGAGCGTGCGCCGCACGGCGCAGAAGCATGTCACGCGATGCGCGTGCGCGCGAGCGCGAGGACGCGGAGGCCGTCGACGTCGCGGAAGACGCCGAGGGGGAGCCCCGCGTCATCGACCACCGTCGCCGCGCGAAGGTGCGCCGACGCGAGCAGTCGGAGCGCGCGTCGCACGGGGGTCGACTCGTGGAGCGCGAGCGCGCTCGAGAGGACGCTCCCCGCCTCGTCCGCCACGCCCACGATCGCGCCGCGGTCGTCGACGCTGGCCACCGCGCCTTCCCGGACGAGCGCCCCCACGGCCGCGCGGTCGACGTCGTCGAGCTCGTCCGCAGCAACGGGGATGCTGCACGTCACCGAGGGAATGGCTCCCCCGACGCTCTCGCAGTGGACGCATGCACAGCAGGCCTCGACCGCGAGCGAGCGGCCCTGGTGACGACAGAACACGCGGTGCTGCGTCGCTCGCGTCCCGTCGGGACGGACGAGCTCGAGGCGCAGCAACGGCTGCCTCACCCGGGCTGCGCGCCACGCGCCCATCGCGTGCCTCCTCCCTCGGCGGAGATGCGCAGGGCGGCGGTTCGGACGATCGCGGCGAGATGCTCGCGGTCGACCACGCCGACGACGCGCTCGCCGTCGGTCACGAGCGCGAAGGGCGCATCGCCGAGCCGCGCGAACGCGTCGAGCATCGACGATCGCCAGTCGAACGCGGGCAGCTCCGGCTTTTGCACCATGCTCCGGAGGATCGGTGCTTCGGGGATCATCACGTCGCCGATGCGCACGTGGCCGAGCGCCGCGCGCAGCTCCGCGTCGAGCGTCGCGGAGCGCGCGGCGGTGAGCAGGAACCAGCCGAGGAGCCCGATCCAGAAGCCGTCGCCGATCGATCCGACGAGCGCCCGCACGACACCGAGGGTGATGAGGCCGTAGGCGATCCCCCGCCCGACGCGCGTCGCGCCCATCGTCGCTCGGTAGGCATCGCCACGGACGGCCCAGAGCACGCCGCGGAGGATGCGCCCTCCGTCGAGGGGGAAGCCCGGGAGGAGGTTGAACGCCGCGATGCCGAGGTTCACCCGCCCGAGCCACGCGAGCGGCGCGCTCAGGATCGGCGGGAGCCCGGCACGCGCGAGGAGCAGCGCGCCGGCGCCCACGAGCACGCTGACGACCGGTCCGGCGACGGCGATCGCGAGCTCGTCACGAGGCCTCTTCGGCTCGGCATCGAGGCTCGCGACGCCGCCGAAGACGAACAGCGTGATGGCGCTCACGCCGACGCCGCGCCGACGCGCCACCAGCGAGTGTCCGAGCTCGTGGGCGACGAGCGAGGCGAACAGGACGAGCGCGGTGAGGAGCGCGACGACCGGCGCCGCACGGCCAGCGGACGGCGCGAGCTCGACGGACAGCGACGACGTCATGAGGGCGAGGGCGATGAGCCACGAGAAGTGGACGCGGAGCGGGATGCCCGCGATCGCCCCCAGCCGCATTCCGCCTCCGCCGAACATCGCTCACTTCTCCGCTTCGTCCTCGGTCTCGAACTTGAAGGTCTTGGCGTCCTTGTCGCGGACGAGCGTGAGGAACGGTCCTCCGAGCTCCTCGGCGACCATCTCGTCGCGCGCGTCCTCACCGACGTACTCCGCCGATGTCGCCTCGGCGATGAACTCCTCGGCGAAGGACTCCGCTTCGTCGTCGACCAGGCGTTCGTGCGTGCGGGCGACGTCCGGGAGAAAAGCATCCCCCGCGTCGAGCCACTCCTTCTTCGTCATCGGTGCCATGATCGGGCCTCCTGTCCTGCTGCGACTGCAAGGAAACTGCCAACGTTTCCGCTGCGTAATCCCGCTCGGCGTGCTCGCCAGGGATGCGCTGGTTGCGGCGTGGCGCAATCCGTTCGCGCTACTGCACGAGGCCGCGGGGCCACGTCGCGACGACGCGCTTCGCCTGCTCGAGGGCCTCGTCGGACGACGTGCCGGTGTCGATCCGGACGTGCTCCGTCGGACAGAGCTCCACGATCGGCTCGTAGCCCGCGGTGAACGCATCGTAGACGGCGCTCGTCGCATCCGACACGCCGCCTCCGGCCCGCTCGCGCGCGGCGAGGCGCGCCCGACAGACCGCCGGCGGCGCGACGCACTCGAGCAGCCGGAACGGCACGTTGTGCGCGCTCGCGAGCGCCTCCGCGGCCGCGCGCGCCTTGGCCGTACGGAACGACGCATCGACGATCACCGGTCGTCCGGACGCGAGCACCGCATCGGCGCGACGCAGCACCTCGGCGTAGACCTTCTCGCTGAACGCGGGATCGTACGCGCCCTGCCACGCCCCCCTGTCCGCGCGCGCGGTGGCCGGGAGTCCGAGCATGTGCTTGCGCGTGCGGTCGGCGTCGATCACGGGCGCGCTCAGCTCCTCGCCGAGGCGCTCGGCGAGCGTGCTCTTGCCCGCGGCGATCCCGCCGGCGACGGCAACGAGGACGGGATCGAGCACGCTGCGACGGCGCGCGGACTGCGCGAGGAGGAGGTACCTCCGGGCCTCTGCGCGTGCCGCCTCACGCATGGTCTTCGGCGCACCGCGATCCGTCGACACGATGGCGGCGATCTTCGCGCGCACGCAGGCGCGGTAGCTCTCGTAGAAGTCCACCAGCCGGTAGAGCTCGAAGTCGTTCGCTGCGCGCGCGTAGACCGAAAGGAAGCGCTCGGCGAGATCCACGTGGCCGAGCCGCGCCAGGTCCATCGCGAGGAACGCGACGTCTGCCGCGACGTCCGCGAAGCGGTACCGGTCGTCGAACTCGATGCCGTCGATGACCTCGAAGTCGTCGTCGTGCCCGAAGAACACGTGCTCGAGCCGCAGGTCACCGTGCCCGTCTCGGACCGCGCCGTCGAGCATGCGCCGCTCGAAGAGCTCGCGCTGGCCGCGCACGAACGCGAGCTGCCAGCGCTCGATCTCGGAGGCCGCCTCGTCGCGGACGAAGCGGCCGGCGTGCTCGCGCAAGGAGCTGAAGTTGTCGATGACGTTGCGCTCGACGACCTCGGGCGCGCCGAAGCGCGCGACGCGCGGTCCGGACGTGGCGTCTGCGTGGAACGCCGCGATCCCGTGCGCGAGCGCGTCGATCTTCGCCCGCCCGAGCTTTCCCTGCTCGAGGAGCGTGTCCGCGCGCCCCGCCTCGTCGAGACGGACCATCCGCACTGCCCAGTCGATGACCGCGCCCCCGCTGCCGAACGAACAACGACCGTCCGGCCGCCTTCGGATCGGCACGATGCCGAGATAGGTCCGCGGCGCGAGGCGGCGGTTGATCCGCACCTCCGTCCGGCAGGCCCGTTCGCGCGCCTCGAAGCTCGAGAAGTCGAGGAACGGGAGCGTGACCGGCTTCTTGATCTTGAAGACCTCGGGGCCGAGCAGCACCCACGAGATGTGCGTCTCGATCAGGCGAACATCTCGCGGATCCCGCGCGGAAGCTGCGCGCTCGCGGAGCTCCTCGAGCAGGTCGTCGACCATGCGCCGGCGGGCGCTCCAGACTTCCTCGTTCACCGACACGGCGGCCATCGCCCGTCGAAGCGAGCATTGCGCGTGCCACGCGCGAGGCGGCCGGGCTCGCTCGGCGCCACGCCGCCTCTGCGCCCGAGCGCAAGCCGTGCGCGCGCGGCGTGGCAGGGCTCTTGCTCGAGATCAGGGCATCATGCGCACTCCCAAGAACATCCTCGTACCGGTCGACTTCGGCGAGGCATCCGACGCTGCCCTCGACTACGCGGTCGATCTCGCGGAAGGGACGGACGCCAAGGTCTTCGTGCTCCACACCTTCGAGATCCCCATCGTCGGTCTGCCGGACGGCGTCGTCGCAGCGACCGCCGAGCTCACGGGCCGCATCGTCAACGCCGCGCAGAAGGCCCTCGACGACCTGTCGAAGCGCTACGACGGACGCAAGGTGCCCGTCACCACGATCCTCAAGCAGGGCGACGCGCGCGAGGTCATCCTCGCGGAGGCGAAGGACCTCGGCGCCGATCTCATCGTCATCGGGACGCACGGCCGGCGCGGCATCGCGCGCGCGCTGATCGGCAGCGTCGCCGAGAGCGTCGTGCGCACCTCGCCCGTCCCGGTGCTCACCGTCCACGGGCGTCTCAAGTAGGAACCTACGGTTCCCCCCATTCGCTCCGCGAATGGGTCCCCCCTCCCTCCTTCGCTCTCCAGCTGCCCGCGCGCTCGCCTCCGGCGCCCGCGTGCTTCGCACGCGGAAGGCGCGCTCCGCCATGGACCCCGCGCCCACCGGCGGCG
>WBZO01001557.1_pt1 | contig 34852 bp, 29 predicted proteins | sample 5204261 | NCBI WGS metagenome assembly WBZO01 (sample SAMN12412400, study PRJNA552823) | activated sludge metagenome | isolation source: activated sludge from anammox sidestream of wastewater treatment plant... | place: USA: North Carolina | collected 2017-09
AGTTCGCCCAGAAGAGGCTCGTCCCGTCGGTGGCGAGCGCCGACGGATTCGACACCCCGGACGCCGAGGGGACGACCTCGGTGCACGCCGCACCGTCACACGTCGCGCTCTTGGCCACCCGCTTGATCTGCGAAGTGTCCGTGAGGATGAAGTAGACGTTCGCCGTGTCGAGCGCGAGCACCGCCGGCTTCGCCTGGTTCGTCGCCAGGGCGACGATCGAGCACTCGCTCGCGCTGCACGTGCCGCCGACGCAGTCGCGCCCGCACTTCCCGCAGTTCTTGTCGTCGGCGGCGATGTTCTTGTTGCAACCCTCCGGGTCTGGGCCGCACGCACCCCAGCCGGCCTCGCAGTCGAAGACGCACTTGCCGGCGCTGCACGTCTTGCCGTTCGCGTGGGCGGCGCCGCAGACGTTCCCGCACTTCCCGCAGTTCGCGACGTCGGTGGCGATCTTCACCTCGCAGCCGTTCTTCGGATCGCCGTCGCAGTCGGCGAACCCTTCGGCGCACGCGACCGCGCAGGCGCCCGCGTTGCAGCTCGGCACCGTGTTCGCGGCGGTCGCCGCCGCGCACGGCGCGCAGCTCGCGTCGGCGCACCCGAAGGCGGGATCGTCCGTGGCGACGCAGCGTCCGTCGCAGGTCTTCTGGGTCGAGCTGCAGCCGCCGCCGCCCTCGGCGCCGTTGACGATCCCACCGTCCGTGCCGCCGCCGCTCCCCGTCGGCGCCGGATCTGCGCCCACGCACGCACCGACGAACGCCACCGCCCCGAGCACGATGCCCACCCGCCCCGCCTTCGCCATGGCGCGCATCGTAACCGATCGACGGCCCCCCATGCATGCTAGGCTGGCGCCGTGATCTCGGTCGTCTCCGCGGTCCGCGATCTCGGCCGCCTGCGCGAGATCACGAGCGTCCTCGTCAAGCACGGCTTCGGCGAGATCGTCGCGCGCGCCGGCTTCGGCCGGAAGCCCCGGAAGGGCACGCCGAGCGAGCCGCCGCCGTCGTCCGCCGAGGCGGGCGCCGCGCTCGAGATCTCGAGTGACGAGCTCGCGAAGGGCGAGGAGGAGAAGAAGCGGATCTCCACCGCCGAGCGCATCCGGCTCGTCCTCCAGGACCTCGGCCCCTCGTTCATCAAGCTCGGTCAGATCGCCTCGACGCGGAACGACCTCCTGCCGTCGGAGGTGATCGCCGAGCTGAAGAAGCTCCAGGACGACGTCCCGCCGGTGCCCTTCGAGGAGGTGAAGAAGGTCATCGAGACGAGCCTGGGCGAGAGCATCGAGAAGGTCTTCGTCTCGTTCGACGAGAAACCGCTCGCCACCGCCTCGATCGGTCAGGTGCACCGCGCGGTGCTCGCGACGGAGGACGGCGAGCAGCAGGTCGTCGTCAAGGTGCAGCGCCCCAACGTGGGCGACACCGTCCAGCGCGACCTCGAGCTGCTCCACATGATGGCCGCGGCGATCGAGCGCGCGATCCCCGAGACGCGCATCTACTCGCCGGTCGGCCTGGTGCAGAACTTCGATCGCTCGATCACCGCCGAGCTGAACTTCACCATCGAGGGCGAGAACTCCGACCGCTTCACGAAGAACTTCGAGGGCACGCCGCAGGCCGACGTCGTGCGCTTCCCGAAGGCGTACAAGCAGGCGTCGAGCAAGCACGTCCTCACGCTGGAGTTCTTCGACGGCCTCAAGGTCGACAAGGCCGTCGGCGCCGGCGTCGACGGCAAGCTCGTCGCGAAGAACGCGACCGGCGTCGTCATCAAGATGATCTTCGAGGACGGCTTCTTCCACGCCGATCCGCACCCCGGCAACGTGATCATCATGGGCGGTACGCCCGAGTCCGGGCGGCCTCCGGTCATCGGCCTCATCGATCTCGGGATGGTGGGCCGGCTCAGCCCCGAGCTCCGCGATCGCACGGTCGATCTCATGGTGGCGGCGGTCCGCAAGGACACGTACGCGGTGGCCGACGCGCTCTACGCGATCGGTCGCCCGACGAAGAAGGTCGACATGCGCGAGTACCGCGCAGAGGTCGCGATGCTCGCCGAGAAGTACCTCGGCAAGCCGCTCAAGGAGATCGATCTCTCGGCGATGATCCGCGACCTCGTCCAGGGCGCGATGAAGTACGGCCTCGAGATCCCGACCGACTTCATGCTCGTGGGCAAGTCGCTGATGACCATCGAGCAGATCGGCAAGCAGCTCGATCCCGACCTCGACGTCTTCGGCGAGGCGCAGCCGCACTTCATGCAGATCCTGAAGAAGCGCTACTCGCCGCAGCGGCTCGGCAACGAGCTCATCCGCGGCGTGGAGCAGCTGTCGCGCGCCGGTTACGACGTGCCGCTCCAGGCGCGCGAGGTGCTCGAGGACCTCCGTCTCGGGCGCCTGTCGGTGCGCACGGTCGATCCGGCGCTGCCCCTCGCGGCCGACCGTCTCGGGCGCCGGCTCTTCTCCGGGATGGTCGTCGCGTCGACGACGATCGCGGGCGCGATCGCCGCGGCGCACTCGAAGGAGCTCGCGATCGTCCTCCTCGTGGTCGCGGGGCTCGTCCTCTTCGTGCACTTCGTCCGCGATCTGCGCCGCGGGACGAAGAGCGAGTGACCGGCCGACGCCCTCGTTGACGCAGGGATTGCGCGCCTGCCCGCGGCGCGTGCACCTCTCGCGTCGCGAGAGCGTGTAGACCGCACGCGAAGCGCGTGCACGACGCTTGCAGACACGCCGAGCATCCCCGAGAGGAGGCTCGCCTTGTCCCTTCATCGCATCGTCGCATCGACCATCGCCATCGGGTTGATGTCGCCGGGCCTTGCCTTCGCGCAGAGCGCGCCCACCGGTGCTCCGCCGCCGGAGGCGAAGGGCCTGGTCGAAGGACCGAAGAAGGCGGCCGAGGAGCCGAGCCTCGAGGACAAGGTCGACGGGACGACGGCGTCCGTCGCCGCCGGCGGCATGTGGTCGACAGGCAACGCGCGCCAGCTCTCGGGCACCGCGAACGGCGCGTTCGAGACGCGCTGGTCGAACAACGGCATCGGCGCCGCGATCCTCGGCAACTACGGCCAGGGGGCGCCGCCGGGCGAGGCGATCCGGGTCACCGCGCAGAACGTCCAGGGACGCATCCGCTACGACCGCTACGTCATCGAGAGCGCGAGCGTGTTCCTCATCAACACCGGCCGTCACGACCGGTTCCAGGGCCTCGACTTCCGCTACAACCTCGATCCCGGCTTCAAGTACCTCTTCCTCAAGGCGTCGGCGAACACGCTCTGGGGCGAGGTCGGCTACGACCTCCAGCACGACATCCGCCGCGACGGCGATCGCACCGTGCTCGACGCCAACGGGCAGCCCGTCCTCGACGCCAGCGGGGTGCCGCAGCTCCTCGACAAGACGAAGACCGATCACTCGACACGCCTCTTCGCCGGCTTCAAGCACGGCTTCAACAAGGAGGTCACGCTCGCGACCGGCCTCGAGTACCTGCAGAGCGTCATCGACAGCACGCGCTACCGCGTGAACTTCGACGCGCTCTTCGCGGCGAAGGTCGGCGGAGGTCTGGCGCTCGGTGTCGGCTTCAGCGCGCGCTACGACCATGCGCCGCTGCCCGGCAAGGAGAAGCTCGACACCGCGACGACGCTCAGCCTCATCTACGCCTTCAGCGACACCGCCGAGAAGCCGGCCGAGAAGGCCCCCTGCGATTGCCCTCCGATTCCGCCCGCGCCCTTGCCGGTGCAGGCGCCCGCGGCCGAGCCGCCGCCGGCGCCCACCGAGACGCCTCCTCTTGCGCCGCCTCCTGCCGCGCCGTCGCCCACCGATCAGCCATCCACCGATCAGCCGTGAGGATGCCATGGGACTCATCGACGATTTCAAGAAGTTCGCGTTCAAGGGAAACGTCGTCGACCTCGCCGTCGGCGTCGTGATCGGCGCCGCGTTCGGCAAGATCGTGACCGCGCTGGTCGGCGATCTCGTGATGCCGGTCGTCGCGCTCGTGCTGCCGAGCGGCGACTGGCGCGCGAGCGGCCTCGTGCTGCGCAAGGCGGCCGAGGCGAAGGACGACGTCGTGCTGAAGTACGGCGACTTCCTCGGGTCGGTGATCGACTTCCTCGTCGTCGCGGTCGTCCTCTTCCTCGTCGTCTCGAAGCTGATGCAGGCGGCCAAGGACCGCGTCGGCCCCAAGGAGAAGGCGGTGCCGACGACCAAGAAGTGCGACTTCTGCCTCGAGGAGATCCCGATCGCGGCGACGCGCTGCCGCGCATGCACCTCGCAGCTTTCGGCTCCGGTCCCTGCGGCTGCTGCCGAGTGAGCGTCACCGATGCCGCCGCGAGGGCGGCGGGGCACCGACGGCCTCCGTCGTCGGTGCCGCTCGGCGGAGGCCGGACTTCGCCCGCGCCTCGGGCTCGAGCGGCAGCGCGAATCGGAACGACGTGCGATCCGGGGGGCTCGTGTCGACCCAGATTCGACCGCCGTGCGCCTCGACGAGGCCGCGCGTGATGTAGAGCCCGACGCCGAGCCCGGGGATGCCGGTCCGGGCCGCGGCCTCGGCGCGCGCGAAGCGATCGAAGACGTGCGTGGCGTCTTCTTCGGAGAGGGGAGACGCGCCGGTCACGTTCGTCACCGAGACGACGACCTCGTCGTCTCGCCACTCGAGGTCGAGCTCGATCGGCGTCCCCGGCCTCCGGTACTTCGCGGCGTTCGACAGCAGGTTGCCGATGACCTGGTCCATGCGGACGGGATCGATCGTGATGGCACGCGCCGCTTGGCCTCGCTCGGTGACGTGCACCGCCTCGTGCAGCTGCGTGGCGCAGTCCTCGAGGAGCGCGCGGAGGTGGACGGGCCGGAGCGAGAGCTCGAGGCGGTGTGCGTCGAGGCGGGAGACGTCGCTCAGGTCGACGATCATCCGATCGAGCCGGTGCACCGCGGTCCGGATCCGATGCACCGTGCTCAGCGCGGCTTCGGGCACGTCGGCGGTGCGCTCGAGGAGCTGCACGGCGAGGCCGATGCGGTTGAGCGGCTGGCGCAGCTCGTGGGCGACGATCGTGTTCCATTCCTCGCGGAACCGCTCGAGCTCCTCGATCGCGGAGATGTCGTGGAACGTCGCGACCGCTCCGCGGGCGCCTTCGAGGCCGGCCGATACCGGGGCCGCCGTCACGAGGACGGGGATGGACGCTCCGTCGCGCCTACGCAGCGTCATCCTCTCGACGACGCGCTCGCGCGTACGCAGCGCACGCTGCAAGGGGTGCTCGTCCCGCTCTAGCTCGAGCCCGTCGAGGAAGTCGTCGAGGAACCGGTTGCGGACCGGCGTGCCGCCGTCCGGTCCGACGAACGCGACGCCGGCGGGCATGTTGTCGAGCAGCGCCTGCAGCCGCGCGCGGCCCTCGACCTCACGCGCGTAGGACCGCGCGGCCTCGATGGCGAGCGCGGCGCGCGGAGCGAGGGCGTTCAGCATCGTGCCGTCGTCGGCCTCGAACGGCGGGGTATCGATCGCCCTGGAGACGCTGAGCATCCCGAGCTCGCGCTCTCCGATCCGCACGCTCGCCGTGAGGCCGCGGGCGACGTCGCCGCGAGCACCGACCGAGATCGACAGCGGGGGCATCGCGGCCGTCGGGTCTTCTGCCACGTCGAGCGTCGCGCCGTCCGCGTCCGTCGCGATCCGGGCCTCCTCGGCGATCGCGCGGAGGACGGCCTCGAAGCCCGACACGGGGATGTCCGCGAGCGCCTCCGAGAAGACGAGGCTCGCCTCGCTCGTCACCGCGAGGCGGTGCACGTTCTGGTCCTCGATCTGCTCGATGCGCTTCCGCTCGCGGATGTCGCGGACGCTCGCCTGCCACTGGCCGTCGGGCGAGATCGTCGCCGTCACCTCGACCGGGATGAGCACGCCGTCCTTCGCGCGGAGCGACCACTCGCGCCGATCGCGGTGGCCCTGGAGCAGCCGCTCGCGGGACTCCTCGAGGGCGGGGAACTGCTCGGGCGCGATGAGATCGGTGATGCCCATCCCGAGCAGCTCCTCGCGCGAGTAGCCGAGGAGCTCCGTGGCGGCGGGGTTCACGTCGACGTAGCGCCCCGTCATGTCGGCGATGAAGATCGCCTCGGACGCATGCTCGACGAACGTGCGATGGCGCTTCTCCGTCGCGCGCAGCGCCCGGTCGGACGCGTCGAGCGCGCGCGCCGTCCGCAGCACCCAGGCGATCGCCAGGGCCATGGCGAGCACGGCGATCAGGGCCGCGGACGTCTCGGGGGCGTAGGCCCCCGCGGTCTCGCCGATGGTGACGAGGACGCCGACCACCGGGGCGAGGAGCACCAGCACGAGGAAGCGGCGCGCGACGGATCCGCCTGCATGACCGCTCACGACGACGCTCATCACCCCCGCCCGAGGCCGCGCGCAGAAGACGCCGACCGCGAGCGCCATCAGCGCGATGGTCGCGTACACGGAGAGACCCGTGTACGGCAGATGTCCCGGGAGGCCGTAGAGCGGCGGCACGCCGTACACGTACCCGGCGAGCGCCACCACGCTGCTGAAGCCGACCAGCGCCGCGAAGAGCTGCGCCGGGCGGCGTCCGCGGGGCGTCCGTAGGTCGAGCGTCAGCAGCGATGCAGAGAGGAGCACCAGCGCGGCCGCAGCGCTGGTCGACGGGCGCGCGCAGAGTGCAATGCCGTCGCAGGCGTGCATCGGCACGAGGAGGCGATCGATCCCGAGGTCCACGTTGCCGGCGTACTCCACCAGCGTCGCGAGACCGACGAGCCCAGCCAGCGCGGCGAGGAGCTGCCCCGCGCGCCTCTCGCCCGGCGGCGCGCCGGGGCGCTCGAGCGCGAGCAAGGAGCCGGACGCGAGCAGCAGCCCGACGGACGTGTTCGGATTCAGCCGCGGGAAGCGGGGAGAGATGCTCGTCAGCCATGTGCTGTCGAGCGTCCACCCGATGAGCCCGGTCATCGCCAGCGCGCTCGCGAGAGCGGCTGCGCCGCGCGCGATTTGCGAGCAGACGCGCAACGTGCGCGCGGTCGAGGCGTCTTCTCGCGAGCCTGCCCCTGTGCCCCCCGACCCAGCCATCACACGAGCATACCGAGCAAGAGGCCGGCCACGACGAGCTGATGCGTCAGGTCGCGGGCGCGTACGTGTGCAGCGCGCGTGCATGCTCGGCCACGCCGTCCTCGGGAACGCCGAGGAGCGCGCGCAGCTGGCCGACCGTGAGATTCAGAAGGGCCTCGTACTCGGCGTCCGCGCCCTCGGCGCGATAGCCGCGGTAGAGGAAGCGCGCCGCCTTGCCCGCGCGGAAGGCCGCGAGGGTACGGAGCGGCGCGCGCACCGCCCCGAGCAGCGCCCCGACGAGCACGATGCTCGACACGTACAGCCCGAGCTCTCGCGTCGCGCGGAGCTCCCAGGCCGAGATCTCCGCCTCGCCGATCATGTCGGTGCCGTAGCCCGTCGCGACGTGGTGGAGGTCGTGACGCATGATCGCCCAGCGGTGCTTGCGCGTGTTCGGCACCTTCATGGGGATGCCGAGGAACGATCCGTCCGTCCACTTGGCCTCGTAGGCCTCGAGCGTGAAGCCGTTCTCGCCGAGGTAGGCATCGCGCGCCCGACGAACGGTCCACGATGCGGGGAGAGGCCGGTCGCGCTTGCTCATGCTCGAACGGTAGGCTCGGCCGTGGAGCCGGCAAGGGCGCCTCGGGCCGCGGGACAAAACGACGACGCCCGCGCGACGCTCGGTGAGAGCGCGGCGCGGGCGGTCGAGCTGCGGTCTTCTTCTCAGCCGGCCGAGGCGAGGCCCTGGAGGAAGAACGCGATGACGAAGCTGAGGAGCACGAGCGACTCGATCAGCGCGAGGCCGAGGATCATCGGCGTCTGGATGCGGGCGGCAGCGCCCGGGTTGCGCGAGATGCCTTCGAGCGCGGCGGCAGCGGCACGACCCTGGCCGGTCGCGCCACCGAGGACGCCGAGGCCGATCGCGAAGCCAGCGCCGACGGCGGCCCACATCTTCACGTCGAACTTGTTGGCGCCCACCTTACCGGCCTCCTCCGCCATCGCAGCGAGGGGGACGAGGAACGCGGCGACGAAGGCGAGGAACGCGGGACCGAGCTTGCGGGTGCTCATCGTGACTGACTCCTTCTAGGACTTTCGGGGAAGCGCTCTTAGTCGGTTTCGAGAGTGTTGGCTAGGCCCGTGTCCCCGAAAAGGGACCGGCCGGTCTGAAGGCTAGTGCGCCGCTTCCGCGGCATGGCCATGCCCATGGCCGTGCTCGTCGCCGTGCCCCTCCGTCGCGAGCGCGATGTAGATCGACGTGAGGAGGCAGAAGACGAGAACCTGGACGATCGCCACCAGCGTGCCGAGGATCATGATCGGGATCGGCAAGAACAGCGTGAAGATGCCGAGCAGGATCGACAGCAGGAGGTGGTCGACTGCGATGTTCAGCATCAGTCGGATGCTGAGCGTGATCGGGCGGATGATGAACGTCGAGAGGAACTCGATCGCGAAGATCAGGATGTTGATGGGCAGCATCGCCACGCCCATCCAGGGCCCGGCGAGGTGCGTGATGAAGCCCATGCCCTGCGCCTTCAGCCCGTAGTAGGTGAACGCGACGAGGACGCACACCGCGCAACCCGCGGTGATGTTCCAGCTCGAGGTCGGCGGGAGGAATCCCGGGATCATCCCGAGGAAGTTCGAGAACAGGATGAAGCACGCCGCGGTGCCGACGACGGGGAAGTACTTCTTCGCCCGGGTCGGACCCATCATGTCCTTCATCATGTTGTAGAAGTAGCCGATGAAGATCTCGAAGAAGGTCCGGAGCGAGAGCTTCTCGTCGGGGATGACGGACTCGTCGTAGTTCGTGACCTTCGCCCGCGCGCGCCACGCGAGGACCGCGAGGAGCAGCACGACGAACACGCTCGCCACGATCGGCTCGGCGCCGTGCGCATCCACCGGCTTCTGGCCGAGGAACGACTTCCCGAAGTTGTGCATGTTCTCCCCGAGGGCAGGGAACATGGCGATCAGGTAGCTGAAGAACGACGTGTGCTCGGGCATCGCGCGCGGGCTCCCATACCACAACGAAGTTCCGGAGTGTCCATCCCGAAAATTCTTCGCGAATGGTCCTACGGGACGGCTGTGGCCAGACGTTCAGCGGCGGCGGGGGCGGAGGCTCCCCCAGAGACCCGCTGCCGCGATTCCCAGGGGGAGGACCCCGTAGCCGACGACCAGCGGGATAGGGGCGACGAGGCCCTTCGTCAAAAGGATCCAGATCCCGCCGAACAGGAGGAGGATCTTGAGGACCGCGAACACGCCCCAGGCGGCGCCGCCCCGGCGTCCGGCCCCGCGGTGATCGGTCGCGTCCTTGGCGTCCGTGGGGGCGGGATCGGGCTCGGCCTTGCCGGCGTCCTCGGCGGCCTTCGGCGCCTCGTCGAGCGGGGCCCGGACGAGCGCCCGGACGATGGCCCGCATGGTGAGGAGGTTGGCCACGGCGATCGCCGCACCGAGCGCGACCGACATCGCCGTCTTCGGGCCGTGGGTCCCGAGCGCGCCCAGGGTGAAGATCCCGCCGAGGACCGCGGCCGCGACGATGGAGGTCTTGATGTCGTCGCGATCGTCAGGAGCTTCCGGCATCGTCCTCGTCCTCCCCGCGCTCCCGCCACGGATCTTCGCCGCGCTCGAGCTTCTCTTCACGCTCGATGTCGCGGGTCATCTGGCTCGCCGCGCGGAAGAGCGTGCGGAAGCCCGCGTAGCAGCCGACGAGGAAGCCGACGGCTGCGATCCAGTGCGTGCCGAGCTTCCTGTCGGCCCAGGCGCCGAGGTAATAGCCGACCGCGATCGAGGCGAGCAGCTCGAAGCCGAGCGACCCGTACCTCCCGAAGCTCTTGAGCCCCTTCATCGCGACCATCTCCTGCTGCTTCAAGCACCGCGCCGGAGGCGGGTCAAATGGCGAGGGTCGCGCTATCATGACGGCCGATGCGCCGTTCAGCTTTCGTCTTTGCTTTCGCCGGCCTGGTCGCGCCGATGCTCGTCGCCGAGGCCGCCCGCGCACAAGGGCAGCCGCTGCCGCCGCCGGCGCCGCAGCCCCCGCCGGGGCAGTACCAGCCGCCGCCGGGGCAGTACCAGCCTCCGCCTCCGGGCTATGGCCAGCAGCCGCCGCCGCCTCAGGGCGGCTACTACCAGGGCGGCTACGGCCAGCCTCCGCCGCAGCAGTATCCGCCGCCGCAGGGGTACCCGCCTCCGCAGCAGCCCTACTACCAGCCGCCGCCGCCGCCGCCCGTGCCCGCCGAGCCGCCCGAGCCGCCGGAGCCGCCGACGCACTGCCCGAAGTTCTCCCTCTGGGTGGGCCCGCGCCTCGGCCTCCTCGTGCACGGCCTCAACTTCTACGGCCACCGCAGCGGCGGAACGAGCGAGACGACCGGCAACATCGTCGGCAACGGCCTGCAGACGCAGATCGACGTGGGCGCCCGCATCTCGTACCACTGGGTGCCCTACCTCTTCTACGAGCGCGGCTGGCTCGCGAAGGGGCATCGCTTCGACGGCCTCGGCGGCAGCGCGTCGTCGACCTTCTACGGCATCGGCCTCTACCACGCGAGCGGCGACGTCGACTCCGTCGCGTTCGTGTCCGATGCGTCGTTCGGTCTCCGCGAGGTGTCCGTCTCCGACGGCACGAACACGTACACCATGAGCGGCCTCGCGCTCTTCAACCTCGGCTTCGGCGCCGAGATCCGCGTCGCCACGCTGTTCTCGATCACGCCGATGCTCCGCCTGTCGCTCGGCTCGATGGACAGCACCGAGGGCACCGTCACGTTCGCACCGGAGCGTCAGGGCGACGGCCGCAGCGAGCCCGACTTCAAGAACGGCGAGACGATCGCCAACGGCCGCATGTACGCCGCGATCACGCTCGGCGCGAGCGTGCACTTCGACGTCTTCGGCAAGTAGCGGACGGTCATCCCGCGACGCGACGCGTGATGGCGTCGCGTTCGGCGATCACCTTCTCGAGCACGAGCTTCAGCTTCTCGGCCGCGCGCGCTCGGTGCGAGATGCGGTTCTTCTCGCCCTCGGGGAGCTCGGCCATCGTCTTGTCCGTGCCCTCGACGAGGAAGAGCGGGTCGTAGCCGAAGCCGCCCGATCCGCGCGGCGTGCGCGTGATGCGCCCCTCGCACGTGCCCTCGACCACGAACGGCTCGCCGTCCTTCACGAACGGATCGACGAGCGCCAGCACGCAGCGGAAGCGCGCCTTGTAGTCGGTCGATCGCGCGCCGGACGGATCGGCCTCGAGCGCGTCGAGCGCCGCGAGCAGCGCGGCGTTGTTCTCCGCGTCGGTCGCGCGCTCTCCGGCGAAGCGCGCCGAGCGCACGCCGGGGGCGCCGCCGAGCGCGTCGACCTCGAGGCCGGAGTCGTCGGCGAGCGTGAGCATCATCGTCGCGGCGGCGATCGTCTTCGCCTTCTTCACCGCGTTCTGTTCGAACGTGTCGCCGTCCTCGACCACCGTGATCTCGCGCTTCGTGACGTCGGCGAGCGCGAGGACCTGTACGCCGGTGCCCTCGAAGAGATGACGGATCTCGTCGAGCTTCCCGCGGTTGTTCGTCGCCACGACGAGCGCGTGGGCCATCAGTCCGCTCCGGGGATGAGGATCGACGAGAGGTCGACGCCGGCGGCCGAGAGCGCCTTGTCCTGGAGCTCGGTGAGCGTGTGGACGCCCACGGCGGCGGTGTTGATGAGCCGATCGATGTCCTTGCGCGGCACCGGCGCGCCTTCGGCCGTGCCCTGCACCTCGATGATCGCGCCCGAGCGCGTGGCGACGAGGTTGAGATCGACCTCGGCCTTCGAGTCCTCGACGTAGACGAGGTCGAGAAGGAGTTGATCGCCGACGTAGCCCGCGCTGGTCGCGGCGACGTGCTCGCGCACGCACGGCTGGGTGAGGCGGCCGTCGGCGCGCAGCTTCGCGAGCGCGATGCAGAGCGCGACGAAGCCGCCGGTGATCGACGCGGTGCGCGTGCCGCCGTCGGCCTCGAGGACGTCGCAGTCGATGCTGATCTGCTGCTCGCCGAGCTTCTGGAGATCGACCGCCGCGCGCAGCGCACGTCCGATGAGGCGCTGGATCTCCTGCGTGCGTCCGCTCGGCGCCTTGCCGCGTCCGTCGCGCGACTCGCGCTTGGTCGGGTTCGAGCGCGGGTGCATCTGGTACTCGGCCGTTATCCAGCCCTTGCCCTTGCCCTCCATCCACGGCGGGACCTTCGGATCGACCGATGCGGTGCAGAGCACCACCGTCGAGCCGGCGCGGTAGAGGACCGACCCCTCGCTCATGCGATGAAAGCCGGTGATCATCTCGACGGGGCGGAGCGCGTCGACCGCGCGACCATCATGGCGGGCCATGGCGACGTTTGATACCAGGTTTCCTCATGAAGCACGATGGAGAGGCCGGAGGGCATCGTCATCAGCGCGTCGAGGCATCGGTACGCGAAGAGCTGCAGAGCATCGTTCGCGACGACGTGACGGATCCCGAGCTCGAGGGCGTCGTGATCTCGGCGGTCGTGCTCTCGCCGGACTACCGGAACGCGCGCGTGCACTTCCTCGTGCCGCGCGGTCGGCCGCGCTCCGCGGTGGAGCGTGCGTTCAACCGGGCGTCGGCGTTCCTCCGCGCGCGCCTGGCCGAGGCGGTGGAGTTGAAGCGAACGCCGGAGCTCCGCTTCGTGTACGAGGCGGAGATCGACCCCAGCGGCTGAACGGCTGTGGACGCGGCCGCCACAGGTTGCACCAGCGTTCACCGCGCCCCGCCTTCGAACGAGGACTTCGGGCGCTTCGGGCGTGGCACGGAGGTCGCAAACCGTCCCACCATGCGACCGAAATTGGACGCCGGCTCCGTCGTGGCGAATCCGATCGACGCGGCGGTGACACTGCCGCCGGCGTCGCATCCGACGCAGATCGCTCCCCAGCCGCCGCCGCACGAGGTGGGCACGGTCGTCCCTTCGGTGCGCCCCACGTGGCAGCCCGACTTCGACTGCTCCGGGCTCGCGATGGGCTCGCTCGCGTTCGACTCGCACGCCAACCTGCCGCTCGACCTCGCGGTGCCGGTGCGGGTCGAGGGTGCGGACCTCACCGGTCTCGATCACGGCACGCTGTTCGTGCTGATGCACGTCGACGGCGTGTCACCGGTCCGCGCGATCGCCGAGACCGCACAGCTGCCCATCCCGGAGGTCATCGGATGCTTCCTCGACCTGCTCGCGCGCGGCGCCGTCGAGCTCGGCTCGCGTCCGCCGACGGTCGCGCCGCCGCCGTTCTCCGGCTTCTTCCGCCGTCGCGCGGACGACTGACTAGCTCGCGATCCGCGCGCCGCGGACGCTCTGGGCGACGCTCGTGCGCTGCGGAGCGATCGGCAAGAGGATGCGGAACGACGTGCCTCCGCCTTCGCGCGGCTCGCACGCGATGGAGCCCCCGTGCGCCTCGACGATCTGGCGGGTGATCGCGAGGCCGAGCCCGGTGCCTTCGCCCTTCGTCGAGAAGAACGGATCGAAGATGCGCGAGCGGACCTCCTCGGGGATGCCGCTGCCGCGGTCGTCGATCTGGACGACCACGCTCATTCCCTCTGCGCGCACCGTGACGTCGATCGTGCCCCCGTCGGGCATTGCCTCGCGCGCGTTGCGGAGCACGTTCAAGAGCGCCTGGCGGATCTGACCTTCGTCGAAGAGCGCCGGCGGGAGATCGTCGGCCACGTCGACCTCGAGGGAGAGGCCGGCGCGCTCCATCTCCGGGCGCGCGAAGCTGGCGATCTCGCGCACCTTCGCGCCGACGTCGTCCGACTCCATGCGGGGCTGCGGGAGGCGCGCGACGCGCAGGTACTCCTCCGAGAGGTGCTCCAGGCGCTGCACCTCGCGGGTGATCGCCTCGAGGAGCTTCTTCGGCTCTTCGCGCACCCCGTCCGTCGCGAGCTCCTCCTCGAGGAGCTCGATGTTCAGGCCGATCGACGAGAGCGGATTGCGGATCTCGTGCGTGACGTGCGCGGCCATCTTGCCGATCGCGGCGAGGCGCTCGTTGGCGACGGCGCGCGACTGCGCCTTCGCCACCGCGCCGACCATGCGCTCGAACGCGGCGGCGAGCTGACCGATCTCGTCGTCGGACTCGGGGATCGGCTGCGGTGTGAGGTCGCCGCGCGCGACCGCCTGGGCGCGCTGCGTGACGCGCTCGAGCGGGCCGAGGAGCCGCCGCGTGTGGATCGACACGCCGATGCCGACGGCGAGGGTCAGCGCCGTGAGCAGCGCGAGCTCGAGGAGCGCTCGGCGCTCGCGTCCGCGCGCCTCGGCGGAGAGCGCGTTCATCTGCCTCTCCACCTTCTCCGCCAGCACGCGCAGCCGCTTGTCGGCATCGTGCTCCATCGTGCCGAGCGAGAGGAGCTCCTTGTTGATCCCGTCGCGATCGGCCGCGTCGAACGCGGCGAAGAGGCGCTCGAGCGACGCACGGTCTCCGGCGAACGCGGCCTGCGCGGCGTCGAGCTCGCCGGTGAGGACGAGCGCGAGCTGCCGCGTCTCGTCGCTGCCGAGCTCGCGGAGGTCGTTCTGGATCGCGGCGCGCGTCTCGTCGAACATCGCGCGGCGCTCGCTCGTGAGCGTCTCGAGGAGGATGCGCGTCGAGAGCGGGTTCTTCTCGTCCGGGATCCCGTCGACGATCGACGCGAGCGTCGACTGCACGGCGCGGAGCCGCCCCAGCTTGAGCGCCACGGGGACGTAGCCCTTCGCGAGCTCGTCGGAGTCCTCCGCCGCGCGCTTCTGCGCGATGACGGTGAAGCCCACGGTCACCGCGAACGCGATCAGCGTGACCGCGAACGAGAGGAGGATGCGCGTCGCCAGCGTCTGGCGGGGCGCGTTCGTCATCGCGGGAGACCGAGCGCGTCGGCCACGACCGTCACGATGTCGACCACGCGCGCCCCCTGCTTCTCGAACGTGCGCCGGCTCGATGCGCACCCGGTGACGATCGTGCCGCCGCCCGAGCGCTCGTGGTCCTCGACGCGCTGCTTGGCGATCCCCTGCGCGACCTCGGGCATGGTGAGCGGCAAGAGGCCGCCCGCACCGGAGCACCGCGCGTCCTCGCGCTTGCGCTCGAACTCCTCCGGAGCGCGGCCGAGCGCGCGCGAGAGCACGGCGCGGGGCGCGTCGTAGAGGCCGAGCCCGCGGCCGAGCTGACACGGGTCGTGCCATCGCACCGGGCCGTCGCCCGCGAACCCCTCGGCGCGGCCGATGGATCCGAGCTCTCGTACGGCGAGCTCGACGAAGTGCTCGACGACGGCGGGCATCGCCACGCCTGCGCCGGCGTGATGGACGCGGATCGTCGAGGCGCACCCCGCGTCGACGACGATGGCGCGCTCCTTCTGCCTCAGCGCCTCGGCGAGCTTCTCCCCCTGCCGGACGAAGCGCTTCGCGTCGCCCGCGTGGAGGAGGGGAGCGCCGCAGCACACGTCGACGATCGAGACCGGACCGCCCGTCAGCTTCGCGACCGCGCGCACGGCATCGCGCGCGACGTCCGGCGCCTTCTTCGCGTAGCCGCAGCCGACGAGGACGGCGGTTCGCGCGTCGGGGCTCACCTCGGCGAGAACCCCGAGCTCGCGCGCGTTGTTCCCCAGGCACGCGCTGGTCTCGGCGAAGCGATCGAGCACACGGCGCGCGGCCTCCGGACCGACGCCCGCTTCCATCAGCGCGCTCCGTGACGCGAAGAGCGTCCCGGCGACGTCGTTCTTGTGGTCGCAGCTCTCGCGGCAGCCGAAGCATCCGGTGCAAGCCCAGGCCGGGGCGGCGAACGACTCCGCGAGCGCGACGCTCTCGTTCGCCACGAAGTAGGACATGCTCATCTTGCCCCAGGGCGTGACCGTCTCGCGCTGGTCGACGTTCGACACCGGGCACGCGCTCCGGCAGAGCTTCGGGCAGAAGACGCACCGCTCGAACGTGGCCTTCCGCGGCTCGAGCTGCGGGAGGCGCTTCAGCGGGCGGTCATCGGGGCGCGACATCGCCGGGGCATTGTACACCGTGCCGATGGGCCGTCGCGGGCTGGGTGACGATCGGATTCGTCCCGGTGGCGCGTGGCAGTGCTCGCGGGCGGGCGATTACTCTGCCGCCGCGGCGTCGGGCTCCAGCGCCGACCTGCCGAACCGCACGTAGAGCGCGGGCACGACGAGGAGGTTCAGCGCCGTCGAGGTGACGAGCCCGCCGAGGATGACGACCGCCATCGGGTGCTCGATCTCGTTGCCGGGCCGGCTCCCGGCCACGACGAGCGGTACCAGGGCGAGGCCGGTGGCGAGCGCCGTCATGAGGATGGGCACCACGCGCTCCTCCGCGCCGCGGATCACGAGCTCCTCGCCGAAGGTCATGCCCTCCTCCTTCTCCAGATGGCGGAAGTGGCTGACGAGCATGATCCCGTTTCGCGACGCGATGCCGAGCACGGTCACGAGACCGACGAGAGATCCGAGGGACACGACCCCGCCGGTCACGAGGACGCCGAGGACCCCGCCGACGAGCGCGAAGGGCAAGGTCGCCATGACGAAGCCGGTGACCCGTGCCGATCGGAAGTCGGCGTACAGGACGAGCGCGATGCCGAGGAGCGAGAGCAGCGCGAGCCCGAGGAGGCGGCCCTGCGCTTTCGAGCGCGCGGCGTATTCGCCGAGCACCTCGGCGTGGTGGCCCGGCGGGAACGACGTGCCGTGCACGATCCGCTCGACGTCCTTCGCTACTGCTCCGAGGTCTCGCCCTCGCGCGTCACACGTGACGTCGATCCGCCGCGACGCCGCCTCGCGCTGGACCACGTTCGGAGCGGGGACGACCGCGATGCTCGCGAGATCGCCCAGGGGTGCATCGCCGCCCGCGGGAAGCGCGACGCGGAGCGCGCGGAGCGCAGTCACGTCGGAGCGCAGGCGCGCATCGCCCCAGACGACGACCTCGACGACCTGATCGCCGCGGTACACCTCTCCGACGCGCGTCCCCTGGAGGAGGGTCGCCATCGTGCGCCGCACGTCGCCCGGCGTCAGGCCGAAGCGCTGGAGCGCGGGGAGATCGAGGGCGACCTCGACCTGCGGGACGAGCACCTGGGGCTCCACCTTGAGGTTGGCGATCCCGGGCACGTCCTTCAGAGCCTTGCCGACCTCGTCGGCCTTCGCCCGCAGCGTCGCGAGATCGGGCCCGTAGATCCGCACCACGATCGACCCGCTCGCGCCGGTGAGCACGTCCTTCATGCGCTCCTGGAGGTACGTCTGCACGTCGCGATAGAGCCCGGGGTAGCCGTCGACCGTGGCCTGTATCTTCGCGACGGACGCGGTGTAGTCGACGTTCTCGTCGAGGCTGATCCACAGCTCGGCGAAGTTCGGGCCCACGACCTCGTCGGCCACCTCCGCGCGACCGATGTGCGAGCCCAGGTTGCGGACGCCGGGGATCGCTCGGAGCTCCTTGCTCGCGCGCATCGTGATGCGGTCCATCTCCTCGATCGACGTCCCGGGGCGTCCGACCCAGTGCATGAGGAAGTCGGTCTCGTGGAAGTCCGGGAGGAAGCTCTCGCCGAGGAACGGGAGGAGCGCTGCGGCGGCGCCCAGCGCAACGACGAAGCCGGTCGTCGCCGATCGCGATCGCTTCACCGCGCGCGCCACGACGGGGCGGTACCACGCGCGCACGGCCGTCGACAGCGGGCCGTGCTTCGTCGCTCCAGCGCGACGCGGCAAGAGGAGGAGGGCGAGCGCCGGCGTGATCGTCAGCGCGACCGCGAGCGAAGCGGCCACGGCGAGGACATACGCGACCGCGAGAGGTCGGAAGAACGCGCCCGAGAGCCCCTCCATGAAGTAGACGGGGACGAAGACGAGCACGACGATCAACGTCGCGTACACGACCGCGCTCCGCACCTCGAGCGACGCGTCGAGGACGACGTGGAGGGGCGCCCGCGGCCGCTCGAGCGCGGCGTTCAACGCGAGTCTGCGCTGGATGTTCTCGACGTCGATGATCGCGTCGTCCACGACCTCGCCGAGGGCGATGACCAGGCCGGCGACGGTCATCGTGTCGAGCGTGACGCCGCGCCATGCGAGGACGGCCGCGGCCGCGACGAGCGACAGCGGGATCGCGAGCACGCTGATGAGCGCCGTACGGACGTCGTAGAGGAAGACGAAGAGGATGAGGACGACGAGCGCGCAGCCGAGCACGATCGCGTGCCCGAGGTTTCTGAGCGCGCGCTCGATGAACGTCGCGGGGCGGAAGATCGTGGGGTCGACCTTCACGTCGGCGAGCGCGGGGCCCAGCGCCGCGAGCGCCGCCTCGACCCCGCGCGTCACCTCGAGCGTGTTCCCCCACGGCTGCTTCTCGACGATGAGCAAGAGCCCCGGCGCGTCGTCGATCACGGCGTCTCCGATGGGCGCGGGGCTGCCTTCCTCGATCGTCGCGACGTCCCCGAGGCGGATCGGGGTCGCCGGCGAGCGGCCGGGGATCGCGACCTCGGCGAGCGCGTCTCCGCTCGTGGCGACCGCCTGGTGCGTGATCGCGAGCCGCTGCGTGGGCGTGTCCACGTAGCCGGCTGCCACCGGCGTGGTCGCGTCACGCGCAGCCCTGAGGATGTCGTCGAGGCGTACCCCGCGAGCCTGTAGCGCATCGGGATCGACCTTGATCTGGAGCTGGCGGTCGCGCTGACCCCAGATGGCCACGTTGGCAACGCCGGAGACGGCCATCAGGCGCGGGCGGACGGTGTACCGCGCGAGATCGGTCATCTCCATCTGCGAGAGCCTCTGGGAGGAGACCCCGATCTTCATGACCCGGCTCGTCGACGAGAGCGGCGACAGCATCACCGGAGCCTTCGCACCGAGCGGTAGCTGCGGGGCGATCGCGGCCATTCGCTCCTGGACGAGCTGCCTGGCCTTCAGGAGGTCCGTCCCGTCCTGGAAGACGAGGACGACCGACGAGAGACCGAGGACGGACTTCGAGCGGAGCGCGGCGAGGAACGCGACGCCGTGCACGGCGCGCTCGATCGGCGTCGTCACGAGGGTCTCGACCTCGACGGCCGAGAGCCCCGGCGCCTCCGTCTGGATCTCGACGCGCGGGGGAGCGAACTCCGGGAACACGTCCACCTGAGCCGAGCTGGCGACCCTCCATCCGACGACGAGGAACGCCACTGCGCCGAGCACGACGACGAAGCGCAGGCGCAGGCAGAGCTCGACGAGCGCGCGCATCACTTGCCCGACCCGAACTCGAAGCCGTAGAGCTCGGCTGCGCCTTCGGCGACGACCCGCGCGTCCGGTGCGAGCCCGCGCGAGACGAGCGCGAACCCGCCAGCCACGCGGTCGACCTCGATGCGCCGCCGTTCGAACGCGTGATCGGCCACCGCCTCGTAGACCCACGCCGTCCCGCCGACGTCGCGCACGACGGCTTCCGCAGGGACGTGGATCGCTTCGGCGTCTCCCCGGTAGCCGAGCGTGACGGCGACGCGCTCGCCGGGCCGGAAGTCCGTTTCCCTGGGGAGGGCGAAGTAGAGATCGAAGCTCGCGGTGAGAGGATCGGCGGTCGGCGGACCGCTCGCGGGCAGCGCTTCGGCATCCGTCGGCGATGGCGCCGCCGTGAGCGGCCGAACGCGAGCGGGCGCATCGGGTCGGATCGCCCGGGCGTCGCCGACGAAGACGTTGACCTTCACCCACAACGCTCCAGTGCCCACGAGCTCGAAGAGGGGAGCGCCCGCGGGCACGAGCGTCGACGCGGGCGCGCTCACGCCGCGGATGACGCCGTCCTCGGGGGCGCGGAGGGTGACGGCGACGTCCGCCTCGAGCGGCGCGCGCTCGAGCATGCCGACGCGGCTCTTCGCGGCGTCGAGCTCCGCCTTCGCCGCGTCGCGGTCGGCACGTGCCTCCTCGACGGCTCGCGCAGCACCGGAGCCGCCCGCCAGCATCTTCTCGGCGCGCGCGAGCCTCGCCTCCATGGCGGCGAGCCGTGTCTCGGCGATCGACTGCGCGCGCTCCGCGCTGGCGCGCAGGTCTCGGTCGATCGTGGCGACCGGGGTCAGACGGAGGAGCGGATCGCCGCGCTTGACGAGCTGCCCGACGCGGAGCTCGCTCCCCGCGCCGCCCAGGCGCCCCGCGATCGGCGCGACCACGACGATCGAGCGTCCCGACGACGGCACGATGTCTCCACCCACGGTCCTGGTCCGCGGCGATGGTCGTCGCTCCGCCGGCCGGACGGTGACGCCGAGCCTCTGCTCCGCTTCCGGTGTCAGCGTGACGCGCGCGACCTCTGCCTCCGGCCTCTTTCCCGTCACGGACGCGGGCGGCGGAGCCTTGCCCGGCTCGGCCTTCTTGCACGACGCGGCGAGCAGTGCCGCGAGCACGATCAACGTCCCATCAACGCGACGCATGGATCCTCCAGCCGACGGCGCGATCGAGGCGCGCGCGCGCGCGCCTCACGTCGAGTCCGAGCTCGAGCTCGCGGAGCCGCGCGTCGACGAGCCGTCGTGTCGCGTCGAGCACGACGAGGTACGGTTCGCCGCCGGCCTCGTACGCCTGCATCGCCAGTGCGACGTTCTTCTCCTGGAGAGGCACGATCGTGCGCGCCCAGGGCTCGTGCGAGGCGATGGCCATCGCGAGCTCTTCGTGCGCGAGGCGCACGTCGGTGAGCACCTGCTGGCGGACGAGGAGGTACGTCCACGCCGCGCGTTCGAGCTCCGCGTTCGCCCGTGCGCGTCCGCCGGGGTTCTGGTTGAAGATCGGGATGTCCGCGGTGAACCCGGGTAACCAGAGGAGCGGCGGTCCGCCGAGCGAGCCCACGGGCTTGGCGTCGAGGCGGCCGAAGATCTGCACGATGCGGGCGCGCTCGAGACCGATTCGCTCGCCGGCCGCATCGATCGCCACCTCCGCGGCGCGCAGATCGGGCCGCGACGCGAGCGCTGCTCGCTCGTGATCGCGGAGCGGCGGGAGCGCGTCTTCCGGGACGTCGGTCGCGCGCGCTCCGAGCCGCTCTCCCAGCGGGCTCTCCGCGAGCCCGAGGAGCTGGCGAAGCCGGACCCGTGCGACGGTCTTCTCGCGCTGGGCGCGGGATGCGAGCTCGGAGGCGGCGAGCGCCTCTGCCTTCACGAGATCGGCCTCGAGCGCGCTGACGTCGCCGGAGTCGTGACGGGAGGCGGCGATCTCGGCGCTCGCGACCACGATCTCGGCGACGCGGACGCGGAGGGCGCGCCGACGCTCGCTCGCCTCGAGCTCCGCCCAGGCGATGCGCACGTCGCGGATGGCGTCGAGCCCGCTCTGGACGAGGGCGCGCGCCGTGCGCTCGACGTCGAGCTTCGCGGCGGCGACGCGCCACGGCCGCTGCATGAGCGCCGCGACCGGGTACTGCGCCGAGAGCTCGAGCTGCCGCGTGCCGACCGGGAAGAGGAACGAGAGGTTGGGGTTCGGGATAGCGGCCGCGTCGGCGAGGTCCGCACGCGAGAAGCCGAGCTGGCTCAGATCGGCGCGGAACTGGGCGCTGTTCCAGAGCGCGACGCTCACGGCGTCGTCTTCGCTCAAGGCCTCCACGGTCGCGACGTTCGCCGGCAGGCCGGGCACGAAGCGCTCGCCGTCCGATCCACCGGGCGCCCGTCGAACGGGCACGTCGTGGCCCGCGCGCCCGGCGACCTCCTTCGAGACCCACGAGGCGTCGTGAGGCGATGTGCCGCCACACGCGACGAAGAGGGGGATGGCTCCCACCGTGAGTCGGAGGAAGGAGGGCACGTCGTCATCATGAGCGGCCCAGCTGAACGGGACCCAAACGCGTACGAGCCCAGCCGATGGGCGCGTGATCCGGGAGTGTTAGCCTGGCGTAGATGCGCGTGCTCGTCGTGGAGGATGACAAGGAGGTCGTCGAGGTCGTCACGCGCGCCCTCGCGAAGGACGACCACCGCGTGGTCTCCGCGACGAGCGTCGAAGAGGCCGATGCATGCGTCGCGAGCGACACGTTCGACGCGATCGTGCTCGACCTCGGTCTGCCCGACGGCAGCGGCATGGCGTGGTGCAAGCGCGCCCGGGGGCGAGGCCTCGCGACGCCCATCCTCGTGCTCACGGCGCAGTCGGCCGTGGCGACGCGCGTCGCGGGGCTCGACTCGGGCGCCGACGATTTCCTCGCGAAGCCGTTCGCCGTGGCCGAGCTGCGCGCGCGCGTGCGTGCCCTCGGACGCCGGGCGCCGGTCCACGCGATGCGTCCGTTCGTCTCGAGCGACGTGCACCTCGACTTCGCCGGGCGCCGTGCCGTCGTGGCGGGACGCGAGGTCCCGCTCACGGCGCGCGAGTGGAGGATCGTCGAGATCCTCACCTCGCGCGCGGGCAGGGTGGTGCAGCGTGGCGAGATTCTCGAGTCCGTCTGGGGCGATCGCGCCGATTCGTCCGACGCGAGCCTCGAGGTGCTCGTCGGACGCATCCGGAAGAAGCTCGGCTCCACGTTCATCCGCACCGTTCGCGGCGAGGGCTATGCGACCGACTGACGGGCGCTCGCTCGCTTCGCGCGTCGCGCTGGGCACGGCTGCATCGGCGGCGCTCGTCGCGGTGCTCGCGTCCGCCGTGTCGCTCCTGCTCGCCGACCGGCTCGTGCGCGACGGCGAGGACGCTCGCCTCCGCGCCGCCGCGGCCGGGTTCGCGGCCGAGATCCCGCGGGATGGGAGCTCGTCGAGCATGAGGGACGCGATCGAGCAAGAGGAGGACGAGCTCGCGCCGGCCTCGATGCGGGTCGCGGTGTACGACGCGACATCGCTCGTCGGAGGAGACGCGCACCTGCCGCCTGCGCCGCCCGGGACGTGCGAGTCCCGCGACACCGGTGATACGTCGCTCCGCGCGTGCGCCGCGCCGGCGGGCGCGTACCGCGTCGTCGTGGGATCGACGCATACCCGCCACGGTGCAGCGCTCCTCGTCGTCTCCGCGCTGAGCGCCGCACTCCTCGCCGCGTCGGTGGCGGCGCTTCTCGGCAGGCGCTCGGCGCGGTGGGCGCTCGCTCCGCTCACGCGCCTCGGTCGGTCCCTCGAGCGGATGGATGCCGACGAGCCGCGCCGTGTCGTCCTCGCCGGCGACGAAACGTGTCGTGAGGTCGCCGCGCTGCGAGCCGCGCTCGAAGGTCTGCTCTCGCGGCTCGCGGATGCGCTCGACGCGGCGCGAGGCTTCTCCGCGGACGCTGCCCACGAGCTCCGGACGCCGCTCACGGTGATCCGGGGCGAGCTCGATCTGCTCGCCGAGGAGCCGATGGCCCCAGCGGCGATGCGCTCGGTCGAGACGCTGCGCGCGCGTGTCGCCTCCCTCGTGACGCTGACCGAGCGCCTCCTCGCGCTGGCGACCGCGGCCGATCGCACTGCCCTCGCGGCCGATGCCGTCGCGATCGAGGACGTCGTGCGCGAAGCCGTCGGCCGCCTCGACGCCGACGCTCGCGCGCGTGTCCACGTGCACGTGGCGGGCGCCGGCATGGTCCGTGGAGACGAGACCCTGCTCTCCGCGCTCGTCGAGAACGCCGTCGACAACGCGCTCAAGTTCTCGCGCGAGGCCGACGTCGCCATCGAGCTGCGCGAAGAAGGCGCGCGTGTCGTGCTCGAGGTCGAGGACGGAGGGCCGGGCCTCGCGGACGGCGATCGCGAGCGCGCGTTCGAGGTATTCTTCCGCTCGGCCGAGGCGCGCGGACGGAGCACCCCGGGCCACGGCATCGGCCTCGCCCTCGTCGCCCGGATCGTCGCCGCGCACCACGGGACGGTCGCCTTCGTCGACCCTCGGTCGGGGAAGACCGGCGCTCGCCTGCGCGTCGTGCTCCCGGGGTGGGCGCCGCAGACGTCCTAGGCGACGTGCGAGAGTCGCTCCGCGAGCTCGTCGAACGCGGCATGGCCGACGTGCTTCTCGCGCGCGAGATCGATCATCTCGCGGATCATCACCTGGTGCTGCGCGCGCAGCTTCCGCGCGAAGTGCTCCTCCGCATAGAAGAGCCCTTCGGGCGAGACGCGCGCGAGCATGCGCAGCCACGCCCGCAGCGCCCACGGCGCGCCGATCGCCGGCGACAGCGCGGCCCAAGGCTCGGCGTGGCCGATGCGACGCCCGAGCGTCACGCCCTCGCGGCACGCGCGCGTGGTGAGCGAGAGGAGCGCGTCGTCGTCCGCGAGCGCGTCGGCGCTGCCGGCGACCGCGAGCGCCATCGCGATCGCGATGTACGAGATCGTCGTGGCCGGGTTCTTCTCGTGCACGCCGAGCTCGAGCCGCGCGTGCAGGCCCGCTTCGTCGAGCCGCCGCGCGAGCTGTTGCACGGCCTCGTCGCGCGTGAAGTCGATGCGCGTCGGGGCGGGAGGCAGCCAATAACGGACGACGCCGTCCGGCTTCCGCGCGTACGAGACGACGTTCGGCATCGCGGAGAGCACGCGCGCTCCGAAGGCCGCGCGCATGCGCTCCCAGTCCTTCGGCAGCATCGGCGTGAGCACGACGATCGGCGCAGCCGAGGCGGCGAGGGGGCCGCGGATCGCGTCGAGATCCTCCGTGCCGACGGCGAGCAGCACGACGTCCGCATCCGGGGGAACGGCGCTCGCGCGCACCGGCAGCTCGATCGCCTCGCGCTCGTCCTTCCGAACGCGCTCGATCACGATCGGTGCGCGCGACGAGACCTTCGCCTCGCGCACGATCCAGGTGACGGTCACGTGCGCGCGCGTCGCGAGGCGAACGCCGTAGACCGATCCGAGCGCCCCCGCGCCGAAGACGGCGACGTGCACGCGGTCAGCGGTACGTGAAACGGAGGTCGTGGTCGCAGATCCGGAAGACGTCGCCCTCGGCGATCTGCTTCCGCGCGATGCGCTGGCCGTTGTACTCGACGCCGTTGGTCGAGCCCATGTCGACCATGAAGTAGACGCCGTTCTGGTACTCGATCATCGCGTGCTGGCGCGAGACGTTCGGGTCCTTCAGCGTGAGGTCGCTCGACTGCTTTCCGCGGCCGATGACGAAGCGGTCCTTCGTGATCGGGACCTTCTCGCCCTGGTAGATGATGCTGAGCGTCGCGCTCGACGTCCCGAGCGAGCCGTTGAACCCGCCGCCGGGGAGCGGGGGCATCGACGGTGCGCGCCCGCCGTGACCCCCATGAGGGATCGGCGGCGGAGCGCTGCGCGGTGCGCTCGGCGGAACGGAGCGACCGCCGGGCCCCGGCATTCCGCCGAGACGCGCCGGCGGAGGCATGCCCATCCCGCTCGGCATTCCGCCGCGCGGCGGGGGAGGGGGCGCAGGGAGACCGCCGCCGCGCGCAGGCGGCGGAGGAAGACCGCCGGGTCCCGCGCCGAGGCCACGGCTCGGCATCCCGCCGCGCATCGAGGGCGGAGGAGGCATCGGCGGAGGCGGCGCGCTCGCGAAGCCGCCGGCTCCCGAGTCTGCTCCGCGCTGCGCGCCCGGGTAGGGCGTGCGCTGGCCGTAGCTACGCTGCCGCGCGTACTGCTTCATCGCCTCGTTGATGAGGTAGTCGACGCTGCATTCGAGCTCGCGCGCCATCTGCTCGAACGTCTCCCAGAGCATGTCTCTGCACTGGAAGGTCCGGGGGCTCTTCTTGTTCGGATCCGAGCTCATCGTGCGGTGTTCGGGCCTAACCGTAACTCTATACCTACGCGGCGCCGGGCCGTTACTTTTCCATCGACGGGATCAGGCACAGCTTGACGAATTCTCCCACCGTCTTGAGCTCCCGGGGCTCGGTCTCCTTCGAGCCGGGAGCTTTGGGGACGTCGCACTGCCACGAGCACTCGTCTTCCTTTTCGCATTTCGGAAGCGGGGTGCTGTCGTTTTCGTGCGGCGCGACCGCGGGAATGTCGGCCTTCTTGCCCTCCCAGAAGAACCCGAGGGCGGTCATCTTCGGGCCGAAGTCCTTGCTGTTCAGGTAGGGGTTGATGACGTCGCGCGGCTTCGGCTCGCCCGGGGGCGCCTCCATCTTCGCGATCACGCCGCCGTACGAGAGCGGCTCCGTCATGCCCATCTTCACCGTCGACGACTTCGGCAGGTGAGCCATGAAGTCCGGCACCTGCTTCGGCGTCATCGTCTTGAGGACCGTCTCCGCCGCCACCCAGCGCACCTTCCACTTCGTCGGGGTGAAGAGCGTGTAGAGCTTCGGGACGATCTGCTCGCGGGGGAACTCGGCGATGCGCTGGAAGGCGATGCTCCGCGCGACGTCCGGCATGTTGTCGTCGGACGCCATCGCGAAGATCCGCTGGAGATCCTGCGGGTTGTTCTTGTCGAGCAGCCCCTCGAGCGCGGCGAGCGCGAGCTTCCGGCGCTCGGCCGGCATCTTGTTGTCGCCGGCGTACTTGAGGAGGTAGTCGGTCGACGGTCGCCCGCCGATCTTCTTCATCGCCGGGAACACCTCCTCGGTGAGGCGGCGCTCCTGGATCTTGTCGACCTGGGCGGCGACCTGGCTGTCGTCCGCCTTCACGTTGTTCTTGGCGTTGTGCTCCTTGACGATCTTCGTCTGGGCCTCGAGCCACTCCTTCGAGTTGTACTTCTCGGCGAGGACGACGAACGCCTTGGCGAGCTCGAGCTGCGTGGCCGGATCGCCGATCTCCTTCACGAGCGTCGCGATGCGGTCGATGCGGCCGGTGTTCTCGTTCACGATCCCCGGCAGCGTCTTCACGCTCTCGGGGCCGAGGTACCGCATCATCTGCTCCATGCCGAACTGCTGGGCGCCGTTCTCGACCCGGTCCTCGAACCCGGTCTGCGCCCACTTGATCAGCGCGGCCCTCAGATCGGCCTTCGTCTTTTCGTTGCTCACGAGCGTCGGCTCGTGGATCAACATGGCGAAGGCGGCGTCCTTGTAGGGGATGCTCTTGTCGAACTCGATGCGGCCGTCCGGCTGGCGCGTCGGAGGCGGCGCCGAGAGGTGCTCGATGAGCAGCGGCGCCATGCGGTCGACGATCTGGCGTCGCGTCTCCTCGTTGAGCTGCACGAGCGCGCCGTCGCGCTCCTCGCCGTCCTCGTCCTTGTACTTGTCGATCAGGAACTTGATGCCCTGACGCACGCCGCCGCGCGCCGGCATGCTGATGAGCGAGAGCGCCGCCTGCGTGCGCAGCTCCCAGCTGTACTTGTCGTGCGTGATGACGGCGACGAGCTTGTATGGCCCGCGCTGCGTCGTCTCCCAACGTTTGACGTCGCTTTCGGCGACGCGGCACCCGCTCGCCACGACCGGGAGCGCGAGCGCGGCAGCCAGGACTGCACTGCGCAGGGTCTTCGTTCCACCCATCCGTGACCTCGACTCGGGAAGGTGACTGTACGCCGGAAGTCCTTTGTTACCCAAGGAGATTCCCCCCGCCCCCAATGTTGACGGCTTGGCCCCGTCGGCCGTAGGCTCCGATGTAGGTCAACGTAAGCATGGCGTTCCTCAGCCTGTTCGGAGCCCGAAAATCGGCCCATTTGTCCGGGCAAGTGCCGCTCGTCGGGGACGAGCCGGCGGCCGTTGCTGCTGGTACAGGCCGCTCGGAGCCGCTCTTTTTGCCTCCGAGGCGCGGTCCCGTCGATCTGCCGGCGAACACCAAGCGACCGAGCGTCCTCGGCGCGCAGCCGCCGACGTTCGCGCGCGGGCGCGAGGTGGCCGCCCTCCTCTTGTGGACGTTCGCGGTCTTCCTGGCGCTGGCGCTCGCCTCGTATGCGGGGGAGCCCACGGTGCCGGGGCAGGAGAGCGCGAATCCGATCACCGGCGAGAACTGGGTCGGCGCGGTCGGCGCCGCGGTCGCGCGGTCGTTCGTGTCCGCGGTCGGCGTCATGGCGTGGGTCGTCCCGCTCGAGTCCGTGCTCCTCGGCATCCCGTTCGTGCGCGGGAAGAAGAGCAACGCGACGCCCGCGCGCATGGCCGGCGATCTCCTCATGATCGTCATCGGCGCCGCCCTCGTGCAGGTCGGCTGGCCGGGCACCACCGCGTTCGGCCGCTTCCCCGCCGGCGGCATGGTGGGCGAGCTGTTCGGCGAGATCGCGCGCTCGCTCTTCTCGACGGTGGGCTCGTTCCTCGTCGGCTTCGCGCTCATCGGCCTCATCCTCATCGGCCGCGCGTCGTTCTCCTTCATCGCGCTCATGCGCTGGCTCGCGAAGGTGGGCCGCGCGCTCTCGGCGAAGGTGCATGCGACGGTCGCTTCGATCACCGACGCGTGGAAGGCCGCGCGCGAGCTCGAACGCGAGACGGCGGAGAAGAAGAAGCTCGAGGACGCTCCCGCGATCGCGCTCCCGCCGAAGAAGGGGAAGGCCACGATCCTCGCGCGCTCGATGGACGAGAGCGAGATCCCGCCCGAGGTCGTCGAGAAGAGCGCGCCGATCCCCGCGGTGCGCATGCGGATGAACACGCCGGCGGAGCCGTTCGCCGAGGAGTCCCCGCTGGTGGTGCTCGACGACGCCGCTCCCACGAAGGAGAAGAAGCCGAAGAGGCCCCGCAAGAAGAAGAGCGACGCGCCGCCCAAGGAGGAGATCGCGGTCGAGGAGGCGATCGAGGAGGCGGCCGCGGCCGACGACGACGAGGAAGAGGAAGAAGCGGAGGAGGCGAAGGAGGAGACGCCCGAGCCTCCGCCCGTCGCCCTGCCGGTCACGCCGCTCGACAACGTCGAGGTCGCGCCGAAACGCCCGCGCGTGAAGGTGAAGAAGGAGCCCGACGGCGGCATCACCATCGTCGACACCTCGGCGGCCCTCGCGAAGGAGAAGGACGTCGCGGCGGAGAAGGAGAAGAAGAAGGAGAAGAAGCCCACGGTCGATCATTCGGGCTTCAAGCTCCCCGCGCTCGATCTCCTCGCGCCCGCCGAGGCGAGCATCGGCCCGATGTTCGACGAGGCGAAGCTCCGCGCGAACGCCGAGCTGCTCGTGAAGACCCTCGCCGACTACAAGATCACCGGCAAGGTCGAGGAGATCCTCCCGGGCCCGGTCGTCACCACCTACGAGGTCTCGCCCGTCGCCGGCACGAAGGTGTCGAAGGTCGCCTCGCTCGCGGACGATCTCGCGCTCGCGCTCGCGAAGAAGGTCCGCATCGTCGCGCCGATCCCGGGCAAGAACCGCATCGGGTTCGAGCTCCCGAACGACAAGCGCCTGCCCGTCGTCTTCCGCGATCTCGTCGAGGACCGCCGCTTCCAGACGCTCGACGTGCCGCTGCCGGTCGTGCTCGGCCGCGACATCGTCGGCAACCCCGTCTACGCCGATCTCGCGAGCATGCCGCACGCGATCGTCGCGGGCGCGACCGGCGCCGGCAAGAGCGTCGGCCTCAACGTCATGCTCACCTCGCTCCTCTACCGGAAGACGCCGGAGGAGCTGCGCATGCTCATGATCGACCCGAAGGTCGTCGAGCTCGCGCCGTACGACCGCATCCCGCACATGCTCCTGCCGGTCGTCACCGACATGAAGCAGGCCGCGAACGCCCTCAAGTGGGCGGTCGACGAGATGGAGCGTCGCTACCAGCTCTTCGCCGACGCCGGCACGAAGAACATCGGCACCTACAACCACTGGGTGAAGCGCGTCCGCGCGGGCGAGATCAAGAACCCGCTCGGCAAGGCGATCGTGGGCAAGGACATGAACGGCATCCAGGAGGTGCTGCGCGTCCGCGACGACGATCCCGAGGGCGAGCAGCAGATGCCCGAGACCTTGCCGATGATCGTGATCGTCGTCGACGAGTTCGCCGACCTGATGATGCAGCAGGGCAAGGAGGTCGAGGCGGCGGTCGCGCGGCTCGCGCAGAAGGCGCGCGCGGCGGGCATGCACGTGATCCTCGCGACGCAGCGCCCGAGCGTCGACGTCATCACCGGCATGATCAAGGCGAACTTCCCGACGCGCATCGCGTATCGCGTGGCGCAGAAGATCGACAGCCGCACCATCCTCGACGAGCAGGGCGCCGAGCACCTGCTCGGCAAGGGCGACATGCTCATCAAGCTCAATGGCACGAACGAGACGAAGCGCGTCCAGTGCCCGTGGGTGAGCGAGGAGGAGGTCCAGGCGGTCACCGATCACCTGCGCGCGCAGGGCGAGCCGGTCTACGACGAGAACATCCTCAAGCCGCGCGACGAAGACGGCGCGATGGAAGAGGAAGACGACGGCGAGACCGACCCGATGTACGACGACGCCGTGCGCATCGTCGCCGACACGCGTCGCTGCTCGACGTCGTGGCTGCAGCGCAAGCTCGGGCTCGGCTACAACCGCGCCGCGCGCATCGTCGAGACGATGGAGCGCCGCGGCCTCGTCGGCCCGGCGAACGGCTCGAAGGACCGCGAGGTCCTCATCGATCCGATCTGAGCCGCGGGAAGCCTCCTCGGATGAGCAGCGCCGACGCGCCGATGACGAGGTTCGCTCCGGCCTCCGCGTAGAGGCGAAGAGGCGGGCTCCTTGCCGCGACGAGGAACGCGACGAGGAACGCGAGCGACGGTGCCAAGAACGCCGCTTCCATCGTGACGCCGAGCACCGCGCAGCCGAAGAACCAGACGAAGAGGAGGAGCGTCTGCGTCGTCGCCGCGCCGATCCCGAGGATGGCCGCGCCGCCGTACGCGAGCATCTGACTCACCAGGACCACGAGCGCCACCCCCGCGAGCTGGCGATTGAGGCGCGAGCGCATGACGTCGCGCCGGAACAGGAAGACGAGCGGAGAGAGCAGCGCGATGGAGGCCGCGGCGCCGAGCGCACCGCCGAGATGCGTCTCCGCACCACGACCGAGCCAGCCGAGCTGCTGCGCGATCGGCTGCGCCGCCCAGAGCGTCCCCATCGAGACGATCACCACGAGCCGACCCCTGCGGCCCGTCTTCGGATCGTTCTCGGTGACGATCCTCGCGTCGCGTCGCGCGCGCGCGTCCGCTTCTTCGCTCGCCCGTGCGACGTCCGCGGCGAGCTCGGCATCCGGCTCCTCGAGCTCGGCGAGGCGATTGCGCGCGGATTCGACCATCCCTCGTTCGAGCTCGAAGTGCACGAGCGCTCGCGTCGCCCGGGCGAGCCCGGCGCGGGCCGTGTCGTTACCCGGCCATGCCTCCCGCGCGGCACGGAAGCCGAACATGATCTCGCCATACACGCGCTGGATCGCTGCCAGGTCCACGGCGGGCTTGGCGAGCATGCGCCCGAGGTCCAGCTCTCGCTCGTGCGCTCGGAGCGCGAGCTGGACCGATCCGCGGTGGCGCAGGAAGCTCGCGAGCGCGGAACGTACGGCCTCGGCCGACTCGGGACGCTTCCGAGGGTCGCGGTGCATGCAGCGAAGGATGAGCGTCGCGAGCTCCTCGGGGAGCGTGCTCGGAAGCGCGGGCGTCGACGCGAGCACGCTCTTGATCACCTCCGATGTCGACCCCTGGACGTCGTGGGGCGCGCGACCGACGAGGATCTCGAAGAGCACGCCGCCGAGCTGATAGACGTCCGTGCGCACGTCGATCGTCTCGCCGAGAAGCATCTCGGGCGCCATGTACGCCGGCGTTCCGACCATCGGTCCGTCATTCGCGGTCCCGTCGTCGAGCTCGAACGCGATCCCCCAGTCGACGAGATAGACCTCGCCGAAGTCGCCGACCATCACGTTCGTCGGCTTGAGGTCTCGGTGCACGATGTTCCGCGAGTGCGCGAAGTGGACCGCCTGACAGACGCTCATCAGCGTGCGGAGGTTCCACTCGAGGGCATCGCTCGACTCGGCGTCGAGCGACCACGCCGACTGCCCCGGACGGCGCGAGGCCGCCTGCTTCTCGAGGACCTCCGCCCACGTCGTGCCCGCGATGCGCTTCATCACGAGGACCGGCGCATCGTCGTCGCCGACCGTGAGGTCGTGCACGGGGACGATGTTCGGATGCTCGAGCCGGCCGGTGAGGATCGCCTCGCGCACCAGGAAGCCGCTCGCTTCGTCGTGACGTAGCGTAGGCCTCACCGTCTTCAACGCGACCTCGCGTCCGAGCGAGCGCTGCACGCCGGAGAGCACGACGCCCATGCCGCCTTCGCCGATCGCGGAGGACACGTCGAGCGAGCGTTCACGGCCAGCCTGGATGGCGCGCAGGCGCGCGACGGCGTCGGTCGTGAGGCGCGACGGCGCGCGCAGCGTCTGCCGCATCGACGGGGTCTCCGGCTCGACACCCGCCGCGGTCAGCTTGGCCGTCGCGGTGATCGTCAGGTCGTCGAGCGCCACGGCTCCGAGTCTATCGCCACGATGGTCGCTCGGTTTCCCCACCACCGGATCGCGGACGATCGTCGGGGGCCACCCCCATTTATGCGAAATCATTACCTTTCGTTTGGGAGAAGGCTGGCACGCGCGCTGCTTGACCGGCCTACATGCCCTCACCTCGACGCCTTCTCGGGATCGCCGGCCTCCTGGTCGTGGCCGGGTGCGCCGTGGAGAACGGCGAGGAGGAGCCCGGACGGACCGAGTCGGGCGTCACCTCCGTCTCGGGGAGCGAGACGTCCGATCACATCCTCTACCCCGGCGATCCGGCGTGCGGCGGACCGTGCGAGACGTCGGTCGCGTCCCCCGATCTCTTCATCCCCGCGACCAACGGTCGTCCGTGGGGTGACACGTACACGCTCGGCAAGTCGAAGGTCGACTCGGCCGGCGGATACAGCTCGGGAAGGATCGCGCTGCTCCGCCGTCTCGCCCTGAACCCCGACGGGCAGCGCGTCGCTCTCCTCCTCGATCCTTCGTGGCCCGACGGGGAGCGGAACTTCGCCGGCAGCGTCACGACGGGACCGAGCATCGTGAAGAGCTGGCTCGCGGGCGATCCGCGACGCAAGCTCGTGCTCATCCACTCGACGACGAGCGTGGGATGGCGGGAGTACGACGCGCTCCGTTTCTCCGAGGTCGGCGATCGCGTCCGCGTCTGCGCGGTCGTCGCCGGTCACCTCGACGTGCCCGAGACGGTCGGGACCGCAGGCATCATCGCGCCGGACACCTGGGCGAATCCCACGTGCGTGTGGGGCAACGCGACGCCGCCGGCGCCGTCGCCGGAGAACGGATGCTCGAGCGCGACGCTCGGAAGGGTGGTCCCGCCGGGCACGTGCGTGCAGAAGGCGACGAACGGGCTCTGGTACCGCTGCGCGGGCGACGACGTCTGGGACGACTCGACCGCGAACGACCCGCTCTGCACCGAGAAGCACCCGCTCCCGTGACGTGCCCATGACCCGGCGAGCGCGCAAGGCTTGCCGGACCGGCGCACGCCGCGCGAAGCTGTCGCCGCTGCCGGCACGGAGCATCGACGTGCGGCGCATGCGGCGCACGGCTTGCTAGGGGGAATGCATGAACAAGGGTCTCCGCTCACGGGTCTCTCTGGCCGCGGCCTCGCTCACGCTCGGCTGCGCGCTCGCCGTCGGCTGCTCCGACAGCGTCGAGACGAGCGGCGGCGTCGACGAGCAGAGCGGCGAGGGAGGCGTCACGCCCGTCGCCGACGGATCGAGCGGCGGTGACGGCTCGCGTCCACCGGGAGATGCGAGCGACGGCGTCCGCCCGGACGCGGGAGACGCGGCGAGCGACGGCGCGTCCGATGCGGACGCCGCCACGGACGCGTCCGACGCAGGCGACGCCGGAGACGCGGGGGACGCGGGCGACGCCGACGCGGGCCCGCCCCCGTGCAGCGACGTCTACGATCCGAACACGATCCCGAAGTTCGAGCTCACGGTCGACGCCGCCGGGATGGCGGTCCTCGCCAGCACCGCGGAGGCCGACAAGAAGAAGTGGGTCCACGCCACGTTCAAGTCGGGCGCCACGGTGCTCGCCGACGTCGGGCTGCGCCGGAAGGGCTCGTCGACGTTCCGCGCCGTCCCCCAGAAGGCCGCCTTCAAGGTCAAGTTCGACAAGTACGTCGACGGTCAGCGCTTCGAGTGCCTGCGGGAGCTCACGCTGAACAACATGACGAGCGATCCGACGTTCCTCGCGGAGCGCCTCGCCTACCACGTCTTCCGATCCGCCGGGCTCCCGGCGCCGAAGGCCAACACCGCCGAGGTCACGCTCAACGGCGACAGCTACGGCATCTACGCGAACATCGAGACGCCGAACGAGCAGTTTCTCTCGCGCGTCTTCGGCGCGACGGCGAGCACGCTCTACGAGGTGCAGTACGGGAGCGAGTGGCTGCCGGGCTTCGAGGACGGGGCCGACGTGCAGGTCGGCGACGACGCCCGCGCGGATCTCACCGCGCTCTACACCGCGGTGCAGAACGCGAGCAACGCGACGCTGCTCGCGGACGTCGCCGGGAAGCTCGACACGACGGCCTGGCTGAAGCACTCCGCGGCCGAGGCCGCGGTCGGCCACTACGACGGCTACGCCTTCGGCATCTACGGCTCGCACAACTACCACCTCGCCGGCGACACCAACGGCGTGTTCCGGCTCGTGCCCTGGTCGACCGATCTGACGTTCTCCGATCGCGAGGGCGTCGTCGACGCGTCGAATCCTCTGCCGGCCGATCCGGTGGCCGGCGGCGAGACCCTCCTCGTGCGCTGCAAGGCGAGCCCGACGTGCTGGGCGGCGTACAAGGACGCCGTGCAGACGGTGCTCGTGAAGTACGAGTCGCTCGATCTCGTGAACCTCGCCAAGGCGTGGCACGCGCAGATCGACGCGCTCGTCGTCGCCGACCCGAAGCGCGAAGCGACCCTGGCCGAGTACGCGTCCGAGACGCAGCTCCTCTATGCGTGGATCGCAGCCCGGCCCGGCGTCGTCCGCACGCAGCTCGGCCTTCCGTGATCGCTCGGCGATCGGCCGCGCGCTCCTCGCGGCAAGTGCTGGTCTGATAGCTCGCAGATATCAAAACAATCCAATCAATCGATTGGAGCGATTCGTCGTCACTCCCTACGTTCCGGGGTGGCCGTGGGCGAACCGCGGCCTCGATCGGAGCCAAGAGCCATGAAGAACGATCCGCGCACCGCCCGAGCCCTGACGACCGCTGCCGGGGCCCCCGTTCCCGACAACCAGAACATCATGACGGCGGGCCCACGCGGGCCCGTCCTCCTGCAAGACGTCTGGTTCCTCGAGAAGCTCGCGCACTTCGATCGCGAGGTCATCCCCGAGCGTCGCATGCACGCG
>WBZO01000914.1_pt3 | contig 34845 bp, 23 predicted proteins | sample 5204261 | NCBI WGS metagenome assembly WBZO01 (sample SAMN12412400, study PRJNA552823) | activated sludge metagenome | isolation source: activated sludge from anammox sidestream of wastewater treatment plant... | place: USA: North Carolina | collected 2017-09
GAGATCAAGATGCAGGTCAGCTCCGGCATTGACTGGTTCGAGTTGCACGGCACGGTTGATTTCGGCGGGACGTTTGCGATGTTGCCTGAATTGTTGGCGGCGCTCAAACGCGGCGACAACATGGTCAAGCTCGACGACGGCACTTACGGGATGTTGCCCGAAGAGTGGATGAAGAAGTACGGCCTGATCGCGGGACTGGGCGAAGCGCACGAAGATCATCTGCGTTTTCGTAAGACGCAAATCGGAGTACTCGATGCGCTGCTCGCGGCTCAACCGGAAGCTGATTTCGATGCGGCCTTCGCTCATGCGCGGGACGAACTGAAGCGGTTTAACGGCATCAAACCCTCCGATCCGCCCGAAGAGTTCAAAGGGGAATTGCGGCCTTATCAGAAAGACGGCCTGGGATGGATAAACTTCCTGCGGCAATTCGGATTCGGCGGATGCCTGGCGGACGACATGGGATTGGGCAAGACCGTGCAGGTGCTCGCGCTGTTGGAGGAGCGCCGCAAATTGCGCGAAGCGGTAAGGGAACAAGCCAACAAGGAGACAAGGAGACGAGGGGAGAAGGCGAGAAATGCATCTGTCCCCTTGTCCCCTTGTCCCCTTGTCCCCCCCTCTTTAGCTGTCGTTCCGAAATCGCTGGTCTTCAACTGGAAGCAGGAGGCCGCGCGCTTCACGCCGAAACTGCGCGTGCTCGATCACACGGGGCAGTTTAGAGAAAAAGAGAGTATCGAGCATTTCGACGAATACGACTTGATACTGACGACCTATGGCACGCTGCGCAATGACGCGGTTTTGTTCAAAGACCGGCGGTTCGATTACGTCATCCTGGATGAAGCGCAGGCGATCAAGAATTCAGACACGGCTTCGGCGAAGGCCGCGCGATTGTTGCAGGGCGATCACCGCCTGACTCTGAGCGGAACGCCGGTTGAAAATCATCTGGGCGAACTGTGGAGCATGTTTGAATTCCTGAACCCCGGAATGCTCGGCGCAGCTTCGGTCTTCAAACTCGCGGGCAACGCGGCTCGCAATCCTGATGAAGAGACGCGCAAAATGCTCTCTCAGGCTCTGCGCCCGTTCATCCTCCGCCGCACGAAAAGCCAGGTGGCGAAGGACCTGCCGGAGAAGCAGGAGCAGACCATCTTCTGCGAACTCGAACCGAAACAGCGCAAGCTTTACAACGAACTGCGCGATCATTACCGCAACACGCTGCTGGATCGGATCGCGCGCGAAGGCATTCAGAAATCGAAGATGCACGTGCTGGAAGCCCTGCTGCGATTGCGCCAGGCCGCATGCCATCCGGGATTGATTGATAAGAAACGCGTCAAGGAAACTTCAGCAAAACTCGACGCGCTGGTTCCGCAACTGATCGAACTCTTCGAGGAAGATCACAAGGTTCTGGTCTTTTCGCAATTCACCAGCTTCCTCTCGATCCTGCGCGGGCATCTCGACAAAGAAAAGATCGAATACGAATACCTCGACGGCAAGACGCGCGACCGGCAGGCGCGAGTCGAAAAGTTCCAGAACGATCCCGCTTGCAAATTGTTCTTGATCAGTTTGAAGGCTGGCGGATTGGGATTGAATTTGACTGCGGCTGAGTATGTCTATCTGCTCGACCCCTGGTGGAACCCGGCGGTCGAGGCTCAGGCCATTGACCGCGCGCACCGCATCGGTCAAACGCGGAGGGTTTTCGCTTATCGGTTGATCGCCAAAGACACTGTCGAGGAGAAAGTGCTCGCGTTGCAGAACACTAAACGCGATCTGGCCGACGCGATTATCAACGCCGACAACAGTCTGATCCGCAATCTGGCGAAAGAGGATTTGGAACTTCTGTTGTCGTGAGAGGCGGCGAATCAATCAACCGCGCCAAGACCTCTCCGATTCAGACTCGCCGTTTTCATCGTTCCATCTTTGATGATGAACAATCCCGGAAAGCGTTTTTCCCAGGGTTTGTTGGCCGCAGGCGCGTACTGACGGGAGTTGGCTTCGACACCGGCCACGCCCGGCACATGCGTGGCGATACCGACCGAGTGAATCAGTGACGCGCCGGGACAAGTCAGATCCTGCACAGTCAAAAACATTTTGTACTTCTGCGCCGCCGCCGCCATCAGCATCGCCTGCGATTGCCCTTTGCATGCCTTCAACGCCACACCCGTGTAGCCCATCTCGCGCGCCAGCAGCAGGCTTTCAAGATCGGTCAGCGATTCATCAATCACCACCGGTCGAAGCTTTGCCGCGTCATGCATCACATTTTGGCGATTGGCCTTGAGGTCGCGCGCCGTTGGTTGTTCGAGATAAAGGATGCGGTCGAAGCCGCGTGGCGTCAGTTCTTTCACCTTGCGCAGATATTCCAGCACGTACTCGACGTTCGGACAGCGTTCGTTGAAATCAACGCAATATTTCCAACCAGTTTTCGGCCTCGTCTCGCTCGCCACGCGATCAATGTTGACCGTGCGCTCGATGTCCCACTTCAAATCCTCTCCCTGCAATTTGATTTTGATGTGAGTCAGGCCATTGAACCCGATCCACTCGGCCAGCGTCTCCGGCATCCCGTCGTTGAGCCGCTGTTTCAACTCCGACGGCAACACAGTGTCAGCGCCGCCGACCGAATGGAACATGGAGATCTGCGGCTTTGGCGTTGGCAAGATGTAACGATTCAGATACTCGCCTTTGAAATCGGCGTTGAGATAGTTAGACAAATCGCGCGGCATCAGATCGCGTCCATACATCTGATAACAACTCCGATGGTGAATCTTACCGAACGCGTCATGAATTGCAGCGTCAAATGGGCTTGCCGCGACCAGCGTGCAGAGCTTCGGGATCGGCGCCACCAACTTCAGCTCTTTCGAAACTTCGCCAGCGGCCTTCAGATATTCCGGTTCGAGCGCGACATTGATGTCAATCGGACAACCGAATTCCTTGTAGCCGGAAGTGATTTTGGCGACACGCTCAGCCAGAGCCTTCATCGCGCCGAGCGTCCTGTCATAAGACATCTCGCGGGAAGGAAACGACCAGACATTGCCCATCGGCATTGAGCCGAAACCTTTCGCCATCCTACCGTCGCGCGCGCGCACTGTAACGTTCACATTGAGGATTGTCGCGCGATCAACCGGCACGCCTCCGAATTTGTAAGGCGCGCGGTAAAGGAATTCTTCGTAGCCGAAAGAGAGGTCTTCGATGCGAATGTCAGATGTGTTGTTTGAAAAAGCGAGGACGTTTAATGACGGCAATCCGGCTGATGCGATGGCGGAAGCCAGAAGAAAATCGCGACGCGTCTGATTGCCTGTTTGACCGCTCATTGGTAAGCCTCCTGCAATCGCGCCTTCAAAAACACAAGATCGCGTTGCGCCGCAGCCAGCGTGTTTTCTTCCTGCGCAGCTTTCGTCGCGCCTGGAATGTCGTACTCGAGGTGCAGCGAGATGGGGCCGTGAAAATTGGCCTGTCGCAGCGTCTTGAAATAAGCCTTCCAGTCAACCATCCCCTCGCCAAGCGGACAATTGACCTGCCGCCAACCCCGGCTTGTTTTGTCCCAGTAAGAGTCTTTGACCGCGATCATCTTGATGCGCGACGCGACCAGATTGAGCGCGATCTTCCAACCCGCGCCGCCGCCTTCCGCAACCGCATGGCGGATGTCGTAATAGTACCCGACCCACTTCGGATCGAGTTGATCAATCGTTTGCGCGACATCCCAGAACTGCGCGCCGATGTAGCCTTCGTGGTTGTGAAATCCGCATTGCACGCCGCTCTGTTTGCTCAATTCAGTCAACCTGCGGAAATCGCTCATTGCTTTTTGAAGTTCGCCGCGTACGTCGGCGAATGAGTATTTATAGTAGCCGGGTTTGAAGAAGGGAATTGAGAGCTTGCCGGCAGCAGAGAGAATCGGATTCGCCATTGGATCGCCGGCTGAGGTCAGCCCTGTGGTGATCATCGGCACGCTCAAGCCTCTGGCGCGAATGGCGGCGACGGCCTTTGGCAAATCTTCCACCGCGCGTTCAGGCAGCACGTGGCCGCCAGGCCGCACAGTCAGATCAATCCCGCCGAAGCCTAGTTTCTTCACAGCCTGAGCCATCCTCGCCCAATCCATCGTCGGCAGATGTTTTGAGAAGAGGCAAATCGTACCGTTGAAGCCATTGGATAACGCAACATTCGGCAATGCGGAGGTCACAGAGAAGGCGGCAGCGGATTTGATGAAGTCTCGTCTGGTATTCAAAGCCACTCCTCGGAAATGATGGGAGCGCACGCATCCCTGCGTGCGCTCGTCCGGGATGCGCATGCTCTCAGGGAATTAAACTGTAGCAGGGAATTTGTGCGGCGCGCGGTACTGATAGCTCAGCAGCTTGTTTGCCGCCGCGTTGTTAGTGAACCGCTCGGCTTTGCCATCCCATTCGAGAAAAGCTTTCATCTTGTACGCTATGTTGCCGATGAGCGGCGCGCTGGTCGAGCGATGGCCAACCTCGATGTCGCAATTGGTCTCCTTGCGGCTGCGGACGCAATCAAGGAAGTTGCGCGCATGATGTTTGGTATCAGCGTCGCCTCTGCCAGACTTCGCTTCGATCATTGGCTGCGAGCCTTTGCGCCAGTTATCGTTCGCGCGGTTGAGTGGTGAGCGCGCAAAGAATTCGTTCGGCGAAATGTTGTCAGGAACGACTTCGTAGCTGGAGCCTTTCAGATACAACGTGCCTTTTGTCCCGCGAAATTCCACGTCAACTGTGTTACTCAAGCTGGCTGGCGCGGAATTGGCGTTGATCTGCGTGAACGTGACCAGCGTTCCGCCGGGATATTGCCACAGAACTTCCATCGTATCGGGAATCTCGCGATTGTCTTCAATGGCGAATTTGCCGCCCATCGCAGTGACGGCTGTCGGCGTGTCCTGCCCCAAAGCCAGATGGATAGTGTCAAGGTAATGCACCCCGAAGTTGGTGAGTTGTCCACCTGAATAATCCCAGAACCAGCGAAAGCGGTAGAACGTGCGATTCTTGTTGTAAGCCTTCTTCGGCGCTGGCCCCAGCCAGGCCTCCCAATCGAAATCAGCCGGCGGATTTTCGTTCGGCGGATTGCCGATGCCTTTCGGCCATTCGTTCTGGATGTGAAATGCGCGGACGGACATGATTTTGCCGATGTAGCCGCTTCGCACGATATCAGCCGCTTCCCGGACGAATTGAGAAGATCGGCGGTTGATCCCGACTTGCGTGACGCGATTGTATTTGCGCGCAGCTTCAACCATCTTGCGGCCTTCAGCGACAGTGAGCGAGAGCGGTTTTTCGACATAAACGTCTTTGCCGGCCTGACAGGCTTGGATCGTTTGCAGCGCGTGCCAGTGATCGGGCGTGCAGATAACCGCCGCGTCCACGCCTTTCAATTCAAGCAGTTTGCGATAGTCTTTGAACTGTTTTGGGTTTGAGCCGATCTTTTTCGATGCGAAGTCCATGTAAGGTTGATAGATGTCGCAGACGGCTGTGACTTCGCAGTCTTTATGCGCGAGAAAGGCGTCTAGCACTTGATCGCCCCTATTGCCGAGGGCAATGAAGCCAAGCCTTACGCGGTCATTTGAGCCGATGATGTTGGAATAGCTCAGGGCCGTTGTGACGCTGGCGACTGCGGCGGTTTTAGCGAAGTTCCTCCTTGTCATCTCGCCCATGGTGAGATCCTCCCATTTTATTGAATGCTGTAAACCGTCAGGTTTGCAGCAGCGCTGTTGAAAGTTTGACAACGAAAATCGTATCGAGGTCTGAAAATGTGCGGGCAGTATAGATCAATCGGTCTGAAAAGTTGACCGATTGCGGGAGAAAAAGAAGCCGCTAGCTACCAGCCTTCATGTTACGTATTGCGCGCCAGTCTCCTGACGGGTCTATCTTCACATTACTCACCCTATCTCTATAGACGACGACCGTAGCCGGGTACCACAGGTAAATTTGCGGAAGGTCGTCAGCGAGCGTTTTCTGAACCTGGGAAAATATCTCTTTTCTTCGCTCTCTTGGCGCTGTTTGCGCTTCATCAAGCAGTTTGTCCAACTGAGGATTGTTGTAGCGAGAGCGGTTTTGGCCGTTGGGAGGGATCGATTTTGAACTGTAGACGAATTTGAAGATGTCAACGCTCTGATTACCACCAACGAGGGTGTTCAGGTACAACTGAAAATTCCCGTCGTTCATATCCTGGCTTAGCTTCTGACGTTCCAGAGGCTGTAACTCGAGTTCGACTCCTATGCGCCGCATTTGCTCCTGCAGCGTTTCGCCAACTTTGCGGGAAACTGAGAGAGGTGAGGTTTTGAGAGACAACTTCATCCTAGGCTGCCCATTTTTTTCGGTCTTTCCTGCCTCATCCAGTAACTTCTTAGCTCGCTCCGGATCATATTTGTAATCGGTGGCGTTCGGCTCGAAGGCCCACTGACCCGGCGGCAGCACACTATGGGCTGGTCGCGCCTGTCCCCGATACACATCCCGAATGATAGCTTCTCGGTCTATTGCATATGACAGCGCCTGTCTGATACGCCGGTCTTTCAGAATCGGATCCTGCAAGTTGACGCCAAGATGCGTGATGTTGGTTCCATCGGTGATTTCCACCTTGACGCCGGGAGCCGTCTGCAAGCTCTCTACTGTTACAGGATCGAAGTCTGCGTTGATCGCCAGATCTGCCGAGCCTTTCCGCAATTCGCTTTCTCTGGTGCTGTTATCGGGAATTATTCTGACAGTCAAACGTTTGATACTCGAAGGACCTTCAAAGTAATCGTCAAAGGCGCTTAGAGAGACTTCCTGATCTTCGGAGTAGCTTTCAAATTTGAAAGGACCTGTTCCGATAGGATGCTTAGCTTGTTGCTCTGAGGTTCCCTCAGGAACTATCCCTACTGGCAGAATAGTATTGGCGAAGCCTGGGCACGCGGCATTGCAGTGGAAAACAATTTTAAAGGGGTTGGCAGGGTCTAGTTCGACTGATGCGAGATCGCGTTCCAGTTCGGCTCGCTTGGCGGACCTGAAGCCCTTTGCCATCATTGTGTCGAACGTATATTTGACATCCGCAGCGGAAAGAACACGACCATTATGAAATTTGACATTGGGGCGCAGATAGAAAGTGAAGGTTCTGTAGTCAGGAGAGGATTCAAATTTTTCAGCGAGATCAGGCACTGGGTCGAATTTATCGTCCTTTCGCGTAAGCCCGTTGAACATCAGTTGTCGCATTCTTTCAGCGGCGGAATCTGCGCTGACTCGCGGGTCGAACGTTTCTATGCGCTTTTCAAGTATTACGACTAACTCGCCCTGCTTACCGGTTCTTCGGCAGCCTGTGGGGAGTAATCCGATAAATATCGAAACAATTAGTAAAAGGGCCCGCAAAGCAGGGAAGCGGGAGCGCTGTCGAATTTTTACTTCAGTCATGGTTAGTGGCTACTTGTCTGTCTGTTTTCCTTCCCCAGAATTTTTCTTTTCTCGCCTTGCATCTAGCTCTTTAATCCACTGATTGTAGAGTGTCTGCTGCTCAGGGGACAGCAAAGCGCGTATGCGGCTCCGGGTACTTTCTCTTACCGATTGGAATTGCGGGCGTGTTTGATTCTTTATATCCTGATATTGCAGTTGGCATTCGTTGAGTATCTGCTCTACCTGGGAGCGCTGAGATTGGCTTAGCTTCAAAGTATTAGCTAGCTCATCAGTAACGTCTGTAACTGTTGATGTGCGGGGAGGAGGTGATTGATGAGACAATAGGTATTGCGCTGAGGCTCCAACAGCAATTCCCAACGCGAACGCCGTCATTATGATCAGATGTGCTTTGCGCCTACTTGCGAGCATGGGGTTTATCCTTACTAACCGGGTTTAAGCCAGCGGGATCTGGAATATCGCTAACAAGATATTCAACTGGATTCTGGGTGATTAGCTCATCACTATCATGGTCAAAATCGCTTGTTGTTACTGATGGCTCCCACTGAAGGCTCGCTGCTATTAGAATTACCGCTACCGCTGCAAATGCCGCCAGCCATCCACGCATTGATTCCATAGCCATCTCCCATGAGCTGGAGTGTTGTTCGCGCACCTCCTGGATGCGGTATTTGATCCTGTTGATAATAACTGCGCTTGATATGTTGCAGGTATCCTCATAATTGTGAGCGCTGGCGGCCTTAATGATAGCAGTGGTCAATCTATCCAGCAGTAACACATCGCGGCAGTTTGGGCAGCCCCGGATATGCGCTTTTGCCTCACTTACAACTGTTGGCGGTATGACATTCTGATATCGTGTGACTGTGCGTGCTTTCTTGCATTTCATAACAATCCTTATCCATGCGACATTATCCATGCGACATTGATTTGCGCTTTTCACTCATTTGGAGTCTGACCAGGGCCTTTCGTAAGGCGTGCCTGGCCCTGAAAGCTCTGATCTTAACTTTTGCCTCTGACCATCCCATCATTTGAGATATTTCTCGAACAGAATTGTTTTCTGCGTGAAGGAGAATGAGGATCATTCGATCATCAACTGGTAGTTTTGAGAGTAGTTTGTCTGAGATTTCAGCGGCTTTTTCTCTTTCCGCTTCGGAGAAATGTATTTCAAAAGCGGTATGAGCCAGTTTGCTTTCGAGCCACCCCTCTTCGTCTTCTGACAGATCTGTAATGAGAGATTCATTGCGCTTCTTGCGTCTGCGCAACTCGTCATAGCAGTTGTTCACTGCAATCTTCGCCAGCCACTGCTCGAAAGAAGCTCCACGCCTGTAGCTTGACAATGAAAAAAAAGCCTTGGCAAATGTCTCTTGAACTATATCTTCTACAGTCTCCATGTTGCGGAAGAAATGACGGGCTATTGAGAAAACCCTGCGGCTGTGCCTGGTTACTAGCGCTTCAAATCCTGACTCGTCTCCCCTGAGCGTGAGTTCAATAAGGTAATCTTCATGGCTGGCGTCAGCAGCAGGGAACGCTGTATCGGTCTTTTGAGGAGCTGTCGAAGCGTCTGATACAAGCATGTTTTTTAGCCTTTGCAGATTAACGCTCTTGATGTGTATTCTTGACTTGGTTTTGATATGTGACACGCGATTTTAGCACATTGTTGTGATCTGTCCATTAGAGACGGTGGATTTGCGGCGATTGCAGATGGCCATCTAATGTTGCAGTTTTGCAACAGAGCCTTGCATGTATAAGACACACATGGTAGATTTTAATCGGCGAGCCGGTTTTGTTTTGTATGTTAAGCAGGACAGCCCAGCAGGCTGGTAAAATTCATATGAAAATATCTAGCCAAACCATTGACCATGGTCAGAATGGCAGTGCGGACGATCCCTTGATAAACGTCACTGAGTTAGGTCAATACATAAAGCGTAGGCGGGAGCGGGAAAACTTGTCTCTGAGAGCTGTTGCGAAGCAGACTCAGGTTAGCGCCTCGACCTTATCCCGTATAGAAAACGGCACTGGGGTCCCAGATACGCCCACTTTGGCGCGCTTGGCCAGGTGGCTGAATATCCCTTTCGAAAGAGTTGTGACTGGAAGTAGTTCGAGAGAGTCCGCTATAACTTATTACCCGCAGGAATCGGTTCCGGATATTGTTGCGGCTCACCTGCGAGCTGATCCCAACCTCACACCTGAGCTTGCCCAAGCGCTGGAAGATCTATTCCGTGTCGCGTACAAGCAGTTTAGCGCAAGAAGATAGCCTGTAAGGTTGTTAATCTATGGAGATAAAAAAGCCAGGACTTGGCAACGACCTGCGGCTATTGCCGCCTCTTGAAGTCGGGAGGTGGAGGCTATATGAACGGCTAGCATTGAAGCTTCGGAGTTTCGTTGGCATAAATCTGAACACCAAGTTGGATCCTTTTGCTTTGGCCATGTCAATAGGTGCGCGTGTTGTGTATCTTAACGACCTAACTGAGCTATCTGAGTCTTCGCGCGTGCGCTTGAACGCTGTTGATGGTTGGTCCGGTGGGGCGACTCAAGATCTAGGTGATGGTAGTTTTGTAATAGTTTTGAACCACAGACATAGCTCAGGCCGTCAAGCCGCAACGTTAATGGAAGAGGTGTGTCATATTTTGTTCGGTCATAGGCCTTCTGGAATTGTTCCAACTAGGTTGGGGGGGCGGAGCTATAACTTCAAAGTTGAGGAAGAGGCGTATGCTGTCGGCGCAGCAGCCTTGGTTCCATATCATTCGTTGAGAAATTTGCTGATTTCGGGGGTTTCTATACGAGGGATTGCTAGTCACTTTGGCGTAACTCCGTCGCTGGTACTTTATAGGGCCAAAGGGCTACATTTGGACACTTTTCTATCATAATATCTATTATCAGACGCAAGAGGTTCCGGCCAATATCCTGCAATACAATGACCAACCACATCAAATGGAGGCTTTTCTGGTACACCATTAAAGAAGCGACTCCCCTAGTCTTTGTGCTATTTACTATATTGACCACGTTGGTGTTTGCTCAGCAAATTGGTAAGTATTCAAACCTGATACTATCTTTCCAGTCTTCTACTGAAATCACCCGTGAATTCCTGCTCAGTCTTATACCCGGAATCGCTGTTATTACACTTCCAGTTTCCTTGCTGTTGGGCACGATCGTAACTTGCAGTCGGCTGTCATCTGATAATGAGCTTACGGCTTCTCAGTCGCTAGGCATAAGCCAAATAACTTTAGCAAGACCATTTCTGACCCTGGGCCTCCTTGGAACCATAATTACCAGCTATCTGTCCGCCTACATAGCGCCGGCCTCGCTGAGAACGTTAAAGTCATTGAGAACACAAATTTTACTCCAAGAGGCCAATGCTCGAATAAAACCGCACACCTTCATAACAAGCTTTCCCAATCTGCTTCTCTACGTTCAAAATGTTGATCCTCAAACCCGCGAATGGTTGGGGGTATTTCTTTTGCAAAACGATCCTGCCCATAGTGATTCTCGATTGCTTACGGCGGAGCGCGGCCAGTTCAGAATTGAGTCTGGCCAATCACTTTTGCTGGAAGCGCAGCTTTTCAATGGGATATCACTTGAATATAGCGGACAACGGCCTTCAGATTTAAATACACAATTTCAACCCGTGTCTCCGCAATCTACTGCGGTATTCGCCAAGTCCACTGTCAAACTGGCGGATAATCAAGCAGGTGGTAGCGCCACTAATAAGGAGCCTGGGGCCATTGCAGAAATGACGCTTGGGGAGCTATCAAAGCTTGCAGAAGAAGCGAAGACCGAGAAGCAAGGGAGACAAGCCACAGCAGAATTACACAAACGATTCGCCTTCCCTTTCGCCTGTCTGATACTTACAGCAATGACATTCATACTGGCTATTCAAGGTAGACGTTTCTCCACTCGCCCTCGAACAGTTATCGTAGTACTTTTTCTAGCAATGGGATTTTATCTGCTGTTGGTGGTGGGACAAAACTTAGCGCTATCTGGCGCTGTCCCAGGTTGGCTGGGGGGCTGGTTCGCCAATCTAGCCTATGGAGTTTTCATCCTGAAATCGTTCGCTTCAAATAAAACACCATGGTCTCGCTTCCTTTCCTTTCTAAGCTCACCTGTGCAAGTTCGCGATATCAGAAGCGTCTCGACCGCTCTTCCACACGACCAGGAGCGCTACAAAGCCACAGCCAGGCCATCGAAGGGTAATCGGGTTACTTCCCTCAATTTGATAAACTACCTTCTGCTAAGCGAAATCGCAAAATATTTTGTCCTTGCCATCTCGGCGCTGGTGGCAACCTCGGCAATTTTTACACTCTTTGATCTGATTCCCTCAATTATCAAAAGCGGAACTTCCATATCATATGCCGCTTCATATCTTGCCTACCTCATGCCACAGCTTGCTTACCACGTAGCCCCCTTTTCATTGCTTGTGGCGCTATTGATGAGTTTTAGTGTTTTGTCGAAATCAAACCAGATGGTTATCATTGCCGGCGCGGGGCAGAGTCGAACACGCATCGTAACTGCCATTCTTGTGGCTGCCGGAGCGCTAATACTTCTCATGTGGACGCTATCAAATCACTTACTGCCATATACTAACCGTGAGCAGGATGCGCGTTATAACAAAATCAAGGGGCGGCAACTTGAGCAAACTACTATTGCGTTCGCAAAAAAATGGGTCTTTGGGAAGGATAATTCTGTTTATAGTTATCAGCGAGTTGAGCAAGATAACAGCCTGATTAATGCCTCTATCTATCGCCTTAATAACCAGAGTGGTTTGATTCAGTCGGCAACGCATTTCAGCAAAGCCGCTTGGGTAAGTGGATCAACCTGGAAAGCTGAAAATGGATGGATGGATGTAATCAATTCCGACTCGACAATTGACAGAAAGGCCATCGAACCACAGTCTAATGTTATTAACATTACGGATGGCGTGAGCTTATTCAAGCGAACAACGAATGAATCCAGCAAGATGAGTTCATGGGAGCTGCAGAACTATATATCTCAGCTCAAAGACCTGGGAGCGCCTACACTTGAATTGCAAATTGATTTAAAGAAACGAGTCGCATTTCCCTTTTCCTGCCTGGTCTTGGCGGTGCTAGCGATCCCATTTATTACAGTGAAACAGGCGAGACGTTCATCTCCGCTTATCAGTATCTCGTTGAGCGTCGGAATTGGACTGGTATTCTGGCTCTTAGCTACTCTCTTCGAGGCTATTGGGAAGCAGGATAACTTACCTACAGGAATGGCAGTGTGGGGGCCTCACATTTTATTTTGCGCTGTTGGGCTATATCTAAGCTTCGTTCGATATCGGCTGCAGTGACATAGATGACAATGCCCGGGACTGCGGGCATTGTCATCTATGGGCAGTCTGAAGTTTTGGTGTTCTGAAGTTCCGATGTCAGGTGCCTGACTGCCAGCTATTCATATACTCGATCATTTCTGGCGTCAGTTCGTCAATCGAAACATTCATCGCTGTCAGCTTCAATTGAGCGATCTCCGCGTCCACTTCCTCAGGCAAAAGATGAATTCGGGCCTCCAGCTTACCCTTATTCTTAACCAGATATTCGACAGATAGCGCCTGATTGGCGAAGCTCATATCCATCACGCTGGCAGGGTGACCTTCCGCGGCGGCCAGGTTAATCAGGCGACCTTCACCCAAAACCATAATCTCCCGCCCATTTCTCAATCTGTAAGCTTCAACCCATTGCCTAACTGTCCTGACGTCAGTTGAGACTGATTTCAATCCGACGAGATTCAACTCAAGATCAAAGTGGCCAGAGTTGCAGACAATCGCGCCATCTCGCATTGACTCGAAGTGGGCGGTGTCAATTACGTGGCGATTCCCTGTCACGGTGATGAAAATCTCGCCCAGTGGAGCGGCCTGGGTAATTTGCATGACACGGAAGCCATCCATGGTCGCTTCGAGAGCTTTTATCGGATTGATTTCCGTAACGATCACGTTAGCTCCCATTCCTCGGGCGCGCATTGCGACTCCCTTACCACACCAGCCGTAGCCGACCACGACAACAGTCTTGCCTGATAGCAAGATGTTGGTGGCGCGAATTATGCCGTCGAGCGTGCTCTGGCCTGTGCCGTAGCGATTATCAAAGAAGTGCTTAGTCTGAGCGTCATTGACGGCAACGGATGGAAAACTGAGCTTTCCGTCACGCAACATAGCCCGGAGCCGAGTGATGCCGGTTGTGGTTTCTTCGGTCGTGCCGATGATATCTAGCGCCAATTCCGGGCGATCCTGCACCATGGTCGCAACAACATCTGAGCCGTCGTCAATAATCAGGTGTGGCTTGTGATCCAGGGCGATATGAACGTGACGGGAGTATGTTTCGATGGATTCGCCTTTGATCGCGAAGACGGATACTCCGTAGTGCTTAACCAACGCCGCCGCCACATCGTCCTGAGTGCTCAATGGGTTTGATGCGATAAGCACACAGTCGGCCCCCGCGGCGCTCAACGCCCGCGCAAGATTTGCAGTCTCTGTCGTGATGTGCGCGCAGGCGACCAGCCTTAATCCGTCCAGCGGTTTCTCCTCCTGAAACCGCTGGCGGATCATTCGTAGCACTGGCATTTCCCTTTCGGCCCACTCAATGCGGCGCCTCCCTTCGTCAGCGAGCGCCAAATCTTTGACTTCGTAATGTGTTTGATTCTTGCTTTCCACTTGCTTACCTCGTTTATATCTTTTTATTTCAAACCAGCGTCGGATCGGAGCTTTTCTGCGCGGTTGGTTCTTTCCCAGGAGAAACCTTCGGCCTCGTTACGTCCGAAGTGGCCGAATGCGGCGGTCTGCTTGTAAATCGGGTGGCGCAGATCGAGCGACTCAATAATTCCCTTTGGCGTCAGTTGGAAATTCGCGCGAATGATATCCGAGAGTTTGCCTTCATCAACTTTCGATGTGCCGAAGCAATCAACATAGACCGAAACAGGCTCCGCAACGCCGATGGCGTAAGCCAACTGAACCTGGCAACGGTCAGAGATACCGGCGGCCACAACATTCTTCGCAATGTAGCGGGCCATATAGCAGGCTGAACGATCAACCTTCGTGGGGTCTTTGCCTGAAAACGCGCCGCCTCCGTGCGGAGCGGCGCCGCCGTATGTGTCCACGATGATTTTACGCCCGGTAAGGCCGGTGTCACCCTGCGGTCCCCCAACGACAAAGCGGCCCGTTGGATTCACATAGTATTTGGTGTCTTTGTCCAGGAGGTGTTCGGGAATGATCGGCTTGATTACGTGATCAATAATGTCTTCACGGATCTGTTCCGCGCCGATTTCCGGGCTGTGTTGAGTCGAGATAACGACGGCGTCAACTCTGACCGGACGGCCATTGTCGTATTCGACTGTCACCTGCGATTTGCCGTCGGGCCGTAGATAATTCAGCGTTCCGTCACGCCTGACGTCACTCAGTTTACGAACGAGTTGATGCGCAAACTGTATCGGAGTCGGCATTAACTCAGGCGTCTCATTGCAGGCGTAACCGAACATCAGTCCCTGATCGCCGGCGCCTCCCGTATCAACCCCCATGGCGATGTCCGGCGACTGCGTGTTGACGGCCGAAATCACTCCGCAGGTGTCGGCGTCGAAACCGTACTTGGCTCTCGTATAACCGATCTCCCTGACCGTTTCGCGCGCGACTCTGGTGTAATCAACCTGAGCGGTGGTTGTGATCTCACCGCCGACAATGATCAACCCTGTCATAACCATTGTCTCGCAAGCGACTCGACCTGTGGCGTCCTGGCGTAAAACCTCATCCAGAATCGCATCGGAAATCTGATCGCAGATCTTGTCAGGATGCCCCTCTGTCACTGATTCAGAGGTGAATAGAAATCTGCCGTGCTGTTTCACTTAAATCCCTCCTGGGTTTGAAAATCGAATTGGAAATAAAATCGCATTGGAGATTGCTGTAGCCAGGCGTGAAACGAAGGCCACACAATGCTAATTAGCGATGCAAATGAGTGAGCAAACTACCTGTTCAAAGTGGCAAAGGATGTCATGTGGCTCTTAAAAGTGTCAAGCTTGGCCCGCCTGTCTCAGGCAAAATAAAAATCTGCCGCATTGCCTTCGGCTGTAGATGATCAGTATTCCATCTTGGTTTTGCCAACGCTGGCGTTTATTATTGCCAGGCGTCCGCAATCAACTTTTCATTTTCAAGATCAAGCAGTCAAATCTATTTCGGAGGAACGGAATGTCTCAATCACAACCGGACATCAATTCATTGCTCAAGGAAGACCGTGTTTTCGCGCCAGCGTCGGATTTCGCCAGCGGCGCTCACATCAAAAGCCGTGAGGATTACGAGCGTATATACAAACGCTCGGTTGAAGACCCCGAAGGGTTCTGGTCTGAGATAGCCAGCGAACTTCACTGGTTTAAGAAGTGGGACAGAGTTCTGGAATGGGATGAGCCGTTCGCCAGGTGGTTCGTCGGAGGGCAGATCAACATCTCTTACAATTGCCTTGACCGGCACCTTTCGACGTGGCGTAAAAACAAAGCTGCGATCATCTGGGAGGGTGAGCCGGGTGATACGCGCACACTTACATATCAACAATTGCACCAGGAGGTCTGTAAGTTTGCGAATGTTCTGAAGTCACTTGGAATTGAAAAAGGCGACCGCGTTGCTATCTACATGCCGATGATTCCTGAACTGCCGGTGGCGATGCTGGCCTGCGCACGCATCGGCGCTACTCACTCGATCGTTTTCGGCGGCTTCTCTTCTGAAGCCTTGAAAGACCGCATCAATGACGCGCAGGCGAAGGCTGTGATTACGGCTGACGGCGGGTTCCGTCGTGGCGGAGTGGTTCAACTCAAACCTACGGTTGATGAGGCGATTAAAGATTGTCCGAGCGTTAAACAGGTTGTGGTCGTCGAACGGTGCAAGAATCAGATACACATGGAGTCTGGCCGCGATCATTGGTATCACCAGTTAATGGCGACGGCTTCGGATAAATGCGAGGCTGAACCGCTCGATTCCGAACACATGCTTTATATCCTTTATACGTCCGGCACGACGGGGAAACCGAAAGGCATTGTGCACACGACTGGCGGTTATGCCGTTCAAACCTATATCACTACGAAATGGGTCTTCGATATTCAGGAGGAAGACACATACTGGTGCACGGCGGACATCGGCTGGGTCACCGGCCACAGCTACATTGTTTACGGCCCATTGCAAAACGGGGCGTCGGTTGTAATGTACGAGGGCGCGCCGAACACGCCCGACTTTGGGCGGTTCTGGGCGATCATCGAAAAACACAAAGTCAACATTCTTTACACAGCGCCAACTGCGATTCGCACTTTTATCAAATGGGGCGAACAGTGGCCGCTCAAATATGATCTGTCGAGCCTGCGGCTTCTGGGTTCTGTCGGAGAGCCTATCAATCCTGAAGCCTGGATTTGGTATCACAGAATCATCGGTAAAGAGCGCTGCCCGATTGTTGATACGTGGTGGCAGACCGAGACAGGCGCAATTTTGATTTCGCCGATTCCCGGAGCGATTCCCACCAAACCCGGATCAGCGACGCTTCCCTTCCCAGGGGTTGTTCCTGACATTCAGACGAAGGACGGAGTTTCCGTCGGGCCGAATCAAGGCGGCTATCTGGTCATCACGCGTCCCTGGCCTTCGATGCTGCGCACGATTTACGGCGATCCCGAAAGATACGTGAAGCAGTACTGGAGTGACATCAAGGGCTGTTACTTCACCGGCGATGGCGCTCGCCGCGATCAGGACGGCTATTTCTGGTTGATGGGCCGCGTTGATGATGTGATCAATGTCAGCGGGCACCGCCTGGGTACGATGGAGATCGAGAGCGCGCTGGTCTCGCATGCGTCTGTTGCGGAAGCTGCGGTAGTAGGTCGCCCTGATGATCTCAAAGGCCAGGCGGTCGCGGCTTTTGTGACGCTCGAATCAGGGCAGCAGCCGTCGAATGAACTTAAAGAGGAATTGCGCCGGCACGTGCAAAAGGAGATCGGCGCGATGGCTAAGCCGGACGACATCCGTTTCACAGACGCTTTGCCGAAAACCAGGTCGGGTAAGATCATGCGCCGCCTGCTGCGCGACATCGCTTCCGGAGCGCAGACTGTTGGTGACACGACGACTCTTGAAGATTACTCGGTCATAGCCAGGCTGCGAGAGGATGAAGAGTGAAGCCAGTAATCACACGGAGAGGGTTAATCATGATGAGATTTCGTTTTTCGATGGGCGCATTGCTCATCGTGGCTCTTTTGTTTGTGTCCCACGCTGGTCGCGTCTTCTCGCAACAGGCTGAGAAGACCGCCAGACTCACAGCGGCAGAGCAGGAAGCTGTCGCGCGTACGGATGCAAATACAATTCGAGATGTGACGGTCAGACTTGTATCGAAAGAGATGGCTGGACGTGGGACGGCGCAGCCCGGAGCTGACCGAGCGGCTAAATACATCGCTGACCGATTTAAGCAACTCGGCCTGAAGCCGGGAGGCGACAACAAAACCTACTTGCAGAAGATAAAATTCAAAGTTGAGCTGGCTCTCCCGGCTTCAGACTTGAAAGCCGGCGATGTGACTTTCAAATATAAAGATGAGTTTGTGATTCTCCCGCCGTTTCCCGCCGGGCTGGATGGCGTGACCGGTGGCTTGGTCTTCGCAGGTTATGGTGTGGTTTCGCCGGAACTCAAGCGCGACGACATTGCCGGCCTGGACGTCAAAGGCAAGATCGTTCTTTTGCTGGGCGGCAAACCCGGCAATGTTAATGCGGCAGCGTGGGCGAAAGCCGCAAATCGCAATGTCCTGTTGGCGGACCTGGCGAAACGAGGCGCGGCAGGTTTCATCCTCACTGACCTCGCGCAACCCTACGAATTGATCGCGGCCTACGCCTCGCGCCGCCGCGTCAGTCTATCCGAGCCGCCCCCGAACACCACGCAGCCGCCACAAGTACCGATGTCAGCGTTGATCAGCAATGCCGCTGCGGAGAAACTCTTCGCCTCGGCAGGGCTATCGTTTGCGGAAATCAAACGCAAAGCCGAAGCTGGGGAGTTCGTCTCGCGCGAACTGGGCAAGGCTGCATCAATCTCAGCGAAGATGGAGCGCCAGGAGAAGCCGAGCAGCAACGTCATAGGCGTACTCGAAGGGTCTGATGCAAAGCTCAAAGATCAGGCGGTGGTTTATACAGCGCACTACGACGCCTATGGCGTTGACACTGACGGGACGATTTACCCCGGCGCGGGCGACAACGCTCTCGGTGTGGGCAAGATGGTTGCAATCGCCGAGGCTTTCTTTAAGTCGAAATCGAAGCTGCGCCGCTCGGTCATTTTCATCGCTCTGACGGGTGAAGAGTATGGATTGTTGGGAGCTGAGCATTGGGTATGGCATCCGACCTGGCCTATTGAGAAGGTGGCCGCCAACATCAATTTTGATGGAATAGGCTCAGAGGCCTGGGGGCCGCTCGGCTTCGTTCTTGATTTAGGCGCTGGTCACTCTGACCTGAACAGTATTTTTAAGGATGTGGCAGCGGCCAACGGGGTCTCGATTCTTCCGGATCCCAACCCGGCGGAAGGATTCTTTTATCGCTCCGATCACTATGCGTTTTTCAAGCGTGGTGTGCCTGCGCTTTATCTGGTTGGCGGGCCGCAAGGCAGCCCATTCGAGATAATGAAACGCGTGAACGCGTGGATGGTAAGGGATTACCACATGGCGACTGACACTGTGCAACCTGACTGGAACTGGGGAGGCGCGCGAACTCTTTCCGTTCTTGGTTTGTTGGCCGGGATGCGTGTGGCCAATCAGGAAGCGATGCCTGTCTGGATGTCAACGTCTCCGTACAATCGCCCTCGTGGCACGAACATGCCTCCTCCGAAACAACAAAGGTAGTTCTCTGTGGTCTTACCTTTGGTTTGCCTTTGCCCTATTTCGTTATCAGACGCTGTTCATTCCAGACTAAGAAGGAGTTGAGTTAATGACCAAATTTAGGTATTCCGCGTTCATCTTTATTGCTATCTTTTCCTGTTTGCTCCGCATTCAAGCTTCTGCGCAGTCGGAGCAAGGCCCGCAGGCTGCTCAGGAAGTTCCGCCCATCAGAAATTTTCTTCAGGTCAACGAGCAATTTTGCACCGGTGGTCAGCCGAGACTCGAACATCTAGCCAAACTCAAGGCGGATGGAGTGAAAGTCGTCATCAATCTCCGACAGCCGTCCGAACACCGCGCGGCTGAAGAGGAAGTCGAGGCGAAAAAAGTCGGGCTTCGCTACATCAACATTCCTGTGATTTATGGTGATCCGAAGGACGAGCAGGTAGACGAGTTTTTGAAGATCACTGATGATCCGGAGAACCGCCCGGCTTTTATTCATTGCACGGCGGCGATTCGGGTCGGAGCGTTCTGGATGATCAGGCGCGTGGTGCGCGACGGGTGGTCATTCGAGAAGGCGGAAGAGGAAGCGAAAAAGGTTGGTCTGGTCAACGCTCCGCACCTGACCGAGTTTGCGAAAAAGTACGTTGAGACACACCGGAAAAAATGATTTCCGAATCGCTTCATGCCGGAGTTGATCGCCGGGCTGGAAGCGATGGTTGGAGCGGGCGAGTGGCTGTTCGACCGGCGGGATTTTGGATGAGCGAGAGAGGAGATCGGTCATCGCGGCGTTAGAATTCCGCGCTCCATCACGCGCCGGGCGGCGCAATTTGACATCGTCGTGGGGCTGCGGCTATAGTGCGCCCTTAATTTTCAAAGCTACAACAAATTGTGGTATCTCGACGGCATTCCCCATATTGGTTGTGTAAATGCTTAGGTTCGAAAAACTCTCTCTCCAAGGTTTCAAATCATTCTGCGACCCCACTGAAGTCATCTTCGACGAAGAGGGCATCACCGCAGTTGTAGGTCCCAACGGTTGCGGCAAGTCGAATGTCGCGGACGCGATCAGTTGGGTAATCGGCGAACAACGCGCAAAGGCGCTGCGCGGCGGCAAGATGGAGGACGTGATCTTCCAGGGCAGCCGTAATCGCCAGCCGTCCGGAATGGCCGAGGTGATTTTGACTCTGGTCGTTCAGGAGACTTTCGAGGTTCGCGGAGAGTCTCAGCCCGAATCGGAAGCTCTCAAGCAGGCCGAAGAATCATTGACGCAGGCTGAAGCCGCTGTGGGGGCGATTGACGAGGCGGTCGCCGAGATCGAAGGCGAATCCGGCGCCGAGGGAGCAGTTGCGGCAGACGCCGCTCAACCGAGTGTAGATGAATCCGGCCAGATTGAACCCGCGCCAGACGCCGAAGCTCAGCAGGCGCAGCAGCAAATAAAAAAACGCAAGAAGGTTCAGACGAAAGACTCGCCGCGCATCTTTCAGGCAGGCGAGCGAGTCACCATCGGACGCCGCTTGTATCGCACCGGTGAAAGCGAATACGAGATGAATGGCCGTGTCTGCCGATTGCGGGATGTGCAAGACCTTTTTGCCGGCACAGGGCTGGGCGCGGCGCATTACGCAATCATTGAACAGGGACGCATCGGACAGGTGCTTTCAGCCAAGCCTCTTGATCGGCGGTCACTGATTGAAGAGGCCGCAGGCATCTCGAAATTCAAGATGCGCCAGCACACGGCTGAATTGAAGCTCGAAGCGTCAAAGCAAAACCTCGCCCGCGTCACCGACATCATCGCTGAAATCGAGCGCCAGCAGAATAGTTTGAAGCGTCAGGCGGCGCGCGCGCGCCGCTACAAACGGTTGCGCCAGGAGATGCGCGATTTGATGCGCGCCGTTTACGTCGTTGATTACCGGACGACCAGCCGAACTCTTGCCGAAATCGAAATCGTTTTGAATGAAGTCTCAGCGCGCGAATCGCAGTTCTCTACTTCGATTGTGGAACGCGAGGCCGCGCAGGATGAAGCTGCGCGCGCCGCCCGAATCTCTGAAGGAGAACTGAACGAAACGCGAGAGGCCGTGTCCAACCTGGAACTTGAAACTGAACGGGCGCGGCAGCAGCAGATTTACCTGACGGAACAGATTCAATCTCTCGGCGCGCGCTCGGCGCAATTCGTAAAAGATCAGGCTGCCATCACCGAACGCGGCCAGTTCATCGCGCAGGAAACCGCGCGGCTGCGCGATGAATTACAGCGTATCGAACAGGAAATAAACACCGAAAGCAGAACGCTGGCCGATGAAGAGAACCGCCACCGGGAACAGGCTCAGAGCGACGCGCAGTCGGAACAAAAGCTCGAAGAGGCGCGCAAGACTGTTTACGAATGCGTGACACACCTCGAACGCTGGCGGCAGTTGAAGCGCCAGTTCACTGATTCGGTTGATCGCAGCCGCGCCCGCTTGAATGGGCTTGTCACAGAACATGAACGCGCGCAGGCGCAGGCGCAGGTAGCGCAGGATCAGCATGCGAAGCTGACTGAAGACGTCGAGATAACGTCAATCAGGCAACAGGAAACCGGTAATTCGCTGGCGGAAGTTTCGGGCAAGCTTCTTGAATTGCGAAAACTGCGCGATGAACGGCAAGCCAGGCTGTCCGCGCTGCAACATGAATTGACGGGCGCCGAGCAGCGATTGAAGTCTCTCACTCAGCTCGATGAGCGCCGATCCTACTTTTCAGAAGCCGTCCAGGTTTTGCTGAAGCGCTCCTTGTCGGCGGAGGGATTCTCGACGCTCGGCACCCTGGCGGATTTCGTCAAAGTCGCTCCCGAAAACGAGGCGATGATCGAGACTGCCTTGCGCGATGAGTTGCAATACATCGTCGTGCCGAGTTTCGACGACGCGCTGCGCGCGATTGATTATCTGAAATCCGAAGGGGCTGGCCGCGCCACATTCCTGGTCATTGAACCGGGCGCGTGGCAACACGCCGCGCCGGCTCCGTCCCCGATTCCCTACACCGGTAACGGGGATTCCTCTTCCCATCATTCTTCAGATCACCATCACTCGTTCCGTTATCAGACTCTCGATTCTATGCTTGGCCTGAAGCCTGATCTGGCTGAAGCCTTCAAGCTTGCTTTGCCGGGGTTGGCGAAAGCCCGCGTGGTTGAAGACGCTGCGCAAGCCATCACCGCCTCGAGTCAAAATAACGGGTCGGGGCCATACGTCTCTCTGTCCCGCACTGGCGAGCGCGCCATCGCCGGACGCCTGGTCACCGGTGGAAGCGCGTCAGAAACCGGAACGGGCGTGCTGGCGCTCAAACGTGAAATCGGCGAGTTGAGCGAGAAACTGGCATCGCTGGTTGATGACGTGAGGGCGACGGAATCCGAGTTGAACGAGACCAGGTCTCAGATCGCCCAGTTCGAAGAATCGCAAAAACGTTACGACGGTGAGCTTCGCCAGATCGAGAAGCAGTTGGTCGTGATGCGCGAACAGTTGCAGCAATGCCAGCGCGAGCGCGAAAGGACGACGACACACATCCGAGTCGTCGAGCAGGAAACGGCTCAGGCTCGTGAAGAGCTTGAAGAGTTCGAGACGAAGCTGAGACACGCAGAGTCACAAACCGCTGAAGCGGAAATCGCTCACAACGAGGCTGAAGAGACTGTCACGGCGGCTCAATCAGAGATGGCCGATCTGCGCCGAGGGGCCGAGATACGAGTTCAGGAGTTATCTCGTCGGCGCGCCGACTTTGCCGCCAAGACTGAGCGCCGCCGCGGATTGCAAAACGACATCCGCAGGCTTGAAACCGAAGCGGGCGATCTGGAAAGCCGGTTGGCCCGAAGCCGCATGGAGGCTATCGAAGCCGACGAACAGACGAGCGCAATGCGCGTCACGCTGACCGGCGCGACTGAACAGTTCCAGCAACTAACCGCTCGGAAGCGGTTGAGCGCGGTGGAATTCGAGTGGCGCAACTCTGCGCTGATGGCCATGCGCGAAAAATTGGAGGCGTTCGATCTTGAATTGCGTTCCCTGCGCGAAGCCTCAACCCAAGCGCGCGAGCAAAGAGCGCAGAAAGAAATCGAGAAGGCGAGGCTATCGAGCGACCTCGATCACCTGATCCAATCCTGTCACACAGAGTTGGACGAAAACATCGTGCAGGTCTGCGAGCGGCTGGAACTGAGCAAGCAAGCTGCCGAGGCTGTTGAAACCGTCGAGTCCGAAACTTCCCTGGTTTCTGAAATTTCCCTGGTTATTGATCAGGAACCGGCGCCCCCGTTATCAGACGCTGGTAATACCGAAGCGATGGAAGTCGAAGACGACGACCGTGAATTTGAGATCACATTCTGGCAAGTACCTGATGATTTCGATCTGGACACGGCGAAGACGCAACTCGATGATCTTCGCAGGAAGATTGACGCGCTCGGCCCGGTCAACATGATGGCTTTGGACGAGTTGACGGAGGTCGAGGACAGATTCGATTTTCTGGTCACTCAAAAGATGGATATCGAGAAAGCCATCGCCGACACTCAATCGGCGATTGCCGAGATCAAACGCCGGTCACGCGAGAAGTTCGTCGAGGCGTTCCATGTCATAAATGAAAATTTCAAACAGATGTTCGTGGAATTGTTCGGCGGCGGTCACGGCGAGATGAGGTTGATTGACGAAACAGACGTTCTGGAAAGCGGAATCGAGATCATCGCGCAACCTCCCGGAAAACGGCTTCAGAACGTGCTGTTGCTCTCAGGCGGCGAGAAGGCCATGGCCGCGCTGTCGCTGGTGATGGCCATCTTCAAATACCGCCCAAGTCCGTTCTGTCTGCTCGATGAAGTTGACGCGCCGCTGGACGACGTAAACATCGGGCGTTTTTCGGACAAGGTAGTTGAGATGAGCGCCGAGACTCAGTTCATGATCATCACTCACAGCAAACGCACGATGGAAGCGGCGCGCACGCTTTATGGCGTGACGATGGAAGATCCCGGCGTTTCAAAGCTCATCTCTGTTCGCCTCTCGTGAGCCTGTTTCCACAAAACCACACGAAGAAGCGCGAAGCCTTTTGCTTCGCTTACGGCGTTATGGCGATCACGCGCCGGCGTCAGCCATTACTGCCGCCAGTGGGGTTATTGCGCCCTGAAGACCCTTTTGATCCTTTCCGGTTATGCTTGTGCGAGCCGCCTCCCTGATACTTCGGGTTGCCGCTGCTCTGCTGACCGGTTCCCACTGTCTCATCGCCAAAGGTCCCTGGTTTGTTGTATCCGCCCGAACTCTCCTGACCGGCGTTGCGCTGTTGAGCCGCGCCCTTATCAACGTTTCTATCGTATTTGGACTTTGCCATCCCAGCTTACTCCTTTCAATCGTTACAGTGTAATTGCAACCATCATCCGTGGGCCGCGCGCGCGGCTCGGCTTGGTTACGGCGGGAATGCTACTGACCCGGTTCTTCACGATCAGTCTTCTCACGGACATAACCAGCGGGCCTTAATATTAAGTTGTTCGCATGGCGACCGAAAGTATTTCTCTTGTTCCGCGTCCGTACACGTCAGATGGTCCCTGCTCGCTCGAGTTCCCGCTCATTGCGCGTCGTTCTAAAGCATTCGTGCCGTAAATGACGGATTGTAAGTGTTCTGCCAGTTTCATCTCCGTCTATTTCCAGATGGCCTGTTCCTTGCTTGCCTTGTGTCAGATACGAGTTTTCCTGAGCGCGTTGAGAGAAGACGGAACGCGAGGCGCTGCGCACCAAGAGCGAACTAAGGGTTGCGAGAAGAGATAGAGACGCCGCGCCAGACACTGCGCTACTCGACGCGCTTTAATAACCAACAATCTGCGGGGCCTGCCGTCCCGCAGGCTTTTCATTATGTGGGGACTATGAATTCGACAAGCAAAACTACATTACAAGCTTTAGGAACCGGGCTGGCGGGCGCAGCCGCTGCGGCGATTGCCAACAAAACGGTGATACCGGGTTCTTCGCGCCGGGGTTTTTTAGGCAAGGATCTGGTCATTGATACATTGCGGCATGTCCGTTTCGAGAAGCCGTCACGCAGAGAACGACGGCGTATGGGAGTTGTCGGCGACGTGTTGGCCAATTCACTCTCTTACGGATTTGCAGGCGGAAGGGGCGCTAAACGCAATTGGCTGCGCGGGGCTTTGCTGGGGCTGGGAACTGGATTGACTGCGCTGGCAATCCCGCAACAAAAGAGAGGTTTTTGGTTCAGACCCGCCAGGCGAACAAATAAGGCGAAGCTGGCGACCATCGGACGAATTCTGGCGGGCGGTCTCGCAGCCGCCGCGGCGTCGCGTTTGATCAGCAAGGCGGCGCACAGGCGGCAGAGTCACAGTTTGTTCGATTGATTGCGAAATCATTCGATACTTCAGGAGAATCACCCGTCACGACTTGCGTCAGCGTATTGATCGTGAGGCGTTGATCCGGTTAAAACGGAACCCTCGCTTACACGGTCGCCGCGCGAAGTTACACGGAGGGCCGCTCTCTGTGTGACTTCGCCCGGCGCGCGATCATAAAAGCCTTCGATCATCCTCCGCTGTTGTATCCCGCCGTTCAAATCTGTATATTCGTCCCCGCTTTCTCGCATCCCGCTTTATCAATCTACAAACATGGGCTGCAAATAAGAGCTGTAAGCAGAGGCTGTCAGCGTTTGCTGACCTTTGCCGAACTGAAAGGATCGCCTCAATGATTTTCGATGACCTGAATTTTCTCACTCTGGCGATTTTTGCCCCAATACTGGTACTAGTCGGGATTCTCGGATTCATCATCCCGCCGGATAAAAGCCCGACAAGCGGCGCGGCTCCGTACAACATTTTTCACATAACTTTCGGCGTAATTGGCGCGCTCATCGTTCTGATCAATCATCCGTCGGCGATCAAAGCCTTCAACATCGGGTTCGGCCTGATTGATCTCTATCAAGCCATAGCAAGCCACCTCGGACTATTTCCAAAGCATATTTTTAAGTGGACACGGGTTGATGACATCCTGCACATCGTGATCGGAATAGCGCTGGTTGTGATCGGCGTCTTCGCCGACTGAAATCGCAGCGTTCGCCAACGGGCGGACATCCGATTTCGGCGCTTAAGCGTAGATAGGGCAGGCGATGGAGTTGCGCTTCGCCTGCCGTACGCTTAATGAATCCACTAAAAATCCCAGGAGCAAATTCGATGAAACCCGACATTGCCGACATTGCCGACATAGAGAAATACATCTCTGTCTCCGCCAGGATTGACACTTCGGACATTGACTGGAACCAGGCCAGAGAGTCCGGTCTGACCGATGACGAGAAATTCGTTCTCACCTACTTTTCTGATGTCGAAAGCCAGACGATCCGCTACCTGCGAATGCTTCTTCAGATGAAGATTGCGTTCAAGCCTTCTGTCACGGCTTTTCTGACGACGTGGAATTACGAAGAGTTCTTTCACGGCTACGAACTCGCCCGGCTGATGGCCGTGTGCGGCAGCCCGCTCGAACAAGACCGCATTGAGAAGGTGACCCACAAAGCCCGTTTCAACGAATGGCTCGAAGCGGCCTTTGCGCCGCTGCTCTCGCGCATCTTCTCGAATCAATTCCCTGCGGTATATCTCTCGTTCGGCGCGATTCAGGAGATGACGACTTTGCGGGGCTACGAGCACCTGCGGCGATACACTCGCAATCCGGTTCTCAAAATCCTCTGCGACCGAATCGCCAAACAGGAGCGCAGGCACTTCGCCTGGTATTTCAATCATGCGCGCGAACTGTTAATGGAATCGAGCGGCGCGCGGCTTCTGGCCAGAAAGCTGCTCGAATTCAACTGGGTTCCGGTCGGCGCGGGAATCAAAAGCCCTGAGGAGGTCAAACGGCTGTTCTCGATCCTGTTTCCCGCCGAATCGGCTCGGAAGATCGTGCGAGAGATTGATGACAAAATGGGAACGCTGCCGGGGCTTGAGGGAATCAAGCTGATGGAACCTTATTTTGAAAAAGCCGGCGCGCTGTAAGCCGGAGTCAGCAATGTTTCTGCCCGGCATTTTTCTATTGAAAAAAACAGAAACAGGAAAATGCCGGACAGGAAACTCTCTCTTCCTTGACACGCTCTCCCCCTCCTTCTTATCCTGCCCGCGTCTTGCAATAGATTTCGTCTCTCACCGTATGCTGCCAAGAACAATTCTCGTTAAAAAGACCCGTTGGGTCTGGATAGCTCTGCTTGCTCTCTCTCCGCTGGCCTATGTGGCGGGATCATTCCTGCTTTTCAAACACGATCCAAATCTGAAAATCGGGTTTACGATTGACAGGCAGTCAGCGATAGAGGCCGCAGCGCGATTCGCCGCGTCGAAAGGGATTGACGTGGCCGGATGGGATAGCTTGTGCGCCGTCAAGACCGAGAACAACCTGCTTTTCTATTATCGTCTGGATAAAGGCAGAGAGAGCCGGATTGCAAGACAACTCGCCCCTGAAGTTGCGGTCGGCGTTCGTTTCAAATCTTCCGACGGCCTGGACAGGCTGGAAGTTACGCTTGGCCCCGACGGGCGTCCGCTCGGATACACTCGAAGAATCTCCAGGCAGCGCGACGTAAGCGCCATCACCGAGCCTGCGGCGCGCCAGATGGCTTTGGACGCCGTGAAATCAAGGCTCGCCCAGCAGGGCGTCTCGTCAGATATTGATCTGAAACTGGAGGAAAGTTCCGACGCTGGCGTCGTTTCCAGGAAATACACCTGGAAATGGCCGCTCACGACTATTCCCGAATTGACCGTCAACAGCCAGCTATCGTTTCGCGGCGGCTTGATGGTCAGCGACACTGTCGAAGCCGAGGTTGATTCCAAATTCGCCAGAAGCAATCTAAACAGCCAATCAACGCTGAAGATCGTATTCGCCATCGCCTACGGGTTACTGGTTGCGGTCGTTTTGATCTTCAGCATTTACCGCTTCGTTCAGCGCGTTAAACAGAGGGAGATTTCTTATTCGCGCATCGCGCTGGTGACAGTTTTTTTCGCGGCTGTGATGGCGCTCTTCGTTCTCCTGACAGACGTAGCGGTTTACAATGCCACCGCTCAGCCTGACATTCCGCTTCCCGACTGGATGTTCACACTGATCGTCATCTTTTCGGCCACGATGAGCTATATCGTGATCGGATTGTTCATGGGACTTGCTTACGGAAGCGGCGAAGGCGACATCCGCGAATCCTATCCCGGCAAACTCACCTCGCTCGACGCGTTGATCACCGGCAGGCTCTTTTCTAAAAACGTCAGCCGCGCGGTTCTGATCGGATGCGCGATGGGCGGATGGTTGTCACTGGTCAGCAATGAAGTTTTTCTGCCCTGGCAGGGCAAGCCGGGTTGCGGCGAAGATTTCGGGCCGCTCGATCCCTGGTTCGGGCATCTGCCCTGGATGTCTGCTGTGATGGTGGGGCCGATGGATGTCATTCTGATCACCGTCATCGGCCTGCTGATCCCGCTTCCCTTCCTGCACCGGCGATTCCGCTCGCGACGCCTGATCATCGGGCTATCAGCGATCTTCGTCTGGCTGGCTTGCGCAGGCCCCTATCTCGGTTTTCGTCCGTGGAGCGCCATTCTGTTGATGGCGGCCGTCAGGACATTCTTCTTTCTACTCTCATTCTTTTGTTTCGATCTGCTGACGGCGAGTGTGTGCATCGCAATGCCGACCTTCTGGTCAATCATTCTTGAAATGATCGCTCAACCATCGGCTGGCATCCGCGAGTCCGGTTTCATCTCGCTGGCCATCACGTTGATTTCCCTGCTGGTCGTGGCGATTTTCGCTTTCAAAGGCAGGTTCTATCGGGAAGACGAAGTGAGGCCGGTTTACGCCAAACATCTGGCCGAACGAATCTCGATGCAGGCCGAGGTGTCAGCCGCGCGCGAAGCCCAAAAAAGATTGATGCCCGAGCGATTGCCCAGCCTTCGCAGCATTTCAATCGCAGCCTGTTGTAATCCGGCTTACGAAGTGGGCGGCGATTTTTACGATGTCTTCGAGTTGGAGCCTGACAAGCTGGGAATCCTGATCGCCGAAGGAGGCGGCAAGGGTCTCGGCTCGGCGCTTTCAATCGCGTTCGCCAAAGGCTTTCTGATGCCGAAGATTTTGGGAAACAACCAGGCGGATAATTCGCCCACTGAAGTCATCCGCAGTTTGCAGGATCGTCTGGGCGCAATGCTCGATGACGAGACAGGAGTCGGATTGGCCTATGCGGTGATTGACGCGAACGACGGGACGTTGCGCTATTCGCGCGTCGGGCCTCACCCTGTGATCTTCGTCGCCAAAGAAAAATCGCCTGGTGAGTTGTCGCTTCCGGAAGAGCGCGAGATCAAATTCAAATCAGGGCTACGCCCCGACTCTGACATTTCAGTGATCGAAGGCGTCTGCCCGCTCAGCGATGGCGACAGCGTGGCGCTGCTGACCGACGGGATTGTCAGAAACTGGAAGAACAACAAGACCACCCCCGGAGCCGAGCTGTCGAAGGTTCTGGCCAACGCGCGGCAGAAAGACTCGAACGCGCTTCAGGAAGCTTTGAACAAGAGCGTCAACGAATGCTCCAAACGGGCGAGAAAGCAGGAACTGGATGACGACCTGACGGTGGTCATCGTCAAGTTGAATCAAACGGAGAATCGCGGATGACCAATCGCCGGCTTGTGACTTTGTCTGTTCTCGCTTTGGTCGGCTACTGCGGCCTTTTCTTCCTGTTTCCCAGAACCAATCCGGCGGCGCGGTGGAAATTCGAGATGGATCGCGCCTCGGCGATCGAGCGAGTGAAAGCGGCGGCGGCGTCATACGGCTACACCGAGTTCAGCCAGGCTGGATCGAGCCAAACCGAATCCGTCATCATTGATTATCACCTCGATGACGAATACTACCTTTCGCGTCAAGCCAATCCGCTGCTCGGTTCGCTCTTCACCCCGCTGACGGCGCGAGTCCGTTTGGCCAACGCCAAATCAGGTTCAGGCTTTGAAGCGAGGCTGAATTCACGCGGGGAATTGTTGGAATACCGCAAGCGCGAACGCTCGGTTAAAAAATCTCAGGCGGAAGACGCGCCTCAACAGGCGCCATCAGCCGAGGCTCTCGCCAGTGATCAGAAAGTCGCCGACGAAGCATTAAAACAGTTCCTGGGCGAACGCTACGGGAAATTCTCTTTCCTTTCAGGATCGAACGCAGGCAAGGAAGATCGGAAGTTTTCGTGGGCGGCGTCGGATGACAAGCTCAGAGTTTTAGCCGATGTCATAGTTCGCGGCGGAAAAGCAATCGAGATTCGATTGCGATCCAATCTTACTCCGAAATTCCAGTCGGAGTTCAGGTCACGACGCAGCGCGGCGGTAGAGGCTCTGTCGAGCGCAGAGAACCTGCTGATCTGGCCCGCTATTGTCCTGCTGATCGTTTTATATTTCATCAGCCTTGCCCGGCGGCAGATCGATCATCGAAAGACGCTGGTCTTTCTCGCTCTCAGCTTCCTGCTTCTGCTGACAGCCAGCGCGCTCGGAAGCTTCGGCGACGAGTTGAACTATGACTTTCGCATCAGCAATGAGCCGCTGCCATACACCGTCGGCGCCGCGATTCAGTGGTTGATCGTGGCCGTCTTCAATCTCTTCGCGGCTGCTCTGCTCTACCTTCTGCTGGCGCCCGGGCTGGCGCTCTCCGCAGGTTTGCCGCGCCGCGCGACTGTAGATTTGGAGTTGTTGCTGAAAGGCAAACTGCTCAGGCGGCCTGTGACCGGCGGGATGGTCGCAGGATTATTGCTCGGCGGCTTGCTGGCGATGATCCCGCACGCAGTCGCGGCGATTGGCGTTTTCAGCGGAGCTTCGATTAATGCTGAAGGTCTGGGAGAAGTATTCGCCGGTAGAGTTCCGGCTGCGGGCGCGTTTTTTGACAGCGGGCAGTTTTTGATTTTCATGACTTTCGCTTTCCTGATCCCGGTTGTGGAGTCGTTCGTCAAGAGAATGTGGTTGAGCCGGATTCTGGTTTTTGTCATCACTTTTATGACCATGTCCGGTCTCGAATCTTTTCACATCTCGGCCCCAGCGCTTGTAGTGGCGAGCCTGCTGCAAACTTATCTACTCATCTGGCTCTACCGCAATTTTGGCCTGTTGGCAGTCATGATTTCGACCATGGCGGCTCAGGGCGCCATCAGTTCAGCGGCGTTGCTGGCTCAGCATTCAACATCACTTCAGACGTCGGGGCGACACGCGTTGATCGGTCTGGGAGTAGGATTGATCGTCACCCTGGTTGGATTGTGGAAATCGAGCGAAGCCAAAGAAGAAGAAATTGCGGTCAAGGCCTTTGCCGAGAATCGCGCCGAGCTTGATCGTTTGCAGGCTGAATTCAGCGTGGCGCGCAGGGCGCAGCAACACATGCTGCCTGACACTCCACCGCTCATACACGGCATGGAGATTTCCGCCGTATGCAACCCGTCGAAGGATGTTGGTGGCGATCTCTACGATTTTCTAGCGCTGCCGGATGGCAAGGTCGGAGTGGTGGTGGCGGACGTGTCAGGTAAAGGCGTTCCGGCTTCGCTCTACATGACTTTGACCAAAGGCCTGCTCGATTCCGTCACCGAACATAAAACCGACCCCGGAGAGATTCTGCGCGAAGTCAATCGCCACCTGTACGATGTCTGCCGCAGAAAAACTTTCGTGACGATGTTCCTGGGCGTGATTGATCCAGGAAGGAGAACGCTCAGCTACGCCAGAGCCGGCCACAATCCGACTGTTATCCATCGAGCGCCGGAGCGCAAAACCTGGCTGTTGAGATCTCCTGGCATGGGTTTGGGATTGAACAGCGGCAAAATCTTCGATCAGTCTTTGAAGGTTGAAACCATCAAACTCGAACAAGGAGACAAACTCTTCTTCTACTCGGACGGCATCACCGAAGCGATGAACGCGAAAAGAGACGAATACGGAGAAGAACGATTGATGGAATTGGCCGATAGAACCAACGGCTTGAACGCCGAACAATCACGCGACGCTGTGATGGCTGATGTCGCAGAGTTTCTGGGTGAGATTCAACCTCAGGATGACCAGACGCTGGTTGTGTTGCGGGTCATATAGGCTAATTTGCTCATTTCCATCTCAAATCAAGCGCTCCAAAATACTTTTCGTTATCAGACTCTTGTTTCAGCGCTACCGGCTACCGCGAACCAGTTTGCCCATTAGTCGCAGCGGGCGCAGCAAAGTGTGCAGCTTGGTAAACCGCTGAAAGTTGGGATAGGCTGCCCAATCCGCTGCGCTTGGTGCGGTCGCCAATTGCGCGAAAGAGCGGATTTTGTCAGCCAACCGTTTTTGCAATCTGAGGATGAAGATGGTTTGAGCGCCGAGGCCGGGCGTCGAATTGGAATCACGAAACAGCCATTGAACGATCTTCGCCGCCAGTCTCTCCGATTCGAGATCGCGTTGAATAAGTTCCTCTATTTGCGCAGGCAGAGCGGCTCCTGCGACATCGCGCGCCAGCCGCAAGCCCAGCAGCAACACGCGCTCGCATCGTTGCTCGACGGCCAGGTCGAGAATTTTGCGCCAGTCCAGATTTGAATGCCTGTGAATCAAACCGGCGACATCGGCAATCCAGATCAATCTCTCCCAAACGTGCTTGGCGCCGTGCGCGCACAAATAGACCAGCAAATCCTCCGGCGAGAGCGTCATCACCTTCTGCCCGCCAGGATACGAAGCGACCATCCGCTGGCGCAGTTTTTCCAAATCAGGCGAAAAGGGCAGGTATTTCGGCGACAGTTCCCAATGCAACTCGATTGAGACTTCTTTCTGTGAATGCCAGAACGCCATCACGTTGCAGGATTCTACAAAGGCGGCCGCCTGCGACTCGTTTAACAAAATCTCCGGTTGATAGCCCTGCGTGATGAGCAAATCCTGCGTCTTCATGAAATCAGTTTTGGCGATCAGCAGATCGAGGTCTCCGAATTCGCGCAGCCCAAGATTGCCATATGCGAGCGCTGCAAGCGTGGGGCCTTTGAACGCGATTGCGTTTATTGACTTTTCAGAGAGTTGCCTGAGCAGAACAATCAACTCACCGGTCAACCGCAGATTCTTTCGCAGGTTTTGCTGTGTGAACTCTTGAAGCTCGGCTGATATGTGTTCGGGAATCGCCGCGCTCCCAAATAGATGATTCAAATCGTCTTTGATGGTTTCGACCTTCAATGACTGTCGGCTGAAACCACGAAATAGTGAAGGCGGCTCCTGGGTACGCATCGCTTCCAGCGTGCCTGCTTCCAATGACAGGCCCATTGATCGAGGCCGGGCACGCTGAAAGCGATGCGTACCCAGGAGAAGACGATTCAACAACGGTCTCATACCGTGCGCCGCCGCCATCTCCAACACTTCATCCCAAGCCACACAGGTTTGCCCCCATCCGATCACACCCTCACTATCTTCGTTATCAGACGCAAGTCGCGCCGCCGCTCGCAACAGTTGGATGGGAAATTGGTCGCAAGCTTTCATTGTCCAACGACCTCTTTCATCTGCGCCGTCCACGATTGCGCGTAATAGCCTCCGCGAGCCACCAACTGGCTGTGCGCGCCTGATTCCACTATCTCTCCGTCAACCATCACGTGAATGATGTCGGCCTGCATGGCCGTTGTGAAGCGGTGGGTGATGATGATGGCGGTTCGGCCTTCGGCGAGCGCGCGGAAGCGCTGCATCCATTCCGCCTCGGTCCACGAATCCATCGCGCTGGTCGGTTCGTCCAACAGGATGATCGGCGCCTGGCGCAGGAAAGCCCGCGCCAACGCTATGCGCTGCCACTCGCCGACGCTCAAATCGGTTCCGTTACCGAACCACTTGCCCAATTGATGCTGATAGCCGCCGGGCAGTTTGGCGATGATCTCGCCGGCGCCGGCGGCGATGGCGGCGGATTCGATCTCATCATTGCTTGGAGGCGAAGTCAGATCGCCAAACGCGATGTTTTCCGCTGCGGTCTGGCTGTAGCGCACGGGACTTTGGAAAAGCACGGTGATCATCCGCCGCAGATCGCGAATCTTCATCTCGCGCAGGTCAACGCCGTCAACCGTAATCTTCCCCGAATCCACATCGTACAACCGGCAGAGCAGTTTGAAGAGCGTGCCCGCCGGAATCTCGAGCGAAAAATCGCTCAAGACGTGACGATCATTCTCCGATTCATTGCCCGGATAGCTGAACGAGACGCGATCAAACCTGACGCCTTCGCTCAATCGCGCGGGCGCAGGCAAAGGTTCGACCGGATCAGTGACGCACGGTTTCAACGCCAGGAATTCAAAAAGATTTCCGAGGAAGAGGCTGTTTGAATAAAGCTGCCCGGCGTTATCGAGCAACGAGCGCATCAACTGCTGCCCCTGATTGAGCGCCTGATAAAAAAGCGCCAGCACGCCCATTGTGATCACGCCTTGAACGGCTTGCCAGACCATCCACCCCAGCGCGCAGATTGTTACGATCAACGCCAGCGTGGACGCGCCCAATTCAGCCCGGCTCTGTTTCCGCGCGAGTTGCAGCCGCTCGTTTCGCAGCCGCGTTCTCAGCCGTCCCCAGGCCGATTGGAAATGTTCGCCGAGATCGAACAGGCGAACTTCAGCCGCCGTCTCACTCGAAGTAAGCATCCAGTCGTAATACCAGATGCGGCGCTCGTCTTCGGTGACGCGTTTTTGCCAATCGAATTGCCTCAGAGTCCAATAAAGCAGAACCAACAACGCCGGCAATGCGCTCATCACCAGGATCACCGGCAGCCACCATCCGAACGAGACG
>WBZO01001558.1_pt1 | contig 34843 bp, 34 predicted proteins | sample 5204261 | NCBI WGS metagenome assembly WBZO01 (sample SAMN12412400, study PRJNA552823) | activated sludge metagenome | isolation source: activated sludge from anammox sidestream of wastewater treatment plant... | place: USA: North Carolina | collected 2017-09
CCCACTTGCCTTGTGCATGCAGGGTTTATCCCTTGGCTACCGTTCAGTGTCTGTGCTGGCGTGGAAGATGAGAAGGAAGGCTTGATCTACAGAACAAGGTCTTGCCTTAAGGGTGGACACAAGCTGCCTCCAACTCGGGTAGTGGTAGCTAACCACTACGAAAAGAAAGATACAAGGTTGGGCTGACAAAGGAAGCCCAACATTCATTGTTTTCCATGAAGCGATACCTTTGTTACCGCTAGTTGATGTTGGGCTTTCTTCGGCAGCCCAACCTACCTCGCTGACTTACCTTGCTGTCAATTTTTACCTCTTCGATATTAAGTGAAAAGTTTATATTGCACGGAGATGAATAATATAGCTTGATCGGATAAGTTCGGTTTTTAATCCATCCAAGCACTGTCTCTTTGTCCGATAGTGAGATTTGTGCACCAAGGATTACACCCTTTAATGCCTCTGGTGGAAATTTATAAACACCCGCTCCTTTCGTATAGTGAATAAGTCGCCATTCTTGCTCATACATCCAATGATCCGCCTTGGAAAGCAGTGCGGCTTCCATCATTTCGCCTTCATTTTGACGAAACGGATTGATCCTGGGGCGTTCTGAAAGGTATTTGACCTGACAAGCATTTTTGAAAAACTCAGAAGAACTATCGAATTCCAGACATATTCCACGATGAGAATCTGCATAGTGTGACCACATCAAAATATCATCTTTTACGCTCGAAAAACACAGAACCCCTATTTCCTCAGTAATTCGTTTTGTATGCAGCTGTTGAACCCGTTTGTATACTTCTGGACCGCTTTCCCAATCTTTGAGCATTGATACTACACTTTGGTGTCGCTGCTCACAATTGAGATCCGGACTGTATTTCTGATGCAAATTATCGCAGTACTGCTCTTTTTCTTTATCCGAAGCTTCAAACAGAAAACTTGGGCGACAATCAAATGGATCATTAAAAGTTGAGGGTTTGGAAAAATAGAGTTCACTGTGACAGATAATTTTCTCTACATACACAGCAGCTTCACCACTTAAGCTTCTATATCTATAAAAATGTGAAGGATAGTTGCACATCATGACGTAAAGAACTCAACCATACGTAGCTAAATAACACAAATAATCTTCATCATATTAACTTGATATTGCGATTGTAGAAAATAAATCGTTAATAGTCAGTAGATTTAATCTGTCGATGAGCTTTGCGATGGATGCCGTGCAAAACAAAAAACCCGACAACTTACGCTGTCGGGTTTTTAAATTTTAATAACAACCGCGATTACAACTTCGCCAACACTTCCGCGACCGTTTGTCCCATCAGCGACGGGGTTGGGCAAATAGTAACGCCGAGTTCTTTCAGCATCGCGACCTTTTCGGCGGCGCTTTCTCCGGCGGAGGAGATGATCGCGCCGGCGTGACCCATGCGGCGGCCTTCGGGGGCGGTGAGTCCGGCGATGTAAGCCACTAGCGGTTTGCTCATGTTTTCCTTGGCGAATTTACCGGCCTCGACTTCTTGCGGGCCGCCGATTTCGCCGATCATGAGCGCTACTTTGGTTTCCGGGTCTTGTTCGAGCCGTTCCAGAATGTCGCGATGCGAGCTGCCGGGGATCGGGTCGCCGCCGATGCCGACTGAGGTGGAAATGCCGATGCCGAGGGCGCGCATCTGGTCGGCGGCTTCATAACCCAATGTACCGGAGCGGCCAACCACGCCGATATTGCCGCGGATGTAGATGTGACCCGGCATAATGCCGAGCATGGCGCGGCCCGGGCTGATGGTTCCGGCGCAGTTCGGACCAGTCAGCAGCATGCGCTCTTCTTTCGGAAAACGGCGCAGGAAATTCTTCACCGTCATCATGTCTTGCGTCGGGATACCGTCGGTGATCGAGACACAGTATTTGATGCTGGCATCGGCGGCTTCCATGATCGAATCCGCAGCAAATGCGGGCGGCACAAACACGATGCTGGCTTCCGCGCCGGCTTGCTCGACCGCTTCCTTAACCGTGTTGAATACCGGCAAGCCGAGATGCGTTTGTCCGCCTTTACCCGGCGTGACACCGCCGACCACGTTGGAGCCGTAGTCGATCATTTCCTGCGCGTGAAAAGTACCGATTCTGCCGGTAAATCCTTGAACAATAATGCGTGTTTTTTCGTCAATTAATATCGCCACTTTGGACTCCTAGGCTTTTGCGACGACTTCGTTGCGGGCGCGGACAACTTTTTCCGCGGCTTCCGCTAACGTTTCGGCGGTGATGATCGGCAGGCCGCTGTTCGCAATGATGCGGCGGCCTTCTTCCACGTTGGTGCCCGACAAGCGAACCACCAGCGGCACTTTCATATCGATGTTTTTGACCGCTTGCACCACGCCTTCGGCGATCCAGTCGCAACGGTTGATCCCGGCGAAGATATTCACCAGCATCGCTTTGACGCCGGAATCGGCAAGTACCAGGCGGAACGCTTTTTCGGTGCGCTCGGCGGATGCGCCGCCGCCGACATCGAGGAAGTTAGCGGGTTCGCCACCAGCCAGTTTGATCATGTCCATCGTCGCCATCGCCAGGCCTGCGCCATTGATCATGCAACCGATGTCGCCATCCAGACCGACGTAGCTTAATCCGGCTTCCGCTGCGGCAACTTCACGGTGATCGACTTGCGTGTTGTCGCGCAATTCGGCGATGCGGTGACGGCGGAACAGCGCGTTCTCGTCGAACACCATTTTCGCATCCAGCGCGATGATATCGTTATTCGCGGTAATCACCAGCGGGTTGATTTCCAGAATGTTGGCATCGAGATCGCGCAACGCGCGGTAACAGCCTTTGATGGTTTTCACCGCGTGATTCAGTTGCGCCGGGTCGATACCCAAGGCAAACGCCATCTTGCGCGCCTGAAAATCCTGCAATCCGACCGCCGGTTCGACGTAGATTTTGATGATCGCTTCGGGATTGGTCACGGCCAGTTTTTCGATTTCCATGCCGCCTTGCGCCGAGCCGATCATGATGACGCGCTCGCTGACGCGGTCGATCATGAATGACAGATACATTTCCTTGGCAATGTTGGTGCCTGCCTCGATATAAAGCCGGGAACAGACTTTGCCCGCCGGGCCGGTTTGATGCGTCACCAGTTTTTTGCCGAGCAAGCTCTCGGCGGCTTGTTCGACTTCCGCGTGGGTTTTGCAGACTTTGATACCGCCCGCTTTACCGCGCGCGCCGGAATGGATCTGCGCTTTGACAACCCATACGTCGCCCTCTATCTCCCTGGCGCGCTGCACGGCCTCCACCACGCTATAGGCCAAACCGCCTTCCGCGATCTTGACGCCGTACTCCGCCAAAATTTCCTTCGCTTGATATTCGTGAATATTCAATTCAATTTCCCCAATAATCGCAATTACTGCGTTAATTTAATCATTACATTTACTGCGTCATAAAGATAAAGGCCGCTCAACGCGGCCTTTAGTCATTAATCGTTAACCGTTTTTAGCGGCTATCGCATCGGCGATTTTCACCACGTTATTGGCCATTCTTTCCGAAGCGGCATCGATCAAGCGGCCATCGAGCGCGGCGGCGCCTTTGCCTTGCGCGGCGGCTTCCTTGAGCGCGGCCAGAATGCGCTTGGCTTTTTCGATTTCGCGCTCCGGCGGCGTAAACACGTCGTTCGCCAATGGAATCTGCGTTGGATGGATCGCCCATTTGCCTTCGCAACCCAATGCTGCGGCACGCTTGGCCGCCAGCACGTAACCGTCGGGATCCTTAATGTCGCCGAACGGCCCGTCGATCGGACGTAAACCGTACGCGCGGCAAGCCACGATCATGCGGCTGATGGCGAAATGCCATTGATCGCCGGGATAATCCGGGTTCAAGCCGCCGATATTGGTGGTTCTGGCGCGATTGCTGGCGGCATAGTCGGCCACGCCGAAATGCAGCGCTTCCAGTCGTCCCATCGCGCCGTTGCGCGCGATGTCTTCCACATTGGCCATGCCAAGCGCGGTTTCGATCAAGGCTTCCAGACCGATGCGGTTTTTCAATCCTTGCTGCATTTCAAGCTGGGTAACCATCGCTTGTACCATGTAGACATCCGCATACACACCGGCTTTCGGGATCAGCAAGGTATCGATTTTGCTTCCGGCTTGTTCGACCAGATCGACCACGTCGCGCACCATGTATTGCGTATCCAGGCCGTTGATGCGCACCGAAACGGTAATGCCGTGGCCTCTCCAATCCAGATCGTTGAGCGCTTGGATGACATTTTTACGCGCCTGGATTTTATCGTCCGGCGCAACGGCGTCTTCCAGATCGAGAAAAACGAAATCGACACCGCTATTCAGCGCTTTTTCAAACATGCCGGGACTGGAACCTGGAACCGCCAGTTCGCAGCGCTGTACTCGCTGAATCTTTGTTTCATAAAGCGTGTGACTCATTTTTCCTCCAGAATTAATAAATTTTTAAATGAAAAGGCCCATCAAAACAACTTGCCGGACACATGACTTGTCTTTGCAGCATCATTTCACCGGGTTCGCGCTCAAAAGCAAAATAGGAAAGGAAACATACGGTGGTTCGTGATTTAACAACGCAGGCAATTGTGAAGAGAGAATGGATTGATGTTCTTATGCTTCTTTTTAAAGGCTATTTATTCAGCGGATTATATCCATTCTGCGGGAATATATCTACTGAGTCAGCCCTGCTGAATACTGGATGGGGAAGCGAGGATGGTATTTGAAGAGTTGAGCGTGGCAATCATGCAAGAAAAAACCGCATGTTCAACCGCAAATTCTTGATGATGCAACGCCCCTGGATGGCGCAAGCTTATTCAGACTAATTACTATGGTGCAAATCCGCGAAAATGCCAAATTATCAGCATCGTACTCAGCTCGATGAGCCACCGTTGACCAATGATCAATATAACTACAGCACCCAGCCGCAATAGAAATCTATCTGGATTTTCTTTGATTATCATGGTGCTGACGACGATATGCGGCAAAACAAGAATGCTCAGCAGCAGCAAATAATTTGAATAGCCGATATGCCAAAAAAATCTTTCAACCAAGATGGTGCTTAAACCAATAAACATACTTACTGCGAATAAAGCAAATGGCTTTTTTGGAACTCTCATGGGCTAAAAGAGGTTTTGCATCACTTGGCATTGTTAGCCCTAGAAGACACTAGCTTATCTGGACTACTTACTTACATTAATGACTTCAATATCTCTAAAGTTTTATTCATTTCTTCATAATTATTTTTTTGGGACTCAGAGGCTCGCTTTGTAAAAATCCAGTCAGCCATGCTATCAATTCTATCTTTATAAAACTGATGCAGCGCTTTTACTGATACCCGTGGTATTGGAGGATCCAAAATCCACCATTTTTCTTGATCGCGAATAAACTGGAGTTTTACAACATCTTGTTTCAAATCATCAGTAATTATTTTTCTTCCAGGTAACCCACTACCCATACTTTTTGCTATCCGGTCAAAAATAACTGTTACAACTGCGGTATTTTTTTCAACTAAAATATTTGTGATTTTAAATGATTTAACAACAAAAATTGGATCCGCCTCAAATGCAATAACTTTTCCAAGTAATTCAGGATCTTTTCTACTCTCTTCTTTTCGTCGACTTGTTGTATATTTTGCAATATCCATTCGTATATCTGGATCACCCTCGAAGTCAGCGTAGCAAAATTTTTCCGCAACAATCCTTACAGCATCAACTTCAACTCCATTGAGCGATTTAGCCCAGATACTGTGATTGAATGATACACAGCATACAATAGCTAAAAGTATGGATATTATATGCTTCCTACTTAATATTATTGATTGGTTTGTCATATCGATACCATGTTACTGGCCTCATTGATTTTTCCCACCAAATTATCTGAGCAGCACCAAATGGCACCCCTGGTCTGCGAGCAGACCAGGAATCATATCTAGCATCTGCTTTAGGATCGAAAATTAATACATGACCATTCCATTGTCCTACGTCACCCGGCTGAGGCTTATTATTAGGGGCAGGCTTAAAACGCGGGTTATCCGGAAACATTTTAGAATTTGAATATTCATAGGGATAACCTGCCTCCTCATAGATTTTCCAAATAGACCCAGAACAATCAGCTCTATCTCGACTTGACCTTGCACCACCATTTTCATAATAAGGTACTCCTGACCAAGTTCTAGCAACTTCAGTAATCCGTTGCCCTTCCTCAAACGAAATTAGTTCCAAACCCAGTAGATCAAAATTCAAAACTGGATTCCCACCCACATACCCCCAAACATTCATCCCTGCCGCCAACCCGATCGGGTCTGGTGAGAGGTATCTTCCGGTCTCCGGTTCATAATAGCGGAAATAGTTGTAATGCAGGCCGGTTTCCTTGTCGAAATACTGCCCGGGGAAACGGGGGTGGTATTCAAACAGTTGACCGTTGCCGTCCGGGTCTTCGTTAGGCAAGTTCGCACCAAAGGCGTGGGTGTTGTCCCAGCGCCAGACGATGGTGTTGGTCTGATCCACGATCACTCTGGGAGTGTTGAGATGGTCGGCATGGATGTAGCTCACCTGTATTTCACTGGTAGCGGTGGGTTTCGTGATTACGCCGACCGGAATGTTATTCAGCCATATGGTTTCTTGCCGCACCAGCCAATCATCGGTTGGCGTGGTTGTTGATGCGTTATCCCGGTATTCCCCGATCAATTGTCTGTTGGAATCGTAGAAGAACAAAAACCTCGGACTCAACGAGCCATTACTCAACGAGCCATTTTTGATGATGCGTTGATCCTGGATGGCGCAAGCTTATCTGCTACTTGCTCTTAAGAATTTCGTTCAGCTCTTGCTTAATAAATACAGCACAAGCCTTTAACTTATCTGTATATTTAGTCTCAATCCTTTCATCATCATCCAGATAACCAACTAGATATTCATTTGAATCACTAGAACAAAAGTACCAGCCCACGCACCTTTTATCTTCAGAATAATCTAACCAATCTGTAACCACATCGGGATATGAGAGTATTTCCTCATATAAATCTTGCTCAGAAATTAATTTGGAAATATTCGCATAACCAGTACGTTGCAAGAGATCATGCATCGATACCGTTTGCTGCAGAGAAAACTCGCGTGGAAGAGTTATAAGTTTGTATAAAATATCTACCGTCATATCATTTCACTAACTTTGTTCCATCTCTGTTGAGCCTAAATCCCTTTTCCATTAGATAATCCAACTCACTGCGAAATGCTCCCGTTACATCATTAATATTCTTAACCGGATTTGATAAAACAATGTCATCCCCGCGCTTTATCACTCGATCTAAGAATTTTTTATTTGCTGCCCACTGCTCAGCCTTACTCATTTTATTCCACACATCAGCTGGAATACTAAAACGCCTTGCTCCCAATTCGTTCGCTATCCTAATGTAATCTGGATTCTTTCCTAATACCACTACCGTCTTTGAGCTAATGCCATGGACTCTAATCCCAAGACCCAACCCAGTAGCTCCAGGTATAAATAAACCCAATGTATTGGCTTTTAGTGAAGCAATGTCCACCGATGTATCACAACCTCGGATTTTATTGTACGCATAGGAAGCAATATCAAATGCAATCAGTCCGAGATCAACAATTGCATCGGGTAACAGGCCATCCGAATCAACAAAACTCAACGGACTCTGCCCCACATACCCCCAAACATTCATCCCTGCCGCCAACCCAATCGGGTCGGGCGAGAGGTATCTGCCGGTCTCCGGTTCATAATAGCGGAAATAGTTGTAATGCAGGCCGGTTTCCTTGTCGAAATACTGCCCGGGGAAACGGGGGTGGTATTCAAACAGTTGACCGTTGCTGTCCGGATCCTCGTCAGGGAAATTAGCACCAAACGCATGCATGTTCTCCCAGCGCCAGATAATGGTGTTGGTCTGATCCACGATCACCCTCGGGGTGTTGAGGTGGTCGGCATGGATGAAGTGCACTTGTATTTCACTGGTAGCGGTGGGTTTCGTGATCACGGCAACCGGTATGTTTTCCAGCCAGATGGTTTCTTGTCTAACCAGCCAATCGTCGGTTGGCGTGGTTGTAGCAGCATTGTCTTGATATTCTCCGATCAGTTGCCCCGATGGATCATAGAAGAACAAAAACCTCGGACTCAACGGGCCGTTTTTGATGATACGTTGATCCAGCGCGTTGTATTTGTAAGTGTGTGTCTTGCCGCCTTTGACCGTAGTCGCGAGTTTACCGGCGGCGTTCCAGGTGAAGGTCGCAGTACCGTCGCTCAGCGGATAACCGGCAGCATTGTAGCTATAGTTCTTCGCAACCGGCCCGGCAACGTTCGTCAGGCGGTTACTGGCAGCGGCGATGGTATACGGATAGGTAGTACCGCCAAATTGCGCCGCCGTGCGGTTACTGTTGGCGTCATACGCCCACAATTTGAATCCATCGTTGTCCGATTGACTCGTCAGACGATCCAATGCATCGTAATCATAGCTGCGGTTATAGACCGGATAGTTGGCATCGGTTGTGTTAATGATGCGGCTCGCTGGATCGTAGATCAGCGTGCGGGTGTCATTACCAAGCGGATGGGTGTTGAGCCGTCCGTCCAGATCGAAGTTGCGGGTATGGATCTGGCCGTTGCCCCATACCCAGCTTTTGGCTTCGCCAAACGGATGATAGCTGATGTTGTTGAGCAACACATTGCCATTGACGCGGATCTCGCTCGGGCGGCCGTCGGTGCCATAGCTGGTGGTGATTTGCGTGCCGGACGGATACGTGGTTTGGCTGATGCGGCCAAAGCTGTCGTATTGGTAGCTCAATGTTTGAATGTAATTGATGGTATTGCCGACTCTACCACTCGCAATTTTGGCGGTCTGCGTTTTGGTGAGCAACCGGCCGTACGCATCGTAGCTGAAACCGGTAGAGCCGGATTCATCGGTCATGCCGGTCAGCCGCCCGATACCGTTCACGCCGGTATCGTAACTCCAGGTCAGCGCAATAGTGGCAGGTACACCGGCCACCGTGGTGTGGGTGCGCTTGGTCGGACGGTTCAATGCATCCCAGGTATAGGACTGCTTGACGCCTCGTGCGTCCTGCACAGTTTTGAGATTACCGGCAGAATCGTAGGTGTACGTGGTCGTGCCGCGGTCGGCTGAGACTTCTTGCAGCAATTCACCCAAACCGTTGTGGCTATAAGTGGTGGCGATATTTCCCGGGTCGGTCAGTTGCGTGATCTGATCGAGCCCATTGTATGCTTGCCGGGTGAAGCCATTCGCCGGATCGGTGATTTCTTTCAGCCGGTTGCGTGCGTCGAATTGAAAATTGACCGCGTGCAGCAACGGATCGGCCATTTGCTTCAGGTTGCCTTGCGCATCGTACTGGTACTGCGTCGTCTGGCTTTGCGCGCCGATGTCTTTCCACAGACGGTTGAGCGCGTCGTACTCGCGTTGCTGAATTCTGGCCAGATTATTGCCGGCATCGAACAATTCTTCCTGGATGCGATTGCCCATCGCATCCAGTGTGTATTGGATGCGGTTTCCCGAATTATCGGCAATCGCAGTCAGGCGATGCGCGACATCGTAGGTGTAGCTCAAGAAACTGTTATCCGGGAGAGTGATTTTCTTAAGCTGCCCGGCGTTGTCATACTGATACTGGGTGATTTCCGTGCCAGTCGTGCGGGATAACAACCGTTGCCGGGCGTCGTAGGTTAAAACCGTGGTCAAGCCGTTCGGATCAATGATTTCTTCGGGCTGGCCGTGAGCGTTATAGCGGGTGATTTGCGTGACGTGACCCAAGGCGTTGGTGACACTGGCGACTTGTCCGCGGCAACCCAAATGGCCGCCGCTGCAGGCGGCATCCGGGGCGTAATATTGGGTGATGGTGATATCGGCGACATCGGTGCGCGGACCGTCGTCGGTTCTTTGCAGAATGACGCCGGGAATACTGGCGTGATACAGATAGTCCGTCGTCCAGGTGCGTGTGGCGTTGGTTGCGGTGTCCTTGATTTGATGCTGCGTGACGTTGCCGTGCGCGTCATACACATAACTGATTTCACGGCCGGGCTCAGTGATGAGCGTGGGTAACCGGAAGTTTGCATGCCAAGTCGTGAGAATCTTGCGCTCGCTGCTGTTGGCGGCGGGGGTATACCCCAGCAAGTCACCCGGGCAGTTGCTGCCGCTGCTGAAGCCTTCGATCCGGGCGATTTCGAGATTCCGGGCCAGATCGTAGGCATAGCATGTCTTGTTGCCGTTGAAATCGGCGCGGCTAATCGCATTGCCGTTCACATCGTAGCTGATGTGACTCGACGCTGCGCTGCATCCGGAACCCGCCGGTTGCGATTGACCGGTGCTTTTGGCCACACCCAAAATGGTTTGAAAATTATGCGTGTATTGGCTGCCCAGGGGATCGGTGACAAGCGTGTGACTGTGATCGCCGCTATAACCCAGCACATACCGCTCCACCCCACCTGCGTGCTCGGTTACCACCGCACGGCCTTGCGCATCGTAGGTATAAGTGGCAAAACGCGCACCGTTTTCGTCGGTGATGCCGGTCAGCGCATTCGGAAGATTCGCGCCACTGGTGTAAGCCGGTTCGTTGTAGTGATAACTGCGAACCTTGCCGTCGGGGTAAGTCACCGAAATTAGGTTGCCGTTGCTTTCGTAAGCATACTGATAAACACCGCCCGCCGGATCGATCAGGGTTGAGAAATTCCCATAAGCATCATGAGTAAATTGTAATTTATTCCCAAAACTATCAACAATACTTGCGAGTCCACCACTTGGGTTATATGTCAGATTATGAACAATCCCACTGCGATCTTCGATCGAGATGAGTTTTCCATAAGCATCATATTTTTCTGTTCTGTCGAAGAATTTGTCTGTATAAGTCCAACCTATTCGTTGATTGCTAGAGTTAATATGCTCAATCAATGAATCATCAATATCACCATCTCCACGCCACTCTCCAGTAAATTGATCTCTATAAAATAAGAGAGCACCTTTGCCACGATATACTCGCGCACTAGTGGGGATCTGCTGACCATCTAACACTATGAATTTATAGTATGAATGCCGCCAAGTTATACCTGATCTTTTCTTGTCGTTATGTTGATAGAACAATTGAAAATCTATCGGAAAGTTACTGTTAACAGTGCGGTAAATAGGTACAGTAAGTTCTTTTCGACCCAGTCCTATATAAACCGGATTGGGAGTTCTATCTCCACATTCTTTCGGTTTAGCTAGATCTTTCTCTCCGTCTGGCTCAAAGGATACTGAGCAAGCAATAAAACCATATCGATCAACATTATGAGCATCTTTAATACTATACCCGACTGAATTATTAGGGCAAATGCCTTGCTTTGATGCTACATGCCAACCACAGTAACCAAGCTCATAGGTCCGGCAAAATCTATAGCCCCAGATCCACTCATCGTAACCCGGTGAATAAGGATATTTTTCTATCGGATGGCAAAACCAAGCGCCGCCGTGATCTGTGCATGTCTCACGTCTTAATGATTCAAGTGCTTGTTGATAGGATGGGTAATATAAAAATGGATAGCCAGCAATATTCAATTCAAATTGATACTCTGACATTCCTCGAGTATCTAGGCTATTTCGTGCCCACACAAACTTTATAGGCGGTTGAATTCGTGTACCTTCCGGTATAGAAATGTCTGCCATAACCGGCGAGCTGCCAACAGCAATTAATAACAATACCCATAATTTAACCAGATATTGTTTCCACCAAGAAGAATGACTACACAAGAAAAATAGACTTATAAAATTAATCAGATACTTTTTCCAATTAGCCCATACTATTTCTCTTGCCATAGGAATTCTCCTTTATAAGGACAGATTTATAGCGACCCAATACTTATTGGCCGCAATCGGCATGCACATGAAACTGCAGAAAGTGCAAATTTCCAGAATTACTTAAGAATTTTCTTATTTGATGATTTCCGCGATGATAAGGCAGAAGATCGCTGGGAAAACGCTGAATAACGGTGACTTTATCCGCTATTTCTGAGAACTGAATTGCGCGACCAGGTGTTGGTCGGAATGGAAATGCCTGTCAGGCAAGCAACGGTGAAATAATGACGGTGATACCGTTTTAATTCAGTATCACCGGCGATTCAAATTCTAATCGTTGTTGTAGTTATATTGGAGCGGGCGGGTTGTGACTTTCATACCCATCACAGCCGCCCATTTGATCCATTCCTTAGGGAAGCGCTGATTAATTGACTGCACGAGTGAATTGCTTCGTTGCGCGGTACTCACTCCCTCGCCTATCAGATTGATAGGTCTCGGTTGTTGCGTTCCGTGCGCCTTGCCCTTCATCACGTTCGTTGAATTAATCAACGCTTCCTTAGCAAGGAATGTTTACCGCTATTTTTATTTTTATGTTCTTGCAACTGGTTAATGCTGTGCATTTTTTGCTGATCGTTTCATACTCTTGCTTGTGACGAACAATTCACCAAACCTTTACCAGTTAACAAAACCGCATAGTGCCAGATAAATTTTAGAGCCCTAGCCAGTGGTTAATTACCGGCTGATTACCACCGGTGCGTTTGCATCGGCATAATTGTCATTTTTAGTTTTTTGCGATGCCGTTCTTGGAACAATGTACCCGCCTGGTTTACCCGTTGCCGGATCGATCCAGTAAACATTGCTTTTACCTACTTTAAGTTGCTCTGACCTTGAGGCGCTTCAGGCAGTGATGAGCAAGCAGACAAAAAAGCCGATGCGGCTAACAGCGTGATAAGTCTTAGTTTCATTTTTTTACTCCTCTAATTAAAAACATCTTTTTAAACAGAAACCCGGATTGAGAGACTTCGATCTGAAGTGATCGACTGTAACTGCTCAGATCATATGTGCGCACTATAGCGGGATAAAACCATATTAACAAATCAATTGTTCTGATATTTATCATAGATGAGAGCTTATGAATAAACAAAGAAGACTGGCTAATCACTCACGGGTATGTTGGACAACGCAATATCTTGCCGTTTCTGATCAATTACTTGGTGGGACTAGAAGATGAAATAAAGAATGGGGCGAACCTGGAGGCGCAAGATCAAATTGACTCATTGCTATCCTTGATATGCTTACAAAGCCATGCCAATTTTGTCTGCGAACGCTCTAAAATCCAGTACATCAAGCATCGCTTCCAGTTCCTGGTCTGTACGCGGTTTCATCGAAGTAAACCGTCTTTATCCCAACTTCGCTAATACATCTGCTGCGGATTTTAGATTGCGCAACCGGCTCAGCCACTCCAGCGGTATCGAGTTAAAACCGTTTTGCTGCGCGGCATGCGCAGCCATGATCGCACCGAGCATGATCGAGCGGCCGCAGCTATCGCCGCCGATGCGGATATTTTCTTCGATGGCGGTGCGGTAATCGGGTGCGTGATGGGCGATATGCGCGATCACCGGCAAGCCTTCCGGCACATGACAAGCGTTACCAAAACGTTTGGCGGCAGCGGCGCAATCGAGCGTTTTTACTTGTAATGCTTCTTCCAGCAGCGGTCTTAATTTCTCACCCGCATGCGGAAGCGAACCGGTCAATGCTTGTTGGATGGGTTGACCGTTCAACACCGCCAACAATGCGCAACCGGCATACTGCGCCGCCGCAACTGCGGTATCGTTATGGTTGGTTAACCGGACGACCTGCTCGATTTTCGCATTCAGTGCATCTTGCGATTCCTGATGAGCCGCGACGATAGCCGGCAGCGCCGCCAATGCGGCAAATTGATCGTCGTCCGCGCCGGATTGCAACGGAAAATCTTCCGGCTTCAGCGGCAACAGCGTTTGCAGGGTTAGCCGAGTCGGCGAATCGATATAACCTTGATACCCGCCGCCGGGGCCGAAATAGCCGCGATATTCGCTTTGGTAATCGACGCGATAGAATTTGCCGTGCCGCGCGATATGGCGCAGCATCAAATGACAGAGTTCACCGTAAGCCGATGAATCACCTGCTTGCTTCTTGCCGTGCGCAAAGTAACCGCTGACACCGGCATAATCGTCCGCGCACGGCGGCAGAAACGTCAATCCTTTGGTTTTTTCGATCTGCGCAATGCGCTCGGCATCGTACAGCCAATGCAGCCCAAGCGAAGCGGCATCCGCCACCAGCGCGCCGATAACCGCCGCAACGCGCGGTTCCATCCGGATAGCAGTATTCATCGCTTATTGAATTTCGACTTCGTCGGGAATCCGGCGTGCTTCATCGGCAAGCATCACCGGAATGCCGTCTTTGATTTGAAATGCCAGCCGGTCCGGTTTGCAAATCAGCTCCTTGTCTTCCTTTTTGTAGATCAACGGCCCTTTGCATAGCGGGCAGACCAAAATATCCAATAATCGTGCGTCCATAATTTTCCTTGCTTTCGTTAAATTTGTTGACCGGTTATTTTATAGCTTGCCCAGGATGTCATCCAACTGATCCAAGCTGGTATAGTGAATCACAATATTACCTTGGCCGTTTTTCTTCGGCTTGATTGCCACTTGCGCCCCCAGACGCTCGGACACATCTTCCTGCAACCGCAGCAGATCGCGGTCTGGCTTCACGGCTTTTTTGACCGCCGGATGTTCCAGTTGATTGACCAGTTTCTCGGTTTCGCGCACCGACAATTGTTTTTGCGCGATGACGTTGGCAATGCGGATTTGCTGCGCGGCGTTCAACGGCAGCAACGCCCGGCCGTGCCCCATGTCGATCTTGCCTTGCATCATCAATTCCTGCACCGGCGCGGATAAATTCAGCAAACGCAATAAATTGGAAATGGTGCTGCGCGAATTGCCCAGCGCTTCCCCGGCAGTTTGATGCGTCATGCCGAATTCGTTGATCAAGCGCTGAATCCCCAGCGCCTGTTCGAGCGGATTGAGGTTTTCGCGTTGTATGTTTTCGATCAACGACATCGCCAGCGCCGACTCATCCGGCACTTTGCGGATCAAAACCGGCACTTCGGTCAATCCGGCCAATTGCGCGGCACGCCAACGGCGCTCGCCGGCGATGATTTCAAAGCGATCATCGGCAACCGGCCGCGCCAGAATCGGCTGCATGATTCCCTGCGCTTTGATCGACTCGGCCAATTCCGTCAGCGCCGCCTGATCCATATTGGTTCGCGGCTGATATTTACCGGGTTGCAGTTTGGCAATGGCCAGATTTTGCAGCGGCTCATCGACCACGCCCTCAGCGCCGGTACTCGCCAGCAATGCATCCAAACCTCGCCCTAAACCTATTTGCTTGGTCATAATGCCGGTTCCTTGCTATCGTTGTCACGCATCTAAAATCTCCTTTGCCAATTCCAAGTAGGCTTGCGCGCCTTTCGATTGCCCGTCGTGATACAGCACCGGCAAGCCGAAGCCGGGTGCTTCCGCCAAGCGCACATTACGCGGAATCACGGTACGGTAGACTTTATCGCCGAAATGCTTTTTCAATTGATCGGATACTTGCTGCGCCAGGATATTGCGCGGGTCAAACATGGTGCGCAGCAAGCCTTCGATACGCAACTCAGGATTGAAGCTGCTGCGCACCCGCTTGATGGTGTTGACCAGATCGCTCAATCCTTCCAGCGCATAATATTCGCACTGCATCGGAATCATCACCGCATGCGCCGCGCATAAACCGTTCAACGTCAGCAAATTCAATGCCGGCGGGCAATCGATCAAAATATAATCGTACTCGTACTGAATTTCTTCCAAGGCCGTTTTGAGCCTCGCCTCGCGTTGTTCAAAATCGACCATTTCGACTTCGGCGCCGGCCAGATCGCGATTGGCGGGAATCAAATCGTATTTTCCCTGGGTGTCGCTCACCAACGCCTCGCGGATATTCGCACTGCCAAGCAGCACATGATAAACCGTGGTTTTCACCGTTTGCTTGTTGGTGCCGCTGCCCATGGTCGCATTGCCTTGCGGGTCAAGATCGACCAGCAGTACGCACTTATCCGCCGCCGCCAGGCTGGCGGCCAGATTCACGCTGGTGGTGGTTTTGCCGACCCCGCCTTTTTGATTGGTAATCGCAAGTATCTTGGTCATAACTGTTCGTGCTTGATGATGATTAATTGCCGCATCGCATCCAGTCCCGGCACGCGCAGCGTCACGGTATTTTCAATCGCAAACGGCGCTTGCACCTGCCGCCGCTCTTGTTCCGTGCAGTTGCCTTTCATCGCCGCCCAGCGGCAACCGGCATTTTCAACCACCGCCCATTGCCGGGTTAACGCAATGAATTCACCCAATTCCGAGAAAGCACGCGAGATGATGGTATTCACCGGTTTGGCTTCGAGCTGTTCGATGCGTTGCGGCATGATCTGAACGTTATGCAATTTCAATTCGATCTTCGCCTGCTGCAAAAATGCGGTTTTCTTTTGATTGCTTTCCACCAACGTCACCTGCCAATCCGGCCGTGCCAGCGCAATCGGGATGCCCGGCAATCCCGCGCCGGTGCCGACATCGACGATCTGCGGCCCGTGAATATGCGGCAGTACTACCAGGCTATCGAGCACATGCTGTATCAGCATGTCGCGCGGATCGCGAATCGCCGTCAGGTTATGCACCCGGTTCCATTTCTCGATCAGCAATAAATAGCGCTCAATGCTTTCGGCAAGCCGTCCGGCTTCAACGCCAAAACCGGCATCCAGTGCTTGCAACGACTGTTCGATTTGCGGCAACAGACTCATGCAGTCTGCTGTTTGCCGTCCGGCGCAAATCCGCGTTTCAAATGCACCAGCAATAATGAAATCGCCGCCGGCGTCACGCCGGAAATACGCGATGCCTGGCCGACGGTTTCCGGCTTGTGCAAATTCAATTTCTGCTGCACTTCGTTCGACAAACCTTTCACCACACGATAATCGATATCCTTCGGCAACAGCGTATGTTCGTATTGCGCCTGACGCGCCACTTCTTCCTGTTGGCGCTGAATATAGCCGTGATACTTGGCTTGAATCTCCACCTGCTCGGCGACTTGCGCATTGTTAACCGCTTCGCCCGCTCCGGGCAAAGTCATCAGCGATGCATAGGTTACGTCGGGACGTTTCAGTAATTCGGTCAAGGTATATTCGCGCTCAATCCCTTTGCCGAGCACACGCACCGCATCCTGCTCCGGCAACGTGGCGGGCAATACGCGGATCGAATCGAGCCGCTGCTGTTCTTTGATAATCGCTTCTTGTTTCTCAGAAAAAGCCGCCCAGCGCCGATCGTCGATCAGACCCAGTTTTCTGCCGGTTCCGGTCAAGCGCAAATCGGCGTTATCCTCGCGCAGTTGCAAGCGGTATTCGGCGCGGCTGGTAAACATGCGGTACGGCTCGGTGACGCCGGACGTCACCAGATCATCGACCAGCACGCCGAGATAAGCTTCGTGGCGTTGCGGCGACCAAGCTTCTTTTTCTTGAATCTTCAGCGCGGCGTTAACACCCGCCAGCAAGCCTTGCGCGGCGGCTTCTTCGTAACCGGTGGTGCCATTGATCTGCCCGGCGAAAAACAGATTCTCGATGGTTTTGGTTTCCAATGAACGCTTTAAATTACGCGGATCGAAATAATCGTACTCGATGGCGTAACCGGGGCGCGTGATATGCGCATTTTCCAACCCGGCAATCGAATGAATCAGCTTAACCTGCACGTCGAACGGCAAGCTGGTCGAGATGCCGTTCGGATAGATTTCATGCGTGTTCAAACCTTCCGGTTCGAGAAAAATCTGATGCGAGGCGCGCTCGGAAAAACGCACCACCTTGTCCTCGATCGACGGACAATAACGCGGCCCGACGCCTTCGATCTTGCCGGTAAACAGCGGCGAATCGGCCAAGCCGTCGCGGATGATATCGTGCGTTTCACCATTGGTATGCGTGATCCAGCACGAGATCTGGCGCGGATGCTGAATGCCGGTGTCGATCAACGAAAAAAACGGCGCCGGTTGGTCGCCGGGCTGCTCCAGCAACTTGGAATAATCCATGCTGCGAGCGTCGATGCGCGGCGGCGTGCCGGTTTTCAACCGCCCTGCCGGAAATTCCATATCGCGCAACCGCTGCGCCAATGTCAACGCCGGCGGATCACCCGCGCGGCCCGCTTTAAAATGCGTCTTGCCGATATGCGCCAATCCGGCGAGGAATGTACCGACCGTCAAAATCACCGCGCGCGCACGGAATTTGATCTGCAACTGCGTTACCACACCGACCACGCGATCCTGCTCGACAATCAAATCGTCGACCGCCTGCTGCATCACCCGCAGATTCGGCTGATTCTCAACCCGGTTGCGGATCGCCTGCTTGTACAACACCCGGTCGGCTTGCGCCCGCGTCGCCCGCACTGCCGGGCCTTTGCTTGAATTCAACACGCGAAACTGAATGCCGGCCTCATCCGCCGCCAAGCCCATCACACCACCCAGCGCATCGATTTCCTTCACCAAGTGGCTCTTACCGATGCCGCCGATCGACGGATTGCAAGACATTTGCCCGATGGTCTCGATGTTATGCGTCAGCAACAGCGTCTTGCAGCCCATCCGCGCAGCCGCCAGCGCCGCTTCCGTCCCGGCATGCCCGCCGCCGACCACGATAATGTCAAAATCCGTGTGATTACTCATAGTGTTAGATGATTGGTAACTCAGGTGGCACGAGAAGATTTTAATCGATTGGTTTCACGTGAAACCATGTTGCGCATTGTAAGCTAAAAAGGTGAAATTTTCGCGTGCAATTATAGGTAGCGAGAAATAACGAAAGCAAGCCGATATTACAAAGCAATAGCAGACTCAAGTAATACGTGCAATGTTTCGAGCTACACAGCCATGCCTGTCTGCACAACCACTCTATCCCGTTCGATCGCTTTTCTGAAGCGATCGCTCGCCGTTGTCCAATCGACGATATCCACTTTGTACGGCAAATCCGATTCCGCGAAAGCTTCCGCCAATTGTGCAGCTAAATCTATTCCCAGCGGCTTTCCCCCGTTGATCGCCAAATCCAGATCGGAGTATGGCTTGGCACGATCGGTAGCACGGGAACCGAAAGCCCACACGGTACAATCCGGAACATGTGCACGCAGAGTGTCTCGTATGATCAACCAATCGTCTTCAGAAACGGCAATTGGTGGCCGATCACTCATTTTGACAAGCGCTGCATTAATTGCTGATGCAGATATTGCGCTTCCTTCAAAAAACCTGGAATCGCATCCACCACCTCGCGTGCGATGGTTTCATCGTAGGTATGGCTGGTTTTTGCCCGCATATCGCGATACCGCCGCCATTGCGGCCAATCTCCCAGCAACAAGCCCTGTTCATTGGCGGAACGAATCAAATAATGGAAATCGGCTTGATCAAACTCCACCGGATTGGCTGCCGATGCTTCCAGGTAGCGCTTGAGCATTTTATGCGCAAGCTCGTAAGTAAATTCAAAGCGCTGAATCAAGCCGTCGCGAATCTGCGTGTCACTGATATCGGATTGATAACGCACCCACCCTTCCGTCAATCGAGTAATTGCATTCGTTAAAGAAGAAATATCGAGGGGCATAGAAGATGCGCTTAATGAGTCGTACATAAGTGTTACTTTCTGGTTAACAACCATAGGAGCACCGCTCCGAGAACTACACAAATTACAGGATCCCATGATTTAGCTTTTGCTGTACTGAAAACATCGTTTTGAATCCAGCTGAGTACCTTCTCTGGGCTTTCGTGGTATGGGATATACTTGATATCAGAAAGTACGGAAGGGATCTCTGATTCAGCATCAAGCTTTATTGGAACTATCTGCTTGTTCTCAGAACGTGCTAATTCGATTTCGCGTGCAACCCATTCCGAATTTTGAGAGCTCGATGACCAAAGCAAGAGAAAAAGATCACAATTCCGAATTGCACCATAGATTTTCTGTACCAGCGATTCTCCGGGAATAACGGAATGCTCCGCAAAAAAAGTCTTTATATGCGGATCGTTGATCATTCCGCGTATATGATGCACAATTTCCAGATCGGCTGTTGAATAGCTTATGAAGATGCTAAAAGTCATAGCTTTAAGAAACTCCAAATTAAAATAGAAATTCGAAATGACGCAGTTAATGCATCAAAAATTAAATCCAGCTTTGAAATCACATGCTGCATGCTATTTGCATTTTCTTACTAAAAACACGTCAACAATATTTTCAATATAACACATTCGATGAAAGCGTCAGCAAGGCGGCTCGAACCAAGTTTATTGCAGAAAATTCAACTGGTGCATTGGTCAACCGCTTTCACCTGACAACCAGCTCCACATGTTGGCCGGTGCGAGTGGTCAATGTAATCAGCATGTCCAGGCTGAATTTATCCCACTTGCCGCGCATCAAGTCGGATACGCGGGATTGCCCGATGCCCAATTTTTCCGCAGCTTCTTGCTGAGTCCAACCACGTTGTTTGATGGTATCGCGCAAACGCGCCATCAATTCCGCTCGCATGGTCAGAAGCGTGGATTCCTCAGCGGAGAAACCCAGGTCGGCAAATACATTGCCGCTGGAATCAATTACCGGTTCTTTACTCATGATTTAATCTCCTATTTGTCGAAAGCGGCGAATGGCTAGCTCTATGTCTTCACGCCTGGTTTTTTGCGTCTTTTTTTGGAATGCGTGCAAGACGTAAATCACATCGGCCATTTTTGCGACATAAATGATCCGCCATTCTCCCTTGATGTGCAGACGAATTTCGTAAGCACCGACACCGATATTCAACATGGGTTTGAAATCGGATGGCATTCCGCCGCGTTGCACGGCATCAAGCTGAAAGCCAGCTTCACGGCGCACTTCTTCAGGAAAACTTCTGAGATCATTCAGGCTTGAGCCAACGAATTTCAGTAATTTCATCGGCATCATTATAGAAATACTTCGATAATTTATCAAAATATTTCTATAACTGGATCAAAAAAGTATTTTGGTATCCTGGAAAATCGTTAAACAAAAGCATACCTGATTTATTTTAGTCCTGATGAATCGAATAACCCATTGTGCATTTGCTTAAAAAACGATCAAGCGCACTTGCACTTGCAGAAAGGTGGAAAACAAGGAAAAATGTCGTCGATAGTCTATAATCTCATGATTATTAATTTTAGTAATCCATTTAAGTTGTCATCTCCAAAATTCAAATAAATCCCATGCGCCGCTGGCTTCGCACCTTAATTATCTTTCCCACCCTGTTCCTTACCGCTTGCGCGATGGGACCCGATTTTATTCGTCCGCAAGTCGATGTCGCGGAGAAATTCCGGCTCGATCCGGTCGAGGGAGAGTCGATTGCCAATCTGCGCTGGTGGGAGTTGCTACAGGATGAAACGCTGCAACAGCTGATCCGGCAGGCATTACAGGAGAATAAGGATCTCAAACGAGCTATCGCCAGTGTCGAGGAATTTCAGGCGAAATCGCGCATTGCGTTCATGGATTTTGTACCTCATGTGGATTACGATGCAAACGCACCGGCGTTTGGCACACTGGGGGGTTTTGGAATTCCCGGCTTCCCGACGCCTTTCAACTATTTCGGGCGAGGCACGCTAAACTGGGAAATCGATATCTGGGGCAGGATTCGCCGCTCCAACGAAGCCGCCCGCGCCGAACTGATGGCACGAGAGGAGAATCGCCGCGCGATCGTCCTGGCGCTCATCAGCGCAGTCGCACAATCCTATTTCGATCTTTTGCAATTTGACATTCAACGGGATATTGCGCATCGCGCATTGTCTTCATGGGAAGAATCCGTTGCTATTTCGCGCGCGCAGCTGCAAGGCGGCATTATTTCGCGCCTCGATCTGGATCAGTTCGAGGCGGAGCGGGCGAATGCAGCTTCCCGGGTGGCCGAAATTGAGCGCCGTGTGGTACAAAAAGAGAATGAACTCAGCGTGTTGCTGGGCAGAAACCCGGTAGCGATAGCGCGCAGGCATCTTCTGACAGAACAGATGATTCCGCCCGAAGTGCCCGCCGGGCTGCCGTCCGAATTGCTGCAACGGCGCCCCGATATTCTTCAGGCCGAACAAGCTTTGGCAGCCGCCACCGCCCGGATCGGCGCGGCTAAAGCAGCGCGGTTTCCCAAATTGTCGATTACCGGTTTTTTAGGTGTGGCCAGTCCGGCTTTATCCAATCTGCTCCTTTCCGGCAGCGAGTTTGGCGTCGGGGGGCTGGGTTTAGCGGGTCCATTGCTCAATGCGCAGAGCCTGGGCTTTGAGCAACGGGCCGCGGAAGCGCAAGCAAAACAGGCGTTAGCGCAATATGAGCAAACGATCCTGATCGCATTCAAGGAAGTGGAAGACGCATTAGTGGCGATCCGCACCATCGGCGAACAACTCAAGGCACAGCGGCAGCAGGTTGAAGCGCTGCACTCGGCTTTGCACATTGCAAACTTGCGCTATCAGGGCGGTATTACCAGCTATGTCGATGTGCTGCTCGCCAAACGCAACCTGTTTGACGCTGAATTCTCCCTGAGCGCGGCACAGCGCTTTCATCTGGTATCCGTTGTTCAGCTATACAATGCGCTGGGTGGCGGGTGGACACCGGAAAGCGGCCGCGATAATGACACCAAGTAAAACTATACTGAACTCACACGCATCAACACGGAGGGAATCATCATGAATGACTATCAAATCGCTGTCGTTGTGGGCAGTCTGCGGCAGGATTCATTTAACCAAAAGCTGGCGCACGCCATCGCCAAATTATCGCCCCCGGGGTTTTCATTCAAACACATCCGGATTGATGATCTACCGCTTTATAATCAAGATGATGACAGCAATCCGGCGGAACCGGTAAAACGGTTAAAAGCCGAGATCGGCGCAGCGCATGGGTTATTGTTTGTCACACCGGAATACAACCGCTCAATCCCCGGCGTACTTAAAAATGCCATTGATCATGCTTCCCGTCCCTATGGCCAAAGCGCCTGGCCGGGCAAACCCGCCGGTGTTCTCGGCGTATCGGCAGGCGCTATTGGCACAGCGATGGCGCAGCAGCACTTGCGCAATATTCTGGCGTATCTGGATATGCCCACACTGGGGCAGCCCGAAGCGTTTATCCAAATGAAAGAGGGGTTATTCGATGCAAACGGGGATATCGGCGCGGGCAGCAGACAATTCCTGCAAAACTGGATGGATCGCTATATCGCCTGGGTTAAGAAACATGTTGCCGGCGCGTGATTTTATAATTCTGATGATTGAACATGATGCTTAATAAAGAATGTAGAACCATGAAGTTAACGATGCGGCGAAATATGGATAGAATCTTTTGGTGTATCGGATTTTGCCTGATTCTTGTGACCGGCTGCGCCGAAAAAGCACCTATGGATGTTGCTGCACCGGCCCCGCAGGTCGAAGTCATCACGGTAACCACGCAAGTGATCCAGGATGAACCGGAATTCATCGGGCAAACGGAGGCTTTCCGTCCGGTTGAGATCCGCTCGCAAGTCAGCGGGATCATCAAAAAGGTTTTCTTTACCGAAGGCCGCAATATCAAAAAGGGCGATCAGTTATACCTGATCGATCCGGTTCCGTTCAGAGCCATCTATCTCAGCGCCAAAGCCAAAGTAGCGCAGGCTGAGGCGCGGCTCGATCTGGCCAAGCAGGATTTGGCGCGCGTGCTGCCATTGCTGGAACAGCAAGCGGTCAGTAAAAAAAATGTCGATGACGCGCAAGCCGAGGTTCGCGGCGCCAAAGCATTCCTGGAAGCGGCCCAGAATGATCTGATCAAAGCCAAATTTGACCTGGATAATACAGCGATTTCCGCGCCGGTAAACGGCCGCATTGGCCGCAGCCATTTCTATGAGGGAAGATTGATTTCCGCTCAGGAAACGCTTCTCGCAACCATCGACCAGCTGGATCCGATGTATGTCAACGTCAGCGTTCCCGAGAGCTATCTGCTGCGCCGCCGCCGCGAGCTCGCGGAGCAGAAGGTGCAGCGGCCGGATATTTTTCAGTTACGCGGCGTCATGACTTTCTCGGATGGCAGTGTCTATCCGCAGGAAGGCGTGCTCGATTTTGCAGATGTTGCCTTGCGGCCTGAAACGGGCACATTGCAGGGACGATTTGTATTTCCCAATCCTGAAGGCGCTTTCGCGCCGGGACAATCCTATTTTTATCCCGGCCAGTTCGTCAAGATCCGCATTAAAGGCTATACCCGCACCGAGGCCATCCTGATTCCGCAACGCGCTGTACAGCAAGGACCCAGCGGTTCGTTTGTGTATGTCATCGATAAGGAAGACAAAGCGGAACTCAGAGCTATCCGCGCCAGCATGTGGCGTGGAAAGGAATGGCTGATCGAAGAAGGTCTGCGCCCTGGGGAACGGGTGGTGGTGGAAGGTTTCTTCCGGATCCTTCCGGGCGCCCAGGTCGATCCTGTAACCAGTCAGAAAGAAACAGCCTCATCAGCCCATAGCGCCGAGGAACCCAATCAACAAAGTACGCCATGAATTCTCATTTCTTCATTGACCGGCCCATTTTCGCCTCGGTCCTATCCATTATCATTGTCGTCATCGGCTTAGTTGCCCTACAGAAGCTACCCGTCGCGCAATTTCCGCAAATTACGCCGCCGATGGTGCAGATCGACGCGGATTATCCCGGCGCCAGCGCGGAAGTCGTGGCGGAAGCGGTGGCGCGGCCCATCGAAGTGCAACTGCCGGGTATCGATAATCTTTTGTATTATGAATCGACCAGCACGAACGACGGGCATATGACCATGAAACTCACGTTCGAGATTGGAACCGACGTGGATATTGCGCAGGTGCAAACGCAGAACCGGCAGCGCTTGGCTGAACCGCAACTGCCTGATGAAGTTGTACGGCAAGGCATTACTGTTAAAAAAACATCGCCTGATTTACTAGCGGTGATTGCGTTGAGTTCCACCGATCCCAAGCATGACACCGTTTTTCTCTCAAACTATACTTTGCTGCGCGTTCTCGATAACGTCAAACGGCTTCCCGGTGTTGGGGATGCGGTTATTTTCGGCGGACAAAATTACTCCATGCGGCTGATTCTCGATCCCGTCCGCATGGCGCAACTCAATATCACACCCACCGAAATTGCATCCGTGGTCAGAGAGCAGAACCGGGATTTTCCAGCCGGCAGAATAGGCCGCGAACCTACGCCCAATGGCACGGAATTGACCATACCGGTGATTACCCGCGGCCGTATGAGCGAAGTCAGGGAATTTGAAGACATGATTATCCGCGCTTATCCGGATGGCGCCATGGTGCGTATGCGCGATGTCGCGCGCGTGGAATTGGGCGCTCAATCCTATGATTTGCAGGGACGGTGGAATGGAAAGCCCAATACGTTCTTACTCACCTTTCTGTCGCCGGGCGCAAATGCGCTCGACACCGTGCGACGGGTTCGCGACGAAATGGATAAAGTTTCCAGCAGCTTTCCGGCCGGTGTGTCTTACGATATCCCTTACGACACGACGACATTCATTGATGTATCTATCAGGGAAGTGGTCAAGACACTCGCCGAAGCATTGATATTGGTCATTCTGGTTGTTTTTCTGTTTTTGCAAAGCTGGCGCGCCACGCTGATTCCGGCGCTCGCCGTGCCCATTTCACTGATCGGAACGCTGGCCGGTATGGATATGCTGGGATTCTCGATCAATACCCTCACGCTTTTCGGTATGGTTCTGGCCGTCGGTATCGTGGTGGATGATGCGATTGTCGTCGTGGAAAATGTCGAGCGGCATATGACCCAAGGCGGACTCTCGCCCCGGGATGCGGCAATAAAAGCCATGACCGAAGTAACCGGGCCGGTGATTGCCATCGTGCTGGTACTGGCCGCGGTATTTGTACCCGTGGCGTTCTTAGGTGGCATCACCGGGGAATTGTATAAGCAATTTGCCATTACTATTGCGCTATCCGTGGCTATTTCCGGATTTGTCGCGTTGACGCTCAGCCCGGCGCTGTGCGCCTTGGTGCTCAAGCCAAGTCATGGCACACCCGCGCGATTCTGGGAAACATTCAACCGGTTTTTTGATTGGGCCCAGGCAAGGTATACCGGAGCGGTCGGGGCCGTCATCAAACGATCCGTGATTTCGCTTGCCATTTTCACGATGCTGATACTGGTTATTGCGGGTCTGTTCAAAACCATTCCGGGAAGCTTTCTGCCGGAAGAGGATCAAGGATATTTCATCACCGTCGTGCAATTGCCCGAAGGTGCTTCCATGACGCGTACCATCGAGGTGCTGGAAAAAATTGAAGGGTACTTTCAAGCCAATCCGGCGGTGCATTCCACCGACACGCTGGCCGGACAGAATTTTGTTTTCGGTACTCGCGGAACCAATCAAGCCACGATGTTTATCCCGTTGCATCATTGGGACGAACGTGCGCATGCCGACGAGCAAGTGCCCGGCCTGATCGCGGCAGCTTATCAGGAATTCGCCAAAATTCCGGAAGCGTTGATTCTGGCTTTTAATGCGCCTTCGATCCCCGGTTTGGGCTCCACCGGCGGTTTCTCAGCGCAATTGCAGGATCCCGGCGGCGGCGATTTCGCTGAATTTGCCGCCGTGGCCCAGGAGTTTGTCGCCAAAGCCACAGAACATCCGGCGATTGCTGTGGCCAGTACCAATTTCCGCATCAGCGCGCCGCGACTGTTCGCGACAGTAGATCGCGAACGTGCCAAGGCGCTGGGTGTTCCGATTTCGGAGGTATTCGATACCATGCAGGCTTATTTTGGCAATCTGTATGTCAATGATTTTGTGAAATTCGGCCGTATTTACCGAGTGCAGACCGAAGCATTGCCTGAATACCGCTCCAACCCGGATGACATCAGCAAGATTTATGTGCGCGCCCGGTCGGGTACCACGCACACCATGATTCCACTGGATTCGGTGGTCACCACCGAGTTCAACAGCGGACCGGATCCGGTGACGCATTTCAACGGATTCAATTCAGCGCTCATATTGGGCGGCGCGGCGCCCGGTTACAGTTCGGGACAAGCGCTTGAAGCGTTGCAGCAAGTCGCCGACGAAATTTTGACACCCAAAGGATATTCGATCGATTGGAGCGGAATATCCTTGCAAGAACGGAAGGCGAGCGGGCAATCGACTTACGTATTCGCTTTCGCCTTGCTGATGGTATTTCTGGTGCTGGCCGCCTTGTACGAAAGCTGGTCTATTCCATTCGCGGTTATTTTAGCGATCCCTTTTGGAATTCTGGGCGCTTTTCTGGCAATTTGGGCGCGGGATTTAACCAATGATATTTACTTTCAAATCGGATTGGTGACCTTGATAGGATTGGCGGCCAAAAATGCCATTCTGATCGTGGAATTCGCCAATCAGCGGCATGCGGCAGGAATGCCATTGATCGACGCCGCGCTGGAAGCCGCGCGGCTGCGTTTCCGCCCGATCATCATGACGTCGATGGCATTCATTCTGGGCGTACTGCCACTGGTGATTGCATCCGGCGCGGGCGCGGCCAGCCGCCATTCGATCGGCACCGGCGTATTCGGCGGCATGCTGGCGGCAACGTTCCTGGCAATCTTTTTCGTGCCGCTGTTTTTTGTGCTGATCGGTAAGCTGACGCGACGTAACAAACCGCCGTTGTCCGAAACCGGATCAGGATCGGCAGAAACCGTTGCATTGCCGCAGCCGCAAGCGGATCCGCCTGCGCAATCCGATGAAGGAAAGTCATTGTGAAGCAACTGGGATTTCTCAGGATAATTACTGCATCGAGTCTGCTGGCAGCCAGCGCGGCTATCGCGCAAGAGGGGCCGCAATCGCGCCTGCCGACTGTCGAATTGACCGCCGGGATGTACGTGATTCAGGCTGAAGTGGCGCAAACGCACCAGCAGCACAGTATCGGCCTGATGCACCGCCAGTCGATGGGTGTCAACGAAGGTATGTTGTTTGTGTATCCGTCGGCGGAAATTCGCTGTTACTGGATGCGCAACACGCTGATTCCGCTGACCATCGCGTTTCTCGACGACGACGGCGCGATTGTGAACCTGAAGGATATGGAACCGCACACCGAACGCTCGAATTGCTCAATCAAGCCGGTGCGCTACGCGCTGGAAATGAACCGGGGCTGGTTCGATCAACGCGGCATCAAACCAGGGTTCCGGTTACGCGGCATTCCATCTGCTTCGGGAAATGGCCTGTAATTCCGGCCAAATCCGAATGTCAGGCGGCTTTAAACAGCATGGCTGGATCCACGCCCGGTGGCGCGGCGTGGTTCGCTGAAACGCCGGCGGGAGGGTTGCGCAACACCCGCGCTTACTTGTTTTGGCGCGGATTGTTTGTTACCGCTCCGGCTTTTGGGAAGATTGCGTGACGGCGCAGCACTCGCGGTTCGCGGTTCGCGGCCCCGGCCATTGGTAATCGGCTCCGCTTTGATCCGGGGATCCGGTTCAAAGCCGGATACAATCTCGTTCGGCAATTGATGCTTAATCAGTTTCTCGATCCCGGTAAGCAGTTTTGCTTCATCGATACACACCAGCGACACCGCATCGCCTTCCGCGCCAGCGCGGCCAGTGCGGCCAATGCGATGAACATAATCTTCGGGAACATTCGGCAGTTCAAAATTCACAACGTGCGGCAGTTCACTGATATCGATACCGCGCGCGGCGATATCGGTGGCAACCAGGACTTGCAAATCGCCCGTCTTGAATTTTGCCAATGCCTGCGTGCGCGCTGATTGGCTTTTATTGCCATGAATCGCAAGCGCCGGAATATCGCTTTTGGTCAGAAATTCCGCCAATTTATTGGCGCCATGCTTGGTGCGGGTAAATACCAGCACCTGCGACCATCGATGTTGCTTAATCAAATGCCCGAGGAGTTCACGCTTGCGCTCGCGATCCACCGGATGCACCACATGCGTAACCTTATCGGCAATCGCGTTACGGCGCGCCGCTTCGATCAGAACCGGCTGGTTGAGCAGACTATCCGCCAGCGCCCGGATTTCGTCCGAGAAAGTCGCCGAGAATAATAAGTTTTGCCGTTGCTTCGGCAATAGCGCCAGTATTTTCTTGATATCCCGGATAAATCCCATATCAAGCATGCGATCGGCTTCATCCAGCACAAGGATTTCAATTTGAGACAGGCTCAGCGTTTTTTGCTGCACATGATCCAATAACCGTCCGGGTGTAGCAACCAGAATATCCACCCGGCTTTTCAGACGGGTGATTTGCGGGTTGATGTTCACGCCGCCGATCATCATCATGGAGCTTAATTTCAAGTATTTGCCGTAATCCCGCACGCTTTCTTCGACCTGCGCCGCGAGTTCGCGCGTCGGCACCAGAATCAGCGCCCGTATCGGCGGACGGCCGCTGGACGGTCCTTTGATACTTTTATCGGAAAGCCGGTGCAGAACCGGCAAGGTAAAACCGGCGGTTTTGCCGGTTCCGGTTTGCGCCCCGGCCAGCAGATCGCCGCCCGCCAAGACGGCTGGAATGGCTTGCGCCTGAATAGGTGTTGGTGTGGTATAACCGCGTTCGGTAACCGCACGGATAATTTCATCGGACAAGCCGAAAGTAGAAAAAGACATAGTACTCCAAAGAGGATTAATAGCTGTCATCCCGCAATGGGAGGACATATAGGGCAAACGGATGAGGAAAACTGCCAAAAGGGCATCTAAAAAATCAAAGCGCTACGCAATAAGAGGTGTTAACAGAGATGTCGCAGCATCAAGTTGATACGTAAGGAAGCATTCTAGCGGAACAGGCTAAGCAGGCAATCAACATTCGGTTTGCTCACAAATTTGTGATCATTAGCGATGTTCGTAAATCCAAATCTTGCACGGAGTATAATACGGATTGAAGTTAAAATCTCAATAATCATCAATAAATTTCTAATTCTTCCATGTATTTATATGCGGCAACCTTGCTGACAGCATCGTCAGCGCGATCATGAGCAACGATCCGGTCATCCGCTGGCACGAATCCGGCGAGGAAAAATCCGCGCGCTGGCAAAGCGAAAAAGGCTTGCCGCCGCCGAAACGCGTGCAAATCATCGACGACCGCATGTCCGCCGATAGTGCTTACCGCTTGGCGTGCGAAGGCACGTCATTACTATGGCGCGGCGATTTCCAAAATGCCAAGTTATTGTTGCAAGCGATTGCGCGGCGCATCGACAAAAAACCGGCGCACAGAAAAAAGCCGGAAAACCTGACGCCAATAGAATTATTTCACCGGCACCGCCTGATGCAATCGCAACGCGCGCAAACACTGGACAAACTACTGATTCTGTTTGAAGCGGATCATGCCATCGCGTTACGCCGCGCGCCGGATGTCCGCAATGCCTGCCTGGAAGCATGGGGCCCGTGCAGTGAACCGTCCATTGCTTCGTTGCGTGAGCTGTTGGGATTGATCGGCGCGCACGAATGGCGCAAGAAGGGCATCGATATCCCGGCATTGAGCATCACGATTCATTCGCATTACGGCGTGTTTGCGCCGGTTCGCAACGAATATATACAGCTCGTCGCACAGGCAGCTCCTCCCAAGTTACTGACAACGCAGTCGATTGCGTTCGACATCGGTACTGGCACCGGCGTATTGGCTGCGGCATTGGCGCAGCGCGGTATTCAGCGCATCGTCGCAACCGATCATGATCCACGTGCGCTTGATTGCGCGCGCGACAATCTGGCGCGATTGAACTTGACCGATAAAATTGAATTGCTACAGACCGACCTTTTTCCGCAAGAACAGGCAGCGTTGATCGTGTGCAATCCGCCGTGGGTTCCGGCACGCCCGGCTTCACCGCTGGAGCACGCCATTTTCGACCCGGAAAGCCGCATGCTGCGCGGATTTCTGCAAGGCTTGCGCGATCATCTGCTGCCAGGAGGAGAAGGCTGGTTGATATTATCGGATTTTGCCGAGCATCTGGGACTGCGTACCCGCGAAGCATTGCTGCAAATGATCGATACCGCTGGCCTGCAGGTACTGTCGAAATCCGACATCAAACCCCGCCATCCAAAGGTTGCCGATACCAACGACCCGCTGCACGCCGCCCGCGCAGCGGAACTCACATCATTGTGGCGGCTTGCGGCAAAATAGCCGCCGCACGCTTACAATTCCGTGTATTTCTTGGCGCTCCCCTTCGATTTCTCCACCGGATACTTACGCGCGTTTTTCTCCATTTTCTCCAGCACGATCTGCTTCACGTCGAGGTCATATTTGTCGGCGAGCAGCAACGCAAAGGTAATCACATCGGCCAGCTCTTCCTTCACGCTATTAATATCCGCCTGCTCCGGCGCTTTCCACAGAAAAACTTCCAGTAATTCCGCCGCTTCGATATTCAATGCCATCGCCAGGTCCTTGGCATTATGAAATTGCGCCCAATCGCGCTCATCGCGGAATTTTCGCAAAATTTCGGTGAGTTGCTGGATGTCGTTCAATCTTCTCAATCCGTTATTGCGCAGCGCCTTTGCAAGATTCCAACTCGTCAATGGAATCCAATAGCCGCCGAGCGTTGGCAGGTGAGCGGAGCAAATACAGGGTTTCTTCCAGCACCTGATAATCTTCGAGAGAAATCAGAACAACCGGCGCTCCCTTTTTCCGAGTAATAATGACAGGCGCATGATCGTTGCAAACCGCCTCCATTGTTTTGCCTAAGTTAGCGCGCGCTGCTGTGTAGCTGATTGCATTCATAGAATTTTCATGAATACTGTAAACAACGCTAGGAATTCTTACAAATAAAGACATTTACTAAATGCATCACAAAAAACTTGGTGCTTCTTTGTTACGCAGATCCAAATTCAAACAATTTGGTTTAATGACCGAATGGGACCAATGCTGTTCCATTGATTGAGTGAATGCTGGTCGAACCAGCTTTGCTCGCAATTCCAACCACTCACCGCTATCGAAACGAAGATAAATTCCCTCTGCAGGTTGAGAACTCAGCGCCGATTGTGACAATAATTTTGTAAGATTAGCGAGGGTAAAACGTCCATACGCGATTCTAGGTACTGAAATAATTTTCATCTTTTTAAAAAAATCATCTCTGCGATTGGAAGACAAAAAACGTCCAACTTGTTTGTCATAAATATCAAAACCCAGACACCAATCCGGCAATCGATCATAAAAAACCGAATGCTGTGCAAAGCACCACTCTCCAAAAAAAATATAGCGATCGGTCAGGATATCGAACAGAATATCGTTTCTAAGAGCAAGCCATTCTCCAAGCTTTTTCCATTGACCGGAACTTGGAAGATGTAGGTAAGCGCCTCGATTTTGAGCACGCATGTTTCCGCTATGATCAAAAGAGATCCCTAAATTTGCACCATCTACTTTTTCCTCGATAGTAAGTTCGTGCTGAAGAAAATCGTTTCGCTCGAACTCTGACATTACTTTATCGCCACGAATTTCAACATCATTCAATATTGCCAAATGCGGAGTGGAAGGAAATTTGAAAAAATCGTGCTTCACTTACCTATTTTCTCCAAAAACTTAACTCTGACATATTCCTGACAAAGAAATTGAACAGTAATACCAACTTCTTCCAGTGGTTCTTTCCATCCCCACCACTTGCTATCAGTTGCTTGTAAGATAGGAGGTTTTTCAGGATGAGCGTATGAAGTAGCAACAAACTTCCGATCTGAATTATCAAATTTATTCAAACCATTATGAGCGGGAAATTGATCGTATGTTTCTCCATTTTTTGTAATCAATACCCGGTCAGAGTCGGGTAAATTCCATTGATTATCGTGAACCCACTTCAAGAAACGATCGCCCACGCCAGGCTGCCCTCTCATGGAAAGTTGTTGCTGGTATTCTGCAAAAATTTCACCATTAGCATCAATCACCAACCCACCTCTCTTGACGGCATGCTCAATAGCTTCAATGCAGGCAAAGACACAACTGACTAGTTCGGGAGGGATCGCATCTGGGTCAAGCGCACGATTGGCTGTTTTCGGGACGTTGGTGTCAACGAGGAATTTCTTTGGCAAGTTCATTCAGTCGCCTCCGATTTCTCTGTGCTCTGTTGCATCCGCTTTTTCATTGATGCTTTAGTCTGCGCAGTAATGTCTCCCATCTCGTCGCCAAAGAAGTTTGGTGGCCAGTTTTGTATATTGCCGAAAATGTCCATTTGCAGCAGCTCCAATGTAGCGGGAGTCTTAGTGATATTGGCGAAGTAAGCTGATACCTTATTCTGGGATACAACATCCTCGGCAATTCGTCTTTGCAGGCGCCTTAGAAAATGCTCGGAATGGGTTTCAATGATCAATTGGATATTTCTATCATGGCCGTTTTCTTTTGAATTAATAACATCAATCATGACATCTGCTAAAACAGACTGTGCACTTGGATGAAGATGAATTTCTGGTTGCTCCATCAAAATGATAGATCCAGGAGGTGCATAAAAACACTGCACAAGAACCGGAAGTACTTGTGAAATACCAAACCCAACATCTGGCAGATCAACCCCATCCTTTGATCCTTTGGCCAGAACTTTTACTTTGTATAGCTGCTCAGAAATATGCTCAACTTTAAAAGATTCGATCAATCCCATTTCTTTGAGCTTCAATGCGATTACTTCTTCAAATAATTTCGCTGGAGAAGCTCTTTTTGCTCCAGGTTTAACAATACTTATCTTCCTCCTACGAGCCGATAAAATAGCTGCAATCGTGTTCTCACCGGAAAAACCTACACTCTCGGGTGCATTTCCACCCCATGTGTAAATTCTATCCGCTTTTGTTCGTAATGGCCCTAAGTAACAAATAGACTTAAATAGCTGTTCTTGCTCGAAATTCAGAAACTGCACAAATTCTGCATTCTGATAGTAGGCAACAGCCTCGTCTGGAAAACCGTAAAAACGAACAACATCTTTTAATGCCCAACCTCGCATCCTTTTTCTTAATAGATCATATTGTTCAGCTGTTACTTGATACTCATTGGAACCTTTCTTATGTGACAATTCCACAGATAAACTCTGTACTTCATTCTGTATCAATTGATATTTCAATTTTTCTACTACAGATAAGTGTTGATCTTTATCGGATAAACCAACTATGGCTTGGAAAGCAAGCTCATTTCCAGAAAATGATCTTTCTGAGACTGGATCTTTAAACCTCAAGGTATCAGGTAATAACCAGTGGTATTCAAATGCGATCTTATTTTCTGGATCTCGGTGAAAAACCATCTCCTGGTAAGAGCCAAGTTGAACAACTGAGTTTCTACCCCCAGGATAAAATACTGCCTTACGATCCGGAGATTCAATGGTTTGTTTTAACATCATCAGAAACTGACCAATGCTGGATTTTCCAGAACTATTAGCTCCAAAAAATAGAGAAATCGGAGCTAAGCGAATTTCTCCTGTATCTTTCCATCCTTTGAAGTTTTGTATCCGCAATCGCTTGAGCATCTTATTTTGTATCCTTTTTTAGAATCACCAAACCGATGAAGATCAAATTTCATTTAACTCTTGAGAACAACATTAATATGCAGATCAACACCTTTCTCCACTTCGTCCAATGTCCAGCTCTTGCCTGCCTTTTCCAGACGATCTATCGTCAAGTGTTTTTCCTCCAACTCATCGAGATGCTCCAAGATCGCTTCACGCACATAATAGGTCTTGGTGCGACCGGTTTTAGCAGCCAGTTCGGCTAGGCGGTTTTCGATTTCTTCCGGTAATTTAATTGCCAGCATGAATATCCTCTTTTGATAAATCGTTGATTTTCCAATTCATCCAGTTCAATTACCACGCATCGATTTTCTGCTTCAGTTGTTCACTCGTCAGCGTTTTTCCCTGCATGACAACTTCTCGCCCTTTTCTGATTTTGTCCAACAGGTATAGCCGGTACATGATCTCATCCATGTCCGCATCTTCCGGTAATTGATGAATGGTTTTTAATGCTTCTTGTTTGATCGCCTCCATTTTGCTACCTCACTAATTACTAAACAACCACCGGCTAAAGCCGGTGGGTTTGAGTTACGGACTGAAAGTCCGGATACGCGTCGACTAAACGACGCGTCTTATTCCGGCTCCATTTTAAAATTGTCGTTTGGATTTGGCTCAAAA
>WBZO01001561.1_pt1 | contig 34811 bp, 32 predicted proteins | sample 5204261 | NCBI WGS metagenome assembly WBZO01 (sample SAMN12412400, study PRJNA552823) | activated sludge metagenome | isolation source: activated sludge from anammox sidestream of wastewater treatment plant... | place: USA: North Carolina | collected 2017-09
ACGCAGAAACGAAGTATTCAACAAGCTTCATCGCGAGGTGCTTTATGAGTAGATGCAAAGAGATCCTCATTCTTGTCTGTTGTCTCTTCGCAGCCGTTGGAGGAGGGTTCCTTACCGCCCCCTCTTCACTTGCGGCTACCTACTATGTGTCCACGACGGGCAATGATGCCAATCCTGGCACATTGGCAGCCCCGTTCCGAACAGTACTGACGGGTGTTCTTGCCCTTCGGGCAGGCGATATCTTGCAAATCAGGGGAGGAACCTATCCTGAAGCACTCATCGGCAACATTCCGCCGGGACTCTCGTGGGCTGCCCCTGTGACCGTGTCGGCATATCCGGGTGAACAAGTCATCCTCAGACCCAATTCGGGCGTTTCACGAGTCATTGAGTTTGACGGAGAAGGAGATGCCTACATAATCATCAAGGGGCTGATTCTTGATGGAGCGAACGTCGGCTATGATGTTCTGAAAATCGGAGGTGACCCCGGCAAAGGCATCGCCCATCACATTCGTATTCAAGACACCGAGATCAAGAATTCGCCCGGCCCAGGCATCGTGGTGGATGGCACGCTCTACTCCGGTTTCTCCTCCACTCCAGGATGCTGTAACGAGTTCATCAATAACCACGTGCATCACAATGGGACGACCGTCAACAACCAGGGGTTCTATGTCCGATCGGGATACAACCTGTTTGAATTGAACGACGTACACGACAACAAATGCTCTGGTATCGATGCATTTGTGTCCGGCGGGAGTCAGCCCAACAACAACATCATCCGCAGGAACAAGGTGTATAGCAACGGCCTCACCAACACAAAGGGTGGCGGCATTCTCATAGGCGGGCTCAACGGTATCGTCGAGAACAATCTCGTGTTCGGAAACCGGGATTATGGAATTTATGTGTTTGGCCCCAACCAACGTGACCACAAGGTCCAGAACAACACCGCCTATAACAACACCATGTATGGCATCTGGATTGATCCAGCCAGCGTCAACACCTTGGTCGCCAACAATATTCTGTACCAGAACGGAATCACTGCGGTGAATGATCAAGGCGTCGGCACGATCCAGATGAACAATCTCACTGTAAATCCTCTGTTCATCAATCCGACACTCAACGATTTTCGCCTACAGTCGAACAGCCCTGCCATTAATCGCGGCATCACGATTCAGGGATTGTTTGTGGATATTGCGGGGAACCAACGCGGCATGGATCCGTATGACATCGGGGCCTATGAGTTTCAATCCAGCACCGACACTACTCCCCCATCACCGCCACGAATTCTTAGCATTCTCTAGGCAGTGGAGTGGAGTCGATAGTTGAAACACCGTGCGGCAGACGTGACTGAGGTACCATCTAAGAGGCATGGCCTCACGTCCATGCGTAACCCCCTGCGCTTCGGTGGGCAAGCATGTTCGTGACCATCCCCTGGATCTTCAGGAGTCGACGATTATGTGGATAGAGCTGAAGAAGCCCTGAGATCCCACGCAACCCCGCGTGATTGATCAGAGGCCGAAGAAAAGGATGAGGCACGAATGCCCGGTGAACGGGCTTCGCCTCAAATCCAACCTTTGTCTTGAACGTATGCAACCCTGACTCACCATCCGACAGCTGCACGGAGCTCAGTCCGTAACTCACGAGATCGCATTCCCCATTCGTGAGGTATTTCGACAACGCGGAATACATGAGCGCGTCATTGGGTCGTGCCGGCAAGTGCGCGTTCATCGAAAAGCACCCCTCGATCTCAGCCCATCGCTCCACCCGAGTGATCGACAGAAAACCGGCAAGCGCTCCATCCTTCCATGCCCCTAGAAATATGTGATTGGGGCAGCGGAGCCTGGCTGAGAAGCGCTTCTGAAAGCAGGCTGCAGTGCCGTCGCTGAGGCCGACTCGTGTCCTCGTATCGGCGTAGGCCGCGAGACCATGATCCAGTAACTGTTGCCCCGTCGCTTCCACGATTTTGAGTTCGTCCAGCCCTCTCCGAACATTCCTTCTAAAAGCAGAAGGCAGCTTCTCAAGGCGATACTCACGGTCTCTGCAGAGGTAGAGAAAAGCGTTTGCCGGGAGCCGGTCCGTTGGCTCAAGCAGGTAGCTCACGACGCCGACCTTCCCCAGTTTGAATACCTGCCGAAGCTCATCCGCCTGGGGAGGCGTAGTGTCGAAGGTCGGCATTCGGATCAGGCCGAACCTTTCAGCTTCGAGCCAAAATGTGCGCTCACTTCCCGGGATGATCGTGGCGCCGGAATTTCTTAACTGAGCCGCATAGTCTTTCAGGGTCAACACGAAGGCGCTCCTATTCATCACGTGAATTGGATCACATCTTTGCGACGGACTTCGGATTTGTTGAGCCTTGGACAGTCGCTCGCGAGCGCGCCTCATGGGTACCGGAAACCGCAAGACGATAAACATCGCACACTCTCTGCCCCACCCGGTCAATGCTCAGGAGTTCCATGCTGTCTCGCCCGTTGCTTCGTTTCCCTGCGATCAGAATTTCGATCAGCGCCCGGCCGATCGCAACCGGCTCTCTGCTCACGATCTTCGAGTGACTGACTCCAAACAGCCGTTCGCCCACATCACCCACAGGTACGGAAACGATCGGCAAATTGCATGCGAGCGCCTCCTTCACTGCGTTAGGAGAGCCCTCCCGCTTGCTTGCGCAGAGAAGGACGTCGGCCGCGCGATAATACTGAGGCATGAGGTTGGGCTGAACATCATGGATGAGATGTAACTTGGCTGCAGGAATCTGTCGCCGCACGTAATCCATCGCGGCATTGGCTAAATCGAGCCCTTTCCTCTTCGGATTGCTCCCGATAACCAAGAGCACCGTCGGCGTATGTTGATCCCATTGAAGGATCTCGCGGGCCGGCCCTTTTTGGCCTGGTGAAAACAATTCCAAGTCCACACCGTTGGGAATCACCACCGCACGGTCCTTCCGCCACCAGAGTGCCTGGCGCAGTTCCTCACTCTTACAGATCATCGCTTTGGCAAAGAGAGCGCTGAGATTGGAGAGTAGGAACCCCACGCGCATGCGAATGCCGTCCATCTCAGCCCCTGACAGCAAGTCATGCCCACAAAAGGATACGACGGTCGGGTATCCGAGAAGTACGGCCATGAACCCTACAACCGACCCGTATTGCGCATGTACCAGATCAGGCTGGAATTCTGAGGCCACCTTATGCAGTTGCCGCCAACATTTCAGCAACCCGATCGGCGACCGGATGGTATCCATATCGCAACTGCGCACCTCGATTCCCGCTCGTTGCAATGAGTCGATCTGTCGATCGACAAAGATACCGGCATAGGGATACTGGGTCTTCAGGCTGGAATGGTTCGAAACCATCAGCACACGTAACCGATCAGTACCGCTCCCGTGGGGCATTGTCAGGCTGTTCTCCATCATTCCCTTGGCCGTTAGACCAGGACGCGGCCATTCAGCACCGCGTCGTTGAACATGGCACCCCGTTCGCTGTCGGGAGTTGCCAGCACGTGAACCGCAAGCAGCATGATGGCGCGCTGGTACAGTCCCTGGCGTGAAACGTGCTGCAACGCGGCTTTGTTGCAGAAGGCAGACACGATCGGCCGGTATTCCTCCGGCCGAAAGAACTCTGGTAGGCGGCTTGAAGCTCCCAATAATTCTTCCTTCATGCGGTGCCTGAAGTGATCGTCCGTCCACGCATCGACGGGAACCCCGAACCCCCATTTCGGTTTGTGTGCGACCGAGGGGGGGAGCCAGCGCTCCGCCACGCCCCGAAGGACCCTTTTCCCGATTCCCCGCCGCACCTTAAGGTCATGGGGTAAAGAAAGCCCGAAGGCCATGAGGTCCTCGTCCAGCATCGGAACTCGGACTTCTAAACTCTGTCTCATGCTCGCCGTATCGACCTTGAACAGATAGTCATTGACCAGCGGAAGACGCAGGTTGATTTCGGTCGCGAGTGCGGAGAGCCGCTCAATGCGAGTGGCGTCGGAAGGTAGATCATGGGACCATTGAGGTTCGAACAGGCGACGAACCGGTTCGCACTTCGCGTGATCAATCGCGAGCCGGCTCAGTTCGTCCTCGCGAATCCAAGAGAAAAGATCTCGAATGATGCCGACGTCGTCGGCACCGGCCAACTCGCGCAACCGATGTGGAAGATGCGAAGGAATGCAATTCAGCCGTGTGAAGGGAATCAACCCGACGGAGGCAACCCGTAGCAAAGGAGCAGGAAGATACTGCAACCTGGCGATTCTCTCCAGTTGCCAAAAGAGATTATAGCCGCCGAACCCCTCGTCGCCACCGTCACCGGAGAGGGCAACGGTGACATGGCGCCGCATCAGACGGCACACGGCGCTGACGGCAAACAGAGAAGTGTCGGCGAAGGGTTGGCCGGCGTGTGCCAAGAGGGCGCAGATCTGGTCCCAGGTGCCGCGATCCCCCTCCATATCGAGAGTCGTGTGGCGGCTACGGATCTGTTCCGCCACCGCCAGGGCAGCCCAGGTTTCATCATAGGACTCATCGGCGAATCGAACATTGAAGGTCTGTAACGTCCCCTTCACCGCCCGTTGGGCCGCCACACTGACCAGCGAGGAATCGATGCCGCCGCTTAAAAGACTGCCGAGCGGCACATCGCTCTCCAGTTGGCGTTGAACGGCGGTGGCGATCAAATCCTGAGCGTGATCGACGGCCTCGCCGAGATGGAGACTGAAGTTTGGAGTGAGAGACCAACGGTGGTAGCGCCTCGCGCGCCAGGTCAGCGAGTCGTGCGCCAGGCTCGCCTCGAGGATTTCACCTGCGTCGAGCGCTCGAATACCCCGGTAGAACGTCTCCGGCGCTGGGATATACAACAGGGCCGCATAGTCGTAGATCGCTTGCTTGTCCGGCCTCAGGTCGATACCCGGTACCAGCCGCAGTGCGTTCAGTTCGCTGGCAAAGGCCAGTCCGCCGCCGAGCGGGGAGAAGAACAGGGGCTTGATCCCGAATCGGTCTCTGGCCAAGAACAGGCTTTTCGTCCTGGTATCGTAGAGCGCGATCGCAAACATGCCCCGTAACAACTCGACGAAGCGGGCCCCCTCTTCTTCGTAGAGATGCGGTAGGATCTCCGAATCGGAATGCCCCTGAAATCGGTGCCCGGCTCGCTCGAGCCGCTGTCTGAGCTCTCGGTGGTTGTAAATCTCTCCGTTGAACACGCACCAGACAGTCCCTGTCTCGTTGGCCATCGGCTGTTTCCCGGCCGGAGAGAGGTCGATGATGCTCAGCCGCGTGTGGAGCAGCGTGGCGCCAGGGTTCGACCACGTCCCTTCCCCATCCGGCCCTCGATGGCGCAGTCGGCGCAGCATCGTTTCCGCCAGCGCGGCAGGATTCTCTTGATGACCGATCCATCCCCCGATGCCGCACATTTCTTATTCGTCCTTCCAGCCTGCGGCCCGATAGGCCGACAGTGTTTCCGCGAGCAACCGGTCCAGCCCGAATTCGCGGACGGCCTTGTCCCGTCCTGCCTCGCCCATCCGCCGTCGCAATTGTGGATCGCTCAGAATTCGGCCGATGTAGAGAGCGAGATCCTGCTCACGTCCTTGGGATACCACGAAGCCGGTTCTTCCATGCTCGACGAGAGCCCCGATATCGCCTGAATCCATGGCCACGACGGGGCGGCCGCTCGCCATCGCCTCCATCACAACGTTCGGACAACCTTCAATCTCCGACGTGTGCACCAACAGCGAGGCACGGTTGAGCTCGCTCGGAATATCGTCAAGCTGGCCCGGAAACGCGACCGTGCCTGCCAACCCAAGACTCCCGGCGAACTGCCGGAGGTGGTTCATTTGAGGGCCGTCGCCGACGATCCTCACCCTGAATCGATAGTGGTCCTGCTTGAGCGTCGCCGCCGTGGAGATCAGCCGATCCCACCGCTTGATCCCGACCAGGGACCCGACACCGATGAGGACCGGTTGGTCCGTGACCGCAGCTTGGTCTGTTTGAAAATGCAGGAGGTCGATCCCGTTGCGGACGACGTGGAGCGAGCGGGGGACAAACGGACTCCTACTCGCCCGTGCGGCATCAGCGGCTTGCCGGCTGTTGCAGATCTGAGTCGCGGGCCACCGTGCGCTCAACCGGCCGAGATAGGGGCCCGACTCCAGCTTGTCTGCATGAAAACTGCTGCGAATAGACCCGACCGCCAATACGTCCGTCCCGTAGGTTCCCCAGTGGGCGGCGAAGTTCGTATAGAAACTGTAGGAATGGACCACGGCAGGCGCAACTTCCTTCACAATTCTTCTGAACTCACCGAGCTTTCGGTGGGCGCTCAATGGACGGGTGAATGACCACACCGGGACGCCTAATGCCCGGAGCGGGGCCACGTAGCGATCCGCCTCGTTGTAAGTCCAGACGAAGACGGCCGGGTTGTAACGTCGGCGGTCCATCGTCTTGAGGAGATAGTAGAGCTGCCGTTCCAACCCCCCGGACCGCAACTGGCCGACCACATATAGGAGGCGGCGTCCGCTGACGTTCTCCTCCATGTGTCTCGTACCTGTCCGCGAAGGGCCTCCACCGTCCTGCATCCTGATCCCAGCGTAGGTTCAACGATAGGTCATGGGTCGCCGCGACGTCTCCTGGCGCCCTAACGGTGAAAACCGGGCCGACTCAACCGGCGCTGCGACGACTCCGCCTGGCCAAATCCACTGGCGAGCGCCCACGAGCAGGCCGAGCCCCAACGCGAATGACTTGTCGTAAAAGTTATGAGACTGAAGGAGCCACGCACCCAGCGTAACGAGGATGGCCATAAGGGCGAGCGAGAGTTCATCCTGGCCGCACTGCCGAGGGAGAGTTCTGTACGCTCGCCAGGCTAGCAGGAGGAACATGGCCAGTCCGCACGCACCCCAATAGATCGTTATCTGAATCACGCTGTTGTGCGCGCCGGTCACGTCGGCCCTTCCGATCGCTCCCCGCGCGAAGCCTTTTTCAAATCCCCATTTATTCCAGAAATTTCCCGCGCCGACGCCGGTCGCAATATACTCGGGCAAGCGTTCCAAAGCCGTGGTGTAGACCCACGCCCGGCTTTCCATCTTGCCGTGCTGCTTTTCGGTCGAGAAGGACATGCGTGACCAGATCACATTGGGCAAAGCTGCCAGCAGACCGACCGACAAGATGCCAACCAGTGCGAGTTTTCCCGCATGTTTAAACCCGTGCGCAAACACGATTGCACCGCAAGCCAACAAGGTGATCGCCGCTCCTCCTCGAGACATGGTGAGCAGCGTGGCGAGAAAGCAGAAACCAGCGACGCCGAGATAGAGCAATCGTTTCGAGGTGCCGTACATCAGTCCAAATGCCAAGGCTACGACCCCGCCCTGGGAACACATCAACGCCATGCTGTTCAAGTTGCCTTGCAGCGGGTTGTCTCGAAACGCATCGGCGCGAAGCTCCGACGCGTCCTGAAAGTTGCCTGCCGCCGACATGCTGAGGGTCCCGTAGGAAGTCAGAAAAAGAAGAAGGGACAACCATAGACTGGCGCAGAGGTACCCCGTCAGCCCCGCCCGCAAGGCAGCCCGGTCTCTGCAGAGGCAGGAAATCATCACGGCACCGCAGATGGCGAGCGCAAATCGTATCAAGTCTCTGTACATCGACAGCGGGCTCGTATACTCAAGCACCGCAGCAATGAGCAGGAACAGGAACGCCGAGACGAACACCGGATGGAGCCACACTCGGTCCAAGCAGGCCATTCGATTGATGACGACATAGGCCGCCAGCACCAGAAACATCGCGAAGATAATACTTAACCCGCCGATGTTCGGAACATGATTCTCCAGGGGAAGAAGCATCACCGTGGCCAGCAGCAAGCCCCGCTCCGCCGGCGTGCTTCGCGGAAACGGCTGCCCTGCCGAAGACGCGCCTAGAGGGTCACGACGGAGCGGATCTTCGTATCGCTGACCGATTGCCAATCCCATCTGCTCTCCGACCGATGTCGCTTCCCAACCCTTTGTGTCTACCTTTGCCGCTCGAACACAAATTCGTTACAGCCGTTGGAACGGCACTCCCGCAGGGTTTTGAGGTGAAAGCCGAGCTGTTCGTAGAAGCCCACCACCTCCTGCGGCTTTGCCACCTCGAAGGGATATCCGCCGAGCCAGTCGAACCAGTCACGAACGACGGACATGCCCCGCTGCTTCCTGTACTCCCGGTACCGCTTGAGCGGATGCTGCCCTTTGCTGAGGTCGGAAACCAGGCCGGCGAGGACGAAATAAGGAAAGAAGATTGCGATCATCAGAAGCCGGCCCACGAGTCCGGAACAGTAGACACGTTTGACCCCCGTCCAGACCTTCGACAGCCACCCCTGGTCGTTGTAGAGCGCGATACACAAAAGCCCCCCCGGCTTGACCAAGGCGACCACGTTCCGCAAGGCCTGCCACATGGATCCTGTGTGGTGAAGCACTCCCCAGGAATACACGATGTCCGACTGGGGAAGCGCCTGCACGATCGGCTGGTCGAGGATCGATCCCTCCTGGATGGTCCATGCCTCGTCGGAGGGAAAGTACCGTGCTTTGAGCTTATTCGCGCAGGCGACCGAGGCCGGATCGAAATCGAACGAATGCACCAGCGCTCCGGACCGTCTTGCGGCCAGACTGAACAGGCCGCTGCCCGATCCCACATCTAAAAACGTCTTCCCGGCAAGACTTCCCGACCCCAGCAGATCGTGAAGCGAGCGCTCGGCCGTTCGTATGCGGTCTTCGTCCAGCAGGTCGAGATAGCGGCGCCAATTCCGGCCGAATCCGAACCGGCGGCCCTCCCGGATCTCCTCGATCGCGAGACTCGTTTGGGACATGGTTTCCATTAGGAGTGTCCGGCGGCCATCGGGAGACAGCCTTTCAAGATGTCATCCAGCCGCTTGATGAGAGTGGGCCAGGCATAGGTGTCCGGACGTTTGGGCGATGGCGTATGTCCGGACATCGCATCGGATAACAGCGCGGCGAGGCGCTCGACCTCACTTGCCGGCACCTGCGCTGCAAGGCCGGTAGTCTCGACGATGGTTTCCAAGTCCGCCCCTGACGGCCCCACGATCACCGTGGGGGTCCCTAAGCCGATGGCATCGAAGAGCTTCCCCGTGACGATGCCCTTATCCGCCTGCGCCTTGTCTTCCAGAACGGACGTGATGACGATCGCGACTCCGGCCCCACGAATGGCCGACAGAGCCTCCGCCCGGCTGACCCGTCCGTGGGTTTCGACGTGCTCGAGCACTCCGCACCGACGTGCCTCCGCCTGCACATGGTCTCCTTGGGGGCCGTAGTAATGAAATCGCCAGGGCCTCTCGCCCCCGTTGAGTCTCTCCTTCAGAATCCGCAACGCCCGCATGACGGGAGTGACGACCCGCTTCGGCGGATAGAAGATGCCCGTATAGACGATGGCGAAGTGGTCGAACGGTTGCGGCAGGACCGAAGCCATCTCTTCCGGGTCAAACCCGTTCGTGACGACGTGGAAATTGGGCCTACCGGCGATGGGCGTTGCGAGCAGGGACGTGGAAATCGCCGTCACCGCCGCCGCCCGCTCGACCAGCTCTTGCTCGGACTTCCCGAAGAGGCCGGCCAGGCCGGGTTTGGGTTGCAGCACCCAGGGATCACGATAGTCCAACACGTAGGGCCTCCGCCAACGCCGCGCCAGCCGTTCAGCCAGGTGAAAACCGGCAAACGGCGGGCCGCTGGCAAGGATGAGATCCACGTCCCGGTCGCTCAAACCCAGGCAGCTCTTCTCCGCTTCCTGAATCCAGCCCATTCCCTGATCGATCCCGATGGAGCGCGCCACCCTCCGGCATAGGCCTCCTGCCACCCACCCGAGCCCATGGTTCGGAACATTCAGCGTATGTGGTGAGAGACAACGCCACCGGTGCCCTGTCAGCAACCGGCGCAGGCTGCCGTTCTCCGATCCGATCGACCGCGCGGCGGATGCATCGAGATGCCGCCACACAGAGGGATCAGGCGTCACCACCGTGACGTCCCAACCAAGCCGAGCCAAGTATTTGGCGATATTGTACGTCCTGACGCACGCACTTCCCTGCAAAGGGGGAAAATAACAAGCCAAGAAGAGAAGCTTGGGCTTACTCGCGAGACGGGCACCGAAGTCTGTCTCAGCACGTTGTGTGAGCGTCGAGGTGGCCATGGGTCAGCCGAATGACACGGCAAATCGCTTGGTCCACAGGACCAGATTGACCCACCGCCACGCTCGACTGTCGAAGGATCGCGTCCCCTGCACCATGCCGTCCCAATCGGCCAGCATCTGCTCCTGGTCCAGAGCCCCGATGCCTCGGCTCGTGTCGGTCGTCAAGATGCGACGGACGGCCGATGCCTGCGAAAGGAGCCAATTGCGCTCAGGCGTGGGAAACCCGACCTTGTCCTTACGGTCCAGAACGGCATCGGGAACGATCCCGCGCATGGCCGCGCGAAATACCGCTTTGTTCGTTCCGTCGCGCGAGAGAAGATATTCCTCCGGCAATGCCTGAAGGTACTGCGCCAGCGCCGGAGTGAGAAATGGGACACGGCTCTCGATCGAGAACGCCATGGAGTTCCGGTCCTCATACCGAAGCAACTGGGGCAGGCTGGTCGCGGTGAGCGTCCGATACAGGTCCTCACGCAGATACCGGGGCCCGCTGATCGGGGGAACATCGACCTCTCCCACCTCCCGATCACGGAACCAATTCAGGTTCATCCAAGCCGGTGTCGCATTGCGGCTCAACGTGCGTCTCGCCATCGTCTGCACCCAGGAGGGAGTCATCCGCAGCGCGGCTCGAAGGATGGATGTCCACCCCGCACCTCCGGTGGCCATGATCTTCGCCAGGGTGAGCGCCTCCTGAAATCGTCCGGCCCTCAGCAGAGTCGAGAGTCGGCTGAGGCGGTAATTGGGATAGCCGGCCAACAGTTCATCCGCGCCCTGCCCGTCCAGCATGACCTTGATTCCGGCCGAACGAGCCGCCTGAAACACCCGCCACTGCGCATACATGCTGGTCGTCGAAAACGGTTCTCCCTGCAAGGCGATCAACCGTTCCATATCGGCCCAGATATCCGTGGGCGAGATGTGAATCTTATGTGCGTGCAATCCGGCGGCCCTTGTGACCACATCCACCCACCGCTCTTCGCTGAGCCGGGAGTCTTCCGCGATATAGCTGAAGGTATGGATGTCCAACGTCGGATCCATGCGCCGCATGGCGGACACGATCGCGGACGAATCGACGCCCCCGGAGAGTGCCGCACCGACCGGCACGTCGCTACGCAGATGCAAGCGTACGCTGTCCAGGAAGAGGGTGCGGACCTGCGCCGCCGCCTCCGGGAACGACGCGTGGAGGTTCTTCGTTCGATCAAGATCCCAGTAGCGTTCCACCGTCAGGGCATGCGGATCGTCCAGCGACGCTTCGAGCACATGCGCGGCCGGCAGCTGCCGGATGTGGGCCAATAACGTCTCTCCGCTATGGTCGGTCAGCCCGGAACGGAGATAATCGTACAGACGTTGCGGATGCACGTTCCGGGACACGCCGGGCAATCTCAGCAGCGGAGCGATCTCGGAACTGAAGGCCAATCCCTCCTGCCATCGCGCGTAGAACAGGGGTTTAATGCCGAAGCAGTCCCTGGCGAGCAGTACGGTACGCCGTTGCCGATCGAGCACCGCAAAGGCATACATGCCGATCAATCGTGTGAGCGCCTCCCGGCCCCATCGTTGATAGGCTGCCAGCAACACCTCCGTGTCGGACTGTGAATGGAACGTATGGCCCAGCGCCTTGAGTTCTTCGCGCAATTCGACGTAGTTGTAAATCTCGCCGTTGAACGTGATCCAATAGCGCCCATCCGGTGTCCGCATGGGCTGGTGACCGGCGTCGGACAAGTCCAGGATCGCGAGCCTCCGGTGAATGAGCAGACTGTCGCCGACCAGATCGGCCTCCGTCGTCTTTCCCGCTCGGGTCCCCTTCCGATCGAAGGCAACCCAACCGGCATCGTCGGGGCCTCGATGGGCCAAGTCCTGGAGAAATGCGTCCAACCATTCGGATTTGATCGGACCGCGAGGCGAAAGGGTCAATCCCCCGATGCCACACATGCTACAGCATGCCCCGGTCTACAAGGTGGGCTTCACCGGCCGCTTTGCGAGAGTGCTGCGCGCCGATCTTCCCCTTGACCGCGAGCACATGCTCGTCATGAAGGAGTTGACCGATCGTCGCGTGGCTGAATCTTGCTCGGGTTTCCCGGCTGATCCGTTCCGTATTGAGGCCATGGGTTCCCTTCAGGAGCCGCTCCATTCCGGCGGCAATCTGAGGAATGTCGCCGACATCGACAAAGATCCCGTCGCCGTCACGAACCACGGCCGGAATGCCGCCGACTCGAGTGGTCAACACGGGGCAGCCACAGGCCATCGCCTCCATCAATACACAGCCGAACGTTTCGGCGTTGCTTGCCATGGCCAAGCCTCTCGCCTCCCTCATCATGTTCGCCAATCGCGCTTTGTCCAACTGCCCGTGGAAGTGAACGGCCCCGGCGGGAAGGAGCCGTGATGCCAACCCCTCCATTTCCACTCGCTTAGGCCCGTTTCCCACCACCTGCAAGCTGGCGTCCGGAACTTGTTGCCGAACCAGCGCGAAGGCCGCAAGGATATCGGGGAACCGCTTCTCCGGCGTAAAACCGGACACGTGGAGGACGAAAGGTTTGCGGGCCTGGCGATCGGGCGGCGCAAAGACGGCGGTATCCAGGGCATTGGGGAGCCAGGACACCGGGGGACGAAGGCCGTAGTGTGCATAGTCGTCTTCCGCAAACCTGTTCGCCGGCAACACTCGAGCCGTATGCTCAAAGGACCACCGAAACCGGCGGAGGGCAGCTCGATCAACCAGTCGCTCCATGAAGCCGGACCAATGCTGCGAGATGACGAACGGGATGCGGAACGGCGCCAGGGTCTTCATGACGTAATAGGCATACTCGTCTTGCGTATGGATCACGTCGGGACTGCCCCACTGGGCGACAACCCGGCTATACGCGCGCCGCAGTTGCAGATGAAACACGAATCTCGTCGTCTTGGGAATCGGTGACATTCCATACCGGGCATAGAATGTCGGTATCCCATCGTCGTGCATGACATTCCATCGCAGCGTCGGCCATCGGTCGGGTCTGCCGCCGAACACCAGCACGGCGACATCGTCATACAAGCTGGCCGCCCGCGCGTGTTCCCGGCAGAACGTTCCCGTGACTCGATCCGATCCATCAGCCGACGGATACCACTGGGGGATAAAGAGCACTCGGAGGCGGGATGGCGACTGACGATCGATCGACATTGGCTCCGCTACACGGCGGCATTCCGGTGATCGGGTACCGCAACTCTCGGCACCGGCAGCAGCTGAATCGTCCCCCATGTGCCGGCTAGCACCCACGGGCCGGCGCCAGGAGCCTCTCACCCACTTTGCTCCAATCCCCCTCGAAAGGGATCGCCCGATCATCGATGTAGAAGCGGGCGGGAGGCTTCCCGAATGCAATCTGGTCATAGGGGAAATCGTGGCGTCGGAGCCAATCGACGGTGACTTGCCAGTGGTTGAAATGGCGTCCGGTAAACAGCACGATGACCCACCCGGCCGAGCGGAGCTGCGCCAAGGTTTCACGGGCTCCCGGGATAGGCTCGGCCGAGGCATAGCTCTCGGCTCCCGTGTTCACACACAGGGTTTGATCAATATCGACGCACAACGTACGGCTTTCGAGTTCTGTCATGATCGCCCTTAGAGTTGGAAGCGTCCCCAGTGGTCCACGATCGTTTTCCGTGCAGATCGTTCCAGACGGTTGATCGCCTTGTCGGCGTAGAACGAGTCGTTATTGAAATGAGTCGTCGAGATCTCTTCGACGATGGCTCCGGTCTCGTTCCAGAACTCGTGCCACACGCCTTGTTGAATCAGGAGGGTCTCGCCCGGGTAGAGCGTTTTTCGGCGGCCGTCCAGTTCCAACTCGAGCACACCGTACAGCACCTGGAACGTTTCCTCTTTCGTACGATGGAAGTGTGCGGGGTGCCGTTGGTTGGGCAGTTGCACGATCAGTTTCTTGCAGTAGTCCCGGTTTACACATTCGATCAGCGTGGCCCCGAAGCGGAGGAAATTCTTGAGTCCGTAATGATGCGAGATTTCCAATTTGAAATTGGTCGGCAGTTCGATTTTGGCTTCGTTGAGCATGGCCTTGATGACATGAAGAGCCGAGTAGATGACCTGCTTGTCGGCATCCTGCGGCATCTGAACGCCGGTCTGCTTGAGCGGCTGATCCTTCTCGATGTCACCGACGGCCACGATTCCCTTCTTCCATTGCCCGGCTTCCAGTTGGCCTTTCTGCAGCGGCATCGCGAAGTACACGTCCTCCCGCGCAATGGGCGCTCCGCTTCGTAGGCCTGTTCGCGCAAACACGCCTCGCTTGAGCGTGTCCAGCGCCTCCGTCTCCACCGGCAACGCCTCCGGACGTCCCTCCGCGAGCCCGCACAACGACTTGGCCTGTCGATACGCAGTCAGCCACCGGTAGATCTGCTCAGGAGTCGAAGAATAGTTGTTCAGCTTGATCTCATCCGTCGCCACACCGACGTGCCGTTCGAACAGTTCGGCCTTCTTCGCGACGGCCACCTGAATCGGCGCGAGATTGTCCGGGTGTTCGTGCGTCGAGAATCCCACCGGCTTTCCCGGGTACCGGGTCCGCAGCAGTTCGATCTGAGACAGCTGCAGGAGCTCGTCCGGCGTCGGATAGATCGACACGCAATGCATGATGGCAAACTGGACGCGTCGATGTTCGAAAAAGCTCACCAGCGCATCGATTTCCTTCAGATCGAGTCCACCGGTTGAAAAGATCACCGGCCGGCCGGAATCGGCGATGCGTTCGATCAACGGCCAGTCGGTCGCCGAGCAGCTTCCGATTTTGATGACGTCGATATTCAGGCGCTCGATGACGTCGACCGACGGCTCATCGAAGGGCGTGGCCATGGTAATCAGATCTTGCTTGCGCACTTCGTCCGCGAGTTCGGCGAACTCGTCCACCTTGAGCCGAGTGGAGAGAAACCGTCCGATATGTTTGTTCCCCTCGCCGCCCCGGTGATTCGGATGGATGAATGTGTCCAGATCGCGAAATTGGAATTTCATTGCGGCGCGCACGCCGTGCCGGCGGACGACCGCCGCGTGCTCACGGATGATGCGGGTCCCGTGTTCGAGACTGCCTTGATGATTGTTCGCCAGCTCCAGAATGAACAGCTCGCGGAAATCGAATGCGTTCATGACAGGCTCCTTTCCATCGATTCGACAGGAACCAGCGCGTCCGGCTGATAGCCCATCTGGTAGTGAATCCGTACGCGTCGTGCCTCGCGCTCAGACAGGTGAGCGGCGGCGACCACCATCATCGTGTCCAGCCCTCGCTCCAGGCCGAGGGGGGAATCGGCCGTGTCCGCGCGAAGATCTGCCTCGATCCGCTTCAATTCCTGAATGAAATCGTCAGGCCGCTTCTTCCGAAGCAGATGCACCTCATCGGATATGCCGGGGCGTTGAACGATGACCGCATCGCCCTCCGGGCTATACCCGGCCACCCACTCGATGGATCCTTGATCCCCTTGAATCCGTGCCCGCTTTCTCGATGGTCGGGTCACGACGTCCTGGACGACTCGACCGATGAGGCCCCGCTCCGTCTGAAGATCCACGAAGCAGAGGTTGTCATAGAAGGCGCCTTGTTCACGGACGTAATTCACTCGAGCCCCCACCTCCGTCACACGGCCGGCCCCCGCGACATGGGCGAAGTGTTGCCAGAGGTTCATCGCATGGGAATGCTCCCCGCTGGCGCCCCCGCCGCGCTCCCAGAAGCCGAGGTAGCTGTCGGCGGGCCCTGCGAGCCATGGATGGGCCGCGAAGATCCCGGCCCAGTGCTCGCGAAATTCCACATCGATCGTCTCGATGCGGCCGATGGTTCCGGCGGCCATCAATTCTTCAACCTTCAGCGCGGCAAGTCCCACCACGTGGTCATACCCCACGAACACCTTCACGCCGGCCTTGTTGGCGGCTTCATAGAACTCTTGCGCTTGCCGGAGCGACGGCGTGCAGAGGGGCTTTTCGACCAGCACGGCCCGCGGTGACTCCTTGATCGCTGCCAGGGCCACGTCCAAATGCACGTCCGGAGGGGTCCCCACGAAGATCAGATCGAACGTCCCCCTCGGTGCGCTGTCGTTGGTGCAGAGCTGGATCCTGTCGTCCCAGCGTCCGTAGCGCCCGGGATAGATGCTGTCCTTCATGCGGGCCAGCGCGGCTGCGCTCACATCGCATACGGTCACGTGCCATCCCATCTGCACGGCGGCATGGGCCAAATGGTTGCCGATCGAGCCGGCGCCATAAATCTTTACGCGGTACGCCAAGAGGCACCTCCTGTGAATAGAGAAGGAGAAACGCGGTAGAGTCAGTGCGAATGGAACGAGGGTGAAATGCTCAGGCCGTCGGCCGGCCCACGAGATGAGCGTCCTGTCGGAGCCGCTGCTGCATGAGGGTTTCAGCCAGCGCCCAATCCAAGGGGCTGTCGATGTTCACCGAATCGAGTTCGTCCATGACGAACCCGAGGATACGCCGTCCGGACATGCTGCGGCGTGCGGTAATGACGGGCGTCCGGATGACGTCGACGGAGCCGTTCTGAATATAGGCCGTCGGCAGGGCCTGTCGAGGTTGGTTGTAGGCTTCCTCGATGCCGAAGACGGTCGATGGGACGTATGAGGCGAGCCACCCGTCTCGGAGTCCCCACATCTTGAGGGGATGCTGTCCGGCAAGGCAGACGGATCGTACGGAGTCCGCCTCCGGCGATGCGAGGAGCAGGCTGACCGCCTGATCGATATGGGCCGCCGTGCGGAACGGCGCCGTGGGCCTGAGGTGAACCACCAAGTCCGGCACATACCCCTCGTGGGTCTTCAGCCAATCGAGGCAATGCTCGAACACCGGAAGATCCGTCGTTTTGTCCATCGCAAGTTCAACCGGACGACGAAAGGGCACCTCGGCTCCGTACTCCGCCGCAACCTTCGCGATCTCATCGTCTTCCGTGCTGACGATACACCGGTTGATGGAACCAGCCTTGCCGGCCTCGATGATCGAATAGGCGATCAGCGGAAGGCCGCCCAGCAACTTGATGTTCTTCCTGGGGACCGATTTCGACCCCCCGCGTGCGGGAACGATGCCCAATATCTTCAAGTCATGGTTCATGGCAGCCGGCGATCCGATAGCACGTGTGTGGTGGCTCAGGTCCTAGAATCCGCGCGGGCGTCCCGGTATCACGCTCCCGGCGTTCCGGGCAATCCACTCGGCCACGCGTTGTGCGGATCCGTTGTTTCGGAAGTACACGTAATTGTCCACGATGGCCTTTCGCCCTTGGGCATGTTTCCCCGGTTGCACAAAGGCTTCCTCGACGGCGCTTTTCGTCGAGTGATACGAGTCGGTGATGGGGACCCACCCGTTCTCCCGAAGCGGCTTGTAATGGCGAGCCAAGGTCCATCGGTGGAACTGCGCCAGCGCATGGTCAGGCTGCAGATCAGAATAGATCGGCACGATCGTAGGCGTATCGAAAATCGCCGCCTCCAAGACCCAGGAGGAGCCTGGTGTCAGCACCACGTCGGAATGCTGGAGAATACTGGTTTGTTCGACGAGGTCCTGCCGGCTTGGGCACCACATCAGGCCCGGCATGACCGAGGCGAAGGACACCTTGATGTCCTTCCGGTTCATGTATTTCCAGAAACACTCCAAGTGCGACGTCGGATGGAGCCGGATCACGAGCTGACTGCCCTGGAGGACTTTGGACTCGCGGATCATACGCAACAAATCCTCCACCAGGTGGGTTTCGTCGCGCCCGTAGAACTCCTTGTCGAGAATGCCCAATGTCGCGAGCGTGATCACCCGACGAGCGGGATCAAGTCCCAGCGAAGCCAGGGCTTCTTCGCGAGCCATCCTGTACGCCGGATGGTAATAGGCGTCGAAGGATGGGGCGCCGTTGATCGCAACCTCATCATCCCGATATTTCAGCAGGCGCAGCGCCTCCTCTTTGTTCACCGGATTCCAGACAGACAACAGATGGCAGTGGCTCGACAGGCCTTTCTGGATATTGTCCCAGCTCTTCACGGCGCCGAGGGTCTGCACACCGATCCGGCGGGCCCAGGTCACCACTTCGTAGTCATGGTAGAGCAGCGGATGCGTCGACACGACGACCGAGGGCGGCAGGGTTTCGAAGGTGTCTCGAAGGTAATGCGGCAGAGTGAAGCGCTTCGTCTCCGCTTCCACCAGCAGTTGCGTCGCCAACCGATTGCGGCTCTTCCGCCGCCACTGGATGAGCCGCCAATTCGATCCTCCTACCGGAAGCTCCATCCGCCGGACAACGGCCCGTTCGTGTTTGGGACACAGATCCAGAAACTCCGGAACATTGTAGGACGGTGACAGGATCACGATCCGATGGTCCGGCAGCAGGTCCAAGAGTTTGTCGACCGTGCCCAGGATGAGAAAATCCCGCACGGATTGTCCGACCGGAATCGTGAGATACAGATTCTTCAAGGCCATTGTGTGTTTCCGTGTTAAGAGGCCGTTTGCAACTCTTCGGTCCGGGCCTGCGCCCGGGATGCGGATCACGCTTCCGGCTCCGCGAGCAGAGCGCAGTTGACGTCGTTGGGAAGCCTGTCCGTCCAGGTGGAATCTCTGACCCCTTGGTTCACCACCAAATGCCAGTGGTGGCCGTTGAACCGAACCCGATATCCGTACTCCCGCAACATGCGCAGGATGTCCGCTGGGTCCGCCTTCCAGTCGCGACGAAGTTTTCGGAGGTGATATTCCATGATGATGATCGGCCGGTGTTCGGTACAGATTCGGCGCATACCGACCAGGGCGTCGATCTCGCCCCCTTCGATATCCATCTTTACGAGCGTCGGCTTGACGGCCTGGTCCCGACAGTACCGGTCGAGTGTCACGGTTCCCTTCGCGGGCGCGGCCCCGACGCGATACGGCGTTATGCGCAGACGACCGTCACAGTGCTCCCGGTTGTTGCGAGCCAGAATCCAGCGTGAAACCGGATCGGGCTCGAAGCAGTGAATGTTGCGGGGATCGCACGTGCGCGCGGCGATGACGCTGTAGAGACCATGAGCAGCCCCGACATCAAGCAGAACGGTTGATCGATCCAGCAGCGAGATAAACTTGTCGCAGAACGCCGCTTCGTAGCGCCGGTCTCGGTCCACGCCGGTCAGTTTCCCTGTCCCGTCGTCGTTCAGCAGTGCGTGCACCCACGCCTCAGGGACCAGCAACTCATAGTCCTGTCCCATTGCGGCAAAGCGCCATGCCGTGAGGCGAAGCGTGCGGCTTAGCCGCCACTCCAACACTCCTGGGATCCGATAAGCGAGATTGCGAATGACGGATCTCACGGAGGACTCCGATCCGCTCCCGATGGTGTGTGCCCTGAGAGGTCGTGAGCCTAGCGATCCACCGAAGCTGGAAGCGTCAGACGCCGAAGGTGCCGGAGCGCGGCCAATGGCCAGGACGCTGCCGTCGAACAGACGATCAAGAGGCCATCCGTGGCCAACCTTCTGCGGTATCGCATGATAAATGCCGAGATATGGGCGAAGGCGCCTGTCACGCGCTGGCGAAGATCAACTCCGCCGAGTTGCAGCAGGTAACAGCAGCCGAAGAACAATACGCTCCAGGACTTCCACATGCGGCGAGTCCCTTGCACGAGATAATTCACGGTCGGGGGGATGTCTTCGCCCATGGGCGAGGCGGGGGGTATCACCCTCATGCGGTAGACGATCATCTGGTGCGGCACATATTCCACCGGCCCCAACAGGCACATCTGCAGGCAGATCAGATAGTCGTCCCCGAAACGCCCGAACGGCCGCTCGTGGGGAGGGTATTCGAAAACTGCCTGCCGCAGTTTGTCCAGTCGGAAGAGACCATACTCCATGGCAATATGCCGCATGTGTTGCGTGAACTGGATGATCCGCCGGCTCACTCGGGTGCTGGATAGATCCATCTCGTTCGCAATTTCTTCTTCCATCACGCCGGGCACTTTCGCAAGGATCGGTCCGTGAGCCATGACGGCCAGGGGATTCCGCTCGAGTGCCTGCACCAATCGTTCGATGCTGCCTGGGGGCCTCACGTCGTCGGAGCCGTGCCACATGAAATACTCGCCCCGCGCCAGCCGCCGTACGTGCTCGAAGTTGGCATTGGCACCGATGTTCCGATCCAGCCGGTGGTACCGGATGCGATGATCCTGGGCCGCCAACTGCTTCGCCACCAGTTGCGTCCCGTCGGTGGAGGCGTTATCGGAAATGATGATCTCCAGATTGGTATAAGATTGGTTGAGAATGGATCCGACCGACTCCGGCAAATCCTGTTCGCCGTTGTACACCGGGATCCCGACCGTCACGAGCGGCGTCCTATTCATCGTGTAGACTTCGGCTGTCCGCAAGGAGTCCGGAAGGCCGCACCCGGTTTCCGTCCCGAAACTTCACGACGCGGGCAGGTACACCGACGGCAATCGCCATGTCGGGAACATCCTGCGTCACCACCGCCCCTGCTCCGATCACAGCCCCCTTGCCGATCGTCACACCGCTCAACACGATGACACCCGTTCCGAGCCAGGCCCCATCGCCGATGATGATGGGACCTTTGGATTGCAAGGGCTGCTCGAAGATATCCTTGTCAGGCGATATCCCGTGGTCGTAGGAGTAGAGGGTACTATTCGCTCCGATCATAACTCCCCGCCCTACCTCGATCGATGCCACCAACGCCATGAGCTGGCACCGTGGTTGGATCCCCGTGGCTGATCCGATCCGAATACTCCCCCCGAGTCCGGTCTGGAGCATCACGTCCCGGAAGAGGCTCACTCGATCTCCAAGCTCGACCGCACCGCCTTCCTCTCCCTGAAAGATCAGTGTGCGATCGTCGATAAAGACGTGAGGTCCCAACGACAGCCTCGTGTGGTGAATGTCGGCCTCAGGCGACACGAACCCCCGTGGCGTCACCTTGGCGAGATACTTCCGCGCAGAGTGGGGAGGAGCGCCGATGACCGCCAAACGGGTGGCCAGTCGCCCCAATGGACCAAGACCGGCCCACCTCATCCAGATTCGTGGCCACAGATTCCAAGCACGGCGTAGGCTGAGACGTGGCGCCTGCGGGCGATCAGTCATCGTGGTCTTGCAATCGCGAGCAGGCGGTTTCGGCCGTCTGCCGACTCGTCACTCGAGGTGCGCCTGGAGGCGCGGCACGGAATCCACATGCCTTCGTCAGGCTGCGACGGGTTTCAACACCTGCCGATACAGGGCGATGTAGCGGTCGATATGGAGACTGAGCGGATATTCCTTCACGGCAATCGTGCGACACTCCTCTCCCATTCGGGTACGCAGCGCGGAATCTTCCAGGAGTCGCACGATCGCGGCAGACAGTTGTTCGTAATTCTCAGGGTCCGCAAGCAACCCGGTCTCGCCCGGGCGGACCATATCGGGCACGCCGCCGATTCTGAACGCGACCACCGGTGTACCGCAGGCCATACTCTCGATCAGCACCAGCGGCGAATTTTCTGCTCGCGATGGAAAGACGAACACATCGGCTGCCGAATAGGACAACGCTTTGAGCCGATCGCTCGACAGGAAGCCGAGTGACAGAGACGCAATGTCGAGTTGGCGGGCAAGCGCCTCCCCGCCGTCGCCCACCAAGAGCAGCAGCATCTCTCGCCGAAGCGAGTCCGGAATCCCTTCCAGCGCACGGGCAAGCAAATCCGCACCCTTCATATACGAGGCTTCATGGGACGGATTCATCCGTCTGACCAGAAAGAGGATCACCTTCTTGCCTGCTGGAATGCCGAGAGCGGCGCGGCTCATGTCTCGATCCAGCGGGCGATACACGTCGGTATCAATCCCTTGTGGAATGTGATGGATGCTGAAACGCCCCAGCATGCTTTGCTGCGCCAGCTTACAAAGCCAGTTGCTGGGTGCGGCAATCGTGAGATTGGATCGGGCGTAGCTCCACTCCTTCATGCGCCATTCCCAATCGGTGGCGTCCTTCTGAATGGCATCCGGAAGCTTCGGGTATGGACACCGTCCGCACCCACTCTTCCAGCGCTCGCAATCAAAGCTGTGCACACAGTGACCGGTGAACGGCCACATGTCATGCAGCGTGTAGATCGCCGGTTTCGCCTTCGTGAGGCGAGGCAGGGCCAGTGAATTGAAGTAGCCGCCATGCAGGCCATGAATGTGCAAGAGATCCGCTTCGGCATACGCCGACATGCCGGGAATGCGGAATGAGCCCAGACAATGCAGTTCATTGAAACCGAGTCGGGACGTCAGCGCCCTTAATCGGCCCTCCCCTCGGAGACGAGGGAATGGGACCGAATCTCGTTGCGTCGGCCGCGCGCATAGGATCCGTGACTGGAAGCCCGCGTTCCGCAACCCCTCATGAAGGCGAAGCATCGCAATCGGTCCGCCTCCCGTCCCCGCATCGGTTCCATGGACCTGCAACACCTTCATGTCAGATACCCAGTCGCTCCCAACTCAACGGGCTAGGGCTTCGGCGAAACGGTGGACAGGTCGACTTCGGCATATGCCTTCGTGAGTCGAGCCGGCAGTCTTGCCCCGCTGAGATGATTCGTAATAATGGCCGCAACTTGTCTGGCCCCGCTTTCGTTGAAATGTACGTCGTCGTAAAACACAGTCGTATCTTTCGGAAGTTGACGGGCAAGGTCGATGCAGGTGAGTTTTCGTGCCTCGCACACGCTGAGTAATGTGTCGTTGTAGCGATTCATCGCCTTCTCCATCGCTTCAACGGAATAGTACCGCGTCGCTCTTGCCGACTGGGAAGGGCCTGTCCAACCCATCCATAAGAGGTCCCGTTCCTGCTCCGTGAGATCGGCTTTCCACATGGTCGGTTGCGTGATCAGTATCAGACGGATCGACTGTCGGTCAGCCAAGTCGGCCATCGTTTCGAGATTCCGTCTGTACTCCTCCAATCCGACGGCAAGGTCGGGCACCTCATCCAGCAGTTCAGCGGCATGTTTCCGGTTCTCGCGCCATGCCACATACATGTTCCCCGTCGCATCTTGGACCGGAAGCTCTTGACCGGATCGCCATTCACGGAGAACCTTCTTCACTTGCCGTGCCGCTCTCCACCAGCCCATCCGTGAATAGTGGTACGGCGGAACAGGGGACGGTGTGACAGAAAAGGCATGTGCCTGCTGTTCTTGCTCAAAGACCGGCCGGAGAGGGTACTGAGGATCATAGTGGCTATCGGTGAGTCGCAACAGCAGATCGTTGATGCCGACAAGCGCCACGATCGTATGGACCGTCGGATATTGCGACAGAAGGTACTTGATGTGGAGAATATGGTCGCGCGTGTTACGTCCGGACTTTCCGACATTGCCGACCCACACCCGGCGCTGTACGAGGGTGGTCAATCTTTCTTGCAGGAGGTAGGTCCAGGTTTCTTCTTCGTCGAGAAAAAGGCACTCCGTCGTACTCCCACCCACAGCCAGAATGCGGTGCTCTTGGTCGTCCGCAAATTCCGCACCGCGGATGCCGGAAGAATTGATGCGAAATCGGGAAGGCCCTGTAATACCCGGGATGATCTGAGGGTTGGGGTGGAAGTCGGCGCTCAAGTTCGGCGGCCAGACATAGTATTGCTCATGAGACGGTAACAGTATTCGCAGGGTCACTTCCCCGACAAAGAGGGTCGCCACGACCCCCGCGAGCACGGCGACCACCGCGAGGGTCCCTCTTCTCGTGGGCCGAGTGTGCATTAACCACCTTCAGAAGAACACAGCGAAGTCGCGGTCAGACCGGCTGCGCTGAACTCAGTCTCCCATTTCAACAGGGGTCTGACGACTCCGGGCATCCGCCCTGCCCAGTCTCCACGCGCTGAGTCCCCGCCCGGGCTGTCCACTACCTGAAAGGCCACGGCTTGGCGTTCACAAAACTGAAGGATCATCGGCTCCAAGGTCGTGAGGCCGACATCGATGAACATGGTCCCCTCGGCCAGGAAATTTCCTGGTATCCAGGCCGTGCTGCGGTAATACCCGGCTGGACGGGTACGCCCCCTCCAGGTGGGGTCGTGATCGTGCGCGGAGAACACATGCACGCCTTCTTCGTTGTATAAATGAAAACTTGGCATCATGGCATAGCCGGACTTCAAGACTTCAAAGTCCATCTCGAGGCCGACCGCCTTCCGAATGTCGATCGTCTCGGCTGCATCGCTCTCCCCTGCTCGGATACGAGCGGCAAGTAACCGGACGATCTCACCGCTGGGTGCCTTGGTAACATCCCGCCATTCGCGAGCGGCGATCGACACGACACCGGCATTGAGATACGTCCTCACGACCTCATGGGCAGGGCCGTCTTGTACGAGCCTCCCTCCGTCCAACAATATTGCCCGTTCACACAGTCGCGTGATCGCCGGCATATTGTGGCTGACGAACAGGACCGTCCGTCCTTCGCTCGCGACGCCGGCCATCTTGCCGAGGCATTTCTTTTGAAACGCGACGTCGCCGACCGCAAGCACTTCGTCGACGATCAGGATTTCCGGCTCGAGGTGGGCGGCGACCGCGAAGGCCAGACGCAGGTACATGCCGCTCGAGTAGTGTTTGACGGGAGTATCGATAAACTTCTCGACTTCGGCAAACGCGACGATCTCGTCGAACTTTCGATCGATCTCGGTCCGTTTCATGCCCAGGATCGCGCCGTTCATGTAGACATTTTCCCGGCCGGTCAGTTCCGGGTGGAACCCGGTGCCGACTTCCAGCAGGGAACCGACGCGGCCATGGATATCGACGCCTCCTTCGGTCGGATCGGTCACTTGGGACAAAATTTTCAAGAGCGTACTCTTTCCCGCCCCGTTTCGGCCGATGATCCCCACCACTTCACCGCGGCTGATCTGGAACGAGACATCCTTGAGCGCCCACATCCACTCCCCATCGGACCTTGATCTCATCGTAGAGGCGCCGAACAGAGTGCGAGCACGACGCAGCGGAGCCGTTGCGAACTCCATGAGCGATTCACGGAGCGATCCATAGCCGGCCTGTTTCAGGCCCAGCCTGTACTGTTTTCCTAGATTGTCGACGACTACGGCCGGTTTCCCCATCCTTGTCACACGGTATCGGCAAAGGTTTTTTCCATCCGCTTGAAGAAGAACGCCCCGGTCACCACCGTAACGATCGCCGTCACGGTGGACAGGAGCAGAAGACCAAGCGGGGCGGTCTGCGTCCCCAACAACGCCCAACGGAACCCTTCCACGACTCCGACCATCGGATTCACGCCATAGAGGGTCCGCCACGGTTCTCCCAGGAGGCTGCTGGGATAGGCAATCGGCGTGGCAAACAACCAGAACTGGGTGACAAACGGAATCGCGTACCGTACGTCACGGAATCGGACGTTCAAAGCCGAACACCAGAGCCCGATTCCCAGCGCGGTGCCGACCACGAGGAGAAGAAGGAACGGCACCCAGACGACGTTCGCACTCGGCACGACACCGTAGTACAGCATCATGATGAGCAACACCGCGAATGCCACCAGGAAATCCACTGCCCCGGACAGAATCGTCCCGATGGGAATAATGAGACGGGGAAAGTAGATCTTCTTCAGCATGTTCGAGTTTTGAATCAAACTGTTTGAAGACTGGGTCAGGCTATTGGCAAAAAAGGTCCAGGGGACCAGCGCCGCATAGGCGAAGAGCGGATAGGGGATGCCATCGGAGGGCATCTTCGCCAGCTTTCCGAAGAAGAGACTGAAGACCAGCATGGTCATGAAGGGCTGAATGATGGCCCATGCGGCCCCCAGCGCGGTCTGTTTGTAACGCACCTTGATGTCGCGCCAGCTCAAGAAATACACAAGCTCCCGGTGGTGCCACACTTCCGCCAGGTTGAGCCGCTGCCATCCGCGGCTCGGGCGGATGCGAAGCACCGGCGTTTCGGACTCCGCCGTTTGACTGATCGGATTCACGATGCTCGCTCCTGCTGTGTGGGCATGCAGAGGCCTTCGCTGGGTCTCTTGCCTGCCGCCTACTTCCATTCGGTCCGGATACTCAGAAGGGTCGCATGCCGGTCAAACGTGGGGACCCCTGTATAGGTAAACCGGTTATATTCCTGCGAGAGGGCCAGAATGGTTGATCGTGTCAGGTTGTATTCCAGCGTGGCGGTTCCGGTGATCGACTTGAAGGTGAATACGTCTACCGGCGCGGATTCGTTATAGGCGTAATTCGCAAATACATTGAGGCGCAGTATCTTTGAAAACTTATGACTCACCGCCAACTGAGCGGTATTGCTGATCAAGGCTCCGCCGGCACCGAAGAATGCCGGTGCCGCCTGACGTGAGAGCGAAAGTTGAATGCGGGTCGGACGCTCCCAATTGGTTGCGACGGCCACCTTTCCGGAGAGGAAGGTTCGGTTGCTCACCTGCTCGACCATCGTGGCCCCCCCGCTGAGGGTGATTTGCCACCCGGCAATCGCTCGCGACAGATACTCTGGGGCCAACGTATGGGCAGCGTAACGGATGCTCACCCCTTGTCCGGAGGTTTCCGCCGCGACATAGTTGTATTTGAAAAACAACGTGTCCCCCCCGTCAAAGCCAACCGTTGGGCCGGCCGTGACACTGTGGAGCGACGTATCGAAGAACGCGACAGGCACCCCGCCCAAGGAGGACAAGAAAATCTGGCCCACCTTGAAGAAGGAATGGGAGTAGTCCGTTCGAAAACCTGCCGACCGCGTGAAGGCATATTCACCCTGAGCGGTAAAGGTGTTGGTGAAAGTGTTCGCCCTGACTGCTTGAATGCCACGGCTAAAGACATCCGACAGCTCACTCGGTTTTCCCCCTGTCAGGAATGCCGGCGGCTCCGGGGTATATTGGAAGGCATCGGATACCTTGAGCTTCAACCCCGGGGCCAGTTCCGACATCCAATCCGTGAGATCCGAGGCCGCGAACACATTCGTCGAAATAAACGCGAGATCCGTGTTGTATGCGAAGGCACTGCCGTTGAGCCCGACGCTCAGAATGGAATCGCCGAGCCGGCTTTTGTTGACGAGCTGAGCCTGCGTGCCGAGCGTGGAGACTAAATCCCAAGCCTGCCGGTTGGGAGGGATAAACTCCTTGGGGCCATAGAACACATTGGAGTCATACCGCTGAGAAAAGTTGACCGAGGGAGTGAATCGCGTTTCTGCCCGAGCGGGAGCAGGTATCCCCATGCCCACGTTGCTGGCAATGACTGCGGCGACAAGCGCCGTAGCCCATCCGCCCCGGCACCGGCTGGATCGGCACATAAATCGGTACCACAACTACGGCACCACCACGGTATCGCCGGACAGGAGGACGATATTGCCCGGGCCACCCTCTCCGACGAGAAGGTCGTCATAGCGGACGGGAATCCGGGTTTCGTGCAGCTTATTGTCTCCGTTCAGCCGATTGCGAACGATCTGCAGCTTGTTCTTCTTGGCATAATCCGTAAATCCGCCGCTCATCGAGATCGCTTGGAGCAAGGTGACATAGGACTTGGCCTGGTACTTGCCCGGCTTGTTGACCTCGCCGAGGACGAAAATGGAATAGCTGTTGAGTTCCTTGACGCTGACCGAGACGGCAGGGCTCCCGGCGACAAATTGCTTCAGCCGTTCGGCAATGCGATGGGCCAATCCGTCCGCCGTGAGTCCTGATGCCTGGACGTCGCCGATGATCGGCATGGAGATGAGGCCGTCCGGGCGAATCGCCGTCACTCTGGACAAGTCGGCATTCTTCCAGACGGTGATCTCCAATACGTCCTCCGGGCCCAGCAGGAAGCCGCCCGGCGCATCATACTCGCGTTCCTGCACCAGCGATGCGCAAGCCAGCAAGGACGTGCTGATGACGCAGATCATCATCGCCGCCAGTGCGCGCCTGATGCCGTGAATACCACTTCGGTGCTTATGTGCCGTATGCATGCCTCTCCCCTACTATTGCGCCTGCTGCGGCTGTCCTGGAAACACCACCATCGACTCACTGGGAACGACGATCGTATCGCCGGCTTTCAATTCGAGATTGCCCGTGATCCCACCGCGAAGCACGATATCGTCATAACTCGATGTCAAGGTCTGCATGCCGGCGCCGTTCTCGCCGAAGCGGAAAATCACCACCTGATTCCTGGCCGCCACCGGGGTGAAACCACCTGCGATCGTAATGCCCTGCAAAAGGGTCGTCTTACTCTTCAGCGGGTACTTGCCCGGCCGAACCACCTCCCCCAACACGAAGATACTGAAGCTGTTGACCTCTTTCACACTGATGGCGACGACCGGGTTCTGCACGTATTCCTTGAGCCGGCGAGTGATTTCATCCGCCAGTTGGGAGGGAGTTTTTCCGACTGCGGCAATGTCCCGAATGACAGGCAAAGAAAACCGGCCGTCCGGTCTGACCTGGACCGTCTTGGACAGGTCTTGGTTCCGCCAGACGGTAATTTCCAGTACGTCCTCCGCTCCGATGGTGTAGGCATCCGTCACGACGTTCGACAGCTTCTCCAATGCCTGTGCGGGAGGGGCGACCGACACGGCAGCTCCACTCGACCCGTTGCCGGCTGATAGCTCGGTTGCAAGGCCGACCGACTCACACATGAAACCGGCCAGCACGAGGCAGACGGCCGGTCGAAGCAAGATGTTCTGTGTCACGCGCATCATGAGTTCTCTCCTCATAGCGAGGTGGATTAACATTCTCTGCTGATGTCCTTGATGAGTGCCGCCCGCAGGGAGCTATAGTCGAGCGCCAATTCGGCGAACTGACTTTTCAGACGTCGATTTTCCAATTCAAGCAAGCGGAGGCGCTCATCGGCGGCCTCTCGCTTGCGAGACGGTGTTCCCTTCCATCGGTAGAGCGTGGCGGCAGAAATCCTGTGCTTTCGTGACACGAGTTTCACCGGTTGGCCCGCCGCAATGTCACGAAGCGCGGCCATCACTTGCTCTTGACTAAAGCGGGGCCTTGGCATGGTCACTACTGCTCGCCGGTGCGTATCGCAAGAGAAGTCGCAAACCAGGCGAAGGCAGGTCAATGGACCGACACGACTTCGTCGGCGTCGATGTGGATGAGAGCGGCCTGCTGTATCAAGTGGGCTCGAATGACCAAACCGTGCTGTCTGTCTTTCCGGACCAACTGCCCGCGAAGTCCGGTGAGCGGGCCACGGACCACCTCGACCCACGCGCCCTCGGTGAAATAGTCGTAGGCTTCGATGGGTCGATCCGCGCAGGTCAGTCGTTGGAGTGCGCTGATTTCTTCATCCGGGATGGGCTCCGGTTTCACCGCGCCGACAATGCGTGCAATCCCAGGCGTTTGAAGCACCGTGAGGCTGTGTGAAAGCGCGAACCTCGCAAAGCAATATCCTGCAAACAACGGGAGTGTCGTCCAGACCTTGCGATCGGACCACTGCCGGCATTGCTTGCTCAGCGGCAACAGCGGTTCGATTCCGACCGCCGCCAGACGATCGCGCACCGATTTCTCGTGCCGTGCGTGAGTCTTGAGGGCATACCACTGCAGGTCAGACAGCACGTCGGTGGCCTGTTCAATTTGAGGCGGTCCCGACAATTCGTACATGCTCGACATAGCTTCGCCCCGTGAGTCCCACACAACAGGGCTCCCTTTTACAGATCTGCCTGCCTGACGTGCATCGGACAATTGTGCTTTTAATTACTGGCATTCCCAATCCGGCCGATGAGCAGCTTTGTGCCGGAGTTCCGAAGTGTGCATCGCGTACGGTCAGGCTCATCTAATGGAGGTATTTTGGGCAAGCTTGGGGTGGCCTAACGTGAATCGGTCGCACTGAGGGCGTAGTTAGAAGGGTTTGCAGAGTAATGACGTAATACTATCCATGACATATTTTTACACCCTTGATCCCGAAAAACTACTCACCACCACCAAAGTCGCACATTTTTGAACACGCCGAGGAATGGCACAAATGTCCGATAGCGCCTGCAAACCGGCTCACAGAGCCGATTTAAAGACACTTAACGGCCGCCGCCTGTTGCTTAGCACTCCACTGGTATGCAATCATGTCGCCAGTGCAGGACGCGACATACAGTATTATTACATAGCGTCAGTACGTAAAATTTACTTGTACAAAGGAATTATATGGGAATGGCAAGCAAGAGAAACCCTACCGTACGAGTGACGCTGGTGAGCGGCAACCGATTGGCGCGCGTAGGATTGCGTCGCCTTCTGGAAACCAACCTGGGGATCCTGCTGGTTGGAGAATCCTACGGAGGTATTCATGCTTGTGGCCTCCTGCAACAGGAGCATCCCGATTGCGTGATCGTCGATCTTGAATCGGAGATGAACATCACCGAAGCCGTAGAGAGTTATAAACAGATCGCCCCGAACGCGAAGATCCTGCTCCTCAGCGGCTGGAATGATGTCGATCGCGCCCGTCAGGCCTTGGGGATCGGCGCAGAAGGGATTATCCTGAAATGTCAGCCCCCTTCCGTATTGATGGCCATGATCGAAGGCCGGACGGAAGAATTGGCTGTCGAGATGATTGCGCCCGCCGCTCAGGCTCAAGCCCCGGCCACAGGAACCGAAGGGAAGAACCCTGTGAAGCGTGTCCCTGTGGAACTTGGCCGCGGCACCGGCCAGCTGACCGATCGCGAGCGTGCCGTCGTCAGGCTGGTCGGTCAGGGCCTTTCGAATCGGGATATTGCCGACCGCCTCTGCATCTCCGAAACCACCGTCCGGCATCACCTCACCAGCATCTTCGACAAGATGGGCGTCTCCAACCGTCAAAAGCTGCTGATCCGTGCACATCAAGACGGTTTGGTGGAGCTCACCGCCTCAGCGTAAGTCCTGTCCAGCTTGAGAAGCCCTTCCGGGCCGCCCTCTGAGTAGCGGCCGACGCCCCGCTCCAGGCAATCACTTCAGCCCGTCCGCCCTATCGACTCCTACGTATATTCACTCCGGCCATGAGAACACTTCTCTTTGCCGAATCGCCCGATCCGTAGCGCCCTTCGCCTTGCCTCTGCTTGCGGTGAGGAAATGGCGAGGGGGAATCATGGGCTGAGGGAACAGATCGAATGGCGAGTCGCGGTCGAACGAGCGGATCGAGATTCACAGCACTGATGGAAGCCATTCGCCGGCGATACTGAAGAGCTACTTGGCCTGGTGAACCGGCAGCCGGGACACGTGGGCATGGAGAGCTGGAGAACGTACCGCTGGAGGGGCATCCCGTCGCTCACAACAATAGTGAAGGGCTCTGGGGCGCGCAAGCAAACAGGAAGAACCCTGGAGGTGAGGCACGGTGTCGAGCAAGCTTTGTATGGAGCGGGCGATGGGATTTGAACCACACTCCGTCGCCGGGTCGGCCCTGAAGCCTGCCTCCCGGCTCCCACTGAGGGGGTCACCCCCCTCGTGCCTCCCCACGAAGGGAGCATGCTCCCTTCGAAACCCTCTGTCATGGGTTCAAATCAATAAACTGGCGAGTGTATGGAGCGGGCGATGGGATTTGAACCCACGACAACTTGCTTGGGAAGCAAGGACTCTACCACTGAGCTACGCCCGCCCCTCGCGAAGAATCGGCATTTTACATCATCACGTCTCTTGGTGCAACTTGCTCGGTGTCATTCCCGTGTCAGCGACTCTCGTGAAGCGACCCTCGTCAATAGTCGGCATTGAAACACCACTAATCCCTGTGATCCTGGCTCTGTACCAGCCGAACCACGCGCTGCCGATCCTGAGGGGCCAGGTCGGACAGCGCCACCGCTCGACCGGATTGGAGGAGCACGAGGGCATCGGAGTCATCCGCCAACGGAGCAGCCAGTAACACCCTCTCGACTTCCTCTCCATCGATGAGGGGGAAGCCCCCGGCCACTTGCGTAAAGCTCATGTACGCAGTCAACACATTCACGACGCCTGGCGGAATCCGCACGGTGGCGGTCGCCGTCGAGGAGGCAAACGAGCCCGTCGAATAGGTGGAGGGAAAGAACAGCGGCTCCCCCATCGCCGGCAGCATCTTCACCGTGAATTGGGTGGGGACGGGCACATTCGTCGCCGTCAGGGTCACGGTCAGTTCACTCGGGGTACTCGCGGCCAACGACAGATCAGGGGAGGCATGCGATCCCGTAGGCGTCGCTGGCACGGTGGAGCCGGCGACATTAGTAATGGTCAAGGTCGGCAGGGCCGTCAGGGCCGGCGTGCTGGCCGCAGTGATAGGGCCTAACGTCGTGGAGGTGGACGCGACCGGGTCGGTGGCGTTCAGCGTGCACGTCGTGCACTCGATTCGGACTCTTCCCGCATAGCCAAAACCGCCGCCGCCGACGCACGGGTTATTGCCTCCCTTGGCTTGGACCGTGCCTTGCTGGGTGACCTGCGGGGCCACCAAGCGAATGGCGCCGCCGCTTCCAGCACCCGCCCCGGTCCAGGCGCAGGGGCTATAGCCCACTCCTCCATTCGCTGTGACGGAACCCGTGGCTTGAATGGTAATCTGCGTGGTCGAGGCGATGACGATCGCGCCCCCGCCACCCGCGCCGCCGGGTCCATTCTGTGTCGTCGTGGCCACGCCGCCCCCACCGCCGGACCCGCCATAGAGCGGAATCAGATTGACGAACGAGGAATGGGCCCCGTAACTGCCGTCCTGCGTGAAAATTGCCGGGAGCAAGCCCGGCCCGCCGCCTCCAGGACCTTGCCCGGCCGTGCCATTGCTCGGATACGAACCGCGGATCCCACCATCGCCTCCGTTGTATCCCCCGGGTCCTCCTTTGCTGCCAGCAGTGACGCCCCAGCTTCCACTCGTGCCGCCCGCCACCGCGTCGTCTCCATTCACCCGGATCGTTCCGGAAATGGAGATATTACCCTGCGCAAGGATGGTCACCGGCGTATTGGCGGAGTTGCGTTGGAACGTGACCGTCACGCCCGACGGAATCGTCACGGTGGTGTAGTTCAGGATGCCGTCGGCCGGAAGGGTCACGACCGTGTTGGAGGCCGGCGCAAAGGCTCCAAGTGAGCCGGTGCTGCCGCTACTAAACGCTTGACCAAACGCCGGCGACAGCGGGCACACTGCCAAGGCAAAGCTCGTGCACAGCACGGTCCAACCGAACGAAGCGCGGTGAGTCATGATCAACTGTCCCCTCTATGGCAGTGTAAAATCACTCCACGCGTTCAGTACACTCACCTGCCCCGCCGGCAAGGTGACGCTGAAGGTGGCCGTGGAACTCGCCAAAGTCCCCGTGGAGGTGGCCGTCGAAGGAGCGGCGGCCGCGGCGAACTGTGGGATTTGTTTCAGTTTGAAAGTGGAGCCCACTGGGATATTGGTGCCCGTGACCACCACGGAGACAGGATTGCTCGTGCCCCCAGGCAAGGTGACATCGGCCGTTGAATAGGTGCCTCCCGTCGTCGAGGGCGTCGACACGCCACCGATGGAACTGATGCGGAGGGTCGGTAGTCCGGTTAACGCGGGAGTGCTTACGGCGGTCACTGGACCACAGGTCGTGGTCACCGAGGGTGCGGTAGGTGTGACTGTTCCAGAGAAAGAAAGCTTGAAGGCTTCGAGTCGGACGCGCCCATAGCCGGCCGAGGGACTCCCGCCGGCTCCCCCACTCACGTTCAACGTGCCCGTTCCGGCGACCTCCGGCGCGACCAGCCGAATGACGCCCCCGCTGCCACCGCCGGAAAATTGAGGATCGGGCGGCAAGATCGACGCTCCGCCGCGAGCCACGATCGCACCATTCACCGTAATCTTGGTCGACGAGGCCAGCACCATTGCTCCGCCCCCGCCGCCGCCGGAAATACCCGAATAGGCTGTGGCTCCATAGTAGCCTCCTCCGCCAGATCCGCCGAACAGCGGCACCGTGCTCAGAAAGTTCGGGGCACCATAGCTCCCACCTGCCCCATAATTTGCAGTGCTAGTGGAACCGGCTCCTCCACCCGGACCCTGTCCCGCCGACGGCGCATTGTTGGAGGTGCCTCGGGCCCCGCTTTGTCCGCCTTGGAATCCGCCCGGTCCACCGAGGCCTCCCGCATAGACGGTGGGTCCTGAACTCGCATTGCCAGTTCCAGGTGCCCCATCCAGATTGATGGTGCCCGTAACGAGCACGTCACCTGTTGCCAGCATGGTCACCGGCGTATTCGCAGCATTGCGTTGAAAGGTCACGGTGACTCCGGCGGGGATCGTGATGGTCGTGTAATTCAAGATCCCATCCGCGGGTAACGTGACGACGGTGTTGGAGACCGGCGCCAAGGCGCCGAGACTGCCCGTGCTGCCACTGCTGAAGGTCTGTGCGTGCGCCGACCATGCGGTGCTCATGACCAATCCGATGCCGTATAACACAGGAATCACACGCCTCGCTCTCATTGACCGCCTCCTCATTCGAGATTGAGCCTTATGGAAGTAATTCACTCACCGGCGGCGCCACGCTAAAGCTCGGTCCGGTCGGCGCCATTTGCGTGGCAGGGAGAAATTCACTGGTCGACGGATCCACGCTAAAGCTTGGTCCCGACGGCGTGCCATTGGGAATCCACACACTGACATGGGACTTGGCGTGGACGAAGCCCCAGGTCGGCGCGGCGACCGACACGGTCACCGATCCGCTGTTCGCGGTACCCAATGGCGTCGTGACGGTGAACGTATACGTGCCGGGCGCAACCGTCGATGCGATATTCAAGGCGAGCGGCAGACTCGTCTCGGTCACGCCGGTCTTGATGGTCGCCGTAATGCCTGAATTGGAAAACGTGACGTCCGTCGCCTGCTTGAGGCCCGTCCCGGCGACGGTCACCGGTAATTTCGTCCCTTGTCCTAAGGCGCTGGGGGTGATGCTGCTGATCGTCGGCGCGCCGAGGATGGCAAAGCTCTGGCTACTGGTTGCACTGCCATTGGTATTGGTGACTGCTACGGTTCCGGTCGTGGCCCCGGACG
>WBZO01001562.1_pt1 | contig 34796 bp, 28 predicted proteins | sample 5204261 | NCBI WGS metagenome assembly WBZO01 (sample SAMN12412400, study PRJNA552823) | activated sludge metagenome | isolation source: activated sludge from anammox sidestream of wastewater treatment plant... | place: USA: North Carolina | collected 2017-09
CACAGCAAATGGAACTGAGCCGCTTCATCAATGGTCGTGCAGCCTCGCACGTGTATGTAGGCCGCCTCTCGGTGCGCAGCGAAACCCGGTGGTGGCATGATTTGGTTACCGATACGGTCACCGTCGGACGTCGCGGCCCGCATGAGTCGAATGCATCGTTATTTATGAAAACACGTCCAGTGGCCTGGTATGCGCATGGCTACAAAATCTGGGAGAATGGAGCCATGTCGCGGCTTCGGAAATGGCTGGCCATCTCGTCAGATTCGTCTATAGCGGTGCAGCGGTGGGCACGCACATCACCCACCGACACCACGCTGCGTTTAGAGACCGAGCCGGCGGGTGAGCGGCTCTATGACATCGTGCTGCTCGATACATCCGGAACTGGATTGTCGGATGATAATTGTGTTATCGCTGTTACCAATCGTCGCACGAGCCCCTTTCTGTTTAACACGTCACTGACGGACTCGGTAGAATGGATCGCCGGCTACGAGCATGACACGCTAACGCGCAACAGCCGTCCGGATTTGCGCTACAAGCAGACAGGCGCCAGGCGCATAACACTACCCTTTGCCTACAGTGTAGATCCTGGAAAACCATACTTACTCCATATCCGGGAGATGCACCCTGCTGCTGACTCACTCTATGCCATCGATACAATCATAAACTGGAATAGCACCTTAGCGTTATTCTTGCGCCCGGGTGAGACACGCTACCTCCGCGTGCAGCGCCTGCCGGCAACAGATACTGTTGGCAGCGGATATCTGGCCTTTAACACTCAAAACAAAATGATTGTGTACCCCGTACGGCGTGCCGGCGGCGGTTACGGTGATTCGGTCCGTTATCACATGGTGTTTCACCGGCGTGATACCGATCCTGCCAGAAACGGTCCATGGACGGTGTACTACCGGCGCTCGCATGCCTACCACAAGGATTCTCTCTACCGCATAGAGCAGATGCAGTGGGAGCCTCCCGTACGGTTAAGCCGAGTAACAACCGCCCATCTCCCCTTTGGCAACCAATGGAATCCTGTCGAACGCACCCGCCTCAGTGTTCAGGATACCTACGCATACCTGCAATCAGTACCTGACACAGCAAGCCACATGCGGGACTGCTGCTGCGGTTTCCCGTCAATCGTTATTCGCGAGACCGTACAGGATACTCCCATGATATTTGTTGTCTATGCCTGTGAGGACATGTGGGCCACAAACCAGTATGCAAATAATAATTACTTTCATATTGTTGAGAATGCCTTTCCTGATGTCAGTATTCTCAACCCTGCAGCACTGGAGGTGAACGGTAAGTCACTGGTGGTGGCGTATAAAGATATAGGGCACGACGTGCCGCCGGGAGCTGCGGATTCACCGGCCGACACTCTTGGGAGCCTGGCACGGTACGGTACGCCGGTTGTCAATGCTTCGGCCGAGAACCGTCTGTTTTATGCCTGGTCGTCGGCAGGCCAGGGTATCGGCATTGCCACCAAGACAAGTACACAGGCGTGGCTGCCGAGCGATCAATCCCTGGCTGTGGTGCCAATGCCAACGATACCGAACATCATCGTGCAACCAGGTGGCGGGAGCGACACAGTCCACATTGAAGGCGGAGATGCTCTCTATCCGTCGCTGAACGTGTACAGCAACCTGGAGCAGCATCAGACCACCTCTACACTGGTCTGGGAGGAAGGCCCGGCAGCCAATCGTCATATCCGCTACACGCGGTTACGTGAGCGACCCGGCACGAATGGAGAGATAGAACGCCTGCTTCCTACCTTTGTTGAACTGTCATATACCACCGACACGCCGCCGGCGATACCCGTGGACCCGGCAAACAGAATCGCCATTGTCGGCGGCACCTCGCCCGGTGAACAGGCAGAGCTGCCGGTGGTTGTCAGAAGCCTGCAGGACAGCGCCATGCAGATCTACATACGCGACCACGACACGTCCGGCACTAACGGTCTGTTTCATTACAATCATGAAACCGTCTGCTGGGCCGAATGGGTTCCGTCGGTGAATCGTAGTCGCATCCGGTATAATCATTTTATTGACATGTCCGGATCAGGAGCTAACGAACTTCATTACTGGTGGGCTAATACGACCGGGAGTACCGGTGGCAGCAGTTTATTTCATCCTGTCCTTGCCTCCGGAGCCGTACGCATGGATTCGCTCACCTGGCAGGGTGTGGCCGATGATACGCTGGTAACCTATGCCGACAGTATGCACATTCTGAGCGGCAATGTGTCCGATTCGGCGCTGGTTGCCAATTATAGCATCCTGCCACAAAGCGCCTACCAGCAGCTGCGAGCGCATAAACAGAACAGCTATGCCGCCTACTGGACGGGACTCGGTGAGTTTGCCAGCCTCAGTAGCCAGCAAATCTACCTGCGCCGGATGCCGGCACTGCCGGGCTCACCGGCCATCACCTATCACTACGATGTGCTGCGGGGCAAAGGGGCTTGGCCACACGTGTCGCTGCGGCAGAAGGAAGAGACGGGCGGACTGCACACGCTGCGACGAAGCCTGCAGTACTCCGCGTCGGATGCTCCGAGTTTGCTGTTCTCGGCCGAGCAATTTTACAAAGAGGCCACCGATGAAAGCACCGACGAAACTCCTGACGTACAGAGCGCCGCACCGGTAACCTATTGCGGTTTCCAGACGCCTGCCGGCAGTTTTACCATGCGCGGGCTTCGTGGCGATACTAAACAAATCATTTTTACACCTGTTTATCAATCTCTCAAAACTGATGATGGCAGTGCAGGCTCAGCCTGTGCTCTGCAGATGGCCGCCATGACCTCTCCGGTATCCGGCTGGGTGTCTGACCCCTTTACTGTGGGCTCGTTTGAAGAACTCAAGGTGCTGAGTATGGGGTTACTGCGCTCAGAGATATCGCTAACGATTGAGGCCGTGGAGTCAGCCGCTGGTGCCCGGAACAAAAACCATGACCCTGACACCACCGCGCCTGCAGGGGCACGGTACTCAGCTTTGTTAACTCTGGCAGATGCCGACAATAACAGCTATGAAGATCCACTGGAGTGCCGGTACTATATTACCGAAGGCGATGAGCGCTATTATCGTCTGCGCCTGCAGTATCATGGCAGCAGCTCTTCCGTCATGCGTGAAGATACCGACATTGATCCGGCAGCGGAATCCTACAGCAAGAGTGCCAGCAACACCATTCAGGTTATCAACCTCCGCCGCGGTACGGCCTTCGCCGCCGACACTGCCGCACGGTTGCACATCTACCCCAATCCCTCGGAGGGAACGGTCACAATCCTGACCACCGGCATACTGCGTCAGCACCCCGACCATCAGGCACTGCTCACCGTTACCGATGCGCTGGGCAGTCCCCTGACAACACGGACAGTACGCGATGGACAGGTGATCACCCTGCACGGATTAGCCGCCGGCAGCTACAGCGTCATGCTTACCGCCGCCGGCACACAGCCAAACACCGTAGGGGCAACGGGGTTCTTTGTGGTTGTACGCTAACCCATTCCTAATACCAGGGTATTGCGGTTCTGCATATCGGCGTGCTGTCACCGGGGGCATACCCCCTGCAACCCGTACATGAAGTGAATACCATGCAAACATCCCTTGCATTTACAATAAGTGATGCTATAAAAATAGATGTACACTTACTTTAAAAAAAGTATCAGAGGATGGTGCGGTCAGGTTCTACCCTCTCAGCCGCGGGTCGGTAGCATCACGTAACGCATCGCCGATGAAGTTGAATGCCACCACCGTGATAAAGATTGTTAACCCGGGAAAGACAGCCAGCCACCAGGCATAGGTGCTGCTGCGGGCTTTGTAGAGAACGGAACCCCAGGTGACAACGGTGGGGGGGACTCCAAAGCCAAGGAACGATAATGCACTCTCCAGGAGGATGGCTCCTACAATACCAAAGGCAGCATATACCAATACGGGTGCAATAGCATTAGGCAATACATGCTTGAACATAATCCGCCGTGTACTGTAACCTAACGAGGTAGCGGCACTAACGTAGTCAAGGTTGCGTACCCGCAACACTTCGCCCCGCATGAACCGAGCAATACTGGTCCAGCCAGTTAAACCAATGAGTAACATGATTAACCAAATAGAGCTTTCCTCAACCATTGCCGATATTGTCAGGATAAGGAACAGACTGGGCATGGTTATAACGATTTCTATTAATCGCGATATCAGCAGGTCAACGGTTCCACCGTAATATCCGGCAAGAGTACCTAACACGATGCCAAGAGCAAGTGCTATCGACATTGCAACAAGACCAATGGATAATGCATACCTGGAGCCGTGAATAATACCGGCAAATACGTCGCGCCCTACGTCGTCGGTGCCCAGCCAGTGTCTGGACGATGGTGCACGGTCTTTTAACGCAATAAGTGTTTTGTCGGTCGTGCTTGGCCCGTACGGTACTGGCGGGAATATACTCCAGTCGTACGTTACGTCTGACCATTCCCTGGTGGCTTCTTCCGCAGTCCACTTTGACAAACCAAGGCCAACAAGGTATTCCTTGAAAATCGGCAGCTGAATGCTCCCTTTGTACGAGCAAGCAATTGGCTTGTTATTGGCAAGAAAATCGGCAAACATAGCAACACATACCAACACAATCACCAGCCAGATGCTTGCCATTCCAAAGGTGGACTTCTTAAACTGACGTCGCACAAACCTGCTATAACTTTCGCCGGCATGAGCATCCTTGGGTGCAGTAATGCTGTCGGTCATGACTTCTTGGCTCCGTACGAAATTCTGGGGTCAACTACAGAATACAAAATGTCGCTTATCAGCATCCCCACCAGTGTGAGGATAGCACTGATGGTAAATACAGCCATGATCATCGGGTAATCCAGAGCGCGCAATGCTTCGTATGATAGCAAGCCCATCCCCGGGATACTAAAAATCGTTTCAACGATAACAGAGCCCCCTATCATGTGAGGAAGGATAGCTGCAGCAAGTGTTACTAACGGTATCAGGGCGTTGCGTAAGGCGTGCTTGTAAATCACCGATCGTTCGTTGAGCCCCTTGGCGCGAGCGGTACGCACGTAATCCTGTCGGATCACCTCCAGCATTGATGAGCGCATTTGCCTGGAGATAAACGCAAAGTCAGCATATACGTACACAATCATGGGAAGCGTCAGGTGCCACGCAAAGTCGGCCAGCCGCTGCCAGAAATTCCACGACATGGTAGCTGCCATGGAACGAAGTCCGCCGCTGGGAAAAATCGATAAGAATTCAGGATTACACAAAAACGTAACGGCTAAGGTGGCCACCCAGAACGATGGCAGTGAGTATAGTGCAAATACTGTAAATGTTGACGATTTGTCAAACCACGTACCCGGATGTGTGGCACTATACACGCCCAGGGGGACGGCAATTCCGTACGCTATCAGCAGTGCGAATAAATTCATGATGATGGTAACCGGAACCCGTTCAAGCATCTTGTCAAACACCGGTCGGTTATCCTTAAACGAATTACCAAGATCCGGAACCCCGGTGAACCTAATGTTCGACATGTGCATCCCATCCTTGTCAAACACCGTCTGCATGTTAAAGCCAAGTAAGCCACCTGTCCATATCATGTACTGCTGCCATACTGGTTTATCCAGATGCCATTGTTCCCGTATCATCTCAATTTGTTTAGCATTTAGATTTGCACGAGTACCCATACCACCCTCGGCACTCACGCCCACCTTCATTGCCGCGGGGTCGCCGGGAGCCATTCTGCTAATACCAAAACTGATCATGGTGATAATGATCAGGGTAGGTATAAACAGCAGGATACGCCGTAGTATGTACGTCCACATACAGCGAAGATAACGGCTAAATGGCATCCGGCAGATGTCGGAGAACCGGAGTCCCGGCAACAAGATCGATAGCAATCACATCAAACCGGCACATAACATTCCGCAAACCATGCGTAAGCAAATACCCTTCGGCAGTGCGGCGGAGTTTCTGTTTTTTCTGGTATCCGATGCTGGCTTCCGGTGTACCGTATTGCAGACTTCGCCGGTGTCTGACTTCTACAAACACGATGGTCTGGCCATCCTTCATCACCAGATCAATCTCGCCGTACTTCTTAAATGTATAGTTTCTGTCAAGCAAGGCGTACCCACGGTTCAACAGAAATTCTTCTGCAATTTCCTCGGCCTTTTTACCGATTTGTCTTGTTGAGAGTGGAAAGCTTTCAGAGTTTTGCATTATGATTTCCAGAGTTCGTGGCACAGTGCTGAGCAAGACAGGGATGGAAGTAGTGGTTGACTGCGGTGGCCTTGGATACACCGTGATGGTACCACTCTCTACCATGGATGTTGTACCCGCAGTAGGTGAAAGCGTGACGCTGTTCACGGTTTTTACTGTCCGTGAAGATGCATTCTCACTCTTTGGTTTTGCCTCCGAACCGGAGCGCGAAGCATTCAAACTGCTTACCACCATTCAGGGAATTGGTGGCAGGACAGCACTGGGCATTTTATCGTCAGCAGTTATTTCAGACTTGCAGGCTGCAATCATGCAGGGGAATATCCCCGCCCTGATGCGTTTACCCGGTATCGGAAAGAAAACCGCAGAAAGAATGGTAGTTGAGCTACGCGACAAGATGGTAACTGTGGCAGCTCAGCCGCACGAAATACCGGCGGTTGGCCATACCCAGCAGGTTGCCGATGCCATCAGTGCTCTTCAGGCACTTGGCTTTACGCGTCAGGCGGCCGAAAAGGCTGTAAAACAGGCGATAACAGCTCGCCCTGAACTCTCGGAATCCAGTGAACAACTTATTCGGACTGCGCTGCGTGGAATATGACCAAGGCTCTGCTGATCATACCGGCCATTGACTTGTCGGACGGACATTGCGCCCGTTGCGTTCTTGGTGAGCCGGGCACCGAGAATTTGTACCGTGGAATGAGCAATAATCCGGTTCAGATGGCTCAGTTATGGCGGCGGGAAAATGCTAAGTGTATTCATGTCCGCGATAATGATTCATTTTCGGGAGCCGATAATACCGCATCGGTGAAGGCGGCCATTGCCATGCAGCAGGCCGTTGACATCCCTATTCAGTTTGTCTCACTGCAGTACGATTCTGTAGTGCTTCGCCACCTCCTGGATTCAGGTGTGTACCGGGTTGCCGTAAACGCCCTTATCGTTACCGACCCTGAGGAAGTGCACCGGCTGGTTGCCGATTACGGCAATAACAGAGTTGCCCTTGGTATCAGAGCCGAGAATGGATTTGTTCATTTCCGGGATATGGCCTCGGTCGAAGATCAACAACTGATTCGGCAGGCCTATGCTCTGGGCATCCGCCGTGTTATCTACGGCGAGAAGAAGTGGGAAGGGGCTTTGGCAGGCCAGGACCCTGCTGTTATCGAACGGGTAGCATCGGCTGCACCGGCGCGGTATACCATGGCGGGCGGTATCGCCAACTCAGAACAACTGTGGGAACTCCAGCGTATTGCTCCGCAGAATGTGGATAGTGTCGTGATTGGCAGGGCATTGTACGAAAACAGATTCCCGTGTCAGCAGATCTGGCGAAGTGCTGAGGCCGTACTCGAGCCTGACTTGCAAAATCAACTGGAAGACGGACGCCAAAGTTCGATTAGCAAGCTCGATAAAACGGCGGGTACTCAACGCAGTGACCAGCCCCCTACATAGCATTTGTGTTTGCCGTACAACCACCCGTTACCCCGTGTTCCAAGATTAAAGAATGTATGACTTTGATTTTTCAGAACCTTGATTCAGCCACGTCTTCGTGCTTCATGGTTATGTTTGCATTGTTCCAAAATTATCGTAGTATTCCATGCCAATAATTTATATCGATGGTAAGGCTGTTGAAGCAAAGCCTGGACAAATGATCATTGAAGCTGCGATGGACAGCGGCATTGTTGTTCCTCATTACTGCTGGCACCCGGCATTGAGTATTGCCGGGAATTGCCGGATGTGCCTGGTTCAGGTAGGTTCGCAGAAAAAAGATGCCGATGGTACACTGGTGTTTGATGACGAAGGCAAGCCGGTGATTAGCTGGATACCAAAACTCCAGATCGCATGCGCCACTCCGGTTGCCGACGGAATGTTTGTTGATATGGTTGGCGAGAAGGCTGTAACGGCACAAAATGCCGTGGTGGAGTTCCAGTTGATTAACCACCCGCTGGATTGTCCGATCTGTGATGAAGCCGGTCAGTGCAAACTCCAGGAATATGCCTTTACTCACAGTAATGCAAAAAGCAGATTCGACGAAGAAAAAGTTCATAAGATTAAACGCCTGCCGTTTGGTCCGAATGTTATGTTCGACGGCGAACGGTGTATTAGCTGCTCTCGCTGCATTCGCTTTGCAAACGAAGTGGCAAAACAACCGGCGTTAACGTTTTATCAACGTGGTGATTCGGTATCGATTCGAACCTTCCCTGGTATGCAGTTCGATAATGCGTACTCGATGAATATTATCGACATCTGTCCGGTTGGTGCACTTACAAGCATTGACTTTCGGTTCCGTGCCCGCGTGTGGGAGATGAGCTTTACCGATACCATCTGTCCCGGCTGCGCCCGCGGATGCAATATCCACATGGGTGTAATGAACAACGAAGTCCTCCGCCTTGAGCCCCGTACGAATCCCCATGTAAATACGTACTGGATGTGTGATCCCGGACGTCTGCAAACACCAGATCTGATTAACAAAAACAGGTTGTCCGGTCCGCAGATTCGTGTTAATGGTGAGCTAACGCCGGCCTCATGGACCGATGCTATCGAAGCGGCAGTCACCATCATTAGGGATACGCCGGCTTCAAAGGTGTATGTGTTGGGGAGTTCGCATGCTTCTAACGAAGACAACTTTGTGCTTGCCAAACTCACCCGTGAAGTTCTGAAATCACAGAACATTGATTGTATTGCACACAGCAATCCGGAGTTTGCCGATGATATGCTGCGCGTAGCCGATGTGTCTCCGAACTCCGCCGGTGCCCGCGCTGTTGGAATTGTGCCTGGCAATGATTCGAAATCAGTACACCACCTGGCGAAGCGCATCACGTCGGGCGAAATCCAAACCGTTATTGTGCTGGAAGACGATGCACTATCTCACAGCCAGTCTCTAGCCGAAGCCTTTGCGGCTCTACCTAATCTGATTGTACTATCTGCCCATACAACTGTCGTTGCACAGCAGGCAAGTGTTCTGCTGCCCATTGCAACGTTTGCCGAAGCCGAAGGCACCTTTACCAACATAAACAATCGGGTACAACGGTTCCGTCCGGCAGTCGTTACTGCTGAAAACGAACGTTATATGGGACTAAAGATGAGCCGGTGGGATAAGTTTGGTGCGCCAAATGACCGGTGGACCCATGGCGAACGCCGCGACTGCAGGAGTGCATGGCGTGTCATGCAGGCAATAGCAGAAGGAATGGGCTTCAAGTGGGGCTACGATTCGAGTGAAAACGTTTTTAACGATATTGCCGCCCATGTTGAAGGCTTTAAAGGAATGTCGTATGCCTTGCTCGATAAACACATGGGTCTGATTCTCAATAAGGCAGATCAGCCTGAACCGGAACAAGTAATTTATGTTAGTAACTTCATGAAACCGCAAGTAGGATAGAGTGTATGAACTGGACACAACTGATCATCTATGTTATTCAGGCGGCAATACTTGTAAACGTGATGCTGCTGAGCGCGGCATACATGGTTCTGGCCGAACGGAAAATAGCTGCGTGGATACAAAACCGTGTCGGACCCAACCGCGTTGGCTGGTGGGGACTCCTCCAGTCGTTCGCAGATGTGTTTAAGCTATACCTCAAGGAAGATATCGTTCCGGCGGCCGCTCACTATAAGTTTCATGCGCTTGCCCCGATGATTGCCATCGCAATAGCCATTACGGTGTACGCGGTTATTCCTTGGAGTGGTCCGTTTGTTGAGATCGACGGGCAACGCTACGGACTCACCATGGCTCCCAACATGAACATTGCAGTTCTGGTGGTTCTGGCTATGACGTCTGTTGCGGTGTACAGCATCGTTCTTGCCGGATGGTCAAGCAACAGCAAGTATTCGTTGCTTGGAGGCCTGCGCGCTTCCGCACAGATGATTTCGTACGAACTTGCCATGGGCTTGTCGGTGGTAACCGTTGTTTTGGTTGCCGGATCGCTAAACTTTGTGAGCATTATTCAGACGCAAACAGCCGGTGCTTGGAATATCTTCTATCAGCCGGTGACGTTTGTGATTTTCCTTATTTGTGCTCTTGCCGAAACAAATCGTGCACCGTTCGACCTGCCGGAAGCCGAGCCTGAGCTGGTAGGCGGGTACCACACCGAGTACAGCGGTATGAAGTTCGGATTACTCTACCTTGCCGAATATGCTCACATCCTGGCCAGCAGTGCCATTATCGCTGCACTGTTCTTTGGCGGATGGGACCTGATTCCATTCGTTGATGATGCGGCCCTGTTTGGCCTTGAACCATATTCAGTTCCAATGGCGCTGATAGGCTTTGGCGCTTTCGCCGGCAAGGCAGCTTTGTTTGTGTTTGTGTTTATGTGGATTCGGTGGACCCTTCCGCGGTTCCGCTACGACCAGCTTATGAACCTGGGCTGGAAGGTTCTGCTGCCACTCGCACTTGCCAACCTGGCCGTAACCGGGTTCGTCGTTCTCCTTCTGGAGTAATATCACACTTTTATACTTTGTTAATATTCCTTACCTCACAGCGAAGTCATGGCAAACGTTACCACTAATACCGAAGCTCAACGATTAAACTTTTGGGAAAGAATTTATCTTAAAGAGATTGCCAGGGGGCTTGGGCTTACCTTCCGGCAAATGTTCCGTCCTACCTTCGTTCGGCAGTATCCCGAGGAACGGTGGACGCCGGAGGGATCCTACCGCGGACGCCCGGTGCTGGTGCAAGAGGAAGAGGGTGAACGCTGTGTAGCCTGTGGGTTGTGCGCCCGTGTATGCCCGGCCTTGGCAATCGAGGTTCGTGCCAGCGAAACCGACCAGGAAAAAGAACGCTACCCGGTGAAGTTTGAGATTAATATGCTGCGCTGCATCTTCTGTGGTTTTTGCGAAGAGGTCTGCCCGGAAGAGGCAATTGTAATGAGTAAGGATTACGAATTGGTATTTGGTTCTCAGGATGAAGCAATTCTTGGTAAGGAAAAACTCCTTGTACCAATGGCGCAACTGCAGGATCGTCTGGAATTTCTGCGTCAGTGGCGGTAATTCTTCAAAGGAACTCGTACAATGGGATGCGGATGTGATTCATGCAACGATGTCAATGTCTGGCGAATACTGTTTTCGTTCGTCCGTCGCATGGTGTGCAGTATCCTGAGTAAACTGAATTTTACGCCGTAATCCACTCAACGCAAACTACTTCAGAAAAATCGTTGTCCCTTGTCTGTCCGGAAAATTGCGTTGGGACGCGCGACACTACCTGTTGTCCCACAGGATTTCCGGGCCCTGAACAAGCCGGGTAAATGCAGTGTCGGACGTAACGAGCCGGCATCGATACATGATTGCCTGCGCTGCTATCACCCTGTCAAACGGATCTCTGTTCTCCCACTCAAGCACTGCAGCCCGTGCAGCCGACTCAGGATCAACCTGCAGGATGCTGATTGAATACATCCTGCAAGCCTTTTCAAAATCCTGAGCAAAGGGTTCGAATGCAGGTAACATTCCGCGATGGTACTTTAAGCCTAACTCATACGCTGTTATCGCTGATACATACACCGCTTCGGTAGCCTGAATCAGCTTGATGATGCGTATTGGTATTTTGCCAACGTCTGAGTCAAGCCAGATAAGAACATGGCTGTCCAGTAATAGCGGCCTTGCACCAGCCATCTTATGGCTCCAATGGCTTAGTTTCAAGGGCAGTGAGGTCTTCGGTAGTGAATTCAGAGGCCAGCAATTCCCTGGTGTCCTGCTCCGACCAGGAATACGTACCTTCGTGAAGACCAACCGGGCGTACCAGCTGCTCCGATACAAGTGGTACAAGGCGTACCACCGGCGTGCCGTTGCGGGCTAAGTAAACGGTGATTCCGTTCATTGCTTCCTCCACAATCTTGGAAAGATGAGTTTTGGCTTCGTGCATGTTTACGACTTTAGCCATTGGTACCTCCGGGTGGTGAAAATGTGACTAATGTTGAAACAAAATTAATAAATTTACCCAGCTTAGTCAAGGATAAACAGACTTAGCTAATACACAATAAACTACTTTTTTCTCTGGCGGAGCGTTTTCTGAGGTCCAACAAGTTTACAGACCGACTTCTCTAAGGAGTGCCTGGCGTTCGATTTCGAGCTGACGGATTTTGCGTTCAACGGTATCGAGTTCCTCGGGCATCGAGTCGATCTCGATACGCAGTTTGGAGGCTGCTTCGTCCACCAGATCAATAGCCTTATCGGGCAGGAATCTGTCGGTGATATACCTGTTGCTTAGCTGGGCAGCAGCCACAATGGCTCCATCGGTAATCCGAACGCCGTGGTGGACCTCGTAGCGCTCTTTTAGTCCACGCAGGATGCTGATAGTATCGTCAACGGTAGGCTCAGCCACAAACACCTTCTGGAAGCGCCGTTCCAGAGCAGCATCTTTCTCGATGTGCTGGCGGTATTCGTCGAGTGTTGTGGCACCGATGGCGCGGAGTTCACCCCGTGCCAAGGCAGGTTTTAGAATATTAGCGGCATCCATAGCCCCTTGCGTAGCTCCTGCACCAATCAGAGTATGCAGCTCGTCGATAAACAGGATAAACTCGCCGTTGGAGTCGGCTACTTCTTTCACAACGGCTTTGAGGCGTTCTTCGAACTGACCTCGGTATTGTGTTCCCGCAATCAGCGCACCCATGTCCAGTGAGTACACAGTTTTTGTCTGCAACGTCTCCGGAACATCCTGCGAAACTATTCGTTGGGCGATTCCTTCCACGATTGCCGTCTTGCCAACACCGGGTTCACCAATTAGAACAGGGTTGTTCTTGGTCCGTCGTGAAAGAACCTGGAGCACCCGCCTGATCTCGTCTTCGCGTCCAATTACTGGATCGATTTTTCCTTTTCGAGCTTCTTCGTTCAGATTTCGGGCATACTTCTGAAGTGACTGATAGGCATCCTCCGGGTTCTGTGCAGTTACCCGTTGTGTTCCGCGAACCTCGGCCAAAGCCTTTAAAATTCCTTCGTGCTTCACACCTCTGTCCTTTAACAGCGAAGCCGCTTTTGACGTTGTGTTAACCAGGGCCAGCAGGATATGTTCGGTTGACACGTACTCGTCCTTCAGCTGTGCCGCTTCCGTAAATGCATCCTGGAGAACCCGCTGCATGTCAGAACTTAAATGTGCTCCTGCTGAACCTGAAACTGTGGGCATTGCGTTGAGCGCATCCTGCACCTTGGTACTCAGGAAATCAACGTTCACGCCAAGCTTGTTTAGAATAGGCGGAATGATTCCCTCAGCATCAGAGAGCAAGGCAGATAGAACATGCAGCGGCTCGATAGCCTGGTGCTGGCTGTTGGCAGCTATTGACTGAGCCGTTTGCAGTGCTTCCTGGGATTTAATGGTAAGCTTGTTAAGGTTCATGGTAAACTCCGGTTTAAACTAACGGTATAGACGAAAAAGGGGCCCGTTTATCGCTTTTGACAACAGCGGTAACAACCAAAGTCTATTGGTTCAGGCAGAGCAGGATATTTTTGCTGTCTATGCAGTTCATACCCAAATCCGACAATTACAAGCAGATCATCCTCAATCATCTTGAACGACAGCACTTCATGAAGCATATCGGATGCCGCCTCACCGACATCCGGCCGGGCTACGTAGAAGCCGTCCTCGACGTCAGCGAACAACACCTCCAGCAAATGGGCCTTGTGCATGGCGGCGTAATTGCAACAATTGCAGATGTTGCAGCCGGTTTTGCCGGCTTTACGCTGGTAGCAGAAGGGGATCAGACGGTGACGGCAGAAATTAAATTATCGTACTACCGTAAGGCCGTTGGTACCCGGCTTCGTGCCGTTGGAACGGTAGTGCGTGCCGGACGTTCGATGCACTTCTGCGAAGCCGACGTATTCTGTACCGCGTTTGACGGAGAGGAGGTCCTTGTGGCAAGAGCAACAACCACGATGGCTGTTATTACACCCGGGAAAACGTCATAGCCCCGTTTTAAAACAATTCACCAACGGGTTCAGACGTTACTACATTCTGTTTTCACCAACTACATACACTCACATGGCAAAAATCCTTTGGGTTGACGACGAAATCGAGCTTCTAAAACCACACGTTATACTGATGCAGCAGCGCGGTTATGAGGTTGCTACGGCAACGAATGGTGAAGACGCCATTGAACTGGTGCAGAACGGCAGATTTGATTTGGTCTTCCTGGACGAGATGATGGTTGGCATTTCCGGTCTGGAAACCCTGAGCGTTATCAAGGATCTGGATCCAACGCTGCCGGTGGTGATGGTTACCAAGAACGAGCAGGAAACACTCATGGAAGAAGCCATCGGAAATAAGATCGACGACTATCTGACCAAACCGGTTAACCCGACCCAGATTCTGGCAGCCTGTAAAAAATTTCTCGAAAAAGGTCGCATCACCGAAAGTAAACTTACACAGGATTTTCACCAGGAGTACAGTCAGATCTCGCGAAGGCTGCTCAACCAAATGGAGTGGTCAGAATGGCTGGACGTGTATCTGAAAATGGTTCAACGCAGTATCGCCCTCGACGCTCATCCCGATAGTGGTCTGGAACAGTCGTTGCGCGACCAGTGGCGCGAATGCAATTCGGAATTCAGTAAGTTTATTGAATCGGAATATCAGGGCTGGCTCACTGACCGTGCGTCGCGTGCCGACGGTGCACCCTTCCTGTCGCCGCATGTGCTTGACCAGTGGCTCGTACCGCTGCTGCAGAATAAGCGGCCTACCTTTTTTATTGTGGTGGATTGCATGCGACTTGATCAGTGGATGGTTATGGAAGAATTCCTGCGTTCACTGTACACCATCCAGCGCGATTACTACTGCGGCATCCTGCCTACGGCAACACCGTATGCGCGTAATGCGATATTTGCCGGGCTCTATCCCACCGAAATCAATAGGCATTATCCTGAGTACGCTATTGATGAAAGGGGCTCTGACGAACACGTATTAAACCGGTATGAAAAGGATCTACTCCGGCTTTTCCTTGAACGAAAACGGATTAAGCTGAAGGGAGATCTGCAGTACATTAAAATCATTGATACCGAGTTTGGTAAACGGATCGAAGCCGACATCATGAGGTACGCCAGAAATCAGCTGACGGCTATCGTGATTAATGCTGTGGACATGATAGCCCATTCACGGTCCGACTATCCGATCCTGAAAGAAATTGCTCCTGACGAAAGCGCATACCGAACCCTAACGAAGAGCTGGTTCACGCACAGCTCATTCTACGGGATTATGCGAAGCCTTGCAACGATACCCGACGTGCAGATCGTGGTAACAACAGACCACGGCAGCGTGCGGTGTCTGCGCGGCGCAAAAGTGTTTGGAGATAAAGAGACGACGGCCAACCTTCGCTATAAAATCGGCAGGAACATTAAAGCCGACGAACGTGATGCCGTGATCATCCGTGATGCGCTGTCCTGGCGAATTCCCGCACCCGGTGTTGCCACAAACTGTATCATTGCAAAGGAAGATCGGTACTTTGTGTATCCTACGGACTACAATTACTACCTCCAGAAGTACCGCGACTCGTTCCAGCACGGTGGCATTTCACTCGAGGAAATGGTTTTACCGGTTGCGGTTTTAACGCCGCGTTAACACTGGTGAAGCGTTAAACCAACCGGAATTCAATGGGGTGCGCCAATGTCATACCGCTATGACCCAAAAAACCGTATTGTTGTGTTCTTTGTTTCAGTACTCTGGTCGTGAATACATGAGGGAAAAGGTTGTGGTTACTCATTCAGAATCCGAGACGATACTGGCAGGCGAACAATTTGCAGCCGGTCTGGTTAAGGGTGACGTGGTAGCCTGTACCGGCGAACTCGGAGCCGGTAAAACGGAGTTTATCAAGGGTGTCTGTCAGTATTTTCAGGTCGAAGACCTGGTTACAAGCCCAACGTTCAGCGTTATTAATCAGTACAAAGGAAAATGCCCGGACGGTCGAGATTTAATTATCTTCCATGTGGATCTGTACAGAATCGAAAACCCGGACGAACTTGCCAAGATTGGATTCGACGACATGATTTTTGCCCATGATGCCATGAAACTGATTGAATGGCCTGAACATGCCGCAACTATGATGCCGGCAAAGTACTGGGATATTGTTATCAGCACGGTTCCCGATAAAGAAACACAGCGACGCATATCAATTAACCGTAAGGGAGAGTAATAAGCCGTATGTTTGCCACGGTTACAGAGTTCACACTCTCCATTCAATAACTTTTTCGTAATCAGTTGTAGCTATGAACATTGCCCAACGCATGTCGCGTCTTGGTACTGAGACTGCTTTTGTAGTACTTCAAAAAGCCCGTGCCTTAGAAGCACAAGGTAAAAACATTATTCACCTCGAGATCGGTGAACCCGATTTTGATACTCCACAAAACATCATCGATGTAGCAAAAACTGCACTCGATAACGGCTTTACCCATTATGGGCCAAGCGCCGGCCTCCCGGAAGCCCGGGCTGCTATTGCGAACTACATGAATAAAACAAGAGGCTACTCGGTGTACGAACCGGATAACGTGGTTGTTACGCCCGGAGGGAAGCCCATCATGTTCTTTGGAATGATGGCCGTAATTAACGAAGGTGACGAAGTTATCTACCCGAATCCAGGCTTCCCGATCTACGAATCAGTCATCAATTTCCTGGGTGCCAAGCCGGTACCGCTGCCTTTACGCGAAGAAAATGAATTTCGGATGAATGTGGCTGATCTTGAAGCACGCATTACCCCGAAAACAAAAATGGTTATTATTAACACGCCTCAAAATCCTACGGGCGGTATCCTTACCCGCGAAGATCTTGAACAAATTGCAGAACTGGCCATTAAACATAACCTGATGGTGCTTAGTGATGAGATCTATTCGCAGGTAACCTACGGCGACTTCAAGCACCATTCAATTACGAATATCGAGGGAATGCCGGAACGCACGATGGTTCTGGATGGTTTCTCAAAAACGTTTGCTATGACTGGATGGCGCTTGGGATACGGCCTCTTCCCCAAGGATGTTGCGGCACAGGTTGCTAAACTGCAAACAAATTGTACGTCGTGTACGGCAACGTTTACGCAGCTTGCCGGTATCGAGGCACTGAGCGACAGGACCTTAGACAGAGTGGGATACTTTGTAGATCAGTTCCGGCAGCGCCGTGACCTGATTGTAGAACGCCTTAACCAAATCCCTGGTGTTCGGTGCCATAAGCCGCATGGGGCTTTCTATGTGTTTCCGAATATCACAGGAACTGGCATGACGAGCGCCGAAATCGAATCGTACCTGCTCAATGATGCAGGTGTGGCCTGCCTCTCGGGTGCTGCTTTTGGTGCCTACGGTGAGGGCTTTGTACGGTTCTCGTATGCAAACAGCCTGGATAACATCAACGAAGCCATGAACCGGGTTCATGCAGCAATCGAACGTAAACTGGGTTAAGAGCCTTAAAGATTTGCGATCAGCATTTCGCACTCATGGCCAGCCGCAGATTGCGGCTGGCATGAGTGCATATATGCGCAATCAGTTTGAGTTTTTTGGTCTTCAAACATCACTGCGCCGTCAGCTGCAGTATCACTTTGTACGGAGCATCACCGATGTTGCAACGGGTTTCGACGTTGCAGAACGGTTATGGGAGTATGCTGAACGGGAGCTGCATTACACAGCACTGGATATGCTCAAACGTCTTGTTGCCTCAAAGTCGGTGTCCATCCCCAATCCCGATATACTGCTCAGGCGATGTGAACTCCTGATTCAGGCAAACTCGTGGTGGGACAGCGTTGATTGTCTGGCACCACGGGTTGCGGGCATCATTGCCCTACGATCTCCGTCGGTGAATCTTACTGCGCTTACGGGACGCTGGATACAGCATCCCAACATGTGGATTCAAAGGTCAGCACTCATTGTACAGTTGGCGTATAAGGATCGTACGAATGCCGAGTTACTGTTTTCACTTGTTCGGGCTGTGATGGACAGTCGGGAGTTCTTCCTCCGAAAAGCCGCAGGGTGGGCTCTGCGGGAATACTCGAAAACTAATCCTCAGGCAGTACGTGGATTCCTTGATTGTAATAAATCAAGCCTTAGCCCCCTCACATACCGCGAAGCGTCGAAATACTGTTAACAGCAGAGAGTATCTGGCTGGTGCCAATACTGCGGGCACATAAAAAATGTTTTTCCGGACACTGTGCAAGCCCGTGAATACCACAGGGTCTGCATGACAGCGTCTGCGTTGTTTGCACGATTGCCGCTACGGAACTCAATGGACCAAAACCAAACTCCGGAATTGTACTGCAAAAAATCGTTACGATTGGAGCGTCCATTGCCGATGCGATATGCGTTACAGCACTATCGTTCGCAATTGTACATGATGCACGTGATATTAAAGCAGCGCTCTCCAGCAGCGAGAGCTTGCCGGCAAGATTGGTAGTCAGACTTCCGGCCATTGCTGCCAGCTGGTTACATACCGGTGAGTCGGCATCGCTGCCAAGAAGATACACGTTGGTGTTGAGCGCCCGAATAACGTCGTGCCACTGCTCCATTGGAAGCTGTTTGGTGTACCAAACCGATGTAGGTGCAATGCATACATAAGGCTGATGTGTGAAAGGGGCTATGGCCTCGTAGTCTGCTGCCGACGGATACAGGCGTGGTGGTTTCGCGTCAGCTTGTACTGCCGATGATAACAATCGATAGTTCCGCTCAACTTCATGTTCCGGCGTTGCTGTTGAGTACAAAATTGAATGGGTGTAGAATCGGGATGCAATGGTAGTTCGAAATCCAGCCTTGATGCGGGCGCCCGATGCAAGAGTAAACCAGGCAGTTGTTCCATATCGCTGCAGGTTGATAACAACGTCGAACCCGATTGAACGAACGTACCGAAGGTTCGAAAGTAGCGAGATGTACTTATGACGTTTGTCCCAGACGTAAATGTGCCGAATAAATGGATGATCTGCAAAAAGCTGTTCATTGCCCTTGCGAACCATGATGTGGACCTCGAACCCGGCAGAGTGGAGTGACTCCACCGTTGCACTGGCGAGCACCACGTCACCAATAAACGCCGTTTGAATCACCAGCGCTCTCATGGATGGTCCGCCGGATGCGATTGCGGTTCCAGGTGCGAAATAACGTCCACCTGTTCTAAACCAATTGCTTTTCGTACAATGTGCTCAGCCTCTGTTGCCAGCTTATGTGCCTGCCATATTGGTGTGGTATCCGGAAACAGAAGATGAAAGTCTGCGCTTGCCTGATTGCCAAAACTGCGCAATCGGAACTCGTGAAAGGTAATGTTGTGTTGCCGGACGAATTCCGAAAGTGCCTGCCGTGCCTGCTGCTCAATGACGGGATCGGCACTGTCCATTAACCCGGTAACCGACATGCTGACAAGCTTTATGCCTTCGCGCATGATGTTCCCGCCAAAGACGATTGCCAGCAGGGGGTCAAGAATGTACCATCCAGTTACGGATGCCAGAAACAGCCCCAAGACCGCACCGGCACTCGTCCAGGCATCAGTTAACACGTGCTTACCATTTGCTTCAACAACAAGTGAATGGTTTTTCTTGCCGGTATGCACAAGAAAAAAGCCTAAAAGTGCGTTCACCATGCCTGCCCCTGCTGTTATCGCAATCCCGACGTCGAGCTTCTCAAGCTGAATGCCGGTAAACATACGCTGCACAGAAGTAAAAATAATGACGATGCCGGCAATGCAAATTAGGCCACCCTCAACCGCTGCACTGATCAGACCCATTTTCTGATGACCGTAGTGGTGGTCAGAATCCGGCGGACGCAGCGTCATCCTAAGCGCATACCACGCAAACCAGACGGCAACAATGTGAACCACGCTCTCGGCAGCATCGGAGAAGATTACACTTGATCCGGTAAGCATCCATGCTATCCACTTTGCCACCAACATGACAACGCCAACGGCAAGTGATATGTTCATTGCATGTTTCAGCATAACGCAAACTACAACCAAGACATTTTTACCTGCGCTGCAGAGACGTGCACAGCCTTGCTGTGCAACAGGATGTTGTTATAGGTAATACCGGACACCCAGACCTGCGTCAAGCGCTAAACCAAACCCAGAGAGCAGTCCAAGATTAGGCGCTACTTCCACGTAGTACTCAAAATGAGATCTGCGAGGAATAACGTTTATACCGGCTACAAAACGCACAGCAATGCCGGTTTTACTTTGTTCACGCTTATACCAGGCAGTTGAATCATCACCGGCGATATACCAGTCATGACCACTTCCAAGTCCCACACCAACACCACCACCAATGTAGGTTGTTGTGACTCTTGATCGGAAGGTGTTTATCTGTTGCAGGTAATCAACTTGTACTCGTGGCCAACCAAAGTACGAGGTTCCAAGGCTGGCAGCAATCGATTCTTCGCGATTAAGCCAATACTTTGCAGTAAGTCCAAGCGGGTCGCCAAGAACGATTCCAATTCCAAAGCTCTTTCTGCGAGGTCCCTGCGCCATTACTGTGGTTGCGGTAACCAGGCAAAGGAGCACAGATGCGGCCAGGGTATAAAAGAAACGTTGCACTGTCAGTTCCCCTGAAGTAATTTCGTCGAATCAGGAATTAAATGTCTTTAGAAAATCTTCGTTGTTCCTGGTTGAGCGCATGTGTTCCAGCAGACGCTCCATGGCTTCCACGGGGGGATCGTCGCCTAACACCTTGCGCAGTATCCAAACCTTATTGAGTTCATCCTGCGTAAGCAGTAGTTCTTCACGGCGGGTACCGGACCTGTTCACGTCAATTGCCGGGTAGATCCTCCTGTCTGCTATCTTCCTGTCCAGCACAAGTTCCATATTGCCTGTACCCTTAAACTCTTCAAAAATAACCTCATCCATCCGTGAGTTTGTTTCAACAAGTGCAGTTGCAATGATGGTTAGCGAACCTCCTTCTTCCACGTTCCGGGCAGCGCCAAAGAACCTCTTTGGCCGGTGCAGTGCGTTTGCATCAACGCCACCCGATAGCAGTTTGCCACTTTGGGGAATCACGGTATTGTGTGCCCGTGCCAGACGTGTAATAGAGTCCAGCAGGATTACAACATCCTGTTTGGTTTCTACCAGCCGTTTTGCTTTTTCCAGAACAATCTCGGCAACGTGCACGTGCCGCTCCGGCGGCTCATCGAACGTGGACGCAACGACTTCGGCAGCTACTGATCGCTGCATATCGGTCACTTCTTCCGGACGCTCATCAATAAGCAGAACAATCAGCTTTACTTCAGGGTGGTTCCGGGATATAGCATTTGCGAGTTTCTGCAGCAGGATGGTTTTACCTGCCTTTGGGGGGCTTACGATGAGACCCCGCTGTCCCTTCCCGATTGGACTAATAAGGTCAATTACGCGGGTACTAAACTCGTTCTGTGCTGTTTCAAGCTTCAGGCGCGACTGTGGGTACAACGGTGTCAGTGATTCAAAGACACGTTTGGTGCGTTGCTCAGTGAAGGGTTCGTAGTTAATTGCCTCAATACGAACCATGGCGGCAAACCGCTCACCGTCCCGTGGCTGACGTATATGAGCCTTGAGCGTGTCGCCGGTACGAAGTCCGTATCGTCGCACGGCTGAGGGGCTTACGTACACATCTTCAGTGGACGGTAGGTAGTTGTATGCCGGCGATCGCAAAAAGGCATATCCATCAGGCAGCACCTCGATAACACCGGTAAATACCTGTGTTGCATCACGCTGAGCTTCTTTCATCAGTCGTGCATTCTCAGCCTCAGTGATTTTATTGATGAGGTCCTGCTTACGAAGATCACTGGTGTATTCAATGCCAATCTGAGCGGCTATCTCGATGAGCTGGGCAATTTTCTTGGATTTGAGGCCTGCCAGATCAATGGCAATTGCAGGGGGCTCGGGGGTGATGGATTCAGGTGTTTCCTGTGCCAGTTCTTTTTGCTCTCTTTGGTCCCGTTGATCTCTTTGATCACGGTAGCCACGCTGGTCGCGATAACCGCGTCCACGGTTACCACGATACGGATATTGCCGTTGTGCCATGCATTCCTAATGCAGAATTAATAAAAACAACTAATAAGAAAAATGGAGTGTTCTTAGGGGTAGGGTATGGGATTGCTGCTTGCGGAGCCAGCTCTGATGGTGCTCCGTTTTGGACCGGTACGAAAATGCCAAGAAGAAGTGTAACCTGCAAGAAGAAAATTTTACTGATGGCGTTGACTGATACGTGAACCATGATAGCGCAACCACGGGTACAAGACCCATAACGCTGTACACTTTGCCATAGCCCCCTGGAAAATCACGCCACGGGCGAGCCGGAAAACCAGCCGGGATCTTAGTCCGTAACCAGGAAATAGCGGGTGGTCATCGTTGAGCCGGTTTGTATTTGCAGACAGTATAGGCCTGCGGCTATAGTGGGCGGTATGGTATATTCTTGCTGACACATGCCAATACCGATGCGCTCACCGGTAGCGCTGATCAGCCATGCCTGTCCGGTGGGTAGGGGGCTTAGACGTCCGCCTCTCCGTACCTGCACGAACTCCATTGGTGAGCGTTCAGCATCTTCATCAACACCGGAAGGGATAACGGGTATATTGTGGAAGGTAAGGACGCCAACACCGGTTTCATCGTAAATCCACGGACCCTGATAGTATTCATTTTTATCGTTAAACCTGTCCGGTATGTAGCTTACAGTGGATACCCGAATACTGTCCGGCGGATCTAAATGAATATTGTTACCGGTCAGCCATACGGTATCGGGGTGGACGGCTTCGTTACCGTTAAAGAAGAATGCTGATGGAAGACTGTCGGCACCGGGAACAGATGGCACCAGCATGACGGCATAATCAGTGGTAATGGTAACAGTGTTGGTTTCGGGGTCAATAACGGCACGCCGTACATCGGGGGCACGCGATGCAGGGCTGGTAATTCCGTTCTCAATGTCCCTAAACAACCTGAACAGCTGATCGCCCAGCTCCCAGTATCCATCATTGCGGTAATGGCAATTGTCGTGTCCTGGCAACCCGCATGCAGAATGGACGATGATATCTGAATAACGCTGCTGCAACTTCCGCTGATCGTCGCGCAGCCTGGCGTGTTCTGTTCCACCACACCCGGTGTGAATCTGTACAACAACGATGTGTTCCAGATTGGGTAAATCCTTTTTCCATTCGTCATATAGTTTACTAAAGAGGGCGGAATAGTCGTCCGAGCCACTGTTTGACTCACCCTGATACCAGAACAGCCACCGTATGTGATTTCGCATCCTGCTTTTTTCAAGCCGGTACAACCAAGATCCGTAAATCGTATTCATGTTGTAGCGGTTTTCTTCATTCGGAAAGTGTTGCTCAATCCGGGTACCGCCAACAGCCCCGTTAATTACACATGTTGGCAGGTTCATGTTTCCGGCGATATTGTTCTGTAAGCGCAAACCCCAGGATCCTACATGACCGCCACGCCCGTTCGAAGCTGACTGGCTGACCGAGAAAAGTGTATCGGCACGACGTTGGCTAAAGTTCATGCCAAACGTGCGCACAAAGGCCGAGGGTACTTGGGTCAGATCACTATAAATACAATTCGACTGTCCTTCGATTGCCATCGGAATTCCACAAACAATGTGATCAGCATCGATGATACGCTGCAGAGAGTCCGACCCCACAGCCATGCCTACCAGGTGATAGTCATGCAGGCCGGCAGCAAGTGTGCGTTCGAAATCAAATTCGGCACTGGTGTCCAACGCGAATGTCCAGGATTCAATCGGAATACCGGTACTGTCAAGAGTAAACACGATTTTGTGTATGGTAGAATCAATGATACGGCCCTTAACACGAAGATTCTCGCCAACGGGAATTAACTCGTACGGCCTTGGTTCCCACTCCCAAAGAACAACCGGAGCGGGTGGGTTGGGTGCATGCGGGATGGAGTACCTGGAATGGATATCGGATTCCAGTTTGCTTCGTTCCTGCTCAGTAAGAAGCCGATTGTAAAGCACAACCTCGGCGATGTCGCCCCAAAAAAAGTTTGCACCCGCGTACGCACCGATATAGCAAACCGAGTCAGTGTTGACGGGGATTTCCGTAGCGTCGGCCAGCTTATTGTTAATACTGATGCGCACCATGGAAGGCTCTGCCGAATACTCTACACGGATTACCGAAGGCCCCGTCATGGCAATACTGCTAATTCCCTGCAGCGAGAAATTACCACCATGAAGAACTCGCGGATATGGTGTGTTGGCCAGGTAGAGGGCACGGCTGATACCAGAAAAAAGATTGTTCGATGCTGCCTTGCCATCCCAACGCGCGACGACGTAGAGGGTGTAGTCCGACATGGTTGGAAATATCGACGGACCTATAAGATATCCGTTATTCGAAAACCGCACTGCAGGCCTGCCATTCATGGCATCGTGTACGAGCAACGGTGCTTCACCAGTCAGACCAGGGAGGAATGTGACACGGCCCGAGACAGATTGCCAACTGTTCACACTGCCCGATGCCGTTGTGGTAACCAGACTGTCGGCCCTGACATAGATAACTGCCGGTTGTGCAATACCCCGATGGATACTGCCAACGTAAACAACAACACATAATCCACAGAAAAGTAGATGTTTCATTGGTAATTCTTCTGCGACTCACCGTGTAGCAGGTTGAAAGCAAATGTACCAAGGAATTGTTTTTCAGGCATCAGCTCCGTGCGTCAGATGATGTGGTGCCACGGGCTCTGTGACGTTGGTTCCGCAGCGCATGTTCCTACACAGTTAGTTTCTCGTTCAGGCGCTGACGGTAGGCTGTAAACACACTGTCCTTGGTTACGTAACCACAATACATGCCGTCATCGTCAACAACTGGCAGAAAATGCCGACCCAGCTTGTCCATGTGCTGCATAACTTCAGACATCGGCATCGTGATGTTGACAACGTTTTTTACAGGCTGTACAATTTCGGCTACGGTTTGGTGACTCTTGCTGTCGGGTGTGTGTAACAGCGATTCCATCAAATGTTCGATACCAAGTGTCCCAACCAGCTTGCCGTTCCTGTTGGTTACCGGAAATACCGATCTGGCCGACTGCATGATGTCAGTGCGCCTGCTTTCAACGGTTTCGTCAGCAAATAAAGTTACAAAGCCATGATCTAAGACCTCACGAACGGTGAGTCCGGATAAGATCCTGTTATCATCAACTTCATCCTTGTAATCGTTACCTTGCAGAGCAATGGGTTTGGTATAAATTGAATACTTTCTGAAGTGTTTGTTGATAAAGTATGAAATAGCTGAGACCATCATGAGCGGAACCATCAGCGAATATCCTCCGGTGATTTCTGCACTCAGGAAAATACCGGTGAGAGGGGCGTGCATTACTCCGCTGATCGAGGCAGCCATGCCGGCTACAATAAAGTGTGTCACATTCACATCGGTCAGCCCGGTTTGATTCAGACCGTAGGAGAAGATAAACCCCAACAGCCCTCCTATCACCACGCTTGGTCCGAACATGCCACCATTCCCGCCGGCCGACAGCGTTACCGAGCATGCTACCGTTTTTGCAATCACTGTGAGGGTTGCGTATGCAATAAGAACCCAGGCATATTCCCGGTACGCCGAGAACATGCTATTGGCTATTAACGAAGTATAATTACCATCCAGTAGTGGCTGAATGTTAATATATCCTTCACCATAGAGTGCAGGGAATAGCGCAATCATAGTTCCGAGACTGATGCCACCAACGGCAATGCGTACCCAGGTACGTTTAATTCCGCCCAGCCAGGTGTTTATGCGTTCGTTTGCCGAGGCATAGTACACGGTATAGGCTCCGCTCAGGATGCCAAAAAGAATGTAGATCCAGAAACCGTCCTGCGTCCAGGAATCCGCTACATACACAAACAATGGCTGGTTGTACACCATCCAGGAGATCACGGAGGCTACGGCCGATGCAATTAACAGCGGCGTGATTGCCGGTATTGAAAACGAGGGGAGCAGAACCTCCAGGGCAAAGAGCATACCGGCAATTGGACTGTCAAAGGCGCCGGAAATCCCTGCGGCCCCTCCACAGGCTAGCAGGAGCGTAGTGTCGCGATAGCTTAACCCGAACAGTCGTCCAACATTCGAACCCAGTGCGGCACCACTGGCTACCGATGGTGATTCAAGGCCAACGGAGCCGCCCATTCCAACCGTTAACGCGCTGGTGATGATCTGGCTGTAGCTGTTATGGAAATCAACCCTGCTCCGATTGTATAAAATATTACGAATAATGGGAACAATCCCTTGTTTAAAAACCTGCTTTCTGAGAAATATTTTTACATACCCTGTTGTGAGTATTAAGCCCAGAATCGGCAGTACAAAGTACAGTGCGTACTTATAGGTACCGGCAATTTCATTCTGGAGGGATTCGGCAACCAGGTGAGTTGCTTTTTTTATTACCGAGGCGGCTGCGCCCCCCAGCACGCCAACAACAGCAGCAGCAATAAGCAGAAATGTTGTCTGTGATATCCGCTCCTTACGCCACCGGTTGAAAAGAATAATATATCGGAGTACAGTTCCCGTCATACGCTCTGAATTCTCAAAATAACGATATGCGATGGTGTACTGGACGTTTTTTCCATCAGTGTCACAAATTCCTGCTCTGATTGTACAGTGTATGAATGAGCTACATCGTCATTCTCGTTGTTCTGGCATCTGTTCCTCGTGCGTGGTGTCAGCTTCAGGTGCCTCCGATACTGCAGCCTGCGGGTGGCCGTGCTGCATCGGGGTCAGTGTCGGCTGTTATCGGTATGCCAAAGCCCCCTGCCAGATTCACAATGCATCCGGTTGCCGGATACCCGGGGCCTGCCGTCAGTTGTGGCGATAACATCCGTCTGCACGTACGTAGAGGTGCGGTATCGGAGGTACGCTGTTCATCCGTGGATGGTCGCGTTGCAGATGAATTCCAAGCCACCCTGGTCGTAAAGGATACATCAGCCGTGTTTTGCAGACTTGACCGGTGCGGAAGCAGCGGACTCTACCTGCTGGAGGTGCTTGTTGACGGTGTGATTGCAGAACGGGTTACGTTTCTTCTGACCAGGTAGGGCGGATGGCAATCTGTCCGGTCTGGTACCGCGAATTCCGCTATTTTGCAGGATGACACGAAGCATGCTTGTCCTTTCCGGACTCTTTGCGGTAATCAGCATATCATTTGCACAGCCATCCGGCCTGCGTCAGGCGCGACCGGTGCATCCTGATGGAATGCGTCCCATCAGGGTCCCGGGAATGCCGGTTCGTACTGTTGACGAAGCCGTCAAAAACCCCGAAGCAGTAGTTCGGCTTGACTTATCAGGACAGACAGGTTTTACGGACTTGTCGTTTCTGGGTCAACTGGTAAATCTGCAGCATCTGCGTTTAGTGGGGTGTGGGCTTACCGAAATACCCGCATCACTTGAACGGTGCGTGGCTTTGGAAATTCTGGATCTTCGAAATAACCGAATTACAAAAGTTCCTGCCATATTATCAAAACTGCCGAAGCTAAAGGTGATCATACTCTCCGACAACGACGGTGGATTTGCAAGCATACCGGAACTTGCAGCTTTAGAGAGGCTGACGCTTGATCGGTGTCGGCTTGAACGAATACCATCCGGAATCGGAGCCTGCAGACAGCTTAAGGAAATCACCCTTGACGACAATTCGCTTGGTCGGATTGATCCTGATATTGCGCAGTTGGACAAGCTGGAAAGTATTTCGGTTGCTCACAACCGGCTAACGGAGTATCCATCGATCCTAACGGGAATTGAATCGCTAAAAAACATTAATGTCAGTTTTAATCACATTGACAGTTTACGTGCCACTGATTTTAACAAGCCCGGTTTGCAGGAACTGGTGATTGCCGGGAACGGGTTAACCGCACTGCCTGCCAGGATGGACAATCCGGATTTGCTGAGTCTGAATGCCGACACGAATCAGATTACGGCTATCCCTGCGTCAATCGCAGCGTGCAGTAAACTCGTCCGGCTGAGTATGGCTCATAACCGAATCCGGAGTCTGCCCCGCGAGATCGGGCAATGCAAACAGCTACAGTTGATCGACGTTTCGGGTAATGACCTCCTGGATTTACCGGTTTCTGAGCTTGTGGACCTGCCGGTACTTCAGACGCTTAAAATAGCCCGAAATCCGCAGGCTCCTGACTCTCCGGATGTGGTGCCAAACATTCGCAGATAAATAATTCGGTAAAAAGCGGTAAACTTGTAATTCCAACGGCGGGTGTAGCTCAGTAGGTAGAGCCCCAGATTGTGGCTCTGGTTGTCGCGGGTTCGAGCCCCGTCACTCGCCCGGTAAATGAACGCCATGGTGTATAGCCATGGCGTTTTTGTTTGTAGGTGGCACTGGTCGTGTTTGGTGGTGAGGTGGTTGGGTAAGTTCCGGATATCGTAGCTTTGGCAAACTTTTGCAGTTGGATCACCAGTGATTTGCATTGTACTCCATACACATTTGCCATACGTGCTGCACCACGGTAACTGGCCCCACGGCAGTGACTGGCTCTGTGAAGCAGTAGCCGAGTGCTACCTGCCGCTGCTGATGATGTGTAATACACTGTCGGCCGAAGGGATTATTCCCGGACTTACATTCGACATTTCACCGGTACTCTGCGAACAGCTGGCACACCCCGATTTCCCGAAGGTGTTTCATACGTACTGTACTGAACACGCCAAACTAGCCGAGGGCGATCGAAAGAAATTTACTGATGAAGGGGCTCAGGATTTTGCTGAGCTTGCAGGCGTTTGGTCAGAATGGTACGTAACCAAATGGGAGCAGTTCCAATCAACATTTAATTCGGATATCATCGGTGCATTCCGGAGTTTGCAGGACCGTGGTCTGGTTGAAATTATTACCTGCGGTGCTACTCATGGTTATCTTCCACTGCTGGCCGAAGACAGTAGTGTAGAACAACAGATTGGAATGGCCGTCGAAAATTATCAGCGTCATTTTCAGCGTGCACCACGCGGGATTTGGCTTCCGGAGTGTGCCTACCGGCCGGCATATTCATGGCGTACCTATCTGCCGGTAGCCCCGTACAGCATTGCACGCCCGCGTAAAGGTGTAGAGCAGTTCCTGCAACAGTACCATCTACGGTATTTTGTTACGGACGAAGGGGCTCTTACCTCGGCAATTCCGCTGGGTGTCCGTGATTCCAATAACCTTCGGGTTGCTTATCATGATACCTATGGACGTATCAGACAGCAGCTGGACGAGCGTTCAGTGATGGACGTGTTCCTGGTGAGTGGTGAGAACCACAGGGAATCGGCTGCTGTTTTTACCAGGCACCGCCGTATTGCCCTGCAGGTGTGGAGTGGCGAATCAGGCTATCCGGGTGATCCGGATTATCTTGATTTTCATAAAAAGTATTATCGATCAGCACTGAGGTATTGGCGTGTTACCGATAACAAGGCCGATATGCAGTGGAAACAACCGTACGTTCCCGAGTGGGCCGAAAACAAGGCAAGGCAGCACGCTGCACACTTTTGTGAGATTCTGGAAGTAACGCTCCGACATCGGATGATGGACACAGGAGAGACCGGGCCGCCACCAACAATATGTCTGCCATTCGATACGGAACTGTTCGGACACTGGTGGTTCGAGGGACCATTGTTCCTGGAACATCTGCTCCGTGAAATCCATACGTCGCCGATACTCCGCACAACCACCCTGGGCATGCAGTATGATGCGCTGCAGCCTCGGTGTGAGATAGCCCTGCCCGAAAGTTCATGGGGTCGAAACGGAAACCACGAGGTATGGATGAACCCGGATGTTCAGTGGACGTGGGAACGTGAGTATCTGTTGGAGCACCGAATGCAAATGCTGCTCACCAAGCACAGTGCTCCCGGCTGGGATTCAACCATGCTGAGGTTTGTACGTAACGCATTTCGGCAAATGCTTCTGGCTCAGGCCTCAGACTGGCAGTTTCTGATAAGCACCTTTGCGTCGAGGGAATACGCTGAAGCACGTTTCCACAGTCATGCGTCGGACGCACTAAAGCTGTGTGATGCGGCAGAGCGCTATGCAACCAATGGCTCGGTTACCGTACACGATGAGCAACTCTGTTCGGCATGTGAAGAGCGTGACGGGATCTTTATTCACGAATTAGAGCAGTTCTTTACACGACAGGGCGTTACTGTACAATGACAACGCTGTTACGCCAGCTTCGGATTCACCAGTGGGTAAAGAATTTGCTTCTTGCCGTGCCATTGCTTTTATCACATGACCTGCAGGATTCCACCGCATGGATCAGGCTGTTTTTGGCTATTTCCAGCTTTTCGCTTCTTGCCAGTGCGGTGTACACTGTGAATGACTTGGCTGACAGGAAGAACGATCAGCAGCACCCATATAAAAAGAACAGGCCGATCGCTTCGGGTCTGTTATCCGTTCCGTCAGCTTTCCGACTTGTGATGGTGCTCGTGCTTCTTTCGTTACTCCTGGCATGGTTTGTTGGCTCTGTACAGTTCGTTAATTACCTGGCCCTCTATGCCGCAGTAACAACGTTGTACAGTGTATGGGCACGCAGTATTGTCATGCTTGATGTGGTTGTGCTAAGCATGCTGTATTCATTACGTCTGCTTGCCGGTGGTGCCGTGGTCGCGGTTGTTCTGTCGCCCTGGCTGCTTGCATTTTCGTTGTTTCTGTTTCTGAGCCTGGCGCTCCTGAAGCGGTACACTGAATTACGCGACGTTACTGAAACAACAACCGAGGCTGCATCCAGCGGACGTGGCTATCAGGCGTCCGACGCATCACTTGTCCTTGTTCTCGGCCCCAGCATTGGCTTTATGGCGGTACTTGTTTTTGTATTGTACGTGCACAGTCCGAACGTTGCGTCGCTCTACAACCATCCCGACAGGCTTTGGGCACTTGCACCGGTTTTGCTGTATTGGATAGGTCACGTGTGGATGTCGGCTCATCGCGGTCTTGTTCACGAAGATCCGGTAATCTATGCGCTAAAAGATAAAAATAGTTATATCGTGCTTGCTGTGGCCGTCATGATCCTGGTGGTTGCTTCACTATGAGCAGGGTTGCGTCATGGGGACATTTCCCTGAGCCCCATCCGGCATCGTACGTAACTCTGAAGAACGATACGGAGGCCTGTGAGCAGTTGGAACAGGCAACGGCACCGGTGATGATTCGCGGGCTTGGACGCTCGTACGGCGATGTTTGTTTGAATTCCGGCGGTACCGTTGCCTGGAATAGACAATTAAACGTTATCGAGCATTTCGATGCAGACCGTGGGGTCGTAACGGTGCAGGCAGGTGTTTCACTTGATGAAATTCTGACCCGCGTTTTGCCGCATGGATGGTGCGTTCCGGTACTTCCTGGTACAAGGCATGTAACTGTAGGTGGTGCTATTGCAAACGATGTGCACGGCAAGAACCATTGGCACCGGGGGTCATTCTGCTGTTTTGTGGACGAGATCATCATTATTCATAACGGTAGAGTTCAAACCTGCAGCCGGTCCGAAAACCCCGGACTGTTCTATGCAACTATCGGTGGTATCGGGCTTACGGGCTGTATCCTTCGTGCCACGCTCCGGTTGCTTCGGGTGGGCTCGGCATATCTGAATACCCGCACCGTACCTTGCCGTAGCACCGCCGATGCTGTAGATATGCTGGCTGAGGCAGACGCTATCCATGAGTATTCGGTTGCATGGATTGACAGCTTTTCCGGACGTGGACTGTGCAGCGTGGGCGATCATTGTGCCGACGGAGAGTATGAGCGACGGAGACAGCGTACGCTGACTATGCCACGGATTGCGCGCATTGGTAATTCACCGTTAAATGTACGATTGTTTAACAGGGCGTATTATGCTATGATGGCTGCCCCAAAACAACATCGGTTGGCGATGAATTCGTTTTTCTTCCCGCTAGATGTTGTACGAAAATGGTACCGGTTTTACGGCAAACAGGGGTTGATTCAGTATCAGTTTGTGGTGCCTCATAACGCCGGAGTTGCGATAACCACGCAGGTTAGCGAGTTGCTCGGCAGGGCAGGGCACACCTCGTATCTTACGGTACTGAAACGGTTTGGGTCGGTGGCATCAGGTGGCCTGCTATCGTTCCCAATGGGCGGGCTCACCGTTGCGATGGATTTACCTGTCCGCAGCGCATCATTGTTTGAAGTGCTTGACCTTTGTGATACCATTGTAGCTGATGCAGGTGGCAGGGTATATATTGCCAAGGATGCCCGAATGAGCTCATCTGCCTTCTACCGAATGTATGGTAGTAAATTACATGAATTACTGACATATCGCGATAAGCGGTATTCAAACTCATTCTGGCGTCGAGTATGGAGGGAAGCTTAATATGATGCAAAAGGCGCGTAATATTGTCATCATCGGCGCAACAAGTGCTATTGCCGGCGAGGTTGCCCTCCACTATGCATCGTCAGGATCACGGTTTTTTCTTGCTGGCCGGAACGAGGAGGGGCTGGCGGGGCTTAGCACACGGTTGCGGACCCGTGGTGCACAGGATATTGCCGTGTTTGTTGCCGATCTCAGACAAAGGGATTTGCACCAGGAAATAGTAATCAAAGCAACGGAATATCTGTCGTCAATTGATATTGTGCTTATTGCGCATGGCGTTTATCCGGAGCAGGAAACTGCTTCGGCCGACGTAAATCTGACTCTTGACAGTCTTATTACAAATGCGGTGAGTCCGATTTCGTTTATGCACCGGTTTGCACTGGTACTGCAGCAACAGCGCGCCCGGAACACCACATCGGGTTTTGTACCACGCCTGGTTGTGATATCATCGGTAGCGGGGGATCGGGGGCGGAAAACGAATTACGCTTATGGAAGTGCTAAAAGTGCAGTAACAGCCTTTGCATCGGGTTTGGGTGCCGCACTGGTTCGTAACGGTATCCGTGTAATCACAGTGAAGCCCGGACCGGTAGCAACACCATTTACCAAGCACATTCAGATGCCGTTGCTAGCCTCCGTACGCACCGTTGCAGATGATATCGTTCACGGTATTGCAAGGGGAAAATCGGTGATTTACACCCCCTGGTACTGGCGGTGGATCATGATGGTAGTTCGCAGTTTGCCTCAGTGGATCTTTCGGCGTATTCCCTGGTAACCGTCACAACGGTGTTTCAACTTCCAGTGTAAGCAGCAGGTTGATTTCTGTGCTAATAAAGTTTACGGTAGCAGGGCCGGTATTAAGATCGCCGCAAAGAACGTGAATCGTGAACCGTGGACGACTCTTAAACAATGACACTATGGAAGGGGCTTCAGGCGACGCCTGCAGCTGAGTCATTTCGGCACAGTTATCGGCAAGGAAGGTAGCAATCGGAACAGAATACAGGTGCGCAAGCTCATACGACTTGTTGTCACCGTACTCCGGGTGAAATTGTACAACTACCCTTACAAACGAAAGGATCTGGTCACTGGCGAAGCCGGATGTAAACTGCGGTCTGGTAAGCCTGCCAATCCAGCCCTCGGTGCGTTCAAGTTTTATGCCTGCGATTTTTCCGGCATACTTTGAATAGACGGGATTGTCATTAAGGTCAACCGTGTCAGCCAACTGACACGGTATCGTGCTGTTGGGAGCAGAAGAGATGGTTGAAACATAGGCAAGCACTGAGGTTGTAGGAACGGGAGTGGAAGGCTGTGTAGCAGGTGTACACCCTGAAAAAACAGCCGCAAGAGCAGCCGCAATCATTAAAGAGCATGTAGCGCAACTCAGATGGGGCAGCGAACAACTGAACAAACTGTACCGTAAGAACGTGTGCATACCATGTGGCCTTTCAACTGCAGCTTTCGCAGTGTCAGCATTTGCTGTATCGTTAATGACGATGGTGGTTTCTGACGCAATTATAGCAATCTTTGCCGTACCGGCGTTGGGCGGACCGTAGAAAATTAAGAAGCAGAACGGTTGGAGTAGTCCGATAACAATGGACACATTCGTGTTGGAGTGGTGTGAAAAATCGGACCAGTCTTAAGTAAAGAAAACTCTCGGTGTTGCTGGTCAAAGATCAGGCTACATCGTTTGGGCTACTCATCACCGTGCAGCGATCGTTGAAGGGGGTCGATGTCGAAACCGTCGTGGATACGCTAGTTGCTCAGTACGGAACTCCGAAGTACATTCGTTCCGACAATGGCGGACAGAAGCGGCGGCATCGCCCATGTGGTGCAACGCCGAGCTCAGAGACGCTGGATCACACGAGCGTACATTCAACCCGGAAAACCATGGCAGAACAGCTTTGCAGAGAGCTTTGTTGGCACATTTCGCAGAGAAGTTCTCAATGCAGAAGTCTTTTTCTCGCTCAATGAAGCTCGCTTTTTTTTTCAAACCAGTGGCTACACATGGACAACCCACAACGTCCACACAGCAAACACAACGACCGACCACCTGCAATGGCATTCTACAACAAGGCAGGATAACCACTGTTTTGTAACCACAAACTGGTCCGAATAATCGACCCTACTCAATCCTGCGAACGCTAATACCTCCATTTGCATTGATGGATCACAGAGGCATTGCATTACTACATTGGTAGTATCATGTGTTGTTCTTGCTTCGGCTTGGTTACCTGTTCGCCATATTTGCCTCAGCAGCATGCAATAGCTGTACGCTTTCGTAAGAATATTTGTGATACCCCACGCCCCAGCCCCCTACAACCCATCCACCCGTGGGGAACGCGTTTGGGTCAGGAGGATGTGGTAGGGGCGAATGAATATTCGCCCTAACGTGTTGACGCATGTGCCCATGTAATCGGGAACGCATGTTGCTTCGCCCCTACGTGGTGACGCATGTA
>WBZO01001563.1_pt1 | contig 34767 bp, 25 predicted proteins | sample 5204261 | NCBI WGS metagenome assembly WBZO01 (sample SAMN12412400, study PRJNA552823) | activated sludge metagenome | isolation source: activated sludge from anammox sidestream of wastewater treatment plant... | place: USA: North Carolina | collected 2017-09
CCAGCGTACGCAGGGTGAAATCGTCGTACCGATCGCCCCACAACGTCACCGCGAGGATCGGCACGTCATCAATCGAGCGCGGCTTGACCAGGGGCATCGAGGCGCCCGGGGGGATCCGATCGAGGTTCGCGTTGAGCTTCTGGTTGAGGCGCACCAGCGCCCGCTCCTCGTCCTCGCCCACCTTGAAGCGGACAATCGCCATGGCCATGCCCGGGCTGGAGGTGGAGTAGAGGTACTCGACCCCGGGCACTTCCCAGAGCAGCTTCTCCATCGGGCGGGTGACGCGCTGCTCGACCTCGGCCGGGCTGGCGCCCGGCATCTCGACGAAGACGTCGATCATCGGGACGATGATCTGCGGCTCTTCCTCGCGCGGCAGCGCCACCACGGCCGCCAGCCCGAGGGCGATCGACGCGGTGATGATCAGCGGCGTGAGCTTGGAATCGACGAAGGCGGCCGCCATGCGGCCGGCCATCCCGCGATGCGGCCCGGGCGTCATCGTGCGCCTCCCGTCGCCGGCGCGTCGACGACCTTGAGCGACCGGCCGTCGCTGAGGCCGGCCGGCGGTCCGACGACGACGCGATCGCCGGCCGACAGCCCGGCCAGTACCTCGACCTGCGTCCCCACCGGCTGGCCGAGGTGAACCAGGCGAAGGCGGGCCGAAGCGCCGTCGGCGACGAACACGCTCGTGACCTGGCCGGTGCGGACGATCGCATCGAGGGGCACGAGCACCGCCGGACGCGGCGATCCCGGCAGCAGCGCGCGGCCGAACATGCCGGAGCGGACGTCCTGCTCGGGCAGCGTGAGCTTCACGAGGAACGCCCGGGCGTCGGCGTCGACGGCGCGCGACACCTCGTTGACGGTGGCGGCGGTCTCGACGGGCGGCCCGGAGGCGCGATCGAGCATGACGCGCATCGTGTCGCCCACCTTCACGTGACCCGCGCGTGACTCGTCCACGCGCACGTCGAGCCTGTAGCCGCGCGCGTCCTCGAGCCGCACGAGCGGCTGGCCCGGGGTCGCCAGGTTTCCCGGTTCGACGAACTTCTCGGTGACGAGGCCGTCGAAGGGCGCCGTCAGCACGGCGAAGGAGGCGGTGACGCCGGCGGCCTCGCTCGCCGCGCCGGCGCTGGCCTGCGCCGCCCTGGCCTGGCGCACCTGCGCTTCGGCGGCGGCCAGTCGTGCCTCGGCGCCCCGCAGCGCCGCCACGGCCTGATCGAGTTCCTGTGCCGTGGCCGAGTTCCGTTCCCGCAGGCCCGCGATGCGCTCGTGCGAGGCGCGCGCCAGCGTCAGTTGCGCCCGTGCGCCTTCGAGGCCCGCCGCCGCGGCATTGGCGCCTTCGTCAGCCGCTTCGCGCGCCGTCGAAGCCTGCCGGGCGCCGGCCGAGAGATCGCGATCGTCGAGCACGACCAGCACCTGTCCGGCGCGCACCCGATCGCCGGGCTGCACGCGCACCTCGCGCACGGGAGCCATCAGCCGGCTGGCCACGGTGGCCGTGGTCCGTGCCGCCACGGTGCCGCCTGCCTCGAAGACGTCGTGGATCTGGCGTTGCTCGACCGGGGCGACGCGTACCTCGACAGCGGGCGCCGCGGTACGTTCAGGGGCCTTGTCGCCGCCTCCGCACGCCGAGGCGAGCACGGCGGCGACGAGCGACGTGGTGATGGCGAAGGGGCGAAGCATGGCTGTAGGCATCTGCTGCACTGGAGAATCTGTTCCCTGGGGTTCGTTCGGAGGGCCGGACATCGGGGCCTCACTGCCCGCCGGTGGGCCGCGGCAACCGCCCGAGCGCGCGCTCAAGGCTGGCCGTGGCGATGACGACGTCGATGCGGGAGGCGATGTCGAGCGCGTCGGCCTGCTGGACGGCCTGTGCCGCCCGCAGCAGCGACGTGACGTCCTCGAGGCCCGCTTCGTAGCGGTCGCGGACGATGCGCTGGCTCTCGGTCGCCTGGGCCTTCGCCTCGCGCCCCACCGCGGCGCGGGCCCGCGCGGCCTCGAGTTGCGCCAGGGCGGTCACCACGTCGAGGCGCACGCGCTGCTCAGCCCGGTCGCGTTCGCGTTGCTGGCGCCGAATCGCCGCTTCGGCCTCGGCCACGCGCGCCCGGTCGGCGCCCCCGCGGAACACGTTGAAGCGCACCTCCGCGCCGACGATCCAGCTCGAGGCGCGTTCGCCGAAGCTGCCGCCGTTGAACTCCCACGCCGACTGGAACCCCGCCTGGGGCAGCCACGCGGCGCGCGTCATGGCGAGCGAGGCTTCGGCCGCCCTGACCTGGAGCGCCGCCAGGCGCGCGTCGGGCCGCGCCGACAGGGCCTCACGCTGCAGGGCCGCGGAGTCGTCGGTGGAGAGATCGGTCGGTGGGCCGACCGACAGGACGTAGCTCGCCTCGAGCGGGGCGCCGATCAGCTCGTTGAGCTGCGCGCGGGCGGTGCGTTCCTGACCCGAGGCATAGGTCTGGCGCGCCCGCGTCTCGGCGAGGTGCACCTGCACGGCCAGCACGTCGGCCTCGGTGGCCAGTCCGGCGTCGCGCCGGGCCTGCACCCGCTTCAGATCCTCTCCGGCGGCGGTCACCGCCGAGATCGCCGCCGCGCCCTCGGCCTGGGCGCGGATGGCCTGGCCGAAGGCGGCCGTGACGCCCAGCGCGAGTTCGTGCGAGGCGAGCGCCGTCTGTTCGACGGCGGCCTGCACGCCGGCCCGCGCGCCACGCACCGCCGCCGCCGTGAACAGGCCGTCGAAGATCGGCTGCTGCACGCTCACGGAGAAACGATGGTTGGTCAGCGGATCCGGCCGGTTGAGCGCGTCGATCGCGAAGTGCGCCTCCGTGAACCTGCGTTGCGTCAGCAGCGTGCCGAAGGCGTAGACGGGCTGGTTGCCGCGCTGCCAGGCTTCGGCGACGTCGACGCGGGGCAGCCAGCCCGAACGGGCTTGCACGACCCGCGCCTCCGCCTCCTCGCGTGAGGCCTCGACGGCTGCAATCGACGGATGGCTGGCCAGGGCACGGGCGATCGCCTCGCCGAGCGACAGCGCATCCTGCGCCCGGGCCGGAAGGGCCGCGGCCAGCGCCGCGGTCACCAGAAGTGCTCTCGACATGACGGACATCACCCGCCGAAAGATGCCGCGCCGCCCGAAAGGTCACAGACCCGTCTTCGCCCTCGTCCACCGGACGCGCCGGCGCAGCACCGCCGGCCCGTCGCCAGGCGCGGAAGGCCGCGAGGTCCCCTCCGGAGGATAGAATCTAGGCCCGTGAGCACCACGCCCTCGACTTCCGCTGTCACGAAGACGGGAAAGCCGCATCTACGGACCCAGGCTGGCGAGGCCGATCGAGCGTCGGCCGGCCGCGACTACGCCGTGCTGGTCCGCGCCGCCGCCGGCGGCGATCGCGCCGCCATGGAGACGCTCCTGATGCGTGCGCAGGAAGTGGCCTATCGCTTCAGCGTGCACGTATGCGGTCACGTGGACGAGGCCGAGGACGTCATGCAAGAGGCCCTGCTCAAGACCTATCGCCACGCGACGCGCATCCGGGAGCCCGAGGCCTTCCGGCCATGGCTCTACCGGACGGTGCGCAACGTGTGCCTGATGCGGCGGCGGCGGCGCGTCGACGAGCCGGCGCACCTCCAGTCGCTCGACGAGCTGATTCCCACGCCCGACGGCCTGATGGCGCTCGATCCGCCGGATCGCGGCCGATCGCCGGAGGACGTGGTGGTGAACAACCGGCTGAAGAGCCGGTTGAGACGGGCCTTCCGCGCGCTGCCGCCGACCTTCCGCCTGGTGGTCTTCCTGCGCGAGATGGAAGGCCTGTCGACGCGCGAAGTGGCGGACATCCTGAAGATCTCCGAAGCGAACGTGAAGACGCGGCTGCACCGCGCCCGCCTGTTCCTGCGGCGCGAGCTCGAGGAGGCGGCATGAGCGGCCACGCGCATCGTCACGGGCAGTCGTGCCGCGATCTGGTGGCGAGCATTTCCGACTACGTGGGCGGCGATCTCACGCCGGCACGCTGCCGGCGCCTCGAGGCGCACCTCGCCAGTTGTCCGTGCTGCGACCGTTTCGCCGAGAGCCTGCGCAAGGCGGTTGCCGTCTGCCGGGCGTCAGGGCAGGTGCGGCTGCCGCCGGCCGTGCGGCGGCGGGCCCAGCAGCGGATTCGCGAGCTGCTCGGCGACCTGTCCACGAGCCGGCCGACGCGCACGCGCGGTCCGGCGCCTGCGCGCGGGGCCTGAGCGTCAGGATCCGACAGGTCGCCACACGCACGAACGCCGGCGCCCGAAGGCGCCGGCGTTCGCGTGTGTGGCCGTTGACGGGGCCGGCGGCGGCCCCTCGATCACACCCGCCAGGTCTGCAGGATGCGGGTGTAGTTGGCGCGTTCGAACGCCGCGGGATCGGGACAGCGCAGCAGGCTCATGCTGCCCAGCATCTGCTGGACCGACTCGTACTCGTGATCCTCCATCCAGCGGACCATCTCCTCGCGGGTCTTGCGGAGCTGGCCCGGGCCGTGGTGGAGCAGCGTGGAGACCAGTTGCACGCCGGAGGCGCCGGCCATCACCGCCTTGACCGCGTCCAGCCCGCTGTGCACGCCGCCCGAACAGGCGAGGCTGGCCTTCACGCGACCCGACAGGATGGCGAGCCAGCGGACACGCAGCAGCAGTTCCGAGGGATCGGAGAGCCGCAGGCGTGGCGCCACTTCCAGGGCCTCGACGTCGATGTCCGGCTGGTAGAAGCGGTTGAACAGCACCAGGCCGTCCATGCGCGCCTCGTCCAGGCGCTTGGCGATGTTGGCGATCGAGGAGAAGAAGGGTGACAGCTTCACCGCCACCGGCACGCCGACCGCGTCCTTCACCGAGCGCGAGATCGCGACCACGCGCTCCTCGATGGTGAGCCCCGTCTCGTCGAGATCGGTGGCGAGGTAGTAGACGTTGAGTTCGATGGCGTCGGCGCCGGCCTGTTCCATCATCCGGGCGTAGTCGACCCAGCCGCGTCCCGTCGCCCCGTTGAGCGAGCCGATCACGGGCAGATCGACGGCCGCCTTGATGCGGCGGATCTGCTCGAGGTACTCGTCGGGGCCGAGGTTGTAGTCGGTGGGATCGGGAAAGAAGGAGAGGGCCTCGGCAAACGACTCCGCGTGCGACTCCATGTGGTGCACGGTGGCGCGCTGCTCCATCGCGATCTGCTCCTCGAAGAGCGAGTGCATCGTGATGGCCGACGCGCCGGCATCCTCCAGTTGCCTGACCAGGTCGAGGCGATCGACCATCGGCGAGGCGCCGGTCATCAGCGGGTGGGCGAGGGTGAGGCCGAGGTAGCGGGTCGAGAGATCCATCGTGGCTCCAGACCGGGACGCCCTGCGGGGCGCCCCGGAACAACACCGAATCCAGGCAGGCTGCGGGTGGGGCGGAGCTGCCTACTTCTTCACGGCCTCGGCCGGCGTGGTGCCCCGGGCCAGTTCCTCGTAGAGTGCGAACCGCCTCCGCACGTTCTGCTGCGCCTGGTCGAGCAGCGCCCGGAAGCGCTCCGGGTTCTGCTGTTCCACGAGCCTGAACCGCGTCTCGTTGCGCATGAACTTGCCGATGTCCCCCTTCGGCGCGGCCGAGTCGAGCTTGAGCCGCGGTTCCTGCCTCGCGTCGGCGGTCGGGTCGTACCGGAACAGCGGCCAGTAGCCGGTCTCCACCGCGATCTTCTGCTGGTCGAGCCCGTAGGCCATGTCGTAGCCGTGCGCGATGCAGTGGCTGTAGGCGATGATCACCGACGGGCCGGGATAGGCCTCGGCCTCGAGGAACGCCTTCACCGTGTGGGCGTCCTTGGCCCCGAACGCCACGTTGGCCACGTAGACGCTGCCGTAGGCCATCGCCATCAGCGCCAGGTCCTTCTTGTTCTGCGCCTTGCCGGCCATGGCGAACTTCGCCGCCGCGCCCATCGGCGTCGCCTTCGACTGCTGGCCGCCGGTGTTGGAGTAGACCTCCGTGTCGAGCACGAGGATGTTGACGTCGCGCCCCATCGACATGACGTGGTCGAGGCCGCCGTAGCCGATGTCGTAGGCCCAGCCGTCGCCGCCCACGATCCACACGCTCTTCTTGACCAGGTAGTCGGCGACCAGCGCCAGCCGCGCGGCGTCGGGCGTGTTCAGCCGGGCGAGCGCCTGCTTCAGGGCCGCCACGCGCTCGCGCTGCGCCAGGATGTCGGCCTCGGTGCGCTGGTTCGCGTCGAGGATCGCGTCGACCAGCCCGCCGTCGAGCGCGCCGCCCATCGACTTCACCAGCGTGCGCGCAAGCTGGTGGTGCGCATCCACCGACAGCCGGAAGCCGAGGCCGAACTCCGCGTTGTCCTCGAACAGCGAGTTCGCCCACGCCGGCCCGCGACCGTCCGGGTTCACCGTGTAGGGCGTCGTCGGGAGGTTGCCGCCGTAGATCGACGAGCAGCCGGTCGCGTTGGCGATGAGCAGCCGGTCGCCGAACAGCTGCGTCATCAGCTTGATGTAGGGCGTCTCGCCGCACCCCGAACAGGCGCCGGAGTACTCGAAGAGCGGCTGCAGGAACTGCGTGCCCTTGACGTCGAGCTTCACCGCGGCGCGATCGGCTTCCGGGAGATCGAGGAAGAACGCGAAGTTGACCCGCTCCTGGTCGCGCAGCGGCGCCTGGGGAACCATGTCGAGCGACTTGTGGCGCGGGTTGCTCTTGTCCTTGGCCGGGCAGACCTCGACGCAGAGCCTGCAGCCGGTGCAGTCCTCGGGCGCGACCTGGACGGTGTACTTCGAGCCCTTGAACTCGTTGCCCTTGAAGTCCATCGCCTTGAAGGCGTCGGGCGCACCCACCAGGCCCTCGGCCGGGTAGACCTTGACGCGGATGGCCGCGTGCGGGCAGACCATCGCGCACTTGTTGCACTGGATGCAGATCTTCTCGTCCCACTCGGGGATTTCGAGCGCGATGTTCCGCTTCTCCCAACGCGCCGTGCCGGTCGGCCAGGTCCCGTCGATCGGGAACGCGCTCACCGGGAGCAGATCGCCCTTGTTCACCATCATCAGCGCCGTCACGCGCTTGACGAAGTCGGGCGCCCGGTCCGAGACGATGGGCGGCATCAGCCGCGTCGAGGTGACCTGCCCGGGCACCGGCACCTCGTAGAGGTGCGCGATGGTCTCGTCGACGGCCGCGAAGTTCTTCTGCACCACCTCCGCGCCGCGCTTGCCGTAGGTCTTCTCGATCGCGTGCTTGATGTGCCCGATGGCCTCCTCGCGCGGCAGCACGCCGGAAATGGCGAAGAAGCAGGTCTGCATGATCGTGTTGATCCGCCCGCCCATGCCGGTGGCCCTGGCCACGTCGTAGGCGTCGATCACGTAGAACTTCAACTGCTTCTCGACGATGTGCTGCTGCACCTCGCGCGGCAGCTCGTCCCAGACCCGATCCGGCCCGAACGGGCTGTTGAGCAGGAACACGGCCCCCGGCGCGGCGTACTCCAGCACGTCGTACTTCTCGAGGAACATGAACTGGTGGCAGCCGACGAAGTTGGCCCGCTTCACCAGGTAGGCCGAGTGGATCGGGCGCGGGCCGAACCGCAGGTGGGAGATCGTGATGGCGCCCGACTTCTTCGAGTCGTACACGAAGTAGCCCTGGGCGAAGTTGTCGGTCTCCTCGCCGATGATCTTGATCGAGTTCTTGTTGGCGCCCACGGTGCCGTCGGCGCCCAGGCCGAAGAACACCGCCCGCTTCACCTCGTCGGGCTCGATGTCGAGCTGCGTGTCGTAGTCGAGCGACAGGTGCGTCACGTCGTCCATGATGCCGATCGTGAAGTGGCGACGCGGCGACGCCTGCCTGAGGTCGTCGTACACGCCCTTGATCATCGCCGGCGTGAACTCCTTGGACGACAGGCCGTAGCGCCCGCCGACGACCACCGGATCGGCCGCAAACGGCGAGCGTCCCTCGGCCCTCGCCTCGGCCAGCGTCGTCACCACGTCCTGGTAGAGCGGTTCGCCGATGGCGCCGGGCTCCTTCGTCCGATCCAGCACCGAGATGCCCCGCACGGTCGCAGGCAGCGCCGCCACGAAATCCGACGCGGAGAACGGCCGGTAGAGCCGGACGCGCAGCACGCCCACCCGGGCCCCGTGCGCGTTCATCCAGTCGACGGTCTCGACAGCCGTCTCGCCGCCAGACCCCATGATCACGATCACGTGCTCCGCGTCGGGAGCACCGTAGTAGTCGAACAGCCGGTACTGGCGTCCCGTCCGCTGCGCGAAGGCGTTCATCGTCTCCTGGACGATGCCCGGGCAGGCCGTGTAGAAGCCGTTGCAGGCTTCCCGCGCCTGGAAGAACGCGTCCGGATTCTGCGCCGTGCCGCGCACCACCGGGCTGTCGGGCGTGAGCGCCCGCTTCCGGTGCGCCGCCACCAGATCGTCGGTGAGCAGGAAGCGGATGTCGTCGTCGCTGAGCTCCGCGATCTTCGCCACCTCGTGGCTCGTACGGAAGCCGTCGAAGAAATGGATCAGCGGAACCCGCGACCGCAGCGTGGCCGCCTGGCCGATCAGCGCGAAGTCGTGGGCTTCCTGCACCGATCCGGCCGCGAGCAGGGCCGCGCCGGTCTGCCGCACGGCCATCACGTCGGAGTGATCGCCGAAAATCGACAGCGCGTGGGTGGCCACGGTCCGGGCCGCCACGTGCATACAGAACGACGTGAGTTCGCCCGCAATCTTGTAGAGGCTCGGGATCATCAGCAGCAAGCCCTGGCTCGCCGTGAACGTCGTGGACAGCGCCCCCGCCTGCAGCGCGCCGTGAACCGCGCCGATGGCGCCGGCCTCCGACTGCATCTCGGTGACCTCGGGCACCACGCCCCAGACGTTCTTCTGCCCCTTGGCCGACCACTCGTCGGCGAACTCCCCCATGTTCGAGGAGGGGGTGATCGGGTAAATCGCGATGACCTCGTTGCTGCGGTGCGCGACAGACGCGGTCGCTTCGTTGCCGTCGACGGTGATCCAGTGGCGACTCATGTGTGGTTTCTCGACAGGAAAAACGGCCAGTGGGGGCCGGGACCGCGGTGACCTGAACGGCCGGTCCGGAGTCTAGACGGGAGCAACCTTCGTGCTCAAGGGGTCGGACCTCATTTTTCGCGCAATTCCGCGATTCGCGTCGCCCGTTACGGCCGTGGTGCCGGATTTCCGGCAGTCCGACTGTGGCGCAACGGCATCGCGCGGCACTCCTGCCGCACCGGATGGCCGCCCGCGGGCACGCGGGCCTGTCGGGTTGACTTCGCACGGCACCCGCCAAACAATCGTCGGGCTGCGGCCGGGCTGGCTGGCCGGCGGCGACAGGACTGTCAACAGGAGAAGGATTCCATGCGAACGTGGTTCATCGGCCTGACGGCCGTGGCGCTGGCGGCCGCCATCGTGACGGCCGAGGAGAAAGGCACCAGGTACGGCGCCGGGGTGAGCCTGACCACCGCCACGCCCATCGCCGACCTGGCGACCGCACCCGATAAGTTCCTCGGCACGACGGTGCGCGTCGATGGCGTCGTCGACGCCGTGTGCGAGAACATGGGCTGCTGGATGCAGCTCAAGGACGCCGCGTCCGGCCGGATGGTCCGCATCAAGGTGGAGGATGGGGTGATCGTGTTCCCGGTGAGCGCCAGGGGCAGGCGCGCGAGCGCCGAAGGCGTGTTCGAGAAGGTGGACACCGCCGCCGAGGCCGCACACCACGCGGCCACGGAGAAGGGCGCGCAGGCGGCGGCGTCCAAGGTCGAGGCGCCACACGACCACGCGGCCATGATGGCGGCGGCCGCGGCGAAACCGCACGAGGAGCCGCCGGCCGTCGCTTACCAGATCAAGGCCACCGGCGCGATGGTCTACTGAGGCGCCCGCGCGGGCACCCCCCGCGCCGCGACGCCATCCCGGGGGTCGGCCCGGCGCGCAGCGGCGCCGGCCGGCCCCGTCACATCTCCCAGCGAGTCGACGATGTTCAAACGCCAGCGCAGCGGCGCCGTGGTCTGTCCTTCCTGCGGATCGCTGGTCGGCGTCAACGATGCCCAGTGTCTCACCTGCGGGCGGCGCAACCCCGGCATGTGGGGCTTCGCACCGCTGCTGCGCCACCTCGGCAACGATTTCGGCTTCGTCCCGATGATCGTGGCCGTCTGCGGCGGGCTCTACGTCATCAGCCTGCTGCTGTCGTGGCCGAACATCGGCGGGCGCGGGCTCTTCTCGTTCCTCGCGCCCAGCGCGCAGAGCCTGTTCGTGCTCGGCGCCAGCGGCGCCGTGCCGGTCTTCCAGTTCGATCGCTGGTGGAGCGTGCTCAGCGCGGGGTGGCTGCACGGCGGGCTGCTGCACATCCTGTTCAACATGCTGTGGGTGCGGCAACTGGGTCCGGCGGTCGCCGAACTCTATGGCCCGGCGCGTCTCGTCATCGTCTACACCGTGGCCGGCGTTGTCGGGTTCGCGCTGAGCTCGCTGGCCGGGCAGTACCTGTGGTTCCTGCCGTTGCCTCAACTGCGCGGCGCCGGGCTCACGGTGGGCGCCTCAGCCCCCATCTTCGGGCTGCTGGGCGCCCTGGTCTACTACGGGCGCCGGTCGGGCAGTTCCGTGGTCCACAGCCAGGCGCTTGGCTACGCGCTCATGCTCGGCCTCTTCGGGTTCATCATGCCGGGCGTCGACAATTACGCCCATCTCGGCGGCTTCGCCGGCGGCTACTACACGGCGCGCTATCTGGATCCCCTGCACCCCGAGCGCGGCGACCACATGATCGTGGCGATTGGCTGCCTTGCCGCCACGCTGGGCGCCATTCTCTGGTCGCTGGTGACGGGACTGCGACTGCTGTCGTGAAGGGTTCGCGCGGCGCGCCGCCGGCCGGCAGCCGCGTGGGGCGAGGGAGAGCGGGCCGTGCCGTCAGGTGACGTGCAGGTTGATGACGCGGCCGATCGCGCGACGGCACACGCGGCAGAACCCGACGGGATTGCGTGAGAACATGACGCAGTCCTGCTCCGGGCGATAGAGGCCCCTGGTCTCGTACCCCGCGCCCTCGTAGGCGCCCACCTTCCCCGCGAAGGGCAGCCGCGCGAAGAACGCCTGCTCCCACGCCTGCTGCTCACGGAACAGGGCCGAGAGTTCGGCTTCCGGGGCGTTGCGCGCACGAAGGGCCCTGCGGCGGGCCTGGTACTCGGCGGTCCGCGCGTCGAATGCCTCCTTGTCCCAGGGGGTCGGCAGCGGCGTCGCCGCCTCCACGAGGTCGCGCCACTTCAGCGCGGCCACGTGTCCCAGGGCCGTGATGTTGGGCTCCCAGGGCTCGGGGCGGCCGGTGAGGCCCGTTTCGTAGGCGACGTCGCTGGTGTAGTACTCGTCGGCCAGCGCGGCGAAGTGATGCGAGAACTCATGGACGAACAGATAGTCGGCGAACTCGTTGCGGGCGGCCACCGCCGCGTGCGAGTTGAAGACGCCCCCGCCGCCGTACTGGACCTCGTTGACCAGCAGGACCAGGGCATCGTAAGGCGCCGAGGACGCGATGTCGCGCAGGGCGCGGTTGTCGAGCGTGAGCAGGTAGCGCTCCGAATCGAAGATGTTGTACTCGGCCGACAGCGGCGTGCGCCGCGGCGAGGCCGCCTGCGGACGATGCACCCCTGCGGCAGCCGACGGGACGTGCAGCAGGCGCACGTTGAAGTCGTCTTCCCGCGACCGGTAGGGTTCCTCCCGGAAGAGCGCCGCGACCAGCCGGCGCGCATCGGCCACCGCCTCGGCGCCCTGCGAGGCGGTGTAGCCGTCGGCCACGAACAGCAGATCGACGTGTCGATCGACGGCGCCGTGATCCGCGATGGTCGTCAGCGTGCCCTGCGGCACCGGCGGCGCGCGGTTCACGAACCGCGACTCGGGGTCGATCGCCACCGACCAGATCTCCCGAAAGGTCTGGTCGGATTGCCGCCGCTTGATCACCACCTGCACCGGCGCCTTTGGCCAGGGGAACCGCAGGGAGTCGTGAAACGTGCGCCACTCGGCCCTGGCCTCGGGCGTCGTCTCCCATTCCCCGTAGATCGCGCCGAAGCCCCGTGAGTAGATCACCGCGTTGGTGGCGAGATCCACGATCTCCGCCCTGAAGCCGCCGAGGTTCGTGTCATCGAGCAGGGAAGTCCGACTGCCGGGCCAGGGCCCATCGTCCACCACGCGATCCAGCGTCACGATCCGCGCATCGGCCTTGCCGGTGTGGAAGTAGTCGACCCGCATCGTGCGGCCGGTGAAGAAGTGGTCGAAGGCCGAGTCGGCCGCGACGGCCGGCACCTGGCCGACAGGGCTTCCGGCGTGCAGGAGCCAGCCGCCGGAGACCATCGCGACGAGGAGGGCGGCGCCGGGGTGCCATGATCCGGTGTGACGGGCCATGCGCCCGATGCTACGAGGCCCGCGGCGGCCGGGTCAACGTGTCCGTCCGGCCTGCATCGGTCCGGACCGGCGCCAGTCCCGCCGCGGTCAGTGGACGGTGTAGGGGCCCTGGAGCGTGAACGGCGCGATCCGGGCGTCGAACCGTTCCCCCGCGCCCGTCACCATCTGGTAACTGCCGTGCATCGTGCCGAAGGGCACCGCGAGCGGACACCCCGACGTGTACTCGAAGCGCTCGCCCGGCGCGAGCGTCGGCTGCTCGCCGACGACGCCCTGCCCGCGCACTTCCTCGGTGTGCCCCGTGGCATCGATGATGACCCAGTGGCGCGACTCGAGCCGGACCGTCTCGTGCCCGAGGTTCGCGATCTCGATGGTGTAGAGAAAGAACCAGCGGTTGAGCTGGGGTGCGGAGTGCTCTGGCGAGTAGCGGACGCTGACACGGACGCTGACGTCCCTCGTGATCGCTTCCGACGTGTGCATCGATCGCATTCTATCGCACGCGTGACGGGCGCCCGGATGCCCGGGGTGAGGGCGCCGGGCGAGATCCGCGGCAGGCGGCGTCGCGCGCCGGCGCCGCTGGGCGGGTCGAGACCCGCTGCCCGTTTCCGGGGTATCCTCGACCTCCCGTCGACTCCCCTGAGGGATTCGACGTGCGGCTGGCGATGCCCGCGGGCTCACAGGATTGTCCGGGCCGCCGCCGTCGCGGGCGCCGGGGGACGGAGCGACGCCCGGCGTTCCATCCTTCCGTCCGAGCGCCACCGCGAACCCATGAGCGACGCCGGGTTTCCCGACCTCCGCAGCTTCGTCGATCGCCTCGCGCGCGATCGCGATCTCGTTGTCGTCGATGCCGCCGTGGAGGCCGACCAGGAGGTGGCCGAGATTCATCGGCGCGTGATTGCGGCCGGCGGACCGGCGCTGCTCTTCACCAACGTGCGCGGCGCCGGGTTCCCGCTGGTCACCAATCTCTTCGGGACCTCACGCCGCGCCGAGCTGGCCTTCGGCCGGCGTCCCCATCGCCTGGTCGAGCGGCTCGTGGGCGCCGCCGAGACCCTGCTCCCGCCGACGCCCGCCAGGCTCTGGCACGAGCGCGGCCTCATCGGCGACCTGCTCCGCATCGGCATGCGCCGGGTCGGTCGCGGTCCCGTCACCGAGACCGTCGTGAGCGACCCCGATCTCCGCAGGCTGCCCGTGCTGACGCTCTGGCCCGAGGATGGGGGACCCTTTCTCACCCTGCCGCTGGTCTACACGCAGCATCCCGAACGCGAAGGCCACAACCTCGGCATGTACCGCCTGCAGGTGTTCGGGCCGCGCACGACCGGAATCCACTGGCAGATCGGCAAGGGGGGCGGGTTTCACTACCAGGCGGCCGAGGCGCGCGGCCAGGCCCTGCCCGTCACGGTCCTGCTCGGAGGACCGCCCGCGCTCATCCTGTCGGCGATCGCGCCGCTGCCCGAGAACGTCCCCGAACTGATGCTGGCCTCGCTCGTCGCGGGCCGGCGCCTGCCGCTGGCGCGCATCGACGACTGGCCGCATCCGCTGGTGGCCAGCGCCGAATTCGCCCTCATGGGGACCGTCGCGCCAGGCGTGCGCCGGCCAGAGGGGCCCTTCGGCGACCACTACGGCTACTACTCGCTGCGCCACGATTACCCCGTGTTCGACGTCGCGCGCATGGCGCACCGCCACGACGCCATCTATCCGGCGACCGTCGTCGGCAAGCCCCGGCAGGAGGACTTCTTCATTGGCGACCTGCTGCAGGATCTGCTCTCCCCGCTGTTCCCCCTCGTGATGTCCTCGGTCCTCAGCCTGTGGTCGTACGGCGAAGCCGGCTACCACTCGCTGGCCGGGGCGGTGGTCAGGGAGCGGTACGGCCGGGAGGCGATGGCCGCAGCCTTCCGGATCCTCGGCGAAGGGCAGCTCGCGCTGACGAAGTTCCTGCTGGTCACCGACGCGCGGATCGACCTGCGCGACTTCAGGGCCACGCTCGCGCACGTGCTGGCGCGGACGCGTCCGGAGACCGATCTGTTCGTGTTCGCCAACGTGTCGATGGACACGCTCGACTACACGGGGCCCGCCGTCAACGAGGGGTCCAAGGGCGTCTGGCTGGGCCTGGGCGAGCCGGTGCGGGAACTGCCCGTCGAGTTCCGCGCCGCCGAACTGCCGGCCGGCGCCGGCGAGGTGTTCGTCTTCTGCCCGGGGTGCCTGGTGGTGGGTGCGCCGCCCTATGCCACCGAGCGTGAGGCGGCCGCACGCTTCGCGCGGCACCCCGCGTTCGCCGACTGGCCGCTCGTGGTGGTGAGCGACGATCCCCGGCTGGCCGCAGTCAGCACGATGAACTTCCTCTGGACCACCTTCACGCGGTTCGAGCCCGCCGCCGACCTGCACGCCTCGCGCGTCGACGTGGTGCGCAATCACCTGGCGTTCAGCGCGCCCATCGCCATCGATGCGCGGATGAAGCCGTGGTATCCCGCCGAGGTGTCGTGCGCACCGGACGTCGCGGCGCGCGTGGGCGCCCGCTGGCGCGACTACTTCCCCGCGGGCGTCGAGATGGGCGACGCCGACCGCGGCCACCTCGACCCGCGACGCCAGTCCTGACGCCGCTGCCGCCCTGGCCGGCGGGGAAGGCGACCGGGCCCCGGGCCGCACCGGTCACGCCACGAGGCTGAGAGTAGAATGGCCGGGTATGTCCATGCCCGGCGCCGCCGCTCCCGCGTGTCCGCACCCGATGTCTGCGCCCGATGCGCCCTCGAGCCTCGTCACCCGCGAACGCCACGAGGTCGCCGACGCCTGCAAGTGGAACCTGTCCGACATCTTCCCCTCGTGGGCGGAGTGGGAAGCCGGCTGCCGGGATCTCGAGGCCGGCATCGACCGGTTCCCGGCGATGCAGGGGACGCTCGCGCGCGGGCCCCAGCGGCTGATGGCGGCCCTGCGTGCGTCCGACGATCTGGGGCAGCTCGCGTATCGGGTCTACTACTACGCCGCGCTCAGCTACGACGAAGATCAGCGCGCCAACGACGTCAACGCACGCAGGCAGCAGGTGCAGGTGTTGCTGGCCCGGTGGTCGCAGGCCACGTCGTGGTTCAACCCCGAGCTGCTGCGGGTGCCGATCGAGACGGTGCGCGGGTGGATGACCGAACACCCCGAACTCGGCGTCTACCGCTTCGCGATCGAAGACCTGTACCGCCAGCAGGCGCACGTGCTCGACGAGGACGGCGAGCGGCTGATGGCGCTGGCCAGGCGCTTCGAGTCCTCACCACACGACGCCTACGAAGCCCTGTCGACGGCCGATGTCCGCTGGCCCGACATCCGTCTGTCGACCGGCGAGACCGTCAAGGTCACCTACGGCCAGTATCGGGCCATCCTGGCCACGAACCGCGTGCAGGCCGATCGCGCGGCGGCGTTCACGGCCCTGCACGAGACGTTCGCGGCCAGCGTCAACACCTATGCCGCGCTCTACAACGGCATCCTGCAGCGCGATCTCTTCGCCGCCAGGGCGCGGCACCACCAGACCACCCTGGCGGCGGCGCTGTTCGGCAACGACATCCCCACGGCCGTGGTGGAGACGCTCGTGGACACCACGCGCGCGCACACCGGGCCGCTGCGGCGGTACGAGCGGTTCCGCAAGCGCGCCCTCGGCCTCGATCGCTACCACGCCTACGACGGCTCGATTCCCGTGGTGGATGTCGACCGGCGCTACGAGTACGACGAGGTGCTGGAATGGGTGACCGAGGCGATGGCACCGCTCGGCGGCGATTACGTGGAGCGGATGCGGCGCGGGTTCGCGGGCCGGTGGATCGACGTCTACGAGAACCCGGGCAAGCGCAGCGGGGCCTACTCGGCGCCGGTCTATGGCGTGCACCCCTACATGCTGCTGAACTGGAACGGCACGCTCGACGCGGTGTTCACGCTGGCCCACGAGATGGGCCACTCGATGCACACGCTCTATTCGCACGAGACCCAGCCGTTCGTCTATTCGAGCTACACGATCTTCGTGGCCGAGGTGCCCTCCACGCTGAGCGAGGCGCTGCTGCTCGACTACCTGCTGGCGCGCACCAGCGATCCGCGCGAGCGGATCGTGCTGCTGCAGCACGCGATCGACAGCATCGTCGGCACCTTCTACCGGCAGGTGATGTTCGCCGACTTCGAATGGCAGGCGCACAAGCTGGTGGAAGCGGGCGAGCCGATCACGGCTGACGTGCTCGGCGAGCTCTACCTCGGGCTGGAGAAGGCCTACCACGCCGACGCGATCGAATACGACGATCTGCTGCGCTGCACCTGGGCGCGCATCCCGCACTTCTTCAACTCGCCCTACTACGTCTATCAATACGCCACCTGCTTCGCGTCGACCGCGAAGCTGGTGAAGGATCTCACCGGCGGTCCTGCCGACCGCCGCGCCGGGGCCCTGCAGCGCTACCTCGATCTGCTGAGATCCGGCGGCAGCGATCACCCGATGACGCTGCTGCGGCGCGCGGGCGTGGACCTGGGCGATCCCGCCACGGTGCTGGCCGTGGTGCAGCAGTGCGACACGCTGGTGACGCGGCTGGAGTCCGAGTTCGCCGCGCTGGGCCATTGACCCGGCGCCTCGCCATCACGCGGAGACCGACATGCGTCGTTCGGGTGTGCTGATCACGGGCGCGGGCGGAGAGATCGGCCATGGGCTCATCGAGCGGCTGGCGGCGGCCGGCGACACGCCGGTCCTCACCATCGATCTCCAGGCGCTCGAGCCCGAGGTGCGCCCGAAGGTGCACCGGGAGTACGTCGGGTCGATTCTCGACACGGCACTGCTCGAGCGCATCCTGGCCGAGTTCGAGATCGACCTCGTGTTCCACCTCGCCGCACTGCTCTCCACGCGATCGGAGTTCACGCCGACGACCGCTCACCAGGTGAACGTCGAGGGCACGCTGCAACTGCTGGAGTTCGCGCAGCGCGAAGGCGAGTCGCACGGCCGCCCGGTCACCTTCGTCTACCCGTCGTCGATTGCCGCCTACGGCCTGCCGGATCTCGCGACGCGCCGGCGCGCCGGCCGCGTCAAGGAAGACGAGTGGGCCCACCCGACCACCATGTACGGGTGCAACAAGCTCTACTGCGAGCAACTGGGCACCTATTACGCCCGGCACTACAAGCAATTGGCCGCCGAGCGGCTCTCGGGCAAGGTCGATTTCCGGTCGGTGCGCTTCCCCGGGCTCATCTCGGCGGTGACGGTCCCCTCGGGCGGCACCAGCGACTACGCGCCCGAGATGATTCACGCGGCGGCCCGCGGCCTGCCGTACGCGTGCTTCGTGCGGCCGGACACGCGCATTCCCTTCATGGCGATGCCCGACGCGGTGGAAGCCCTGGTGAAGCTCGCGACGGCCCCCGCCGCCGCGCTCACGCGCACCGCCTACAACGTCGGGGTGTTCAATCCCTCGGCGGCCGAGATCCGCGACGTCGTCCTGCGGGCGTTCCCCGACGCGCGAATCGACTGGAAGGTGGACGCGAAGCGGCAGGGCATCGTCGACTCGTGGCCCGAGGACGTGGACGACAGCGCCGCACGGCGCGACTGGGGATTCGCGCCGGCCTACGACTTCACGCGCGCGTTCGAACAGTACCTGATTCCGACCATCCGCAGGCGTTACGCCGGCGGTGAGCGCGCCCCCGCACGCTGAGGCACCCCGGAGCCCGGCGCCCGGCCCTGCCCGCGACATCCGCTGCGTGCTAAGCTGGCACGATCGGCAGGCCGAAACGGAAGCTCATCCCGGCTGCGCCGGGCAGCCCGTGCGCCGCCCCGCCGGCCGGCGGCCCGCCGGGCGCGCCGAGGTGAATGCCTTACATGACCACCAGACAGCAACTCGAACACCTCCTCTCGACGCGCGTGCTCGTGCTCGACGGCGCCATGGGCACCATGATCCAGCGTCGCCGGCTGACGGAGGCCGACTTCCGCGGCGAGCGGTTCGCAGGACACCAGAGCGACCTAAAGGGCAACAACGATCTGCTCGTGCTGACGCGGCCCGAGGTGATCGCCGACATCCACCGCGCCTACTTCGACGCCGGCGCCGACATCGTCGAGACCAACACCTTCAACGCGACCTCGATTTCGCAGGCCGACTACGGCCTCGAGGCCCTGGCCTACGAGTTGAACCTCGCCGGCGCCCGTCTGGCCCGCGGCGTGGCGGCCGAGATCACCGCCGCGACGCCCGATCGGCCGCGATTCGTGGCCGGATCCATCGGTCCGACCAACGGGACGCTGTCGATTTCGCCCGACGTCAACGACCCGGCCAGACGCAGCGTGAGCTTCGACCAGATGCGCGGCGCCTATGCCGAGCAGGCGCGGGGGCTGCTGGACGGCGGCGTCGACCTGCTGCTGGTGGAGACCATCTTCGACACGCTCAACGCCAAGGCGGCGCTCGTGGCCATCCGCGACGAGTTCGATGCGCGCGGCGCCGAGGTGCCGGTGATGATCTCGGTCACCATCACCGATCGCAGCGGCCGGACACTGTCGGGTCAGACGGTGGACGCCTTCTGGGTGTCGATCGCGCACGCGCGGCCGCTCGCCGTCGGCATCAACTGCGCGCTGGGCGCACGCGACATGCGGCCGTATCTGGCCGAGCTGGCGCAGGTGGCCACCTGTCACGTGAGCTGCTACCCGAACGCCGGGCTGCCCAATGCCTTCGGCGAGTACGACGAGGCGCCCGAGGAGACCGCGAGGCTGCTGCGCGAGTTCGCCGAGGCCGGCCTGGTCAACCTCGTCGGCGGCTGCTGCGGCACCACGCCCGACCACATCCGCGCCATCACGGAAGCCGTACGCGGCGCGCCAGTCCGGACCATTCCCGAGCCGCCAGGCGGCGTCGCGCGGTTCAGCGGGCTCGAAGCGCTCACGATCCGCCATGACTCCAACTTCCAGATGATCGGCGAGCGCACCAACATCACCGGATCGAAGAAGTTCGCCCGGCTGGTGAAGGCCGGCGACTTCCAGGCGGCCGTTGACGTGGCGGTGGAGCAGGTGCGCGGCGGCGCCAACATCCTCGACGTGAACATGGACGAGGGCATGCTCGACTCCGAGCAGGCCATGACCACGTTCCTGAACCTGCTGGCCACCGAGCCGGAGGTGGCGCGCATCCCGTTCATGATCGACAGCTCGAAGTGGTCGGTGCTCGAAGCGGGCCTCAAGTGCGTGCAGGGCAAGCCGCTGGTCAACTCGATCAGCCTGAAGGACGGGGAGGACGAGTTCCTGCGCCGCGCCGCGATCGCGCGCAAGTTCGGGGCGGGCCTCGTGGTGATGGCCTTCGACGAGACCGGCCAGGCCGATACCGTGGAGCGGAAGGTGGCGATCTGCCAGCGGGCCTACGCCCTGCTGACGGGCCGGCTGGGCGTCGATCCGCACGACATCGTCTTCGATCCCAACGTGCTCGCCGTGGCCACCGGGCTCGAGGAACACAACGCCTACGCGAAGGCGTTCATCGACGCCACGCGGGAGATCAAGATCGCCTGCCCGGGCGCTCGCGTCAGCGGCGGCATCAGCAACCTCTCCTTCTCGTTTCGCGGCAATGACACGGTGCGCGAGGCGATGCACTCGGCCTTCCTGTATCACGGCATCCGCGCCGGCCTCGACATGGGCATCGTCAACGCCGGCCAGCTCGCGGTGTACGAGGACATCCCAGCCGATCTGCTGGAGCGCGTCGAGGACGTGCTGTTCGACCGCCGGCCCGACGCCACGGAACGGCTGGTCGAGTTCGCCAATTCCGTGCAGGCGCGAGGGCCGAAGACCGAGGCCGAACTCGAGTGGCGGCGCCTGCCGGCGGAGCAGCGTCTCGCGCACGCGCTGGTCCACGGCATCCTCGACTTCCTCGAGGCCGACCTCGAGGAGGTGCGCGGCCGCCTCCCCCGACCGATCGAGATCATCGAGGGGCCGCTGATGGACGGCATGCGCACGGTCGGCGACCTCTTCGGCGCCGGGAAGATGTTCCTGCCCCAGGTGGTCAAGAGCGCGCGCGCCATGAAGAAGGCCGTGGCGTTTCTCGAGCCTTACATGGAGGCGGAGAAGCAGGGCGGCGCCTCCAACGGCCGCATCCTGCTCGCCACGGTGAAGGGCGACGTCCACGACATCGGCAAGAACATCGTCGGCGTCGTCCTCGGGTGCAACGGGTACGAGGTGCTCGATCTGGGCGTGATGGTGCACGCCGACCGGATCCTCGACGCGGCGGTGGCGCACGAGGTGGATGCCGTCGGGCTCAGCGGCCTGATTACGCCGTCGCTCGACGAGATGGTCTTCGTCGCGCAGGAGATGACGCGGCGCGGCTTCACGCTGCCGCTGCTGATCGGCGGCGCCACGACCAGCCCGCAGCACACCGCGGTGAAGATCGCGCCGGCCTACCACGGGATCACCGCGCACGCACTGGACGCCTCGCGAACCGTGAGCGTGGTGGCGAGCCTGTTCGACGCGCGGCAGCGCCCGGCCTTCGAGCAGGAGACCCTCGCGCAGCAGGAACGCCTGCGCGCGCAGCATGGCGCGCGGCAGCGGCAGCCGCTGCTCAGTTATGAAGCGGCACGCGCCAACCGCCTCGCGCTGCCGTGGCGGCAGGACGAACTGCCGCAGCCGTCTTTCCTCGGCCGCCGGGACGTGTCGGTGCCGCTGGCCGAGCTGGTGCCCTACATCGACTGGACCTTCTTCTTCCACGCCTGGGAACTGAAGGGCCGGGTGCCGCAGATCTTCGAGCATCCCGGCCATGGCGCCGCGGCCCGGGAACTCTACGAGCAGGGGCAGGACCTGCTGGCCCGCATCGTGCGCGACGGCTCGCTCACCGCGCGCGGCGTGTACGGTTTCTGGCCGGCAGCCAGCGACGCCGACGACATCGTCTTCTTCGACCCGGCGACGCCGGATCGCGAACTCGTGCGCTTCCCGATGCTGCGCCAGCAGGGCGTGATGGCCGACGACAAGCCCAACCGCTCGCTCGCCGACTTCGTCGCGCCGCGTGAGCTGGGGCTGCGCGATCACGTCGGCGCCTTCGCCGTGACGGCCGGCTTCGGCGCCGACGCGCTGGTCGCGGGCTACCAGGCCGACCGTGACGACTATTCGGCGATCATGGTGAAGACGCTCGCGGATCGGCTCGCGGAGGCCTTCGCCGAGTGGCTGCACGCCCGCGTGCGGCAGGACTGGGGGTACGGCGAGGGCGAAGCGTTCACGCCCGAGGACCTCGTGGCCGAACGCTACCGGGGCATCCGGCCCGCCTTCGGCTACCCGGCGTGCCCCGACCACTCCGAGAAGTTCCGCCTCTTCGACCTGCTGGAGGCGCGCGCCTGCGGCCTCGACCTGACCGAGAGCGGGATGATGACACCCGCGGCCAGCGTCAGCGGCCTCTACTTCCACCACCCGTCGGCCCGCTATTTCATGGTGGGGCGCGTGGGTGAGGACCAGGTTCGCGACTACGCCCGCCGGTGCCGGACACGACTCGAGACAGCCGAGCGCTGGCTGACTCCCAACCTGGGCTACGATCCGTCGGCACGCCCGGCCCCTGTCGCCGGGGATCGCCCCTAGGAGCACGCATGGCCTTCGAGATCAAGACGGTCGATGGCGTGACCGTCGTCGAACCGACGCACGGTCGCATCGACATGGAGACGTCAGCCGCTTTCAAGACGGCGCTCGACCAGTTGCTGGCCTCGGGCGAGAAGCGCGTCGTGCTGAACCTGTCACAGGTCACGTTCATGGACAGCGCCGGGCTCGGGGCCATCATGTCCCTGTTCCGCCGGATCAACGGTGACGGCAGCCTGCACGTCTGCGGACTGCATCCCCGCATCAAGACGCTGTTCGACATCACGCGCCTGACGCGCGTCATCGGCATCCACGACACCGAGCCGGAAGCGGTCTCGGCCGCGCAGGGCTGAGGCAGGGGCATCGTGCGGAACTGGATCGTCACGGGTGGCGCCGGGTTCATCGGCTGCAACTTCGCACGCCTGGCCATCGCCGAGCGTCCGGAGGTTCGCGTGGTCGTGTTCGACAAGCTCACCTACGCGGGCAATCTCGCCTCGCTCGCCGACGTCGCGGCGCACCCGCGCTATGCCTTCGTCGAGGGCGACATCGCCAGGCCGGCGGACGTCGCACGCCTGTTCGCCGCCTTTCCTCCGGCGGCGGTGATCAACTTCGCCGCCGAGAGCCACGTCGACCGGTCGATCGATGGCCCGGGCGCCTTCGTCCAGACGAACGTCGTCGGCACCTTCGAACTGCTCGACGCAAGCCGGCGCCTGTTCGCCACGCTCGCCGGGCCCGAGCGGGAACGGTTCCGCTTCCTCCACGTGTCCACCGACGAGGTCTACGGCACGCTGGGCGCCACGGGCGCGTTTTCCGAAGAGACGCCGTACGCGCCCAACTCGCCCTACGCCGCCAGCAAGGCGGCCGCCGATCACCTGGTTCGCGCCTGGTCGCACACCTACGGCCTGCCCGCGATCGTCACCAACTGCTCGAACAACTACGGCCCCTGCCAGTTCCCGGAGAAACTGGTTCCCCTGATGCTGCTCAACGCGCTGGAGGGCAGGGCGCTGCCCATCTACGGGGATGGCGGCAACGTGCGCGACTGGCTGTTCGTGGACGATCACTGCCGCGGCATCCTGCTGGCGCTCGAACACGGCCGGCCCGGCGAGAAGTACAACATCGGGGGCGGCAACGAGCGCACCAACCTCGAGATCGTCGACGAGATCTGCGCGCGCCTCGAAGCGCGCGCGCCCGCCCGCGAGAACCCGGCCCTGCGCGCCCGCGGGCTCTCGGCCTACCGTGAGCTGCGGGCGTTCGTGCCCGATCGGCCCGGCCACGATCGCCGCTACGCGATCGATGCGTCGAAGATCCGCGCCGAACTGGGCTGGCGGCCGCGGCACGACTTCACGTCCGGGCTGGACCGCACGATCGCGTGGTACCTGGAGAACCGCGCCTGGTGCGAGACGGTGCAGCAGGGACGCGACGCCCGCGAGCGGCTGGGGCTGGGCGCGCCGTAGCGATTGGGACCAGCCGCGCCGGTCCGGCCGCCGCACGGGCGGCGCGGCGCTTGACAGGCCGCGGCGCTCGTGTGACACTCCATCCGGATAAGCGGATGGAACGCGTCGGACGATCCCCCCTCCTCGACCAGATGGCTGCCGCCACCGATCCGTTGCGGGGCCGGCTGCTGCTGATCCTCGACGGACAGGAGCTGACGGTGTCGGAGTTGTGCGACATCCTCCAGTTGCCGCAGTCCACGGTCAGCCGTCACCTCAAGACGCTCGCCGACAGCGGCTGGATCGGGTCGCGCCGCGAGGCCACGAGCCGCTACTACACGCTGGAACCCGGCGGCCTGGCCCAGCCGGCGCGGCAGATCTGGTTCGTGTTGCGCGAGGAACTGGCCGCGGGCCCGGCAGCCCGGCAGGACGACCGGCGCCGGAAGCGGGTGCTGGCCGCCCGACGGACGACCTCGGAGGAGTTCTTCTCGTCGGCGGCTGGCGAGTGGGATCGGCTGCGCGAGGAGTTGTTCGGTCGCGCAAGCCATCTGCGATTCACCGCCGGCTGGCTCGATCCCCGGTGGACCGTGGGCGACCTCGGCTGCGGGACCGGACACGTGACGGAGGCCATTGCGCCCTTCGTCGGGCGGGTGATGGCCGTCGACGCCTCGCGCGAGATGCTGGACGCCGCACGCGCGCGTCTGGCCGGGCATCGCAACGTCGTCCTGCGGCGCGGGACGCTGGAGAGCCTTCCGCTCGAGGACGCCTCGCTCGACGCGGCGATGCTCGCCCTCGTGCTGCATCACGTGCCGGATCCGGCGCGGGTCTGCGCCGAAGCGGCGCGCGTGCTCAAGTCGGGCGGGCGCCTCGTCGTGGCCGACATGCTGCCACACGAGCGCGACGAGTACCGCCAGGCCATGGGACACGTCTGGATGGGCTTTGCCCCGGAGCAGGTCGAGCGCCTGCTGAAGGCGGGCGGGTTCGAGGCGGTGCGGGTTCACGCGCTCGAGCCGGAGGCCGGTGTCAAGGGACCCGCGCTGTTGGTCGCGACCGCGGCGCGCGCCACGCGCGCCGCCCACCACGTCGCGGCAGACCGTCGCCACGCCGCGGCGTGTGCGGCCTCTGCGTGAACGGCGCCAGATCGGGCGCATGGGGATTCGACAGGCACGAACACTCGGCAACTGACAGACAGGACAAGGAGCACTCGATGAGCGTGGTCGTGGAGACCGTGCACGCGTTCGACGCCGCAGCAAAGGCCGGCCGCGTGCCCTACAAGGTGAAGGATCTTTCCCTGGCCGACTTCGGCCGGCAGGAAATCCGGCTGGCCGAGCACGAGATGCCCGGCCTGATGGCGCTGCGCGCGCGCTACGAGGGGCAGAAGCCGCTGGCCGGCGCCCGCATCATGGGCAGCCTGCACATGACCGTGCAGACCGCGGTGCTCATCGAGACGCTCGACGCGCTCGGCGCCGACGTGCGCTGGGTCTCGTGCAACATCTTCTCGACGCAGGATCACGCCGCCGCGGCCGTTGTCGCCGGGCGTCCCGAAACCGGTGGCACCGCGCAGGCTCCCAGGGGGATTCCCGTCTTCGCCTGGAAGGGGGAGACGCTCGAAGACTACTGGTGGTGCACGGTCGAGGCGCTGCTGTGGCCCGACGGCCGGGGGCCTTCGCTGATCGTCGACGATGGCGGCGATGCGACGCTGTTCGTGCACAAGGCAGCGCAGTTCGATCGCGAAGGGCACGTGCCCGACTTCGATCCCGACGCCGAGCCGGCGGAGTGGGGCGTCATCCTCGACCGCATCCGCCGTGAACTGCAGGCGCGGCCCGGCGTCTGGCCCGGCGTGGCCGCCGGCATCAAGGGGGTCTCCGAAGAGACCACCACCGGCGTGCACCGGCTCTACGAGATGACCGCCGCCGGCACGTTGCGGTTCCCCGCCATCAACGTCAACGACTCGGCCACCAAGAGCAAGTTCGACAACCTCTACGGCTGCCGGCACTCCCTCGTGGACGGCCTGAACCGCGCCACCGACGTGATGCTCTCGGCCAAGGTGGCCGTGGTGTGCGGGTACGGCGACGTGGGCAAGGGGTGCGCCCAGGCGCTCAAGGGGCAGGGCTGCCGCGTCGTGGTCACCGAGATCGATCCGATCTGCGCGCTGCAGGCGGCGATGGAGGGCTACCAGGTCGCCACCCTCGAGGACATGGTGGGGACGGCCGACATCTTCATCACGGCGACCGGCAACAAGAACGTGATCACCGTCGATCACATGAAGCGGATGAAGGACAAGGCGATCATCGGCAACATCGGCCACTTCGACAACGAGATCGACATGGCCGGCCTCGCGCGCATCGAGGGCGTGCGGCGCGTGAACATCAAGCCGCAGTTCGACGAATGGGTGGTGCCGGCGCACGATGGCCGCGACAGCCATGGCATCCTCGTGCTGGCCGAGGGGCGGCTGCTGAACCTCGGATGCGCCACCGGTCACCCGTCCTTCGTGATGTCCTCGTCGTTCACCAATCAGGTGATGGCACAGCTCGACCTGCACCTGAGCGCCTCGGGCCAGGACACGCTGTCGGGAACGAAGTACGCGGAGAACAAGGTCTACATCCTGCCGAAGAAGCTCGACGAGGAGGTGGCGCGGCTCCATCTCGAGAAGCTCGGCGTGAAGCTCACGGTGCTGTCGAAGGAGCAGGCCGAGTACATCGGCGTGCCCGCCGAAGGCCCCTTCAAGTCACCGCACTACCGCTACTGACGCCTGGCAGGCGGCCGGCGGCAGGACGTGGTCCCGCCGCCGGCCCGTGACAGCCGGATCTACAATCGGTCAGGATGACTGGCCGCGCGCGATCCACGATGTGCCTGGGGCTGGCCCTGCTGGCGCTGGCGGCCCCGGCGGCGCGAGGCCCGCAGCCCGAGCCCCGGCAGCCCGTGTTCCGTGCGGGCGTGCGGGTGGTGCGCGTGGACGTCAGCGTCACCGGGCGCCGGGACACGTCCGTCACCGATCTCACCGCCGCCGACTTCACCCTCGAGGAGGACGGCGTACCGCAGGCGATCGACTCGGCGCAGTTCGTCCGGCTCGACGGCCGGCGAGGCCCAGGCGACGAAGACTCCCTCCAGATCCGCTCGCGCGAGCACGGCGAGGCGGAGGCCGCCCGCGACGACGTGCGGCTCTTCGCCATCTTCTTCGACGACTACCACGTGGACAGGCTGCCGGGCGTCACCGTCCCGATGCGCGCGGCGCTCGAGCACTTCATCCGCGGGCTTGGGCCCAACGATCTCGTCGTCCTCATGGATCCGCTCACGCCGCTGAGCGCGCTGCGCTTCACGCGCGATCAGGCGGCGCTCCTCGATCAGGTACGCAAGTGGGAGGGGCGGCAGGGCGAACTGTTTCCGATCCGCAGCCCGCTCGAGGAGGGCCAGGCCTACGCGCACAACCGGGCGATGGTGCGTGCCGAGGTGACGCTCTCGGCGCTCAACGCGCTCGTCACGTACCTGGGCGGCCTGCGCGACGGCCGTTCGTCGGTGATCTTCGTGAGCCAGGGACCAGCCACCTTCTTCGGGACCGACGGCAACCTCGAGGATCAGATGCGCGAACTGCTGCGCAACGCGTCGCGTGGCAACGTGGCCATTCACGCGCTCGATCCGAGGGGGCTCGGCGACAGCGGCCGCGGCGGCGATCGCGACACACTGCTCCGCCTCGGCTACGAAACCGGCGGACGGCCCATCGTCAACACCAACGGCCTGGACCGTGGGCTCGACAAGGTCGTCGCGTTCGCGAGCGCCTACTACCTCCTCGGGTACACGCCCACGCGTGACGCCGACGACGGCAGGTTCCACAGGATCTCGGTCAAGGTGAAGCGGCCGGGCATCGAGGTGCTGGCGCGGCGCGGTTACTGGGCGCCATCGGCCGAGGCCGTCAGGGCGGCGATGCTCGAGGCCGTGCAGCCGGTGACGCCCGCCGTGGCCGAAGCGCTCGAGCCGATGGCCGCTTCCCGCAACGGGCGCAGCGCCGATCTGTGGGTGGGCATCCGACCGGCGGCCTCCGGTCCCGCGCGGGCGAGTGTCACCTGGGAGCCGGCCGCCAGCGCGCCGCCCGCAACGCCGGCGCCGAGGGCCCTGACCGTGGAGTTGCTCGACCGTGGGACCGGCGAGGTGCTGGGCGATCCCGTGACCATCGTCAGCAGCCGCGGCATCGTCGGGATGGCTGGCGTCGCCGGCTTCGATCTGCCCGATGGTCCGACGTCGATCCGGCTGACGGCGCTCGGCGCCGGAGACGAGGTGCTCGATCGGTGGACGCAGCCGGTGGAGGTTCCCGCCGTGCCAGCCGACGGCCTGCCGCTGGCGACGCTGGAGTTCAGGCGGGCACGGTCGGCGTTCGAGATGCGCGCGCTCAGGGACATGCCGGACGCCGCGCCGGCGGCCAGCCGCCGGTTCGTGCGAACCGACCGCGTGCAGGTCCGCGTACCGTTGCCGGGCCTGCAGCCCGCCCCCGTGGTCGAGGCCGGACTGTTGAACACGGGTGGCCAGCGTCTCGCGTCGCTCGCCGTCGAGATGTCCGATGGACGCGCCACGTTCGAGCTGCCGCTCACCAGCCTCGTGCCGGCCGCTTACCTCGTGCGGGTCCGGATCACCGCCGGCCAGCGGTCGGTCGAGCAGCTGGCCGCGTTCGAGCTGATCCCGTAACGCGGGCGCGGTCTCGGACGTGCGTCATCTCGTGCGCCGGAACAGCACCTTCAGCGCCACCTCGTCCTCGCCCCGCTTGACCACGAAGATCGCGGCGTCGCCCCATTCCTTCCGCGCCATCAGCCTGTTGAACGATTCGCGACCGGTGATCGGCTCGCCGTCCATCGACACGAGCACGTCCCTGGGCCGGAAGCCCGCCTGGGCCGCCAGTGAGTCCTTCTCGACCAGGATGATCTCCCGCTCGGCCTCGGCCGGCTCGGTCCGGGTGGAGATCCCGAGGCGCGGGAACTCGCTGTCGGTCTCGGCAGGGAGCCCCCAGACGTAGTCGGCGTAGGAGGCGCGGACCTGCGGGATGTCGCGGCCCGCCTGCGTGGCCACCGGCACCGGGATCAGCGTGCCGACGCCGCCGTCCAGCCACTGGCGCGCCTGCATGGCGATGCCGATGCCATAGGCGACGTGCCCCGATCCGACCAGCACCACCATGATGGCCTTCGGATCGTCGACGGCCTTCAGCGCCTGCACGGCGTTGAAACCCATGGTCGCGTCCCACGTGGCCTGGGCGGATGCGAAGCTCTTGAGCATCTCCTCGCTGGCCGCGCCGTGTCCCACGCCGCCGCCGTCATCGAAGGAGGCCCTGAAATAGGCGAGGTGCTCGGGATCGTCGAACCTGATCTGCGGCGGCATGTACTTCGCCTGGTCGGGAGTGAGCCCCTTCACGCCCTGCTTGCGCACGGCCTGCACCACCTCGCGGGGTGCGTTCAGGGCGTACATCGGCAACCGGTGCTCGCGCGCGAAGAGGAAGATGTCGCGGTAGAAGCCCCAGTGGTAACCCCAGTATTCGTACCAACGCGAGCCGCGGATGAACTCGTCCTCCGACAGCTTGCCCGCGCTCCACTGATCGAGGAACGGCTGTTGCGGCGTCGGGTACATCTCCAGTCCGACCAGCACCCGCCGGCCGGCCGCGTGCAGCGCACGGATCATGCGGTACTGCGCGCGGTGGAAATCCATCGACGTGTGCGTCTCGCCGATCAGCAGCAGCCGGATGCCGTCCATCCGCGCGGCGGCCTCCTCGGGCGTCAACGCATCGCCCGTGCGCGTGTCGATCACCGTATCGAGCCGCACCGGCGCGTACTTCGCCTTGCGCACCGGATCGCCGATTTCCAGATCGTAGATCTTCGGGAGGGTGTCTTCGGCGCGCGCGGCCGGCGCCAGCATCGTCAGGACCAGGAGGCCCCGAAACAGTCGCTTCATTGCGTACACCAGTCCTGTCGTCGTGATGGCCCCGGGCGGAGTGCCGTGGGTCCGCGGACGCTGTGAGTCATCGGCGGCTCAGCTCTCGAGCAGCAGGTGGCCGGGGTCCTCGATGAACTCCTTCACCCGCACGAGGAACTGCACCGCCTCGAGTCCGTCCACGATGCGGTGGTCGTAGGTGAGCGCCACGTACATCATGGGCCGGATTTCGACGAGCCCGTTCACCGCGATCGGCCGTTCCTCGATCTTGTGCAGGCCCAGGATGCCCACCTGCGGCGGGTTGATGATCGGCGTCGAGAGCAGGGACCCGAACACCCCGCCGTTGGTGATCGTGAATGTGCCGCCGCGGAGATCGTCGAGCGTCAGGGTGCCGTCGTTGGCGCGCACGGCGAAGTCGCGGATGGCCAGCTCCACGCCGGCGAATGACAGCCGGTCGGCGTCGCGGATGACGGGAACGACGAGCCCCGCCGGCGCGCCGACGGCCACGCCGATGTCGTAGTAGCGCTTGAGGACCATGTCCTCGCCCTGGATTTCCGCGTTGAGCCGCGGCACGGCCCGCAGCGCCCCGATGGCGGCCTTCACGAAGAACGACACGATGCCGAGACTGACGCCGTGCCGCTTCCGGAACCCTTCCTTCCGGCGATCGCGCAACTGCATCAGCGCGCTCATGTCGACCTCGTTGAAGGTGGTGAGCATCGCGGCCGTGCGCTGCGCCTCCACGAGGTTGCGTGCAATCGTGAGGCGGCGCTTCGACATGCGCTGGCGTTCTTCCGCGCGTTCTCCGGGGGGGGCGGCCGGCGCGGGCGCCGGCGTCGCGGCGGGTGTGCTGGCGGCGGGCGGCACGACGGCTGCCGGCGGCGGGGCCAGGGCCGCCGCGACATCCTTCTTCAGCACGCGGCCGGCCTGGCCGCTGCCCGGCACCTTCGACAAGTCGACCTCGTGCTCGGCCGCCATCCGGCGCGCGGTTGGCGTAGCGCGCTGGCCGCCGCGCTCGGCGCCGTCGAGCGCGGTCTCGGTGGACGGTGCCGCGGGGGGCGCCGCGGCCGGCGCCACAGCCTGCTCGTCCACTACTGCCAGCACTTCGCCCACCTTCACGTCCTCGCCGGCCTGCCGCAGGATCGACGACAGCACACCGGCGTGCTCGGCGCCCACCTCGAGATCGATCTTCTCGGTCTCGAGTTCGACGATGGGCTCGCCGGGGCTCACCGCGTCACCCGGTTGCTTCAGCCAGCGGGCCACGCGCGCTTCGACGACGGATTCTCCGAGTTGGGGGACGACAACGTTGGTCACGATGACGTATCACTCCGTGGAATCGGACGGGCCGGCGGCCCTCAGCGGACGACCATCTCGGTGAAGACCTTCGGCTGACCGGCAGCGAGCGCGTTCTCGACGAGCGCGCGCTGGTTGATGGCGTGCCAGGCGGCCGAACCCTCCGAGGGGCTGGCGCTGCGTGGGCGCCCGAGGTAGTGCACCGGCAGCCCGCGGGTGGCTGCCGCCTGTTCGAGCAGCGGACGGACGAATTCCCAGGCGCCCATGTTGGCCGGCTCTTCCTGCAGCCAGACGATCTCACGCAGGTTGGGGTAGCCCGCGATGATTTCAGCGACCTCTTCCTCGGGGAACGAATAGAGCTGCTCGACGCGCGCCACGGCGACGTGCCGGCTCGCGTCGCGGTGCTCGTGGCCCGCGACGTCGACGTACACCTTCCCGCTGCAGAGCACCAGGCGCTGGATCTCGCCCGCGCGCGCGCGGGCCGGCTCGTCGTCGATGGCCGCGAGGAAACGCCCGTCTGCCAGGTCGATGGCGCTCGAGTGCACCGCGGCGTGTCGCAGGAGGCTCTTGGGCGTGAGCACGAACAGCGGCAGGGGGTCGGCGTCGAGCAGCAGCGCCTGACGCCGCAGCAGGTGGAAGTACTGCGCGGCGCTCGTGCAGTTCGCCAGGCGCAGGTTGATGTCGGCCGCGGCCTGCAGGATGCGCTCGGGCCGGGCGCTCGAGTGCTCGGGGCCCTGTCCCTCGTACCCGTGCGGCAGCAGGAACACCAGCGATGGCGTCTGGCCCCACTTGGCGCGGCTCGAGGTGACGAACTGATCGATCATCACCTGCGCCCCGTTGATGAAGTCGCCGTACTGCGCCTCCCACACGACGAGACGCCGGGGTTCCTGCACGTTGTAGCCGAATTCGAAGCCGACGGCGGCGAGTTCCGACAACGGGCTGTTGTGGATCTCGAAAGACGCCTTCGCCTGCGCAATCGCCTGCAGCGGCACGAACTCGGCGTCGGTGTTCACGTCACGGAAGACGGCGTGCCGCTGGCTGAAGGTCCCCCGCTTGACGTCCTCGCCGGTGAATCGAACGGGCACGCCGTCCTCGACGATGGAGGCAAACGCCAGTTCCTCGGCCGTCGCCCAGTCGATGGCGCGGTCACGCGGATCGTCGAAAATCGTCCGCCGCCGTTCGCGCCCGCGGTCGAGTTTCCGGTGACCGGCGAACCCCTCGGGACGTGCGAGCAGCGCCTCGTTCAGCGCGCGCAGGCGGGCGAGCGGCACTCCCGTCTTCACCTGCCGCGCGATGCCGGCCACGGGCTCGGCGGGCACCGGCTCCTTCAGATCCTCCTCGGGCCGGAGCGAGGCGAGCGTCTCCTCGAGGATGTGCAGCCGCTTCTGCATCAGACCTTCCGGGACGGTCTCGTCGATCAGGCCGCGCCGCCGCAGCGTGTCCACCCAGATCTCGCGAACCGTCGGGTGCGAGGCGATGCGCCGGTACATCAGCGGCTGCGTGAAGGCCGGCTCGTCGCCCTCGTTGTGACCGTGGCGGCGGTAACCCACGAGGTCGATGAGGAAATCGCGCTGGAACCGCATCCGGTAGGCGATCGCCAGCCGCGCCACCTCGATGCACGCCTCCACGTCGTCGGCGTTGACGTGCACGATGGGGATCTTGAACCCGCGCGCCAGGCCGCTCGCATACGACGTGCTGTAGCCCTCCTCCGGGCTCGCGGTGAACCCGAGCTGGTTGTTCGCGATGATGTGGATGGTGCCCCCGGTGTCGTAACCGGCAAGACGCGAGAGGTTCAGCGTCTCGGCCACGACGCCCTGGCCGGGAAACGCGGCGTCGCCGTGGATCAGCACGGGCAGCGTGACGCCCGCGTCGAAGACCGGCGCGCCCCGGTGGTCGGCCCGCGTCCCGGCGGCGCGGGCCATGCCGGCCACGACCGGATTGACCGCCTCCAGGTGGCTCGGGTTGGGCGCCATCGACACCACGACTTCGCCGGGCTTCCCGCGGCGGTACGCCAGGCGGGCGCCGGAGTGGTACTTGACGTCACCCGTCCAGCCCAGGTCGATGCGATAGGCGGTACGCTTCCCGATCGGATCCTTGAACTCCGCGAGGATCTCGGCGTAGGGCTTCTGCAGCACGTGCGCGAGCACGTTGAGGCGGCCGCGGTGCGCCATGCCGATCAGCACGTTGCGCGTGCCAGCCTCCGCGGCGTCGCCGATCACCTCGTCGAGGATCGGGACCATCATGTCGAGGCCCTCGATCGAGAAGCGGGTCTTGCCGGGGAAGGTCCGGTGCAGGAAGCGTTCGAAGGCCTCGACCTGCGTGATGCGGGTCAGCAGCTCCAGGTGATCGATCGGCTCCGTGGAGGCGCGAAACACCCCGGCCTCGGCCGCGTGCCGCAGCCACTCGCGCTCCTCGGGCACGAAGATGGCGGCGTAGTCGTAGCCCGTGTTGGAGCAGTAGACGCGGCGCAGCCGCTCGATCGCGTCGCAGGCGTTGGCCGCGCCCTGCGCCACCGTGCCGCCCACGAGGCTGGCCGGAAGCCGCTTCAGGTCGTCGGGCGTGACGCCGTGACTGGCCGGCATCAGGGCCGGATCGCCCAGCGGCGGAGTCCCCAGAGGATCGAGTTGCGCCGCCAGGTGTCCGTAGCGCCGGATCGACTCAGCCAGGCTGACCGCGCCCACGATGGCCTGCATCGACGCGGGCGCGCCGGTGTCGGCTCCGGCCGGCGCCGGCCCGGTGGTCTCGGTGGGCGTCCACCGCGCGAACAGTTCGCGCGTGGCAGGGTCCACGGAGGCCGGATCCTGCCGGAACCGATCGTACAGCTCTGCGACGTAACCCGCGTTGACGCCCTGGAAATCCTGCCAGCCTGCCATGGAATCGGTCCCCACGCGACGCGCCAATCCCCGGCCAGTCGCGGAAAGTCCCTATTCTACATGGCCAATCACCGGAACCGGGACTCGTGGGGCGGCGCGCCGCCTCATGCCGCCGGTGTCTCCTCGCGCAGCGGGCGCGGCCGGCCGTCCTCGCCCACGGCCACGAGGACGACTTCCGCCTCCGTCACCTTGATGGCCTCGCCGTGCCCGGCGCCCCAGCGCTCGGCCTCCACGCTCACGCGCACGGTGATCGACGTCCGCCCAAGCCGCACGGGCGTCGTGTAGAAGCTGACGATGTCGCCCACGCGCACCGGCGCGAGGAACTCGACGGCGCGCATCGCCTTGGTCACGAAGGTCCGGCTGGCATGCCGGCGCGCCTCCACGGCCGAAGCCAGGTCGATGTGCGAGAGGATGACGCCGCCGAAAATCGTGCCCAGCGCGTTGGTGTCCTTGGGCAGCAGCAGCAGCTTGATGGCTGGAATGCGATCGCTCATGCGCCATTATCGTCCGCGCCACCAGCGCCGGCGACGCGTGCGGAGCGCACGACACGGTCCGCCGCCGCGCCTCACGCGGCGGAATCGCGTCCGTCGTCGGGTTCGAGGGTCCAGAGGGTGACCGGGAGCTTGAGCAGGACGTACCGGCGCCGGAGCAGGTCGACGCGGCCGGCGTAGTCACGCTTCGGAAACTCCTTCCGCAGCATCCGATCGCGCAGGCGCCGGATTTCGTGCCGGTAGAGCCCGCTCAGCGCCTCGCGCGCGAACTCGGGCGAGGTGTCGGGGCGGGGAGCCAGCCCGTGACGCAGCAGGGTCTCGAGGACTTCTGGCCGGTACCGGAAAGCCACGACGGCATTATGCGGCACGGCCCCGGCCGTCTCGCAATCCTCCTCGCCCGGCGTATGATTCGGAATCTCCACCTGGCGCCCGAGAGGCGTGCACCATGAGCCGTCGAATCCTGTTGCTGCTGGTCCCCGTCGTCCTTGCTATCATCGGCGTCTTCGGAGCGATGTCAGCCATGGCCAGAGACCTTGCCGCGGGCGACCCGGCACCCGATTTCGCCCTTCCGGGATCCGATGGCCACATTCACCGGCTGTCCGCAATGCGGGGCAAGGTCGTCGTCATCGCCTGGTTTCCCAAGGCGTTCACCGGCGGGTGAACCGCCGAGTGCAAGTCGCTCCGTGAGAGCGGCGACGCCGTGAAGGACCTCGATGTGGTGCTGCTGGCCGCCAGCACCGACGACCCGGAAACCAATCGCCGGTTCGCGGCGTCGCTCTCGCTCGCCTACCCGGTGCTCTCGGACCCGGACAAGTCGGTGGCGAGGGCCTACGGCGTGGTGGGCGCACTGGTGCCGTGGGCGTCACGCTGGACGTTCTACGTCGGCGTCGACGGCCGCATCCTCTACATCGACCGCGACGTCAACGTGCGCACGGCCGGCGCGGACATCGTTGCGCGCCTGGCCGC
>WBZO01001564.1_pt1 | contig 34765 bp, 30 predicted proteins | sample 5204261 | NCBI WGS metagenome assembly WBZO01 (sample SAMN12412400, study PRJNA552823) | activated sludge metagenome | isolation source: activated sludge from anammox sidestream of wastewater treatment plant... | place: USA: North Carolina | collected 2017-09
CGTGCCACCGCCGCCGCCAGATCGCGTCGCAGCGATTCGTTGGCGGCACGCAAGGCGCGCGTGTGTTCGATGAGCGTGGCGAGTTTCTGCTCGAGGAGGCGAAGATCGGTTTCCATGGCACAGGGCGACGCGTGCGGCGCGCCGTCGGGATGGCGGTTGCCGTGTGTGGCTTCCGGCATATTGGCGGCGACGGCGAGGCGCGTCAACACGCGCGGACGGCGTCGGTCGTAGCGCGCATCGCGTGCGGATCGCGCCTAGGAGCCGTCGGTTGCGAGCGCGACGTAGCGCACGGCGGCGATGGTGAGCGCCTCGCTCCCGCCGGGAGTGTGCAGCGTCACGGTGTCGCCCTCGTGCGCCCTCAAGAGCGCGCGCGCCATCGGCGACACCCAACTTATGTATCCGCGCGCGGTGTCGATCTCGTCGACGCCGACGATGCTCACCGTTCGCACCTCGCCGCGCTCGGTGGCGACGTCGACCGTCGCGCCAAAGAAGACCTGGTCCGCGTCGTCGGCATCAGCGCGGGCCGCCGGGTCGACGACCTCGGCTCGATCGAGCCGACGAACGAGGAAGCGGATGCGCCGATCCACCTCCCGCAGGCGCTTCTTGCCGTAGATGTAGTCGCCGTTCTCCGAACGGTCACCGTTGCCGGCGGCCCAGGCGATCGTGGCGACGAGCGCGGGGCGCTCCTCGCCGACGAGTGCGTCGAGTTCGCGTTTCAGGCGCGCGAAACCGCCAGGGGTCATGTAGTTGCGCGTTCCTGCGGGCAGGAGCGGCGCGCCCTCGGGAGCATCGTCGTCGCCGTCGTCGGCGGATTCTCGGGTGAACGCCTTGTTCATTCGCGGGCGGGCGCGCGCGGCGCCGCGTGAGCCTCGCGATTATAGTCACGCGTCAGGAGCGGGCACGCCCGCGCGCCGCGGCCAGCGCATCGCACAGGCCCGCCACGCCGTCGATGAAGCGCGGGCCGGGACGGTGCAGGAGATCGCCGTTGGCGACGAGTACGTTGCGGTCGCGCACGGCCGGCAGGTCGGGCCAGCGCGACCACTCGTCGAGCCAGGCCGGTCGCCCACCGGCGTCGTCGGCGCCGACGATCACCTGCGGTGACGCCGCAATCACCGCCTCGAGGTTGACCTCGGGCGCCGGCAGCGTCAATCCGGCGAAGATGTTGCGCCCACCGCACAGCGCGATCGCCTCCGAGAGGAGATGACGGCCCCCCACGGTGTACAGCGGCCGGTTCCAGATCTCGTAGAAGACGGAAAGCGGACGCGCCCCCGCGTACTTCGCCTTGAGCGCTGCGACGCGCGCGCGCAGCGCCGCCGCCGCCTTCTTCGCCTGAGCGGCCGTGCCGGACAAGGTGCCGAGTCGCTCGATGTCGCTCGCGATGCCGTCGATGGTGCGCGGGTTCGAGAAGAACACGGGGATCCCGAGCGCGCGCAGCGCCGCCAGGTGCTGCGGTGCCGTGTACGGCCACGCCACGACGAGATCGGGCGAGAGCGCGACGACGTTCTCGAGGTCGATCATCGCGGCGTCGGCCACGCGCGGCAGTTGCCGCGCCTCAGGGGGGTAGTCGCTGTACGCGGCCACGGCGACGACCGCTGGTCCCGCGCCCGCGGCAAAGAGCATTTCGGTGGCGTGCGGCGCGAGACTCACGATGCGCCGCGCGGGTTGCGCGATTTCGAGCGCGGCGCCGTCGTCGTCGACGACACGGATCGGCGCCGCCGCCGCGACGCCGGCGAGCACGCAGAGCGCAAGCGCGCCGGCGAGTGCGGCGATGCCCGTCCTCACGGCTGGAAGCGCACCCCCGCGAAGAACTGCGCACCCCCGGTCGCGTAGCCGGCGGCGAGTTCGTAGTTCTTGTCGAAGACGTTGTTGCCGCGGGCGAACAGCGACCAGCCCTTGTAGAACGCCCACTCGACGCTGAAATTGACGATGCCGTAGCCCCCCATCCGCACGTTGTTCGCGGCGTCGTCGTAGCGCATCGACGACGCCACGTACTCGACGCCCAGTTGCACCGGGCCGACCTGTTGCAGCACCGAAAGCGCGCCGTGCTGGCGCGCCCGGCGCGGCAGGAGGTTCCCCGTGTGGTCGTCCTTGGGATCCTGGATGTCGAGCGAGGCCTTGAACCGCGTCTCGCGCCACGAGCCGTCGAGGCCGAACGTCACGCCCTTGAGCGTCGCCTCGTCGACGTTGTTCGGCAGGCAGTTGAAGTTCGCGTCGCACGCGAACACGATGAGATCGTCGACCCGGTTGTAGTACCCGACGGCGTGCAGCGCGACGCGCACGGCGCCCGCCTGGGGTGTCCAGTACACGCCGACTTCGGCGTTGCGCGCCTTCTCCGGCACGAGATCGGGGTTGGAGAAGAACGGGTAGTAGAGGTCGTTGAACGAGGGCGCCTTGAAGCCGGTGCTGTAGCCTGCGGTGAGGCGCCACGCCGGATCGACGCGGTAGCCCAGCGTCACGCTGCCCGTCGTCTCGCCGTCGTACTGGCTCGAATGGTCGTAGCGCAGGTTGCCCTGGAAGGCGAGCGCGCCCTGCCGCAGGCGATACACGCCGGTGAACGAGTTGGTGTTGCGATCGGTGACCGCAAACCCCTGGTCGGTTGCAAGGTGCTCCTCGCGCCGCTCGACGATCGCGGCAAGCGCGCCGACCGGCAGCGTGAAATCGTTCTGCCAGGTGTATTGCCGCTGCGTCGTCTTGAACGGGAAATCGCCGAAACCGGTCTGCGAGACCGAATCGTCGCTGCCCGAGCCGATGCTCAGGTTCGAGGTCCAGTGCTCGGTGATGCGATTGCGGCTCGCCACCGACCACGCCTCCAGCGTCGTGATCGTCCGGTCGTCGAAGTCCGGGCCCCCGTCGTACGGCGTGTTGAGCCGGTTGTAGAAATACTGGACCGCGACCTCCTGATCCTTGGCCCAGCCCAGCACGGCGCCGGCGCTCGCGTTTTGTCGACTGTAACCGTCGCGATCGCCGTTGTAGCTGAAGTTCGCCGGATCGACGATCGCATTGAAGCCGTCACTGCGCGTGCCACCGATCTGTGCCGTGAAGGCGAGCGGCCCCATGCTGCCGCGCAGGCCGCCGTTGGCGCTGCGCGTCGCATACGTGCCGTACCCCGCGTTGGCGTTCACCGCCCATGGGCCGGAGCCCGCCTTGCGCGTGAACACCTGGATCACGCCGCCGATCGCGTCAGCACCGTACAGGCTCGACGCCGGACCACGCAGGATCTCGATGCGCTCGATCTGATCGAGCGGGATCGCCTCGAGCGAGGTCGCACCCACCGACGCCGATCCGACGCGCAGGCCGTCGACGAGGACCAGCGTCTGGCCGCGGTTGGCGCCGCGCAGGAACGCGCCCGAGGTCGAACCCGGCCCGCCATTCATGGTGATCTCCACACCCGGCTGCCGCTGCAGCAGTTCGGGCAGGCTCTGCACGCCGCTCCTCAGGATCTCGTCGTGGCCGATCACCGTGAGGTCGGCGAGGAGGTCGGCGACCTCCTGCGGCGAGCGCGCGGCGGTGACGGCCACCGTGGGCAGCGTCGCGGTGACCGGGGCTTGCGCATGGACGACGAAGGGAGTCGCAGCGGCGACGGCCGCGACGAGACGACGCAACGACAGGGACATGAAGCCTCCGCGTGACCGTGCTTCCCCGCACGGCGATGGGTACTGCGAGAAGAGGCGCCGATCGCAAGCATGCGACGGCGCCAGTGAGCGCAGGCCGGTCTCCGGGCTCGGCCATGTGGGCGGCTCGCCTTCCCATCGCGCGCGGCGCGACAGTGGCGTGGAGAGCCGGCCTTCGAGGCCTTACCGTTGCGGGGGCAGCCGCGGAATTCGCATCCGCGCTCGTGACGAGCCGATGCGGCACCGCATTCCCGTTTCACCCGTCGCGTCGAACGCCGCGGCGGGCACCTGCACGCGCCATTATAGCGAAGCGACCCCGCCGGGCCCGAAGAGCACATGCGCCGCTGCTATAATTCGCATCCGTTCGCCCCATCGCCCCCCACGGAATCATCGCCGCTCCGGGGAACGCGCCGTGCCCAAGAAGCTCTTCATCCGCACGTTCGGCTGCCAGATGAACGAGTACGACTCGGACCGCATGGCCGACGTGCTCAACGCCGCCTCCGGCCTCACGCTCACCGCGCGACCCGAGGACGCCGACGTGATCCTCTTCAACACCTGCTCGGTGCGCGAGAAGGCGCAAGAGCGCGTGTTCCACGACCTCGGCCGCGTGCGCGCACTGAAGGCGGAGCGCCCGGACCTCCTCATCGGCGTCGGCGGCTGCGTCGCCTCGCAGGAAGGCGCCAACATCGTCGCCCGCGCACCCTACGTCGACCTGGTCTTCGGTCCGCAGACGCTGCATCGGCTGCCCGACCTCATCGCGCAGCGCCGTGCCACCGGCAAGCCGCAGGTCGACGTGAGCTTTCCCGAGATCGAGAAGTTCGACCACCTGCCGCCGCCATCGGTGACCGGCGCCGCAGCGTTCCTGTCGATCATGGAAGGATGCAGCAAGTACTGCACGTTCTGCGTGGTGCCGTACACGCGCGGCGAGGAGGTCTCGCGGCCGTTCGACGACGTGCTCACCGACGTGGCCGACCTGGCCGATCAGGGCGTGCGCGAGGTGACGCTCCTCGGCCAGAACGTCAATGCCTATCGCGGCCGCGTGGGCGCACCCGGATCGAGCGAGATCGCGGACTTTGCAACGCTCCTCGAGTACGTCGCCGAAATCCCCGGCATCGAGCGCATCCGCTATACGACGTCGCACCCGCGCGAGATGACGCCGCGGCTGATCGCCGCCCACGGAACGCTCGCCAAGCTCGCGAACCAACTCCATCTTCCCGTGCAATCCGGGTCGGATCGCGTCCTTGCCGCGATGAAGCGCGGCTATACCGCGCTCGAATACAAGTCGATCGTGCGCCAGTTGCGGGCGGCGCGACCCGACCTTTCGCTCACGTCGGACTTCATCGTCGGCTTTCCCGGCGAGACCGACGCCGACTTTGCACTCACGCAAAAGCTCGTCGCCGACGTGGGCTTCGATGGCGCCTTCAGCTTCGCCTACAGCAGCCGTCCCGGGACACCCGCGGCCGAGCTGCCCGACCAGGTGCCGCCGGACGTGCGCCAGGCGCGGCTCGTTCAACTGCAAGCGCAGCTCGAGGCGCAGTACCGGGAGTACAGCGCGGCGATGGTCGGGAGCCGGCAGCGCGTGCTCGTCACCGGCCATGCGGCACGCGATCCGCACGAACTCGCTGCACGAACCGGGAACAATCGCGTCGTGAACTTTGCCGGTCCGGCCTCTTTGATCGATACCTACGCCGATGTCACCATCACGTCCGCGCTGCCGCATTCGCTCCGCGGAGAGCTCGTCGCCTAGCGCGGGAGCGAGGCCGCGTGCGGACGCGGACGGCGTCGCGCGCCCGTCAAGCGCGACGGATCGCGGGCACGACGGATCCGGCGCCGCGGCGACGGACGGCAGGAACTCGAGGAGGCGGCGCATGCGATCGACGTCGTTTCTTGCAGCGCTCGCCGCCGCCACCGTGCTCGCGGGATGCGCAGGTCTGTCGCCGGCCCCCGCCGACGACATGGCGGCGACGGCGGCCACCGCGGCGGTGACGCCCGCTGGAAACGGTGCCACCGCGCGATCCCCGACGGCCGCAGGCGCGCCGGGGCCGGCGTCGGCATCGCTACGCCCCTTCGCCGAAGTGACCCGCGACGCCAGGGAGCTTCCCGGCCTCTTCCACGTGTGGCAGCGCGACGATCGCGTCTACCTCGAACTTGCCCCCGACCAGTTCGAACGGCCTTACTTCTTCTCGACCCATCTCGACCAGGGCCTGGGCGAGCACCGCTTCCTCGCCGGGCTCATGGCGAGCAGCCAGACGCGCGGCTTCGGCGGGCCGCGCATCGTGTCGTTCCGCCGCATCGGCAACGGCGTCCAGCTCATCGCGCGCAACGTGAGGTTCACGGCGCAGCCGGGTACGCCGGAAGCGCTGGGGGTGGCGGACGCCTTCTCCGACAGCCTGCTCGCGAGCGCGCCGATCGTGTCGCAGCCGCACCCCGAGCGCAAGTCGGTCCTCGTCGACGCCAATGCGCTCTTCTTCACTGACCTGCCCGGCGCCGCGCCGCGGCTCGAACTCGCGTACCGGCAGCCCTACGCCTTCGACGCACGCAACTCGTCATTCCGCGCGGTCACGAGCGAGACGGACTTCGCATCGTTCGTCGTCGCCGCGCACTACGCGCTCGCCCGTGTGGCGCTGCCGCTGCCCGGTGCGACGCCCGCCGCCGAGCCGCCGTCGACGCTGCCGGACCTGCGCAGCCTCTTCCTGGGCTTCCACTACTCGCTCGCGAAACTCCCCGACACGCCGATGACCCCTCGCGTGGCCGACCCCCGCATCGGCTACTTCACCACCGACGTGTTCGATTTCACGACCGACGATCGCCGCGTTCCGATCGTCCATTACGTGAACCGGTGGCGTCTCGAGAAGAAGGACCCGACCGCGGCACTGTCCGAGCCGAAGCGGCCCATCGTCTACTGGATCGACCGCAACGTGCCTCGGCAATACCGCGACGCCATCCGCGACGGCGTGCTCGAGTGGAACAAGGCGTTCGCGCGCATCGGCTTCATCGACGCGATCCGCGTCGAGATCCAGCCCGACGACGCATCCTTCAACACCTCCGACGTCCGTCATGCCTCGATCCGGTGGATCGCTACCGCGCGCACGTCGTTTGCGGCGATCGGTCCCCGCGTCGTCGATCCGCGCACCGGCGAGATCCTCGATGCCGACATCGCCATCGACGCGACGGCCTTCCGCGCGCAGCGTGCCATCGTGGCAGAGACGATCCCGAGTCCGACGGCGCTGGGGTCCGCCGCGTCCGGTCGCGACGCAGCCTGCGCCTACGCGACGGAAGCGGCGGCAGATCAGGCGTTCGCGCTCGCGCTCCTCGAGGCACGCGGCGCGCTGACGCTCGACGGTCCGCAGGCCGAGGCCTTCCTGCGTGGCCACCTCAAGGAAGTGACGATGCACGAGGTCGGCCACACGTTGGGACTGACGCACAATTTCCGCGCATCGACGGCGTATGCTGCGGACAAGCTCAACGATCCCGAATTCACGCGCCAGCACGGCATCGCCGGTTCGGTGATGGAATACAACGCCGTCAACCTGGCGCTGCGGGGCGAGCGCCAGGGCGCATACCACATGTCGACGCTCGGCCCCTACGACTACTGGGCGATCGAGTACGCGTATCGCGAAATCGCACCGGCTGCGGAGGCCACGGAGCTCGCACGCATCGCAAGGCGCAGCAGCGAACCCGAGCTCGCCTTCATGGTCGACGACATGCTGTACGTGAGCGGCCTCGATCCGCAGGTGAACACGTTCGACCTGGGCGCCGATCCGTTGGCCTACGCCGCACGCCAACTCGAACTCGGCCGCGAGCTGTGGCAGCTGAGCGCAAGCCGCACGCTGCATCCGGACGAGAGCTACGCGGTCCTGCGGCGCAACTTCGATCGCGGGCTCGCGCGGGTGCGCTGGAGCGCCGTTGCCGCCGGCAAGTACATCGGCGGGCTGACGCTGCGCTCGGACCACGCCGGCAGCGGCCGGATCCCGCTCGAGCCGGTGCCCGCCGCCAAGCAACGCGCCGCACTCGACCTCCTCGTCACCACGATCTTCGCGGCCGACGGCTTCACGTTTCCGCCGGCCTTCCTGTCGCGCTTGGCATTGAGCGATACCGACATCGACGATGCGCAGGCGCTGGGCCGCGGCACGCCGACCGTCGACGTCGCCGTCGACCAGAAGGTCCTCGAGGTGCAGCGCGCGGTGCTGGGGCCGCTCCTCGGCGCCGACGTCGCCCAGCGGCTGCAGAACAACGCGCTCAAGGTCGACACGCCCGCGCAGGCGCTCACCGCCGCGGAGCTCTATGCCAACCTGCATCGCGCGATCTTCAGCGAGATCCGGGCCGGACGCGACGTGCCGCTCCTGCGCCGCAACCTGCAACGCGAGTACGTCGCGCGCGTGGCGCTGGTGCTGGTGCGCCCCGCGCCGAACATGCCTGCCGATGCGCGGGCGCTGTTGCGCGCCGACGCCGTCGCGCTGCGCGCCGAGCTCGCGGCCGCCGGCAAACGGCGCACGCTCTCGGTCGAGACGCGCGCGCACCTCACGGAGAGCGTGGCCACGCTCGACGAGGCGTTGCGCGCGCCGTTGCTGCGCCAGGCGCTGTGACGCCATGACGCCGCGACGCCCACACGCCACGGTGACGCTCGAGCCGCTCGACAACCGGGCGCTCGCCAACCTCACCGGCCCACTCGACGTGAACCTGCGCCAGATCGAGGCTGCGCTCGACGTCGCGATCACCCATCGCGGCGGCGCCTTCACGGTGAGCGGCGAGGCGACGCAGGCGGAGCGCGCCGTGCGCGCGCTCGAGCATTTCTACAGGGTCGCGCACGAGCCGCTGTCGGTCGAGGACATCCAGCTTGGGCTCGTCGAGATCACCAATCGCCGCCCGGCAGCCCCGGTCGCCGGCGACGGCGCCCCGATCCTGTACACGCGCCGCCCCGACCTGCATGGGCGCACGCCGAACCAGGTCGCCTATCTCAAGGACATCACGGCGCACGACATCACCTTCGGCATCGGTCCGGCCGGGACGGGCAAGACGTATCTCGCGGTGGCGTGCGCGGTCGACGCGCTCGAGCGCGATGCGGTCAAGCGCATCGTCCTCGTGCGCCCGGCGGTCGAGGCGGGAGAGCGCCTGGGCTTCCTGCCGGGAGATCTCGCGCAGAAGGTCGATCCGTACCTGCGTCCGCTCTACGACGCGCTGTACGACCTCATGGGCTTCGACAAGGTGGCCAAGCTCTTCGAACGCACGACGATCGAGGTCGCCCCGCTCGCGTACATGCGCGGGCGCACGCTCAACCACTCGTTCATCATCCTCGACGAGGCGCAGAACACGACCCCCGAGCAGATGAAGATGTTCCTCACGCGCATCGGCTTCGGCACCAAGGCGGTCGTCACCGGCGACGTGACGCAGATCGATCTCGGGCGCGGCCAGAAGAGCGGCCTCGTGGAATCGGCGCGCATCCTCACCGGAGTGCGCGGCATCGCCTTCCGGCACTTCACGAGCGCCGACGTCGTGCGTCATCCGCTCGTGCAGAAGATCATCGATGCCTACGACCGCGACGCCGCCCGCCGTGCCGCGCGCGCGTCGCCGTCGAAGTGAGCCCCAGGGTCGCGCGCCCGGCAGGCGCCGCGCCGCGCGCACCGGCGCTCTCGCTGTCGGTTCAGTACGCGAGCAACGCACCGGACCTGCCGACGCGCGCGCAGGTGCGTCGCTGGATCAAGGCAGCGCTCACGGACGATGCGGTGGTGACCGTACGCTTCGTCGACGCGATCGAGGGCCGGGCGCTGAATGCGGAATTCCGGGGCAAGGACTACGCGACCAACGTCCTCACGTTCGTGTACGATGACGAGGCGCCGCGTGCTGGCGACATCGTCCTGTGCGCGTCCGTGGTGCGCGAGGAGGCTGCGGAGCAGGGCAAGACGCTGCCGGCGCACTACGCGCACCTCGTCGTTCATGGCATGCTGCACCTGCAGGGCCTCGACCACGAGCGTGCCGTCGACGCCGTCGTCATGGAGGCGCGCGAGGTCGAGATCCTCGCCGCCCTCGGTGTGCCCGACCCGTACCGACCCTTCAACCATCCATGATCGACGGTGACGAAGCGAAGGGCAACGACAAGCCCTCGTTCCTGGAGCGCCTCACGGCACTGCTCCTGCGCGAGCCCGACGACCGCGACGAGCTCCTCGAAATCCTGCGCGGCGCGCTCGAGCGGCACCTCCTCGATGCCGATGCGCTGTCGATGATCGAGGGCGTGCTCTCGGTATCCGAGACCACGGTACACGACATCATGATCCCGCGCGCGCAGATGGATTGCGTGTCGGCCGACGACGCGGTACCGGAACTCATGCCCACCGTGATCGGCACGCGCCATTCGCGCTTCCCGGTGATCGGCGAGAGCAAGGACGACGTGGTCGGCATTCTCCTCGCCAAGGACCTGCTCAACTACTACGCGGATCCCGGCATCTTCGACCTGCGCGCGCAACTGCGCCCCGCGGTGTTCGTTCCCGAGAGCAAGCGGCTCAACGTCCTGCTACGCGAGTTTCGCGCCAACCGCAACCACATCGCCATCGTCGTCGATGAATACGGTGGCGTCTCCGGCCTCGTGACCATCGAGGACGTCCTCGAGCAGATCGTCGGCGACATCGAGGACGAGTTCGACCTCGACGACGGCCACGACAACATCGTTCCCGAAGCAAGCGGTCGCTTTCGCGTGAAGGCGCAAACCGAGATCGCCGACTTCAACGAGCAGTTCGGCACCACGTTTCCGGACGACGAGGTCGACACCATCGGCGGCCTCGTGCTGCGGTCGTTCGGACGCCTGCCCAAGCGCGGCGACGTCACGGCCATTGGCGACCTGCGCTTTCGCGTCCTGCGCGCGGACAGCAGGCGCCTGCACTCGCTGCAGGTCGAGCGCGTACCGTCGGCGTCGACACCGCCTTCCGCGTAGCCCTCGCGGGCAGCCGGTCCCGCAAGGTCTTCTCGCCACCGATGCTCGCCCGCCGTCTCCTCCTCGCGCTCGCCCTGGCCGCGGGAGCGCTCGCGGTCTTTGCCTTCGCACCGTTCTCGGCGGCCGCCGTGGCACTTGCCTCGCTCGCGCTGCTCTTCGTCGTCTGGAATCACGCGACGACGCCGCGGCAGGCCGCCGCGCTGGGCTTCGCCTGGGGCGTGGGTCTCTTCGGCCTGGGCGCGTCCTGGGTCTTCATCGCGCTCGAGACCTTCGGCGGCATGCCGCTGCCGGTGGCATGCATCGCCACCGCCGGGTTCGTCGCCTACCTCGCGCTGTGGCCGGCACTCGCCGGTTGGGTCGCGGTGCGGGCGAGCCCCGGGCCATCGCTCGTGCGACCGTTCGTCGCGGCCGGCGCATTCGTGCTCGGCGAGTGGCTGCGCGGCTACGTCTTCACCGGCTTTCCGTGGCTCGCGCTCGGGTACTCGCAACTGCCCGCCAGCGGCGCGCTCGCGCTCGCCGGCTTCGCCCCGGTGGGGGGTGTCTACTTGGTCTCGCTCGCCGTCGCGCTCGTCGCCGCGGCCGCCGCGGGCCTCGTCGCGGCGTTGACCACGTACCGCCGGCGGCACGCCTACGCGCTCGTCGCCTTTGCCGCGATCCTGTTCGGTGCCGGCGCGCTCCTGCGGCCGCTCGAATGGACGCATCCGGTCGGCGCACCGCTCGCCGTGTCACTCGTGCAAGGCAACGTCGCGCTGCGCGACAAGTTCGATCCCGCGTTCCAGCCGCGAAACCACGCGCTCCTCGCCGAACTCGTGCGCGCCTCCCGCGGCCGCGTCGTCGTCCTGCCCGAGAGCGCGTACCCGCAGTTCGCCGACGAGATCCCGGCCGCGGTGCTGGAAGACCTCGCAGCCATCGCCCGCGAGCGCGACGGCATGGTGCTCGCCGGGCTCTTCGTGCTCCTGCCTCCGGCCGCGCCGCGGACCGACCCGCGCATCCACAACAGTGTCGTGAGCCTGTCCGCCGATCCGCCGCAGCTGTACCGCAAGCACCATCTCGTGCCGTTCGGCGAGTCGATTCCGCTGAAAAGCCTCCTCGGCTGGTTCATCAACAGCGTGCTGCACATTCCGCTCGCCGACCAGACCGCCGGACCCGGGCTGCAGCCGCCGTTCACGGTCGCCGGCCAACGCCTCGCCGTCGACATCTGCTACGAGGATGCCTTCGGTGGCGAACTCGCGATACCCGCCCGCGACGCGACGATCCTCGTCAACGTCACCAACGACGCCTGGTACGGGCGCTCGATCGCGGCGCGCCAGCACAACCAGATCGCGGCGATGCGCGCGCTCGAGACGAGGCGCTACATGCTGCGCGCGACGAACACCGGCGTCACCTCCGTGATCGCACCCGACGGTCGCGTGGTCGACCAGCTGCCGTGGTTCACCCGTGGCGTGCTCGAGGTCGACGTCACCGGGCGCGACGGCAACACGCCGTACATGCGCGTCGGCGACGCGCTCGTGCTGCTGCTTGCCGCGGGCGTGATCGCGGTGGCCACGTGGGTCGCGCGGCGCCGGGCCGCAGCGTGACGCGAAACCGGTAAAATCAGCGGCATGCGAGCGGTCGGCGCAACGCTGCCGCTGCGGTGGAAAGCCCGTTCATGATCACGTTCCAAGACGTCGTCCTGCGTTTGCAGACGTACTGGGCGCAGCACGGCTGCGCCCTCCTCCAGCCCTACGACATGGAAGTCGGTGCCGGCACCTCGCACACGGCGACGTTCCTGCGCGCGCTCGGTCCCGAGCCGTGGCGCGCCGCGTACGTCCAACCCTCGCGCCGCCCCAAGGACGGCCGCTACGGCGACAATCCCAACCGCATGCAGCACTACTACCAGTACCAGGTGGTGCTGAAGCCGCCGCCGCCGGACATCCTCGATCTTTATCTCGGCTCGCTCGCCGCGCTGGGCTTCGACCTCACGAAGAACGACGTCCGCTTCGTCGAGGACGACTGGGAGAATCCCACGCTCGGCGCCTGGGGCCTGGGCTGGGAGGTGTGGATGAACGGGATGGAGATCACCCAGTTCACCTACTTCCAGCAGGTGGGCGGACTCGACTGCAATCCGGTCACCGGCGAGATCACCTACGGCCTCGAGCGCCTGGCCATGGTCCTCCAGAACAAGGAGAACGTCTTCGATCTCGTCTGGACCGAAGTGCGTGACGGTGCGGCGACCCGCGTGCTCACCTACGGCGACGTCTACCATCAAAACGAAGTCGAGCAATCGGCGTACAACTTCGAGCAGTCCAACGTCGAGCGGCTCTTCGAGCTCTTCGCGTTCCACGAAGCCGAGGCGAAGCGCCTGCTCGAGGCGAAGCTCGCGCTCCCGGGCTACGAGATGATCCTCAAGGCCGCGCACACGTTCAACCTTCTCGATGCGCGCGGCGCGATCTCGGTGACCGAGCGCGCTGCCTACATCGGCCGCATCCGCACGCTCTCGCGCCTTGCCGCGCAGGGCTATCACGACGCGCGCGCAGCGCTCGGATTTCCGATGTTGCCGGCCGGATTGCGCGCGCAGGCCGCGTGACGAAAGCGGCGCCCATGACCGTCCCTGCCGCAGCGCTCCTCATCGAGCTCCTCACCGAGGAACTCCCGCCCAAGGCGCTCGCCCGGCTCGGCACCGCGTTTGCCGCCGAGATCGTCGCGGGACTCGCCCGGGAAGGTTTCGTCGCGGCGGATGCCGCCTGCGAGGGCTTCGCCACCCCGCGGCGCCTCGCCGTGATGGTGCCCAACGTCATCGCGCGTTCGCCCGACACGCCGTTCCGGCAGAAGCTCCTGCCGGTCACGGTGGCCTACGATGCGCAGGGCCGACCCACGCCGGCGCTGGAAAAGAAACTCGCCGCACTCGGACTCGCCGCCGATGCGGTGCTCACTCGCGCAAGCGACGGCCGCACCGAAGCGCTCTTCCACGAAGGGATCAAGCCGGGGATCGATCTTTCCGCCGGCGTGCAGGCGGCGCTCGACGAGGCCATCGCGAAGCTCCCCATTCCCAAGGTGATGAGCTATGCCGGCCCCGGCCGCTACTTCAACGACGAGAAGTTCGTGCGCCCCGCGCACGGGCTCGTCGCCTTGCACGGCGATGCCGTCGTGCCCGTCACCGCGCTCGGACTTGCCGCCGGACGTACGACCCGCGGGCACCGCTTCCTTGCCCCGCGCGCGATCGACATCGCGTCCGCGACGGCCTACGCACCGACGCTCGCGGCGGAAGGCAAGGTCGTGGCGTCGTTTGCCGCGCGGCGCGCAGCCATCGTCGTCGCGCTCGAGGCGGCCGCCGGCGACGCCACGCCGATCATGCCCGACGCGCTGCTCGACGAGGTCACCGCGCTCGTCGAATGGCCCGTCGTCTACGCGGGCCGCTTCGACGCGGCGTTCCTCGCCGTACCGCAAGAGTGCCTGATCCTCACGATGCAGCTCAACCAGCGCTATTTCGCGCTCGCCGACGCGGCCGGCAGGCTCGTCGATCGCTTCCTCGTCGTCAGCAACGTCGAGACGTCCGATCCGTCGTCCATCGTTGCCGGCAACGAGCGGGTGCTGCGCGCGCGGCTCGCCGACGCGCGGTTCTTCTTCGACCAGGACCGCAAGGCCCCGCTCGAGGCACGATTGCCCAGGCTCGAGGCGATCGTCTATCACAACAAGCTCGGCAGCCTCGCGCAGCGGGTCGCGCGCGTGCGCCAACTCGCCGCGACGCTCGCCCCGCGGCTCGGCGCCGACGCCGCCGCGGTCGACCGAGCGGCCAGACTCGCGAAGGCCGATCTCGTCACCGACATGGTGGGCGAGTTTCCGGAGCTGCAGGGACTCATGGGTCGCTACTACGCGATCAACGACGGCGAGGCCGCCGACGTCGCCGCCGCGATCGAAGAGCATTACTGGCCGAAGGCCGCGGGTGGCGAACTGCCCCGCGGTGCGGTTGCGCAGACGGTCGCACTCGCCGACAAGCTGGAGACTATGGCCGGGCTTTTCGGCATCGGTCAGGCGCCCACCGGCGACAAGGACCCGTTCGGCCTGCGGCGCGCTGCGCTCGGCGTGCTGCGCATCGTCATCGAGCGCGCCCACCCCATTTCGCTCACGGCACTCGTGCGCGATGCGGTCGCGACTTTTGCCGCGACGCCGGGATTCGCCGCCGACCCCGGGCCCATCGTCGACTTCCTCTACGAACGACTGCGTGGATACCTGCGCGACCAGGGTTACTCGGCGCTCCAGGTCGCCGCCGTGCTCGACGCGCATCCCGATGTGGTCGCCGACCTGCCGGCACGGCTCGCGGCCGTGCAGTCGTTCGCCGGGCTCGCGGAGGCCACCGCCCTCGCCGCCGCCAACAAGCGTATCGTCAACATCCTGCGCAAGAGCGGCAGCGACGCCGCCGCCGCGGTCGACCCTCAGCGCCTCGAGGCCGGCGCCGAGCGCGACCTCTTCGCGGCCTTTGAAGAGCTCGCACCCAAGGTCGAGAGCGATTTCAGCCGCGGCGACTACACCGCCGCGCTGCGCGTGCTCGCAAGCGCCAAGCCCGTCGTCGATCGCTACTTCGACGAGGTGATGGTCATGACCGACGACCCCAAGCTGCGCGCCAATCGCCTGGCGCTCCTGCGCGGCGTCGCGCACACCATGAATCGCGTCGCCGACATCGGCAAGCTCGCCCAGTAGATGGTCCAGGTCGCTCCCGACGGCGTCACTCCCACGCGCGCGGCCAGGCTCATCGTCCTCGACCGGGACGGCGTCATCAATCACGACAGCGACCACTTCATCAAGTCGCCGGAGGAGTGGCGCCCGATCCCCGGCAGCATCGAAGCGATCGCCCGCCTCAACCATGCCGGCTATCGCGTCGTCATCGCAACCAACCAGTCGGGAATTGGCCGCGGCCTGTTCGACATGGCGATGTTGAACAGCATCCACGAGAAGATGCACAAGGCGCTCGCGCAAGTCGGCGGACGCCTGGATGCCATCTTCTTCTGTCCGCACACGGGGGACGCCCGTTGCGAGTGCCGCAAGCCGCGGCCCGGAATGCTGCTCGAGATCGGCAAGCGCTTCAATACCGAGCTCGCCGGCGTGCCCTGTGTCGGCGATTCGCTGCGCGATCTGCAGGCGGCCGAAGCCGCCGGCGCACAAGCCGTGCTCGTGCTGACCGGGAAGGGCGAGAAGACGCTGCGCGACGGCGGCTTCCCCAAGTCGACGATGATCTACCCCGATCTCGCCTTCACCGTCTCGGCGCTCCTGGCCCGCGGATGAGCGTAGCTCCGGCCCTCCACGGCGATGGTGCGCGCACTCGTCTTCCTGCTCTTTCAACTTGCCGTGACGCCGCTGTACGCCGCGGCGCTGATTGCCGTCGCGTGGCTGCCGGGCGTGACCCGCTACGCGATCGCTCGCCACTGGTGCAAGACGAATGTCCTGGCCGCGCGCGCGATCTGTGGCATCGACTGGCGTGTCGCCGGGCTCGAGAACGTCCCGACGGATCACCGGGCGCATCCGCACATCGTGATGGCGAAGCACAGCTCGATGTGGGAGACGCTCGCGCTCAATCTCTACTTTCCGCCGCTCGCCTTCGTCGCCAAGAAGGAACTCCTGTCGATACCGCTCTTCGGCTGGGGCTTCCGTCTCGCCTCGCCGATCACGATCGATCGCAAGGCGGGCACCGATGCGATGGAACAGATCGTGACCCAGGGGCGCAGGCGCTTTCGCGAGGGCTTCTGGATCGCGATCTATCCGGAAGGCACGCGCATTCGCGCCGGCACACGCGCCAAGTACAAGACCGGTGGGGCCCGTCTCGCGATCGCGATGGACGTGCCGATCATTCCCGTGGCGCACAACGCCGGTTACCTGTGGCCGAAAGGGCTGTCCGGCCGGCGGCCCGGCACCGTATCGATGACCATCGGTGCTCCGATCCCGTCCGCGGGCAAGGACGCCGCGACGCTCACGCACGAGGTCGAGACCTGGATCGAGGGCGAAGTTGCGCGGCTCGGGGATCCGCGGTGACGGGCCGCGCGCGTCGGGCACCGACCCGCGACGACGGAGTCGCGTGAACGCCACCGCTCGCCTGCACGTCGATGACGCCGTCCGCGGTACCCCACGGGGCAGCGAGACGGCGCGTCGGCGCGTCATGCTGGGCGGCCAGGCGATCGACTATCGCCTCGTGCGCGCACGCCGGCGCACGATCGGCATGGAGGTCGACCTGTCCGGGCTCACCGTACGGGCGCCACGCTGGGTGACGCTCGCCGACATCGAGGCGGCGCTCGCCGAGCGCGCGCAGTGGATCGTCAAGGCACTCGTCGAATGGCGGGCCCGCCAGCGCGAGGTGATGCCGCGCCGCTGGCAATCGGGAGCATCGATCCTCTTCCGGGGCCAGGAGCTCGCCCTCGAGATCTTCCCGGCCCGGCGCGCACGGATCGCGCCGGATCTGTTCCACCTCACGATCCTGCATCCGCACGCGCACGACGAAGCGGCGCTCGCCGAGTGCGTCGGCTCGTGGCTGCGCGAGGAGGCCTGGGCGCAGGTCGCGCCACAGGTGACGGCGTACGCGCAGCGCATCGCGCGCACGGTGCCCACGCTGCGCCTGTCGAATGCGCGCAGCGAGTGGGGCAGCTGCAACGCGCGCGGCGAGATCCGGCTCAACTGGCGGCTCGTGCAGTTGCCGCCACGCCTCGCCGAGTACGTCGTCGCGCACGAGGTCGCGCACCTGGTCGAGCTCAATCACTCACCCCGCTTCTGGTCGCTCGTCGATGCCCTGCTGCCGGGTCACGCGACGCTGCGCCGCGAGCTCGACGACTGGACTGCGCTGCTTGCCGCTTGACGGCGCCGGTGGGCAGCTTGCGTCAGAGCGCGATCGGCGGCAGCGCGTGCAGGTCGACGTCGGCGCCGAACTGCTCGCGCAGCAGCGCCGCGAGCTTCGTCGCCAGCGTTTCGCCGCTGCGGGTGTCGCGCCACGTTCCCTGCAGCGCGCGAAAGTGGAAGCCGCCAGCGCGCGCGGCAACCCAGATCTCGCGGTTCACGGCGTGCCGGTTGACGACGACCTTGCCGCCGTGTCCGCCGTCGATCTCGAGGATGCCGTCGTTGAGGCTCCAGTCGAGATCGGTCGCGCCGTCCGCGGCATCGAGCGCGTCGCCGATGGCGACGAGCGTTGCGTCGGCAGCGACGAGGAAGGCGGTGTCGGCGGACATGATCTGCGTGCTAGGATTTTGCGATGATCTTACGTCATTCGGCCTGTGCGGTCGTCCTCGCGGCGATCGTCCTCGGCTGCCCCGGCTGCGGCGTCAAGGGCCCGCTTTACCTGCCGCCGGCGGCGCAGCCCGCCGCCAGCGACGGCACGCCCGCGCCGACCGGTGCGGGCGAGGGATCCGCGACGCGATCGACCGCGCCATCGACCGGCCCCGTCGATGCGCGCAAGACCGTAAGCCCCCCATGAGCGCATTCGCCTACCGCAACGGCGAGCTGCACGCCGAAGGCGTCCCCCTGTCCGACATCGCGGCGCGCTACGGCACGCCCTGCTACGTCTACTCGCGCGCCGCCTTCGAGGCGGCGTTTGACGAATACAGCACCGCGTTTGCCGGGACCCGTCACCTCATCTGCTATGCGATGAAGGCGAACTCCAATCTCGCCGTGCTGGATCTGTTCGCGCGACTGGGCTGCGGTTTCGACATCGTGTCCGGCGGCGAACTCGCGCGGGTCCTCGCGGTCGGCGGTGATCCCGCCAAGGTCGTGTACTCCGGGGTGGGCAAGACCGAGGCCGAGATGGAGCAGGCCTTGGCCGCCGGAATCCGGTGCTTCAACGTCGAATCGGCGGCCGAGCTCGATCGCCTCGATGCCGTGGCGGGCCGCGTCGGCCGCCGCGCGCCGGTGAGCCTGCGCGTGAACCCCGACGTCGATCCCCACACGCATCCGTACATCGCGACCGGACTCAAGGAGAGCAAGTTCGGCATCGCCTACCCCGATGCGCTCGCCTTGTACCGCCGCGCCGCGACGCTGCCGAACCTCGACATTCGTGGCGTCGACATGCACATCGGCTCGCAGATCACCGAGGTGGAGCCGTACCGCGAGGCCGTCACCCGGATCCTGGAACTCGTCGATGCGCTGCGCGCGGAGGGCATCGCACTCGCCCACGTCGATCTGGGCGGCGGTCTTGGCATCCGCTATCGCGACGAGCATCCGCTACGCGTCGCCGAGTACGCGCAGATGGTACGCAGTCTTTTCGCCGGGCGCAGCGAGACGCTCGTCTTCGAACCTGGGCGCCGCCTCGTCGGCGCCGGGGGCATCCTGCTCACGCGCGTGCTCTACCTCAAGCCAGGCACACCCAAGGGCTTCGCGATCGTCGACGCCGCCATGAACGATCTCGTGCGCCCGTCGCTCTACGATGCCTGGCATCCGGTCGCTGCGGTGCGACCGCGTACAGGTGACGTCCGCCCCTGGGACATCGTCGGACCGATCTGCGAGAGCGGCGACTTCCTCGCCCGCGATCGGCCCCTCGCGCTTGCCGCCGACGATCTCATCGCCATCGGTGCGGCCGGCGCCTACGGCCTCGCGATGAGCTCGAACTACAACTCGCGACCGCGTGCGTGCGAGGTGCTCGTCGACGAGCGCGACACCCACCTCGTCCGTCGCCGCGAGAGCGTGAGCGACCTCTTCGCACACGAGTCGGTGCTGCCGCGAGATCGCACGCCGATCACGTGAGCGCGATGCGATTTCGATGCGTGTGCGCAAAGCGCAACAGGGCACAACCTAAGCGTCGGAATCGTTGCAGATTTCTTGCAAATGCCACAAACGTGACTACAATGCAGGCAGCAGGCGGAATGGATTTGTCAAGAGGTTGATCGAAAAATCCGGCGATCCAGCGCCACCTGCCACAAAGAGAAGCAACATAACAGTCACTGCAACCCAGACAGGAGAAACAACGATGATGGCTGACATGATGTCGATGATGTCGCCGGCGGCTCCCGCCGCGGCGCCGAAGAAGAAGGCGGCAAAGCGCAAGCCGGCCAAGAAGAAGGCGGCGCCCAAGAAGGCCGCCAAGAAGACGGCGAAGAAGGCGGCGAAGAAGGCGGCGAAGAAGGCCGCCAAGAAGACGGCGAAGAAGGCCGCCAAGAAGACCGCAAAGAAGGCCGCCAAGAAGCGGGGCGCCAAGAAGACGGCGAAGAAGGCCGCCAAGAAGACCGCAAAGAAGGCGACCAAGAAACGCGCCGCAAAGAAGACCGCAAAGAAGGCCGCCAAGAAGCTCTGAGCCGGCGGCAGAAACGTCCGTCGCAATACTGCTTCGGACCAAAACGGGCGACTCGTATGGGTCGCCCGTTTTACTTTTGCGGTGGCGACCGCGAACGGCGCGTCAGGCGCGCGTGTCGCGCCGCTTCTTAGCTTCCGACCTGCCCGTCGGCCTTGGCCGTCGAGACTCCGCGCGACGGGCCCTTCACTGCCTTGGTCGCAGGGGCCGCACGACGCTGGCCCTTGGCGCTCCGCGCCGTCGTCTTCTGCTTCGTCGGCGCCTTGGATTGGACTTGCCGACCCGCACCGCGGGTGGCGACCGCCCGCTTCGACTTACCGCCGGCGTGCGCGACCGGCACGATGTCGCTCGTCACGCGCAGGCGCTGCCCGACCCTGACGGTGTCGCGCGACAACCCGTTCCACGCCTTGAGGTCGGCCGTCGTGACGCCGTAGCGCGCCGCCACGCGCGACAGCGAATCGCCGCGCCGCACGGTGTGGTAGAAGGTGCGCCCCGCCGGCACCGTCGTGAACACCGCGTGGTCGAGCGTTTCGCTCGTCTCCTCCGACGGCTCCTCGGCCGGTACCAGGAGCATGTGACCGACGGGCACGCGCGCCCGCGGTCCGATGCCGTTGACCGCCCGCAGCGTGTCGAGCGACATGCCGTAGCGCGCGGCCACGTACGCGAGGTTCTCGTTGCTCTTCAGCCGATACGCCTGCCACGAGACCAGCGGCTGCTCGGTGAGCTCCAGTTTGGCCGCAAAGATCTCCGCGTGATCGATCGGCAGCAGGATCGATTGCTCGTCGGCACCTGCGATCACCGGCCGGTTGTGCTGCGGATTGAGGGCGATGAACTCGTCGAGCGACAACTCGGCGATCTGCGCCGCGATCCTGGTGTCGATCTTCTTCGTGGTCTTGACCACCGTGAAGAACGGCGCATCGGGAATGTCGGCGAGCGCGAGCCCGTATTTCTCCGGATCGCGCACGATGTTCTTCACCGCCTGGAGCTTGGGCAGGTAGTTGCGGGTCTCCACCGGCATCGCCAGCGCGGCGTACGTCAACGGCAGGCCCTTGGCCTTGTTCTTCGCGAGCGCGCGGGCGACGTTGCCCTCGCCCCAGTTGTAACCGGCCAGTGCGAGCTGCCAGTCGTCGAAGTCGTCGTGCAGCTTCGCGAGGTAGGTGAGCGCCTTGTCGGTCGCGGCAATCACATCCCGGCGCGAATCCATCCAGAAATTCTGGGTGAGGCCGTAGTGCTTGCCCGTGGCAGGCATGAACTGCCAGATGCCGGCCGCCCGCGCCGTCGACAATGCCGTCGGATTGAACGCGCTCTCGACCATCGGCAGCAGCGCGATCTCGGTCGGCATCCGCCGCGCCTCGACCTCGGTGACGATGTGGTACAGGTACCGACGGCTGCGGTCGACCATGCGCGCCACGTAATCGGGGCGCTGCGAGTACCACTGCTCCCACTTCTCGACGAGCGGTCCGTCGATATCGGGAATCGCGTAGCCGCTGATGACGCGGTCCCACAGGTCCCCCACGGGAACCGGCAGCGGCTCCAACTCGGCGAAGTCCGAAATCGCGAAGAACTTGGGCTGGCGCGGCTTGATCGGCTTGAGGTCAGCGACAGTGGGCGCCGACCAGGGTCCCGCGGGATCCGCAGCGACGTCCGAGGCGGGGGCGGGCGTGTCGTCCGAGGACGTCGGCGGGGTCGCGCACGCGGTGAGCAGCGCCGCGAGCGCGGCAATCAGTATCGAAGGCAGTCGCAATGGTCGGATCTCATGGTTGGGCTCGAGCTTCCCCGGGTTCGAGTCTGTTGGCGGCGTCGAAGGCGACGCGGCATGGTAGGCGCGCTCGTGCCGAGCGTCAACCGCGAGGGCGCCGCCGTCGCGCCGCTTCGTCATGCCGAACGGAACGTATCCTTCCAGGCGCGCAGCGCCGCGAAGCTCGCGGCGGCATCGTCGAGCGGGTGCCCGACATGCGCCGCTGCCGCCGCGCGCAGGTCGTCGTGGCCGGCACGAAGGAAGGGGTTCGTCTCGCGTTCGAGCGCGATCGTCGAAGGCAGCGTCGGCTCACCGCGTCGTCGTGCCGCTTCGACGGCGGCCTCGCGCTCCCGCAGCGCCGCGTTGCCGGGTTCCACCGCGCGCGCGAAGCGCAGGTTCGCAAGCGTGTATTCGTGCGCACAGTACACGCGCGTCTCCCCCGCAAGCGCGGCGAGCGCGCGGAGCGAGGCCCACATCTGCGCGGGTGTGCCCTCGAAGATGCGGCCGCAGCCGGCAGCAAAGAGCGTGTCACCGCAAAACAGCGCCGGCGTCCCCGCGATGTCACCGACGTAGGCGATGTGACCCGCCGTGTGCCCGGGGACGTCGAGGATGCGCAATTGCAGCGACATGTCCGGCAGCGTGATCGCGTCGCCCTCGCCCAACCGGTGCGCAATCCGCGGAATCGTCTCGCGCGCCGGGCCGTACACGGGCGCCGGATGCCGTGAGACGAGAGCCTCGATGCCGCCGACGTGATCCTGATGGTGGTGCGTCGCGAGCACGGCGACCAGCGTGAGCCGCTCGCGGGCGAGATAGGCGAGCACGGGCCCGGCGTCGCCGGGGTCGACCACCACCGCACGCGTGCCGTCTCGCACCACCCAGATGTAGTTGTCCGCAAATGCGGGGATCGGGATAATCGCCGTCATGGACGCATCTTCGGGACCCGCCGGGCAGGTGTCAATCGCGGCGCCGACGCTTGCCGACTGGTTCGCGACACCGCTCGGGCGTTATGTCCAGGCCCGCGAGCAGGCGTATTTCGATCACACCGTCGCCGATATCTTCGGCTTTCACGCGGTGCAGATCGGCCTGGCCCGTTACCGTTTCCTCTCGCAGTGCCGGATTCCCACCTGCTCGACACTCGACTACGACGCACCGGCCGACGTCATCGCCGACCCGCACGAATTACCGTTTGCCGAGAACTCGGTCGACCTCATCGTGCTGCCGCACGGACTCGAGTTCACCGACGATCCGCACCTCATGCTGCGTGAAGCGTATCGCGTGGTGCGTCCCGAGGGGCAGATCGTGATCGCCGGATTCAATCCGTTCTCGCTGTACGGTGTGAAGCGCTACTTCGGCCGGGAGCAGACACCGCCCTGGAACGGCAGCTTCATCGGCCTGTACCGGGTCAAGGACTGGTTGTCGCTGTTGGGCTTCGACGTCACCGGTGGCCGGCTCGACGCCTACGCGCCGCCGTTCGCACGCGAGAAGTGGCTGCAGCGCTTCGGCTTCTTCGAGGCGGCGGGAGATCGCTGGTGGCCGATCGCCGGCGGCATCTACTTCCTGCGCGCGACGAAGCGCGTGCCCGGCATGCGCCTGCTCGCACCGACCTGGCAACAGCGCGAACGCCGTGAGAAGGCGCTCGCTCCGGTGCGCGAAGGTCTCACCACCTCCGACCGGCTCCCGTAGGCGGCGATGACGACGCGCACGACGGACGTCGCCACGAGCGTTCCTGCGGTCACGATCTATACGGACGGCGCCTGCAAGGGCAATCCTGGGGTCGGGGGTTGGGGGGCGCTGCTGAGAATCGGCGCCGACGAGAAGGAGCTCTTCGGCGGTGAGCCGCACACCACCAACAATCGCATGGAACTCCTCGCGGTGATTCGCGCGCTCGACGCGCTCGAGCGGCCGGCCGCGGTCACGCTCTACACCGATTCGCAGTACGTCAAGAACGGCATCGAGACGTGGATTCACGGCTGGCGACGCAACGGCTGGAAGACGGCCGACCGCAAGCCGGTGAAGAACGCCGACCTGTGGCGCGAACTCGAAGCCGCGGCGGCACGCCACGCCGTGCGCTGGCACTGGGTGCGCGGCCACACCGCCGACGTGGGCAACGAGCGCGCCGACGCGCTGGCCAATCGTGGCGTCGCGAGCGTGCGCGCGCAGCGCTGACCGGCGACGCTGCGCTCATCCGCCGCCGGAGCGCGCCTTCGCCAGACGCCGCGCGAAGACCTGCATCTCCTTGCCCGCCTGCTTGTCGCCGCGACGCTCGGCCACCGCGATGCCCTCGCGATACGCGGCAAGGGCGCCTTCGATGTCGCCGGCATCGGTAAGCGCGCGCCCCAGGAGCTTCCACGCCGCGGTATAGCCCGGATCGAGCGTCACCGCCTGGCGCAGGTGCGGCGCCGCAGCTCGCGCGTCACCGGATTTCATGTACTCGTTGCCGAGCGCGTAGCGCAGGAGCGCGCTGTCCTTGCCGGCCGCGAGCATCCGCTCGAAATTGACGAGCGCGGGTGAGGCCTCGCTCATCGGCGCGTCCGGTCGTTCGGCGCAGGCGCGAGATTCACCGCCATGCGACCCGCCTACTGCCGGATGAAGTCGCCGGTCTCGCAGTCGACACGACGCATCGGAAACACCGCCTTGCGCTCCTCGCCCTTCAACTTGCCCTGGATCGTGGCGTAGAGCCATCCTTCCGGCGACCGGCGATAAACGATCTCCTGCGGAAAGTCGTTCGCGGGATTGCGAAACGTGTACAGCGTCGCATCGTCGTCGGGGGTGATCGTCGCCAGCTTGAACCGCGTCTCGTGCTGCCCCGAAGGAATGGCCACGTAGTACACGCCATCGGGCAGCGCCTCGATGCGCAGGTACTCGTAGTTCTGCACCTTGCCCTGATACACCGTCGAGCCCACGCCGAGGAGCATCGTGCCGCGCACTGGCGTCCAGTGCTCGCGGAAGCTGCGCTGATTGACGTTGCCCGCCCAGCAACCCTCGAGCCACGCGAGGGCCACGACGTCGTTGACGTCGGTCGATACCGGCTGCGCGCCCGGAGCGATGGGCCACGCCGTAGGCGCGGGCGAGCCCGGCGCAGCCGCCGGCGGGGTCGATGCTGTCGCGGGCGGGGTCGCCGCCGAAGTCTCGGAGGCCGGAGTCGTCTGGCAGCCGGCGACTCCCACCAGCGCCAGCGTCGCCAGGCTCATGGGCAACAGACACCGCCCGCGGATCGCGTGCATGGTCGTTCTAGCCACCGAGCATCGCCGTCTTGAGGTCGGCCTGCGCCGGCTTGTCACCGATCCACACCTTGGTCAGCGCGCGATTGAATGCAGCGCCGGGGATCGAACCCTTGGCCGTGCCGTTGAGCGTGATGCGGGTGGCGTCGTCGACGAAGTCGAGCGTGACGACGTCCTTCTCCTTGACCTCGCCGAACGTCTTCATGATCGATACGAGCTGGTCCGCCTGCGCCTGCACCGCAGAAAGCTCCGCCGGCGTGTTGTTGTCCTTGAGCCCGTCGACGAGGGCACCGACGAGCTGATCGGCCGTGAGGTCGCGCAGAAGATTCATCTGGATTCGCCGCGGCCCCTTGGCGAGCACCGCCGCGGCCGTCGTCGCCTTCGCCGGCAGGTAGAGACTGCCGACGTACACCTTGAAGATCACCCGCGTACGCACGCCGGCGCCGTTCAATACGAGCTCGGATCCTCCCACGCTCGCCTTGTCCGGAAGGTTGACCCCGCCGACCTCGGCGGCCTGCGCGGCGGTCGCGACAGCGAGCGCCCCCAACAACGTGACCAGCTTGCGCATGCGTTTCTCCCTTGGCGGTCGTCAGACGGCTTCGAAAAGGCCCGCCGCACCCATGCCGGTGCCGATGCACATCGTCACCATGCCGTACTTCCCGCGGCGCCGGCGCAGCCCGTGCGTGAGCGTGGCGGTGCGAATCGCCCCGGTCGCACCCAGTGGATGTCCCAACGCGATCGCACCGCCCAGCGGATTGACCTTCGCCGGATCGAGCGCGAGTTCGCGCATCACGACGAGCGTCTGCGCGGCAAACGCCTCGTTGAGCTCGATCCAGTCGAGCTGGTCGGCACGCAGCCCGGCGCGGGCGAGCACCTTGGGAATCGCCGCGATGGGGCCGATGCCCATGATCTCGGGAGGCACGCCGGCCACCGCAAATCCCATCCAGCGCGCGAGCGGAGCGAGCGCGAGCTCGCGCACGACGCGCTCGGAGACGAGGATCGCGGCCGCGGCGCCGTCGGACATCTGCGAGCTGTTGCCTGCCGTCACGCTCCCCTTCGCCGCGAAGACCGGCCGCAACTTCGCGAGGCCGGCAAGGCTCGTGTCGGCACGTGGGCCCTCGTCCTGCGCGACGACCCTCTCGTGCGTCACCGCGCGCTCCGTGGCGAGATCGGGCAGGTCCTCGCGCACGGTGAAGGGCGTGATCTCCTGCGCGAACTCGCCGGCCGCCTGCGCCGCCAGCGCGCGACGGTGCGATTCGGCCGCGTACGCGTCCTGGTCCTCGCGCGAGACCTTCCATTGCGTCGCGACGCGCTCGGCGGTGAGGCCCATCCCGTAGGCGATACCGACGGTCTCGTCGTGCGCGAAGATCGCCTCGTTGAGCGCGAGGCGACCCGCCATCGGCACCATGCTCATGCTCTCGGTGCCGGCAGCGATCACGATGTCGGCCTCGCCCGTGCGGATGCGGTCGGCCGCGATCGACACGGCGTTGAGACCCGACGAGCAGAAGCGGTTCACCGTCATCCCCGCCACGCTCACCGGGAGCCCGGCGAGCAGGACACCGATGCGGGCGACGTTCATGCCCTGCTCGTACTCGGGCATCGCACATCCGGTGATCACGTCGTCGACCCGCGCCGGATCGATCGCGGGCACCTGGGCCAGCACGCTCGTGAGCGCGTGCGCGAGCAGCGTGTCCGGGCGTGTGGACTTGAACATGCCGCGCGGCGCCTTGCCCACCGCGGTGCGGGTCGAGGCGACGATGTAGGCGTCCTGGAGTTGTTTCGTCATGGCAGTGCCCGATGGCAAAGATGGCAGGCGCGCGATCAATTGCGCAGCGGCTTGCCGGTGGCGAGCGTGTGCGCGATGCGGGCCTGAGTGCGCGCGTCGCGAAGCAGCGCCATGAATTCGCGTCGCTCGACATCGAGGAGCCATTGCTCGTCGACGACGCTCCCCGATTCGATCTCGCCGCCGCACAGCACGCGGGCGATGCGGCGTCCGATCTCGAAGTCGTACGCGCTGATGTAGCCGCCATCGCGCATGTTGACGAGCAGCATGGTGAGGGTGGCAATGCCGGTCTTGCCGACCACGGGAATCGCTCGCGCCGGCAACGGCGGCCGGTAGCCGGCGTCGGCAAGCGCGCGCGCCTGCGTGCGAGCGACGTGCAGCACCTCGTGCGCATTCGGCACGACGATGTCGGAGGCGCGCAGGTAGCCGAGCTCTTGGGCCTCGAGCGCGCTCTTCGCCACGGTGGCGGTGGCCACCGACTGGAAATACGTGCGAATGAACGGCAGCGCGTCGATCTGGCTGCCGGCGGCGCCGCGGCGGACCTCGCACGCCGCGCGCCGGGCGAGCTCCGTGCAGCCGCCTCCGGCCGGGAGGAGCCCCACCCCCGCCTCGACGAGTCCGATGTACGACTCCAGTGCGGCGACGGTGCGGGTGGCGTGCAGGATGAACTCGCACGACCCGCCGAGCGCCATCCCGCGCACGGCGCACACGGTCGGCACGAGGCTTGCGCGCAGGCGTTGCGACGTCCGCTGGAATTTGGCGACGATCGCCTCGATGGCCGCGAAGTCGCCTGCCTTGATCGCGGGCTCGAGCGCCGCGAGATTGGCGCCGAGCGAGAACGGCTCGCGCGTCTGCCAGAGGACGACGCCGGCCAACTCCCGCTCGGCGACGTCGATCGCGCGCAGGATGCCGTCGAGCACGCCCTCGCCGATCGTGTTCGCCTTGGTCTTGAACGAAACGATGCCAACGTCGTCGCCGAGGTGCCAGAAGCGCACGTCGTCGGTCTCGAAGATCGTGGTGCCCTTGGTGCGCGCCTCGCCGATGACCGGGTCCGGAAAATCCTGCCGCCGGTAGACGGCAAGGTCGCGCCGTGGCGTGAAAGCATCGCGGGCGGGCGCATACGCGCCCGCGGCGGCATGCACGCCGGAGGCGGCTCGTACCGTGGCACCGGTCACCCACGCCGGCAAGGCGACGCTCGCGAGCGCGCGTCCCGCTGCGATGTCCTCGGCGACCCAATCGGCGACGGTCGTCCATCCCGCCGCCTGCCAGGTCTCGAACGGACCCTGTTGCCAGCCGAAGCCCCAGCGGATCGCGAGGTCGACGTCACGTGCATTGTCGGCAATGGCCGCGAGGTGATACGCGCTGTAGTGAAAGAGATCGCGAAAGATCGCCCACAGGAACTGCGCCTGCGGATGCGGACAGGCGCGCAGCGCCGCGAACCGCTCGGCGGGCGCGCGCATCGCAAGGATCGTCGCCACCTCGGGAACGACGCTGCCCTCGGCCTTGCGGTAGGTCTTCGTCGCCGGGTCGAGGACCTCGATCTCTTTGCCGGGCTTGCGGAAGTAGCCGACCTTCGTCTTCGCGCCCAGGGCCCCTTGCGCAACGAGCGCCGAGAGCACCGGCGGCGTCCCGAAGAGCGGATGCCACGGGTCGTCGGGGAGCGTATCGCGCATCGTCTGCACGACGTGCGCCATCGTGTCGAGACCGACGACGTCGGCGGTGCGGTAGGTGGCGCTCTTGGCGCGTCCGATCGCGGGTCCCGTGAGCGCGTCGACGACGTCGAAGGATAGTCCGAACGCCTCGGTGTGCCGCATCGTCGCCAGCACCGAGAAGATGCCGATCCGGTTGGCGATGAAGTTTGGCGTGTCGCGCGCGCGGATCACGCCCTTGCCGAGCGTGGTCGTGAGGAACGTCTCGAGCGCATCGAGGAGCGATGCCTGGGTCCGGGGGGCGGGTGTGATCTCGACTAGGTGCATGTACCGCGGCGGATTGAAGAAGTGCACGCCGCAAAAGCGCGCCTGCGCCGCCTCCGGGAGCATCCCCGCCAGTGCCGCGAGCGAGAGCCCCGACGTGTTCGAGGCGAGCACCGCGTGTGGTGCGAGGTGCGGCGCCACCTTCGTGTACAGGTCCTGCTTCCAGTCGAGGCGCTCGGCGATCGCCTCGATGACGAGGTCGCACTGCGCGAGACGGGGCAGGTCGCTGCCGTAGTTGCACGCCGTGATCGCGCCGGCACGATCCTTCGTGGCAAGCGGCGCCGGATCGATGCGGCCGAGGTTGGCGATCGCCTTCGTCGCGAGCGCGTTGGGGTCGTCGCCGGGTCCGGGCAGGTCGAAGAGCAGCGACTCGATGCCGGCGTTGGCAAGATGTGCCGCGATCTGTGCGCCCATCACGCCGGCGCCGAGGACCGCGGCTTTGTGCACCAGGAAGGTAGAGGAGGTCATGCGAGAAGCCTCCCGCTCGCGCGGGGGAGAAGGTGCGGCAGGAAACGCGCCCCTGCCGGGACGGCAGCAGCGGACCGCGCGCGACGCGCGGCCCGCAGCGTTACGGTCAGAACGAATACGTCATCTGGCCGCCGACGATGAATACGCTCGTGTCGTAGTCACCCTTGATGAGGCCGTTCTGCGCGGTGCTGCCGGCGTTGTTGTTCGATGGCGCGCTCGACGTCCAGATGTAGGTGAGACCGAGGTCGAGCTTCAGCTGCTTCGACCAGCCGTACTGCACGCCTCCCGACAGCCAGTAGCGATCCGAATCCGGGAGCCGCGGCGTGCGCTCGGCGTCACGCACCGGCGACTGGTCGAAGGCGAAGCCGCCGCGGAACTTCCACTTGTCGCCCATGTAATAGCTCGCGCCGACCGAGGCTCGCCAGGTGTCGCGGAAGTTCTCGTAGGTCGACGACAGGACGCTGCCGGTGGTGCGGGTGAAGGTCAGGTACTCGATCTTCGACCAGTCGGTGAACTGGATGTCGGCCATCACCTCCCAGCTCGGATTGAGCCGCGAGTACACGGACAGGTTGCTGATCGACGGCAACTCGATGTCGGACGTGACACCGCCGCTTGCCAGCACGTTGTTGACCGCCGGCGCGAGCGCCGCCCCGATCGGGGCGAGGGTCGGTGGCAACGGGGGCAGCGCCGGGTTGCCGAAGTTGACGTTGCCGTCGACGCCGTACTTGATCGACGAGCGATAGTGCCCGCCGATGCGCGTCGACGGGGTCACGTTCCACAGGAAGCCGAGGTTCCAGCCCCACGCCCAGTCGTCGCCGGTGACGCTCACCGACGAATCGAGACCTCCCGTCGAGGCAATGAACGGCGGCACCGCCGCGGGCGGAATGAGACCGCCGGCCGCGGCCGTCTGTGCGGCCTGGGCAAGCGCGGCCGAATAGTTGGCGTTGCTCGTGAACGTCGCCTTGATCCGCTGGTAGTCGACGCCCACGCCGACGCTGAACTGGTCGTTGATGCGCCACGACACGGCGGGGTTGACGTTGAGCGTCTCGACCTTCGAGCGCAGCGCGTGATAGCGCCCGAGCCAGCCGTCGTCCCAAGTGGTCTCGAGGCCGAACGGCACCCCCACGCCGATGCCGAAGGCAAACTGCTTGTTGATCGGGACGAGGAGGTACATCGCCGGGACCGCGGCGCCCTTGCCCGCCTGTCCGCCCTCGTTGCCCAGTGGCTGGTTGAACGCCGCGATCGAGCCGTCGTTGTTGAACTTCGCCGACGGGAAGATGCCGTTCACGGCAGCAACGATCTGGATCGTCGAGAAATTCGCCATGCCGGCGGGATTGGACCAGATCGTCGACGCATCTTCCGCAGCGGCAGCGCCGCCGGCGTAGGCATTGCCAAGGCCACTCACGCTTTGCTCCTGCAGCGCGAACGCCGAGCCGAACGCCTGCTGTGCCGCGACGGCGAACACCAACGCAGCGATGGCCTGCGTGACCTTCTTCCGGGGCATCGAAGCGAATTGCATGAAGAAATCTCCTGATGGCGTGGGTTGTGAATGACGAAACGATGCCTGCCTATGCCGGACGCGAACCTGCCCGCGCCCCTCGTGGGAACTATACACCGGCACCCTCGGGATCGCCGGTTTCATGGGTCGGGTAGCTCCCGCGGGCGCCGCTCGCTATCGGTCGCGACGTAGGTGAGGCTCGCCTCGGTGACCTTGACCGTGACCTGGTCGCGCGGATCGCGCTGCGCGTAGACCTCGACGTCGACCGTGATCGAGGTGCGACCGACGTGCGAGATCTCGGCGTAGAAGGTCACGAGGTCGCCCACGTGCACGGGATGCTTGAACGTGAACGAGTTGACCGCTACCGTCGCGACCCGGCCCCGCGCCCGCCGCGCCGCAATGACGCCACCGGCGATGTCGACCTGCGCCATGATCCAGCCGCCGAAGATGTCGCCGTGCTGGTTCGTGTCGCCCGGCATCGGGACCACGCGCAGCACCGGCTCCTGACGCGGCAGGCACATCTCCTGCGGTCGCGGCGCTGCGCCGGGGGTGGAGTGCGTGGACACGCGTCACGCCGCCTTCGCACGCTTGGCTTCGTCGCGCAGTTCGCGGCGCAGGATCTTGCCGACGTTCGACTTGGGGAGCTCGGCGCGGAACTCGATCTCGCGCGGAATCTTGTAGCCGGTGAGATTGTCGCGGCAGAACTGCATGAGCACGTCGGCGGTGAGCGCGGGATCCTTCTTCACCACGAAGAGCTTCACTGCCTCGCCGGACTTCTTGTCGGGCACGCCGATTGCCGCGCACTCGAGCACACCCGGATGCCCAGCGAGCACGCCCTCGATCTCGTTGGGGTAGACGTTGAAGCCCGAGACCAGGATCATGTCCTTCTTGCGATCGACGATCCGCACGAAGCCGCGCTCATCCATGACGCCGATGTCGCCGGTGGCGAACCAGCCGTCCTTGTCCATGACCTTGGCGGTCTCGTCGGGCCGCTGCCAGTAGCCCGCCATCACCTGAGGGCCGCGCACGCAGATCTCGCCCGGCTGGCCGAGCGGGACCTCGGCACCGGCGTCGTCGCGCAGCATGAGATCGGTGGACGGGATCGGCAACCCGATGCTGCCGTTGTAGGCGGGCAGGTCGAGCGGATTGATGGTGACCGCCGGCGACGTCTCGGTCAGCCCATACGCCTCGATCAGCGGGTGGCCGGTCACCTGCTTCCACTTGAGCGCCACCGCCTCCTGCACCGCCATGCCGCCACCGAGGGTGATGCGCAGCGACGAGAAGTCGAGCCGCGCGAAGTCGGCATTGTTGACGAGCGCGTTGAACAGCGTGTTGACGCCGGTGATGGCGGTGAAGCGGTACTTCGCGATCTCCTTGACGAAGCCGGGAATGTCGCGCGGATTGGGAATGAGGACATTCTCGCCACCCACCGACATGAAGACGAGGCAGTTCGCGGTGAGCGAGAAGATGTGATAGAGCGGCAACGGCGTGATGATCACCTCGCGGCGATTGGCATCGAGCATCGGCGCGACCCACGCCCGGGCCTGGAGCATGTTGGCGACGACGTTGCGATTGATGAGCATCGCCCCCTTGGCGACGCCGGTGGTACCGCCCGTGTACTGCAGAAACGCGATGTCGTCGTGGCCGAGCGTCACCCGCTCGAGCGAGCGCCGGCGACCGTCGGCGAGCGCGTCGGAGAGGCGAATCGAACCCGGCAGCGAGAACTTCGGCACCATCTTCTTCACGTGCCGCAACACGAAATCGACGAGGATGCCCTTCAATCCGAGCAACTCGCCGATCGAGGTGACGACGACCTGGCGCACCTTGGTGCGACCGACGACCTCGGCGACGATATGCGCGAAGTTCTCGACGCACACCAGCACTTCGGCCCCCGAATCCGCGAGCTGGTGCTCGAGCTCGCGCGCGGTGTACAGCGGATTGACGTTCACCACCGTGCAGCCGGCGCGCAACGTCCCGAAGAGGCAGATCGGGTACTGCAGGATGTTGGGCATCATGAGCGCGATGCGCGCGCCTTTCTTACAGCCCAGCCCCTGCAGCCATCCTCCGAAGGCCTTCGACAGCGTATCGAGCTCGCCGAAAGTGATCGACTTGCCCATGCACGTGAAGGCCGGTCGCGTGGCGTACTTGCCCACGCTCTCCTCGAAGAGGTCGCGCACCGACGCGTACTGGTCGATGTCGATCTGCGCCGGGACACCCTTCGGGTAGCTCTTGATCCAGATTCTTTCCACGACGATCCTCCATTCGCGTCCGGCGCTCGACCGGGCGTCCCCGCCCGCCGGCAGCGCCGGCGGGCAGCTCGTGTGCGCAGCATTGGATACGGATGGCGCGCGTTCTTGCGTGGGCGATGCGGCCGCTCAAAATGTACACCAGATCGGCGCGCCATAGCCTGGCGGCGCGGACGTCGGGATGCCTTCCGTCAGTGCGATGCCGTCGCGTGCAGCGGCCCCCCACGAAACGGTGCGAATCCCGTTCCAAAGATCGCTCCCGCATCGACGAGATCGGCGTCGGCGACGATGCCATCGGCGAGTGCGGCATGCGCTTCGGCCACGAACGGGGCGACCAGCCGCTCGCTCAACCCGTCCGGGATCACGCCGGGCGGCACCTTCTTGGGCTTGCCATCGGTCCACTCGTAATAACCGCGGCCGGTCTTCTTCCCCAGGTGACGCGCCTCGACGAGCTTCATGAGGCGTGCCGGTGGCGCCCCGCTCGCGCCGAGGAGCCGGCCCACTTCGACGCAGATGTCGAGCCCCACCGTATCGGCGAGTTCGATCGGGCCCATCGGCATGCCGTAGGCGAGCGCTGCCGCGTCGACCGTCGCCGGGGCGATGCCCTCTTCGACGGCGCGCATCGCCGCCATGAGGTACGGCGCGAGCAAGCGGTTGACGAGGAATCCTGGCGCGCTCTTCACGGGCAAGGGCAGCTTGTCGAGCTGGCGCACAAAGGCTGCGGCCTGCGCCGCGAGATCGGTGCGCGTTTTTTCACCGACGACGACCTCGACCAGCAGCATCCGCGACACCGGATTGAAGAAGTGGATTCCGATGAGCCGCGCCGGATCGGCGAGCGCCTGCGCGATCTCCTCGAGCGGGATGCTCGACGTGTTGGTCGCGAGAAGTGCCTGCGGCGACGCCTTCTTCTCGATCGCCGCGAAGACGCTGCGCTTGGCGTCGAGATTCTCGAAGATCGCCTCGACGATCACGTCGGCACGCGCCACGCCGTCGCCGGCAACGTCGGGAATGAGGCGATCGTGCGCATCGCGCACGCGGCGCGCGTCGCGCAGGCGGTCGGCAAAGAGCTTGCCGGCGCGCTGCATGGCCGGGGCGATGCGCTCGGCGCCTTGATCCTGCAACGTGACGGTGAGGCCGCGCAGCGCGCACCAGGCGGCGATGTCGCCGCCCATCGTGCCGGCGCCGACGACGTGGACATGCTTCGCCTTGAAGGCATCGTCCTTGCCGAGGCTCTTCAACCGCTCCTGCAGCTTGAACACGCGCAAGAGGTTGGCTGCGGTCGGACTGCGCAGGAGCGCCGGGATCGATGCCGGATCGGATGCGGGCACGGCAAGCGCGTTGCCATCGTACTTGCGAAAGAGCTCGAGGATCGCGTAGGGCGCGGGGTAGTGCTCGCGCCGCGCGCGGCGCGCGACCTCCTTCCCGGCGCGGCTCGCGATGAACCTGCGCGCGACCGGATTGAGCGTGAGCGACAACGGCAGCGGCAACGATCGCGGCGCCGGCGCAGCGCGCAGCATGCCACGCACGGTGTTCTCCATGACGCGCACCGGGACGGCGGCATCGACCAGCCCCAGCTTCTTCGCGCGGCGGGCATCGACGGTCCGGCCGGTGAGGAGGAGGTCGAGCGCGGCGGGAGCGCCCACGAGCCGTGGCAGGCGCGCAACACCCCCCCAGCCGGGAAGGATCCCCAGCATCACCTCGGGCAGGCCGAGTCGCGTTGCCGGATCGTCGACGGCGACGCGATAACGGCACGCCAGCGCGAGCTCGAGCCCGCCGCCCAGGCAGAATCCGCGGATGAGCGCGAGCGTCGGATACCCGACGTGCGCGAGCCGCTCGAAGGTGTCCCAGCCGCGACGCACGATGGCGAGCGCGTCGGCCTCGTCGCGCACCGCGCCGAACTCGTCGACATCGGCGCCGGCGATGAAGCCGCTCGGCTTGCACGAGCGGATGACGAGCGCTTGCGGCGGTTCGCGCTCCAGGCGATCGAGCACTGCACCCAACTCGGTCAGCACGTCCTGCGACAGGGTATTGACGGCAGCTTCCGCCTTGTCGAAGACGAGCTGCGCG